>Ga0172371_10002054_pt1 | contig 32138 bp, 17 predicted proteins | sample Lak12m_FD_114543 | JGI IMG/M metagenome (GOLD analysis project Ga0172371, IMG submission 114543) | Freshwater microbial communities from Kabuno Bay, South-Kivu, Congo - kab_022012_12m | ecosystem: Environmental > Aquatic > Freshwater > Lake | place: Democratic Republic of the Congo: South-Kivu...
CGGCAGGCTTGGCCGCTCTGAAGAAGGCCCCCGCGCCCGGCCCGGGCCAGGGCAAGGCCTATACCGGTACCATCTACGGCTGCCCCGAGGTGGCCGGCCTCCTGGCTCGGCGAGGACCTGGGGAGACGCCGTGAACCGCAGGGCCGCGGCCACCGCGGCCATTGCCGCGGCCCGGCGCGGACAGGACTCGGCGGCGGGCGGGGTCTCCGTAACCCGCCGCGCGGATGCGGAGATCCGCGCCTCCAGGGCCTCATGGCGGCCAGCCGGCCGGGCGTGAACGCGGGGGTCCGGTGTGTACTGCCAGCGCGCAGGGCTGCCGCCGCTACCGCACCTCGATCTCGTACCAGAGCGTCCTGAAGGCGGGGCCGACGTCGAGGGTGGCCTGGCCTCCGGTGTCGCGCACAGGCACCGGTTCGCGACGCTGGCCGCGCTCGTCCAGGGCCCACGCCGAGACGCGGGCCGATGGCACCGGCAGCGTGAGGGTCGCGGGGATGCCCTCGACCAGGGAGGGTTCCCGGCCCCAGTCGCTGCCGACGGTGTCCTTCTCGGCATTCTTCCAGCCCATGGCGGTGTTCTCGGCGTAGCCCGTAGCCGTCACCAGGACGCGTCCGGTAGAGGCCAGGTCGGCCCCATCCATGGCGGTCAGGGTGATGGCGGCCCAGTCCTGCAGGGTCTTGCCGGGAGCAAGGGTGACGTCGCCAAGGGCGAAGGGCCCGTCGAGGGTGGAGCCAATGAGCGCCCTGGACCGGGGAGTGTTGATGAGCACGCGTTCGCGGCCCTTGGTCGCGTCCCAGACCCACTGGCCACCGGGGCTTTCGATGCGGTCCCCAGCAGGCGGGACGGACACAGGCTCGACGGCGCCGCCGTCGAGGCGCAGGGCCACGGGCTGCTGCAGGGCCGTCGCACGGTGGAGGCCAAGGTCGCCGGCGTTGGCCCATGGACCCGCCTTGCGGGCCAGCTCGAGCAGGGCCTCCGGCGCGGCCGCCACGGTCTGGCGCGTCGCGGGAGCCCGCAGGTCCCCACGCAGAAACAGAGCCGCCACGGCCGGCATGGTCGCCATCTGGGTGGGGTGGTGTTCAATGTCGAAGTAGCCCAGGATGCGCTGGGCCCGCCAGGCGCCGCGGCTGCCCTCGTAGGCAAAGGAGAAGAAGCCGTCCCAGTCCTGCAGCCCGGCATAGGCGGCCAGGAGCAGGAAGGCTTCGCTGTTGTGGGCGTTGGGCGCCGGATGGTTGTACTCGGTGACCAGGAACGGCTTGCCTGCGACACGGTTCAGAGCCAGGGTCGCCAGTTCGCCGCCACCCGCCACCCCCGCCATGGGCAGGTTCGGCAGGACCCAGTTGTCGGCATCCCAGGGGCGCCCGGGGAAATGCGGGTGTTTCCAGTAGGCATGGCCGTCGACCACATCCAGCCGCGCCTGGACTCCGACGGGGCTGAAGCCGGCCGCGGTGCCGACGATGGGAGACTTCACGCCGAGGTCCTCGCGCAGGTACGTCGCCATGCCGGTCCAGTAGGCCACCTCGGTATCCCAGAGGAAACGGACCCAGTCGCGCTGCATGGGCTCACCCAGGCCGCCAAAAGCCGCCTTGGTGATGGTGCCGATGCTGCCCAGGGCCTCGCCGGGCGGCAGCTCGTAACCGCCCCCGGGCCGCAGGGACACGCGCGCCACCTGCAGGCGGCCGGTGCGGGCGCCCAGATTGCCGAAGGTGATGCGGCCATGGGCGTCGGTCTCGCCCACGGAGACCGGCAGGCGGACGTGCTGCCATTCGGGCCCGAGCCGGACATCGACGGACCAGAACCCCCGCCAGGGCTCGTGGGCCTGCCGGGCGTCGACGCTGACCGTCCGGGCGGCGTCCGCGCGGGCGTCGAACTCCAGGGTGTAGACACCGCCCTGCTCGAAGGCCAGCCCAGGCCAGAGGAGCTGCACGTGCCAGCCCTGGTCGTCGATGCTCTCCACGGTGATGGCCATGGCCGCCGTGCCGCCGGGACCGTCGGTCGTGACCGTCGCGGTGGCCTTGGCGGTGCCATTCTGTTCGAGCACCCAGCCCTCCTGGCCCCGGCTGAAACCGCCGTTCGCCAGCATCTCCGGGCCGAGCGGCCGGGGGGCCAGGTCCCAGCCCTCCAAGAGCGCCGCATGATCGCCATAGCGGCCCGCGAGCCAGACATTCCACTGGCGCCGCAGCTCGTCGCGGTAGACGGTGGCCATGCCGTCCAGTCCGCCCCACCACCACTGACTCAGGAGGCCGTTCTCGTTGTTGATCTCGACCAGGGCCACCGCCGGCTCGTCCGCATAGCGAGTCTTGGTGTACGGGTTCTGGTGGGTCAGCAGGTCGCGGGCATACTCCCGCTGCATCTCGACCATGGGCGGGTAGAAGATGTCCACGCCCTTGAAGAAGTCCGGCATGCCCTCCCAGGTGGGGACCCCGGGGTAGACGCGGCTCACGTGCAGATTCAGGTTGGTGTAGATGCCGTTGGCCTTGAGCTGGGCGACGAGGTAGTCGAGGCGCTCGAGCTGGCCCGGATCGAGGGTCCGCCTGTCCGCCGCAGGGAGAACGTCGCTGGCCCAGCCCGCGTCCATGTGGTGGAAGCGTACGGCATTGATGCCGAAACGGGCCAGCCGCGCAGCCACCTTCGCCGCGTCCCCGTGGTCGGGGAAACAAGCACTGGTGCAGAGGTTGGTGCCGAGCAGCCGCAGGCGCTGTCCGCCCACCGAGAGGTGCCCGTCCCGAGCCACCACGAAGCCGCGGCTGCCGGCCGGCTTCTCAAGCCAGGGGCTGACATCGGTCACCCCGGGGCTGCTGTCGTCCCAGGGCAGCACGAAGGGAATGAGTCCCAGGGGGTTCGGCGGCACGGCGCTGGCCTCGTCCGGAGCGTCGGGCCCGAGGTCGGTGACCGCGACGGCGGCGATGTCCAGCTCCCCCGGATCGTGGCCGATCTGCAGGCTCAACTGCGCCTCGCCGAGAGGGTAGTCTTGCGCGCAGCGGCCCTGCACCCTGACCTCACGCCACTGCGGGGTCGCCGTCACGGTGCGGCCGACGATGGTGCTCCAAGGGTCGTGGGCCACCTGCACTAGAACAGTCACCCGGCAGGACTGGGGGCTCCGCAGCCAGAGTCCCACGCGCACGACGTCGCCCTTGGCCAGAGGCGCCTCGACCCGACGGACGGCAGAGAGGTCCCATGGGTTGCCCCCGAGCCGAGGCGTGAGGACCGCGTGGAGGGCCTGCTTCACCCCGGCCACGTCCGCCTGCAGCACCGCCACGCGGCAGGCCTCGCCCTGGGAGATCAGCCACCCTTCGGGCCCCTGGGCAAAATCGCCATTGGCAATCAGACTCGCACCCCCCTGCCCCCACGCCGAGGCGACCCCCAGCAGACACGGCAACAGGGCAGGGACCATCTCGAGGTAGCGTCGCATCCTGTGTCTCCGAAAACGTCCAGGCGCGCCTGGGGCCACACCCCCTGCCTCGCCCCGGCAGCGTCCCACGGCCTGCCGCAAGATAACGCGGCCCCAGGCCGGCGCCAGGCGCAAGGGACCGCGGCGCCGGGCTCTTCGTCGGCGGCCCGCCGAAGCCGGGCGCAGGGCTGTTTGAGAAAACCGTTGCCAGCCTTGCGATGGTGCCCCCGGTAGGTCGCGGCTGCCATCGGCCCGCGTGCGGGCCAGACGCGACTCCAGAGAGCCCTGCTGTATATCAGGATCGCCCACGTGCCTGGCCCGCCGGTCCGCGGGGACGCCGCCCCGCAGACCGCGATCTTGAAACAGCCCGGAGCCGGGCGCGTTCGGGATTGCCGCCCGGCGGCCCCGGCAGTACAATGGCAGGGCCGTCAGCCGTTGCCGACGGCCGACGTGGAGGGCACCCGATGGCCACTAGACCCCGTCACCACTCCCTGGCGCCGGTATGGCTGCTCTGGGCTGGTCTCGCGGCGGCGCAGGGGGTCACCGTGGACCATACCGGGACCGCGGCAGCGCTGATTTCCAGCGGGGCGGTCGCCGCCGCCGCGGCCCAACGACTGGTGGTACGGCATGCCTCAGTGGGCGCCAACATCAGCGCTGGCCTCGACGCTCTGCAGGACGATGATCCGCGCTACGACCGCGGTCTCTGGGACTTCCCGGACCGGGGCAATCCCGGCTGGCAGGCCAAGGTGGACGACCTGGTGGACTTCGCCGCCGCCAACCTGGACCGCTACGACGTCTTCACCATGAAACTGTGTTACATCGACACGGATGCCGACTGGATCTACTACCGCGACCGGATGGAGGCCCTGGAGGCCGCCTATCCGACCAAGGTGTTCCTCTGGTGGACCATGCCCATCACGACCGACGGTTCCGCCGAACGCGATGCCTTCAACGATAGCGTCAGGGGGCACTGCCAGGACCACGGCAAGTGGCTCTTCGACATCGCCGACATCGAGTCGCATGACCCGGCCGGCTCCCCCCTGCTCGACGCCGGCCACGAGCGGCTGGACCCCGACTACAGCAGCGACGGTGGCCACCTGAACGAGGTCGGCTCCCGGCGGGTGGCAGCCGCCCTGTGGTGGCTCATGGCCCGGGTCGCCGGCTGGGACGGGAGCACGACCGACCCGCTGCTCGACAGCGACGGCGATGGCGTCAGCGACGACCACGAACGGGCCGATGGTACCGAGCCGGGCAACCCGGCCTCGTTCCTGCTCCGGGACCTGGCGGTGACGGCGCTGAGCGGGTCCATGAAGCTCACGGTGGCCGCCCACGACGCCTGCACGCTGGCGGCTGTGATCCCGCAGGTGCCTGCCGGCTTCGTCCCCAACGGGGCGGCTCTGGTGATCGACATCGGCGGGGCCGTAGAGGCGTTCGCCCTCGACGCGAAGGGGCGCGGGGTGACCGGCGCCAGCAAGACAGCGCTGAAGCTGAAACTGGCCAAGGCGACCGGGGCCTTCGGCGGGGGCGATGTGCCGGTGAAGGCCAGCCTCAAGCAGGGCACCTGGGCCACCGCCTGGGCCGCCGCGGGGATCGACTCCGGCCAGGATGCCCGCAACGCCCCTGCGGAACTCGCCGTAGGGATGCGCTTCAACGGCTACGTCTACGGCGCGACAGTCCCCATCTCGTACTCGGTCCGGGCCGGCGCCGGCGGCAGGTTCCGCAACTGAACCCCGGACGGCCCCGACACCCGAGCCAGGGCTCGCGACCGGCGGCCGCCAGGAAGTCCGTGTCCCGGCAGCCCCGGAGGGTACCCACGCCGGTCCCGCCGGCCGCCGCCTCTGGCGGACGCAGCCCACCGCACGCCGGCCTGTTCACGGCCCGTCCCCGGCCGCGGTTTCCGCGACCTGCCGCGGACCGCGACGCCACGCATGCCCTGCTCTCGGCCGCTGGTGGAGCGCGGCATCCCCGTATGCCGCGGTGCCGGGATGCGGAGATCCCGGCCTCCAGGGACCGTCGGCACGCATGCCGCGGGCGCGGAGCTTTCGTAGACACCACCGGGAGCGGGGCGGAGCGAGGGGCCGGCCTTGGGCGTGGTGGTGCGGCCCGGGGGGCCCTCGCCGTGGTTACGCAGGCTCACGGTCCCGCCGGCGGCCCGGAGGCTGGCCGGGCTTCTGGCAGTCATCCGGGCCGTGGCAGCCCACGGTCACCCGCGACCGTGGCGGCGGACTGGATCTGGGCGCGGGTGTCGAGGGTGACCTCCTGCTCGACCGCGCGGAACACGGCCCCGAGCTCGGTGGTGAAGGCCCCAATCTCGACCCGGAGCGGCTCGGTCTGGCCGGCGCGGATGGCGGCCGTGACGCTGCCGGCGCGCTCGGCGAAGAGGGGCAGGCCGATGGAGGCGAGTTGCCCTTTGAGCCGGTGCAGGATGGTCCGCACCTCGCTCCAATCGCTGCGGCGGGCGAAGACGCGCAGGTCCTCCAGCATGGGCCGCCAGTCAGAGACGGACTGGGCCAGGATCATCTTGGTCTCACCCAGGCTGATGCGGTACTGGTCGCGCATGAAGTCATAGACCTGCCGCACCAGCATGTCTTCGCGGGTGTCCCCGGCCTCCAGCGGCTCGCGCAGCTCACGTTCCACCGGGACATCCAGGTGCTGGGCGATGCAGAGCAGCAGTTGGTCGCGCTCGAAGGGCTTGGCGAGGAAGCCGGTGGAGCCGGCCCCGAGGGCGCGCTCGACGTCCTCCTGGAAGGCGCTGGCGGTCAGAGCGATGATCTGGGTGCCGCCGCTGGTCTGGAGTTTGCGGATCTCGCGGATGGCGACATAGCCATCCATGACCGGCATCTGGATATCCATGAAGATGAGGTCGAAGCGCTGTTCCTGGGCCAGGTCGACAGCCTCCTTGCCGTTGGTGGCGGTGCGGTAGGGCAGACCGATGCCCTGGCAGATGGTCTCCATGAGGAACAGGTTCGTGGGCGTGTCGTCCACCAGCAGCGCCCAGAACTTGCGCAACGCCCCGGCAGGGAGCGTGATGCGGTAGTGTCCCGAGAGCTGGACCTGCTCGCCGGGAGGGGCTGACCGGGTCGCGAAGGCAAAGCGGAAAGTGCTGCCTTCGCCGGGACGGCTCTCGGCCGTCAGGCGGCCGCCCATCAGTTCCACCAGGCCTGAGGCGATGCACAGGCCGAGGCCCGTGCCACCATACCGGCGGGTGGTTCCCGCATCGGCCTGCGTGAACGGCCTGAACAGGTCGCGCTGCTGCTCGGGGCTCATGCCGATGCCGGTATCCCGGATGGCGACGCGGACCTCCAGGCGGCCATCGGCGGCCCCGGCAGCCTCGAGCACGAGGTGGATCTCCCCCCGCTCGGTGAACTTGGCGGCGTTGCCGAGGAGGTTGTCGAGGATCTGCCGCAGACGGGTCGGGTCGCCGCGGATCACGCCCGCCTCCAACCCCGTCGCCTCGAACCCCACCCGCACCGGCTTGCCGCGCACCAACTGCCGGGTCATGGCCACCGAATCCTCGGCCAGCCGTGGCAGGTCAAAGGCCACCTCCTCCAGCTCCATGCGTCCTGCCGACAGCTTGGAGAAGTCCAGGACCTCGTTGATCACCCGCAGCAGGTTCCGGGCACTGGACTCGATCACCCGCAGGTACTGGCGCTGGGGCTCGTTCAGCGGCGTCTCGCGCAGGTTCCCGAGGAAGCCTATGACCCCGGTCATGGGGGTCTTGATCTCGTGGCTCATGGCCGCCAGGAAGCGGTCCTTGGTGCGGTCTGACTCGCGGATCCGCTCCAGGAAGCGCCGGAGGTAATGGGTGACCTGGCCGAACTCGCCGCGGCCGGTCTCGGGCAAGGCCACCTCCGGGGAGAGGGTGCCGCTGCTGAGTAACTGCATCCCCTCCAGGACGCGGGTCATGCCGGCGAACACGTCCGCGTGCAGGCGCCACAGCGCGACCGCCACCAGCGCCAACTGGACCAGGCAGGTGACCCCCAGCGTCCACACGGCCCGGCGGGTGCAGGCGTCGTGCCGGCGCTCCAGGGCCGCCACCACGGTGCTGAGGTGCTGCACCATGCGGACCGAGCCCTGGCGCACGAACTCCAGGTTCCGCAGGACCGACCGGCCGGAGATCATCGCCTCGACGGCATCACGGTGACTGCGCCAGAGCTCGGCGAACTCGGTGCTCTCGGCCGACCGCGCGGCGCCGCTGCCGACGTCAGAGCCCGCGTCTGCGGGGACTGCCTGGATACCCCCGAAAAGCTCCTCAGCGCGGGCGACGCTGCGGTTCAGCAGGCGGATGGACTCCTGCTCCACCAGCGAGTCGTTGTGCTGCCGGGCCGACACCAGGTCCGTCGCATAGGCGGCGCCAAGGAGGACCTCCGTCCGCATGCCCTGCGCCTGAGAGAGCATCCCGGCTGCCCTGGAGACGGTCACCACCTGGCGCACGGCCAGCACCAGGCAGAGCAGGAACACCAGCCCCATGGCCCCGCCGACGATGAGCAGCTTGTGGAAGGTCTTCATGGCCCTCCGGCCATCAGGCCCCCGAGCCCGCCCGGGGTGCGCCGGGGTCAGCCGAGGTAGGCGTTGTCGATCAGGCGCGTCCGACCAAAGAAGGCGGCCACTGCCAGCAGAGCGGGCCCCTCGAGGCGAGCCACCGGCCGCAGCGTCTCACGGCCGACGCACTCGACGTAATCGATGCGTCCGCCAGCGGCCTGAACCTGCTCCTCGACCCGACGCCGGAGCCGCTCCGCCTCCCGCTCGCCCTCCGTGTAGCGCGCCTCCGCCTCGCGCAGAGCCCGGGAGATGCTCAGGGCCCGGACCCGCTCGTCGGCCGAGAGATAGGTATTGCGCGAGCTCATGGCCAGCCCGTCGGGGTCGCGGACGATGGGCGCCACGAGGATCCTCACGGGCAGGTCGAGGTCGCGCGCCAGCCGCTGGATCACCAGGGCCTGCTGGGCATCCTTGCGGCCGAACACCGCCACGTCTGGCTGGACGATGTTCAGCAGCTTGGTGACCACCGTCGTGACGCCGCGGAAGTGCCCCGGCCGCGAGCGGCCGCAGAGCGTGCTGGTGAGGGCCTCCTCGGTCACCCAGGTGCTGTGGTCGGCGGCGTACATCGCGGCGTTGTCGGGGTAGAAGACGGCGTGGACCCCCCGCTGGCGGCACATGGCCTCGTCGCGCGCGAAGTCGCGCGGGTACTTGGCCAGGTCCTCGCCGGGCCCGAACTGGGTGGGATTCACGTAGATGCTCAGCACGACGCGGGAGGCCTCGCCGGCAGCCAGGTCCACCAGCGACAGGTGGCCCTCGTGCAGATAGCCCATGGTCGGGACGAAGCCAATGGTGGCGCCAGCCTGACGCCACTCCCGCACCAGGGCGCGCATCTCGGCAAGGGTACGGCAGAGGGTCATCGGAACGAGTGCTCCTCGGCCGGGAAGCTGCCCGCGCGGACTTCGTCACGGTAGGCGGCCAGGGCCCGGCGGACCTCATCCGCCACCGCCGCATAGCGCTTGGTGTGCCGCGGCACAAAGTCCTCGAAGAGCCCGAGGATATCGTGCAGGACCTGGATCTGGCCGTCGCAGTGCGGCCCGGCGCCGATGCCGATCGTGGGGATATCCAGGCTGGCGGTGATCTCGGCACTGAGGTCCACGGGCAGACCCTCGACCACCAGGGCGAAGGCACCGGCTTCCTGGACGGCCACGGCATCGCGCCGCAACTGGGCCGCAGCCTCCGGGGTCCGGCCCTGCACGCGGTAACCGCCTTCAGCCATGACGGACTGAGGCAGGATACCGATGTGTCCGAGCACGGGGATGCCGCACTCGACCAGACGCTGGATGGTGCCGGCCATGCGCTCGCCGCCCTCGAGCTTGACGGCGTCGGCGCCGGCCTCCTGGAGGAAACGGCCCGCGTTGCGCAGCGCCTGCTCGGGGCTGATCTGGTAGGTCAGAAACGGCATGTCCGCGACCACCATCGCGCGGGACACGCCACGCTTCACGGCCGCGGTGTGGTGCAGAACGTCGCGCAGCGTGACGGGAATGGTCGTCTCGTAGCCCAGCATGGTCATCCCCAGGGAGTCCCCTACGAGGATGAGATCGACCCCGCACTGGTCCGCCAGCCGGGCCATCAGCGCATCGTAGGCGGTGACGGCCACGATGGGCCGTCCGTCGTCAGCCAGGCGGCGGATCTGCCGCACGCCGACCTTGCCCTTGTCGTCGGTCTTGCTCATGGCCTGCCCTCCCGAGACGCCGCGATCAGGACTCGCCGAAGTGCGCCTTGAGTGCCTCGGCCGCGGCCCGGGATCCCAGTTTGGCCGCCCGGGCGAAGCACTCGTGGGCCTTGTCGCGGTCTGTGGGCACCCCACGACCATGGAGCAGGCAGTTCCCCAGGGCGACCAGGGCCTCGGGAGAGCCCTGCTGCGCAGCGGCGGCAAACCAGCGTGCGGCCTCGTCCACGTCCTGGACCAGGCCACGGCCCTCCTGGCAGGCCACCCCGAGGTTGTACTGGGCCAGCGCATAGCCCTGTTCAGCCGAACGACGGTACCACTCGACCGCGGCGGTGGGATCGGCCTCGACCCCGCGACCCAGCTCGTAGGCCACGCCCAGACTGAACTGGCCCATGGCGTCGCCCTGGTCGGCGGCCTTGCGGAACCACTCTGCCGACGTCTTCACGTCGCGCTCGGTGCCCTCCCCCTGCAGGTAGCAGTTGCCCAAGGCCACCTGCCCCGGGGCATACCCGGCCAGGGCACTGCGTTCATACCAGGCCACGGCAATGTCGGAGTTGGGGGCGGTACCGATGCCCTTGGCGTAGCAGTATGCCAGTTTGGCCTGGGCCTCGGGGTCGCCGTCCTGGGCCGCGAGGGTGAGCAGCGCGAAGGTCTCCTTGTAGTCGGTGGCGACCCCCTCGCCACGCTGGTAGCAGTCTGCCAGGCGCACCTGGGCCCGGCTGTCGCCGCGTTCGGCGGCGGCCTTCAGGAAGCGCACCGCCTCAGCCGGCTGCTTGACTCCGGCCTTCCCCGTCAGCAGGAGGTCCGCGGCCCGGCGCATGGCCCCCGTGTGCCCGCGGCGCTCAGCCAGGCGCCGGTAGTAGGTCAGGGCATCGGCATACTGGCCCCGCTCCTCGAGCATGATGGCGAGGTTCAGTTGCGCTTCGGGGACATCCTGGTCCGCAGCCTGCCGGTAGAGGTCCATCGCCTTCTGCAGGTCCTTGGGGACCCCGAGCCCGCCGTCGTAGCACACCGCCAGGTTGAAACGCGCCCGGGGGTCGCCCTGGTCGGCGGCCTTCTGGAACCAGTAGACGGCCTTCTCCAAGTCCTTCTCGACCCCGGCAGTGCCCTCGAAGTAGAGCTTGCCCAGCGCGAGTTGGGCGCCGGAACCGCCTTGCTTGGCCAGACGCTCCAGGCGCTCGACCGAAGGCGTGTCGACAGCGGCCGGCTCCTCCTTGGGGACCGAGCGTGGATCGGTCGGCGTGCGGTTGGTCGGCGGCGGCACCTTCTTCTTGCCAAAGGGCCACAGGCTGAAGCCCGACGCCGGCGCGACGCTCAGCAACGCCAGCGCCATCAGGATGCCCAAGCTGAACCGCACAGCTCCCATGCGGACCCTCCACGGCAACGACACACCGACCCCCAGGCCGCTGGGGCGGGCCTGGTGCGAAGGGACACGATCCAATGTAACGTGCGGAAGAGGGCTCGCAACCGCCGCCGCCGGAGGCCTTGGCCCCGAGCGGTCAACGTAGCGACAACTGGACCCGCCGCAGCGACGCCTTGGCGGCCGCATCGCTGGCCTTGGCGTCCAGGCGGTCCACGACGAACACCCGGGGGGCCTCGATCTGGCCCTCGTTGACCAGGAACTCCTGCACCCGCGTCGCCCGCTGTCGAGCCAGCAGCCGGACATCGTCGGCGCTGATCTGGACCGTCGCCCGCACCCGGCTCTCGACCTCGGCAAGGGGTGGCTCCGGAGGCGTCGTCGGGGCGGGCGGTGGGGCGGCGGGGCCGGCCGCTGTGCTCTTTTCCGCTGCGGCGGACGCGGGCGGCACGGGGGCCGCCTGGGGTGCCGCCGGCGGGGTCTGGGCCTCGCTGTCCACGAGCCGGAGGTAGCGCTCGAACTCGGTGTCGCTCAGGACCACGTCGCCCACCGGGATGGCGGGCTGGCCGGCCTTGACGAGGTCGGCGAGCTTGCGCGCTCTGACCCGTCGCTCCACCTCCTGGCGAACGAGCGCATCGCGGTCCTGCTCAGGGTCGACGGACCCGCAGAGCTCCACTCCCAGCTCGGGGCGTTCCGCCAAAGCCTTGGCCAGCGCCCGCATCCTCGCGGTGCCGGCCTCGTCGAGTGCGGCAACCCCGGGCGCGAACTCGACAACGCTGAGCTCCTCGCCGCCACCGACCAGCGCGCCGAGCATCGCAAAGGGGGCCGTCGCCGCCTTGGCAACCAGGTCCCGCACCACCTTCAGCACGATCCTGAGGACGCTGAACTTGGGGTCATCCAGGTCGCCACTCACGGGCACGTCGAAGCGGATCTGGCCCTTGCGGCCCTTGAGCAGGGCCACGGCCAGGCGCACCGGCAGGTCGGTCGCCTCAGGGCTCTCCACCTTCTGGCCGAAGGCGAACTGGTCCACCAGGAGGCTGTGCGCGGCGGCGAGCTTGCGCTGGTTGATGTCGTAGCGCAGGTCGAGATTCAGCTTCCCCTTCTGCACCGCATAGCCCACGTAGTGCCCCGCGTAGGGCGTCAGCGGACTGAGGTCGAAGTCCTTCAGCGCCGTACTGGCCTGCAGGGTCAGAGTCCGCGGGTTGGCGATGTCGGTCAGCGTGGCAGACACGGCGAAGGGCGCGTGCCCGTCGATCATGGCACTGAGGCTGACAGCCGTTGGCGTCGGCTTGGCCAGGGAGAAGTCCTTCACCGACGCGGCGATCTCGCCCAGCTCAATGCGGTAGTGCGGGTTGACCGTCTGATCGGTGAACACGACGTCACAGCCGTTGAGCCGGACCGTCCCGATATCCAGGGGGAAGGCACTGCCCTGGGCCGGCGCGCCCCCCACGGCCGGGGCCGCCTCCGGCACAGCCGAGGCCTGGCCAGGCAGGGCTGAGGCCTCCTGCCGCGCCACCTGCGCCACGTTCAGGGTCCGGTCGGGCCGAAGCGTGATGGCACCCGCAAGACCGTCCACGGCGATCTCGTCCAGGTGCACGGCCAAGGGCTTCACATCCAGGTGGATACCGTTGATAGCGAGCTCCTTGCACCGCACCAGATCCTCCGAGCGCAGGGAGTCCTGGGAGGCCACCTCGCGCACGGCGATGCCTCCCTCCACGGTGCCGCTGAGGCCATCGGCTGCCGACTGCCGGACGACGGCATGGAGGTCGGTGGCCGCGTTCCCGGCAGTGAGCACGACGTTGGCGAACTGGGCGAGGTAGGGCTGGAATGCCCTCAGCTCCAGGCCAGCCAGCTTCACCGTCACATCCGCCTCCAGCGGCGTAGGGACGACCGCCCCATCGACCACCAGGGTGCCCGTCTCATTGATGCCGACGGAGAGGTTGAGCGCAGCCCGGGTGCCGGCCTGGGTGCTGACCTCCTTGGCGGCGAGGGTGATATCGTGGAGCGCGAGGTGTACGGGGCCCGCCGGGGGCTGGTCGGTGAAGTCCACGGTCCACCGGGCTACCGTGGCCTCGCGCAAGGTCACGCTCCAGGGAGCCGCAGCGGGCGGCTGGGCGCCGTCCGGGGGTGTGCCGGCCGGTCTGGCGGGGGCCGCGGCGGCGCCGGTCCCGGCGGGGGCAGCTCGGAGCAGGCGCTGCAGGTTCAGGGCGCCGTCCGGACCGCGCCGCACGCGCAGACTGCCGGCGCTGGTGGCGAGGCGGCCGACGACGGCCTGCCTCTGGCCCACGTCGGCGCTGACGTCCTCGATCCGCAACTCACCGAGGGAGAAGGCCTCCGCGCCGTCGGCTTCGGCCTTGAGCGCGACGCCGGTGAGGACCGCGTCCAGGTCGCTCACGGTGATCACGGGCGCCCCGGACCCGCCCATGGACAGCGCGTGCTGGAGCCTGATCGCGAAGGTCCCTGCCGTGATCTCCCCGGCCAGAACCGGCCTGACATAGGGCATGTACCGTGGCAGCGGGACCCCGGTGACCGCGGTGGTCCCGGAGACCGCCAGGGGGAAGAGTCCGACGCTGTAGGCGCCCTCGATGGTCTCTCCAGCGTCGCTGGTGAGGGCCAACTCCACGCTGGCCTTGGTGTCCGGGCGCGTGCTGAGCTGCTGCGCCTTCAGCCGCAGGTCCAAGGCAGCATGGAACGCCGGCGCGACCGACGCGTCCGAAAACTCCACGCGGCCTTCCTCGACGGCCACCTCGTCGACGTCGACCCGAACAGGCAGCCCGGGCGCGGCGCCGGTCGCCGGCGGGGGCGGCGCGGCCGGCGCCGCGCTCGGGGCAGCGCCCACGGTCGGCAGGATGAGCGCACCGCTGGCATCCCGCTGGAGGCGCACGAAGGGCTTCGCCACGGTGACCTTCCCCAGGTGGACCTCCTTGCTGAGCAGGTCTGCCGGCAGAATGCCGACCCGGAGTTCCCCGAGGCCGACCAGGGCCTGGCCCGCCCGATCGTCCAGCCACAGATCGGCCAGGACGACCTCACCCGTAACCGACAGCGTGGGCCTGCGGATTGAACTCAGGACATGGCTCACGGTGACGTCGATGTCCAGCCTGCCGGAACGCAGTTGGAAGTTCCGTTCCGGTGGCAGATAGGGCGCGAAGTGGGTCAGGTCGAGGCCGTGCAGCCCGAGCGAAACGGTGCCTTCCCGGGACGCGGCGAAGGGCTTCGCCTGACCCGCGACAACGATCTCCCGGCCGTTGAACACGGCGCGCAGCTCGGGGACGACCACCACGTCAATCCGGGATGGCAGGCTGGAGACGGCCCCGACCGCCAGCGTCAAACCCGTCACCCGGTGGCAGGCCCCGACCCGGTCGTCGAAGACGTAGAACCAGCCGTCACGGATCCGGATGTTGTTGACGGAGAAGCGCGGCACCCCGGCAGGGGCACGGGTGGGCTCCGGCGTCGGGCCCGAGCGATCCCTGGCCATGAGGTCCGACAGGTCCAGTGACCCATCCTGGAGACGGACCACCACGGCATGCGGGGCCTCGAGAGTGACCTCGGAGACGACCGCTCCGCGCTGAAGCACGGACCAGAACAGGTCCAGGTTGGCACGCAGGCGCCTGAAGCCCGCGAACAGCGAAACCCCGTCGGCTTCATACACCTCGAGCTGGCGCACCTGCACACAGAGGGTGAACGGGTTGAGGAAGACGGCCTCCACGGAGACGGTCCTCCCGAGCGCTTGTCCCAGCTTCGTCACCAGCAGGTGGCGCGCCACGGGCGGGACCACGAAGAGGACCAGAAGGGCGTAGACGCAGTAGACCAGCGCCAGGATCGCGGCCCACCGACGGACATGTCGCAGCACACGGCGCATAGTAGTCTCTACCGGTTTGGGGAAGCGCCGCATAGGCGCGACCATCCAACGGCGAACGCTCAACGCTCAAACAACTCCCGTCGAGTGAGTTGGCTTCGGCGTTGGGAGTTGAGCGTTGGGAGTTGAGAGCCTAGCACAAGTGGCGCCGACGTTAGCGCCTCGACGGGGAAAGGCCCCGTCGAGGTGCTGGGCTCGCGGCTAGAGCGGGCCGGCCTCGACGTGAGTGCCGATGGCGCCACCGGTCCACTGGTAGAGCAGGCCCTGACGGTTGCACACGTAAAGGGCAGCCGCCACCAGGATGGCCAGGATGATGACCATGGGCCACGGGCTGCGCTTCTCCGCGTAGGCGTCGGTAAGCGAGCGCTCGGCACCGGCGGGCAAGGCCGCCACCGCAGTCAGCGCTCCGCCGAAGGGCACGTTCATCCTGGCCCGGGCATTCACCGCCCAGCCGTTGGCGTCAAGGATCGGACCGAGGTTCCGCTGCCGCAGCTTCATCCACGCAATCAGCATCGAGGGTCCGGAGATCACCAGGATGAGGTCCAAGATGGCGATCGGGATCCATGGGCCAAGGCCGACGAAATTGGCGAACAGCATCGACAGGAAGGTACCGATGCTGCCCAGGGCCACGCCGATGGCCGCCACCGTGCCGACATCCATCCGTTTGGTCGGCGCCTGGGCCGCGGGTTGCGCGGGGGCCGTCTTGTCGGCCTGGGCGGCGGCCGCGGCCGCCGCGGCGATCTTCTGGTCCGAGGCGCCCTCCGCCGCCGCCGCGCGCTTGGCGATCTGCTCCTCGATCAGGCGCAGGAGTTTCTTATACGGTGAGAAGAAAGCCTGGCGGATGCTGATGGGGTTGTCGACAATCTTGGCGACCGTGGCGTCCCAGTCACGGCCCTTGCGGTCGTAGAAGAGGCCGTTCCTGCCGACCATGAGGTGGTCCGAGTCGCCGCCGGTGAAGGCCGCGGCGATGGTCATCTTCTCGCCGCCGGGGCGCGTGCAATCACAGTAGGCCAGGTAGGTCTTGGCCAGACCGGCCAGGGCGGCGTGCTTGCCGGCGTCGTCCACCCGGACGCAGAGGTCGCAGGCGCGGCCATCGAGGTACAAGGTGCCGCACTGGAACACGGCCTTGCCCTTGCGGGTGTAGAAATCGCGGAAGGAGACGAAGTTGTTGAGCAGGGCGCACAGGTCCCGGTTCAGGCGGAGCAGCTTCTCGACTTCGCCGATAGCCGTGGCCTCCGGCTCGAAGGTGCGGTCCTCGGCAATGAGCGCCGTCAGGGCCGCCTTGGCCGGCCCTGCCAGGACCTCGCGCACGCGCGCGAGGCCAAGCTTCTCGACCGCGGCGCCGCCCTTGGCCGCCTGCCAGGCTGCATAGGGGGCCAGTTTGGCGCCGAGGGCCGCCCAGTCGGCCTCGGACAGGCTCGACCTGGCGCCCAGGATGGGGGTGACCACCTGCGCCACGAACTGGCCCATGGCGGCGGCCCAGGCCGGGTTGATGCCCTCGCCCAGGGGCAGCGGCCGGCCGGCCTCGACCCTGGCCAGCGGGAACCCGGAGACCTCGGCGGCGGTGATGTCCATATCCTTTGCCGCCACGGCCAGGTAATCGGCTTCCTGGCGGTTCAGGGCCACCAAGGAGCGCGCGTCGAAAACGGCCAGCCGGCAACGCGCGAAGTAGTCCGCCACCTTCCCTTTGACCGCGTCGTAGGCGGCCAGTGCGGCGCCGGTGCCAGCCCCGAGCGGCAGCGTCGTGGCGGCGTCGGCCTCGCCCTTGCCGCACCAGTCCGCGTAGGCCTGGCAGGCGGCGAAGAAGCCGTCCACCTTCGCCTGGCAAACGCCCGGTTTGCCGCTGCGGTCGGCGTCCGCCCCCAGGCAGGCGATGATCTCGGCGATAACGGCCTTCACCCCCGCGTCGGGGGACGCGTCATCGGCGACGATGCCATCGCCGTTGGTGCAGGTTCTGGCAAAGATGCGGGCTGTGTCCGTGGCGTCCTCGAGGGTGATCTCCGTGGCGGCGCCCTTGCCCAGGTTCGTCAGGACGCGCTTGGCTGAGGCCAGTAGGCGCTTCCCTTCGGGAGTCTGGTCGTTGAGGGCGGCGAGGGGCAGCGCGGTACCGCCCTTCACCAGGACCCCGGGGTCCTTCACCGCCGCGCAGGCCCACTTCACCGCGGCCAGGATCTCGGGAGCGCGGATGCGGCCATCCTTATCCGTGTCGATGAGGTCGAGAGTCCGGGTGTCGAACTCGATGCCGCGTGTGGGGCAGGCGAGGGCCACCCAGAGCTTCTGGTCCAGGCCCGCCAGGTTGGCCAGGTCGGCGCCGGACTCGATGCGCACCTGGTCGAAGCCGCCAGCCCGGAAGAAACGCCAACGGTGGCCGGCGGCCACGCCCGCCGAACCTGTGTTCTCTGCCATGGTGATCCTCCCGCTATGGACCGGCCGCTACGGCACCGTGTCGCAGCAGCCGTCCACTGCCAGACTACACCCTGCGGCTGGCCTTTGCCACCAAAGCCGGTCCAACCCCCAGAGCGGTTTCAAGGTCGGCAGTCCACGCCGCCGGGTCCCGAGTCGGCGGGCGGCGAGCGTGCTCCGCCACTCCCCTTCAGGCTCAACGCGGCGGCATGCCGCCGATACTCCAGAGCTTGGCCTGCAGCCAGCGCGGTATCCACTGAGGCCCGGCGCCAGGCGGGCCTCTTTGCCGGTGACTCGTCACCGCTCTGCGGCGCCGCGGGGGCCGCGGGCTCTGAACGGCGGCCACAAGCCACCGTCAGTCCGGACAACCGGGGATCCCGATCTTGGGACAGCCCTGGGCCAGCCCGAAGGGGTCGCGCTCAGTGCTTCACCGGCTGCACCGGCACAAAGGGCGACCGCTGCCGGTCCGACTTGCCCGGCTTGCCCGGCTTGCCCTTGGTACCCGGGGGCCGGATGGTGAGCATCTGGCTGCCGAGGTCGTGGAACTGGACGGTCTGCCCGGCGGTCTCCTGGGCCGCCATGGCGGCGACCTGGGGATCCAGGTAGCGCGGCCAGCGGGAGGCCAGGCTGCGGGCGTCGGCGAGGGTCTTCTGCACGGCCAGGTCCTCGGGAAGGTTGTTGCGACCCAGGCGTTCCAGCTCGCGCGACAACGCCAGCAGGCTGAGGATCTGGGCCGCCTGGCCACGCAGCTCGAAGCCGTAGTCCAGCAGATGGTCCCGAAACAGCCCCAGGTAGCGCCGGGGCTCGGGCAGGTACATGGCCACCGGCGGCGTGATGCGCGTCTGGAGCTGGAACAGGACAAAGGGCCGGGCTTCGCCGAGGAGGTTGTCGGTGCTCTCCGGCTGGCCCATGTCATTCAGGAGCCGGGCCCCGATGGCCAGGAGCCGCGAACGATCCGCGGCGGGCAGTGCCGAGACCTGGTCAGCCACCGCGCCATAGCCGTCGGGGAAGTCCACGTCGCGGCTCTGGTCGAGCGTTGCCGCCAGGGCCAGGCGGCCGACGGTCTCCTTGAGGCCCCCGTCACGGGTGAAGGTGAACAGGCGGTCCAGGGCCTCCATGAGCCAGACGTCACGCGGCAGCGCATCCATCTCGGGGGAGTCCAGGACCCGCTTGCGCAGGCAGGCGGCGACCTGCTTGGCGTAGCTCAGGAAGACCTCTCGGGCCACGGTCTCGTAGAGGGCCGTGAACGCCAGCATGACCGCGGGGCTGCTCTCGGTCTCCACCAGCACGTGGATCTGCTGGGAAGGGAACTGTCGGGCCGGCACCACGCTGCCGTCGGGCTGGAGCTGCAGGATGAGGTGCTGGGCGAGCATCGCCATGGCCGGATGGTAGTCGTCGGTCGCCGCCGCGCCGCTGAGTTCGCACAGGGCCGTCACGGCCAGCGCGTTGGTGGCGGCCAGGGTCAGGCGGGCCTGCGCCTGGACACCGCCGGTCTCGGAGAGGGTCTCGACCTCGGGCAGGCAGCCCGCCCGGGGCGAACCGCCGTAGGCGACCACCGCCGCGGCCAGTGACGAGCCGGCGCGCCCGGCCGCCTTGAGATAACGGGCCTCGCCCGTGGCCTGATGCAACCGCACCAGGGCGAGGATGGCCAGGGCCTGGTCCCGCGGCTCGGCCCCCTGGGGCTTGCCAAGCTCCCACTCCGGCAACGGGCATTCGAAGAGGCCCCGGTCCGTGCAGTACTTCGCCAGGTGGTCGCCCGCCTCCGTGGCGGCCTGACGCACCTCGGCCACGGTGACGTTCCGGTCCAGCGGGTGGCCGCGGAACAGCGCCATGCCGGCGGCCCCGTCGAAGAAGCAGGACTGGGTCTCGAACAGGCAGGCCTTCTGCCCGCCCAGGTGGCTGATCAGGGCGCTCCAGCGGCCGAGGGCAGGCAGGCGCTGGTCCTCGGGCAGGTAGCGGCCGTACTCCTGGCCGATGACGCGTTCGGTGACGTAGTGGACGCTGAGCTGGGAGTTGGGGTCCACCATGTCCCAGGAGACGAGCTGTTCGGGGAGGAACATGAAGCCGGCCCCGGGGCCGAAGGACAGCCCGATCACGCTGGGCAACGGCAGCCGGCTCTGGCGCGGACTGAAGTTGTTCACCGCCTCGCCATGCTGCACGATGTCGACCTTGAGCCAGAGCAGGTCCCGGGGTGAGGGCGAGCTCGCCTGCGCCGCCCGGCAGGCCTCCTCGAGGGCCGCGGTGGCCGTGCCGCCGACGCCTACCCGCGTGCAGGCGGGGACCTTACCATCGCTCCAGGAGAGGAAGATGGCCCGCGGGGCATCCCCACCAGGCAGAGAGCCTAGGCCGGTCTGCGGCACGACTCCGCCCTTCAGGGCGGCATAGACCGCCTGGCAGAGGGCCACGGCAGCCGGGTCATCCAGCACCAGGGGCGTCTGGATGTCCTGGAACCACGGGCCGGCCATCGGCGTGCCGCCGCTGATGGGCGCCGTCGCCCTCTGCAACGCCTCGTCGGGGGCCGCCGAGGAGCTCCTCCCCAGGGCAAGCACAAGCAACCCCCCAATCACCGCACGGGCGAGATGCGACCGATGCATGAGCCAAGACCCCCATCGTGGGCACCGGGCCCGACCCGACGCGGGACCGCCTGGGCGGCCGGCACGGCACCGAGGTAGTGTAGCACCATAGGCCGCGCCGGCCAGCCTGCTCGGGCCCCCGTTGCGGGCTCTCCCGATGCTCCCGGAAATGGGACGTGTCCGTCTCGGCGGGGGAGAGACCCCGCAGCGCCGATTCCCGTGCTCGCGGACCGGGAACGGGACTGGCACCCGGGGTATCCTCATCGCCGCCGACCGCGTCCTGACCGCCACCGAGTGTGGGTGACCCGCGGCTGGCCCGCGGTGCCGACAGCCGCACCGTCTGCTGGGCCTGTGAGGGCAACATCGCCGCCCTGGACCTCGGAACCGGCCGCTGGACGCACCTGGGGCACGTCCGGAACGAGTTCCAGGGCCGGAATCCCCAAAGCCTCCTCCCGGCCCCGGGCGGCAGACCCCTCTGGTGGTCCGGCTTCGGCGGCAGTCGTGCGCCGGCGGTACCGGCCCCGCCCGGGCCGGTCAGACCCGGAAGAGCGCCCCCAGGCGTTTGCCCAGCAGGCAGGAGGCCGCGACCAGCGAGGCGCCTAGGAAGACCATGGTCCACACGCCCAGGGCCGCGGCCAGGGCCTGGCCCTGGCCCAGGAGCATGCTCAACTCGTAGATGGCCTTGGTAATGGGGAAGTAGAGGGACCGTTGGGCCAGCAGCAGCGAGTCGGAGACCTCCAGCATCGAGAAACTGAAGGCCAGGATGCCGCCGGCGATGAGGTTGGCGGCGATCAGCGGCACGGTGATGCGCCGGAAACGGGTCAGGGGACCGGCACCGAGGCTGGCGGCCGCCTCCTCATAGCTGACACTGGTCTGCTGCAGGCCGGCCACCGCAGAACGGACCACGTAGGGCAGGCGGCGAACGGCGTAGGCGATCACCAGCAGCACCGTCGGGTCCTCGATGGGGTCCAGGGCAGCGAAGAGGCGGCCCTGCTGCGAGACGGCCAGGTAGCCGAAGGCCAGGACCAGTCCCGGCACGGCCAGCGGCAGCATGCTGAGGCTGTCGAGCAACCAGGCCAGGCGGCCCTTGCCGCGCACCACGACCACGGCGATGAGGGTCCCAAGCAGCATCGCCACCACCACGGCAAAGGCAGCGTAACGGACGCTGTTGAGGATGCTGGGCACGGTCAGGTTGTGCCCCAGGGCAGCGCCGAAGTGCTCGAGGGTGGCCCCCGAGGGCAGTACGGACCGGTACCAGGAGCGCGACAGGGAGAGGCCCATGACCCCGAGGTGAGGCAGGACCCCGATGCCGGCCAACAGGGCGAAGACCAAGGCCGCAGCCAGAGCCCTGACGCCCCGCAGCGGCACCGCCCGCGAGGCAATGCCCGCCTTCGAGGCCATGGCATAGGCCTGGCGCCCGAAGACCCCCCGCGCCAGCAGGTACAGTCCCGCCGCGGCGGCCATCATCACGATCACCAGCGCGTAGGGGACCGGGTTGTCGCCGATCTCCTTGATGCCGTCGAAGACCTGGACCGCCGTGACCCGCTCATAGTGGAACATCAGCGGCGTGCCCAGTTCCGTGAAGGACCAGATGAAGACGATGGCGCCGCCGGCGAAGACCCCGGGCATGATCAGCGGCAGACTGATACGGCAGAACCGGCGCACGCCGACGCAGCCGCAGTCCGCCGCCGCCTCCAGCAACTGTGGGTCCACGTTGGCAAAGGCCGCCGCACAGTTGAGGAACAGGATGGGATACAGGTGCAGGGCCTCCATCAGCACCACACCCCAGAAACCGCTGGCGAACCAGTCCACCGCCGCCGTCGGCCCCAGCACCCCGAGGTGACGCAACAGGGCGTTCAGGGCCCCCTGGTAGCCCAGGATGCACTGCATGCCCAGCACCCCCACGAACGGCGGCAGAATCAGCGGCAGCAGCAGCGCCCCGCTCAGCCAGCGCTTGGCGGGGAACTCGAAGCGGTCCGAGAGCCAGGCCAGCGGCAGGGCAAACAGTAGGCAGACCCCCGTGGTGCAGAGGGCGATCAGGAAGGAGTTCACCAGCCCCTCGAGGTAGAGCGGATTGCGGAAGACCTCGGCCAGGTACGCCAGGGTGAAGCGCCCCTCGGCATCCGTGAAACCGCCGCGGAGCACCTGGGCGATGGGCAGGATCAGGAACGCCGCGAAAAAGGCGGCGATCAGCAGCGCGGCAGTACCGTGGAAGAGCCGTCGTGGCATACGCGGTCAGCGCCCCGGTCGTGGCGCCTTGGCCACAGGCGCGGTTGTCATCATGGCCGAAGTGAGTACTGTACTCATTGGCTGGGGGAACGCCAGCAGGGTACCGTGGCCATGACCAAAGTCGGCTTTCTCAGCGACATCCATGCCAACCGGGCAGCGCTGGACGCGGTCCTGGCGACCCTGGATGCCCAGGGGTGCGACCTGCTCATCTGCCTGGGGGACATCGTGGGCTATGGCCCCAGTCCGGCGGAGTGCGTGCAGACCCTCCGACAGCGCGACATCCCCTGCGTCCTCGGCAACCATGACCAGTATGTCACCGTGCTGCTGAACCCGCGCATGGAGAAACTGCGCGAGGATGTCCGCGTGTCCATCGAGTGGACCCAGGCCCAACTGGCTATGGACGACCTCAAGTGGCTTTCCCAGCGCCCGATGCGCATCGACGCGGAGGACTTCAGCGTGGTCCACGGCGCCTTCGGCCCCAAGCCCTGGATCTACTGCGCCAGCGACAGGTCCCTGGCGCACAATTTCGCCTACCAGGACGTGGCCCTCGGGTTCTGTGGCCACAGTCATATCCCGCTCGTGGCACGCCAGCACCCCGAGACACCCTCGCCGCTGGTGGACACGCTGCAGACGGCCACCCTCCCCGAGGCGCCCAAGACCATCGTCAACGTCGGCAGCGTCGGCCAGCCGCGTGACCGTGACTCCCGGGCCTGTTGCCTGACCTACGAGGTCGAGAGCCGAGCCATGCAGGTGTTCCGGGTCACCTACGACCTGGCGGACACTCAGGCCCGCATCCGCGCGGCAGGGCTCCCGGGATCGTTCGCCGAACGCCTGCCGCTTGGCCGCTGAAGAGGGTTGCCCAGCGCTGGGCCTGTCCCGAAGGATGCGGTGCCGCTCCCATGGGGCTTCTCCCTTATGACCCGCTGTGGACGCGCCACCGGGTGATCGGTTCCGCCGAACGGGTGGGGCCGGACCTGGTCGTGCGGCGCTTTGCGTTGCCCCCGTTACAGCCCGGCGCCCAGCCGTTCAGCCTGGCCTTCTTCTCCGACCTGCACTGGCGTGGCGAGCCGGCCCGGCGCCTGGCGCGGCTGACCGCCGCCATCACCGCGGCGCAGGTGGATGCGGTGATCTTCGGCGGCGACCTCGCCGCGTATCTGCGGGACTTGCCCGGAGCGCTCAGCCGTCTGGCGGCACTGGAGACCGGCGCCGTGCGCATCGCCGTGCGTGGCAATCGGGAGAGCGTCTGCTCCTGGCTCAGCCCCGCGTTCTGGCGCGAGCGCTACGCCCAGGCCGGCTTCCTCTACCTGCACAACGAGACCTGGCTGAGCCCGGACCTCCCGGGGGCCCCTGCCATCGTGGGGCTGGATGACCACCGCCACGGCGCCCCCGACGTCGCGGCGCCGGCCCGGGCTGCCGCCAGCGGCCGGCCGGTGGTGACCGTCACGCACAACCCGGACGCGCTCGCTCATCGCGGCGAGACCTACCTCGGTGACCTCGTGCTCAGCGGCCACACCCACGGCGGCCAGTACCGCCTGCCCTGGCTGGGGGCCCTGTTCACCTCATCCAGCTACGGCCGGCAGTTCGACCACGGCTGGCGACGGCGACAGCCCGACGGGACGCTGCTCTACATCACCGCCGGGGCTGGCGAGACCGGCCCCGGTATCCTGCGCCGGCGCCTCTTCTGCCCGGCTGAACTCGTCCTGATCACCCTGGGAGTCGCCGCGCCAGGGCGCGGCAGGGGGACGCTATGAATCCACTGCCGCCTGCCCGGCTCAGGGCCCAGGCGACCCTGGCGGCGGCCACCATCGCCGAGGTCCTCTGGCAGGCGCTGGGCCTGGGCCGGCCGGCCGATCGGGCCCTGGCCGCCGCCCTGCGCGCCAACCGCCAAATCGGCGGTCGGGATCGACGACTCATCAGCGAAACCGCCTTCAGCGTCCTGCGCTGGTGGGGCTGGCTTCTGCCTGCCGCGCCGGCCCCCTTCGTCGCCGCCCTCCAGGCGGCCCAGGCGGCCCCCCCCGGTGCCGGAGCCGGTGACGCCACCGCCGCACCGTCGCTGCGCGCGGGGGCCTGGGCGCCCCTCCTGGGGGCCGCCTGGATCCTGGAGGGCGGCGACGTGCCTGAGGCGGCCCGGCTCTGGCTCTCCATGGCGCTGCCCCAGGCCAGCACCATCGCGGTGGCCCTACCCGGCATGACCCTGACACAGCGCCAACCGCTCCTCGCACCCCTGTTGGCACCCGGCGCGGAGCTCCCGGGCACCCGGCGCCTCCTGCCGGACTGGGCCTGGGCCGAGATCCACTCGCCGCGGCCGGACCTCGAGCTGCTGGACTGGCTCCAGCGTCGGCCCCCGGTCTGGCTGCGCGCCCAGACGCCCGACCTCCCCGCACTGCTGGCGGAGCTGCGGGCGGCGGGCGTGGAAGCCGAGCCCCATCCAGCCCTCCCGACCGCCCTCCACACCCCGCCCCCGCGTGTGAACCTGCGGACCCTCCCGGCCTTTGCCGAAGGCCGCATCGAGGTGCAGGACCTGGCCTCACAGCTCGTGGGCCACATCTGCGCCCCGACCCCCGGCCAGCGCTGGTGGGATGCCTGTGCCGGGGCGGGCGGCAAGGCCCTGCACCTGGCCGACCTGATGGCGCGCCGGGGAGCCGTGACCGCATCGGACATCCGCCTCTACAAGCTTGAAGACCTCCGGCAGAGGGCCCGCCGGGCCGGTCTGCCCAACATCCGTACCCGCGAGTGGAAGGGCAAGGCCATGCCTGACCACAAGGGCCACTTCGATGGGGTCCTGGTGGACGCCCCCTGCTCGTGCTCCGGGACCTGGCGCCGGAACCCGGACGGCCGCTGGAGCCTGCGCCAGGCGGAACTGGCCGAGTTCACGACCCTCCAGGGCGGCCTGCTGGCCAATGCCGCCCGCGCGGTCCGGCCTGGAGGCGTCCTGGTCTACGCCACGTGCTCGCTCTTCCGCGCCGAGAACGAAGGGGTGGTCGAGGCCTTCCTCTCGGCCCACCCGGAGTTCCGCCTGGACCCCTTCCCGCACCCGCTGTCGAAGATGCCGGTAGACGGCACCCTGCAGACCTGGCCCTGGGACGGCGACTGCGACGCCATGTTCGTGGCGCGCCTGGTGCGCCGGGACTGAGCTGGCGCGCGGAGCCGGCCTGTGCCCGCCCGTCAGGTCCGCGCAGACGGTGGCATGACCCCGCAAAAGAAGCGGGAGAAGCGGTATTGACCTGCAGCGGGTCCGGCAGTAGTAGTATTGATTATTGGGTCCGGGTAAGAGTACCCGACTCGAAAACGACGCCTCTGGAAGGGGGGAGGGTGCGTCCCCAGGCCCTGGACCGAGGCAGCAAGGGAAGAGCTGGGCAGGAGCCGATGGAACTCAGGTTCAGATGCGGTGAATGCAACCGCAAGCTTGAGGCCAGTGCCACGATGGCGGGTTCCACCGTGTGCTGCCCGAGCTGCGGCGCCAGCGTTACCATCCCCCAGGCGCACCTGGGCTCCGGAGTGACCCTGGCCGGCTTCCGCATCGAGAAGGAGATCGGCCACGGCGCCATGGGCCGCGTCTTCCTGGCGACCCAGCTCGCCATGGACCGTAAGGTGGCGCTCAAGGTCCTCCCCAGCCCGCGCGTGTCGGACTCGGAGTTCGTCGAACGCTTCTTCCACGAAGTGCGCCTCGCCGCTCAGCTCGCTCATCCCAACATCGTCTCGGCCTTCGACGCCGGCGAAGACCATGGGTACTACTACTTCGCCATGGCCTTCGTCGACGGGGAGTCCCTCGACTCGCGCCTGAAACGGGGTGGAGCCCTGGCGGAGAAGGAGGCGTTGACCTACACCCTGGGCGTGGCAGAGGCACTGGCCTACGCCTGGGACACCAGCCACATCCTCCACCGCGACGTCAAGCCGGCCAACATCATGGTCGACGCCGACCGCCGACCGATGCTCATGGACATGGGCATCGCCAAGAACGTCAGCGACAAGAGCCACCTGACGGCCACCGGGGTCGCCGTGGGGACCCCCCACTACATGAGCCCCGAGCAGGCCCGCGGTAGCCAGGACCTGGATTTCCGCACCGATATGTACTCCCTGGGTGCCTGCCTCTTCCACCTCGTGGCGGGCCGCGTCCCCTTCATCGGAACCAGTGCCGTAGAGGTCATCACCAAGCACCTGCACGACCCGCTGCCCTCTGTCCGGGCGCTCAAGCCGACGGTCACCCAGGAGTGCGAAGACGTCATCGTGCGCATGATGGCCAAGGACAAGGCGCACCGCTACGGCTCCTGGCAAGCCTGTATCCACGACCTGCAGGCGGTGCTCCGGGACAAGACCCCCGAGACGACCAAGACGAAGCTGGCCAAGCAGGCCAGCGAACACCTCGCCCAGCAGCGCACCTACACGCCAAACCGGCCTGCCTGGACCTCGGCCTTCAGCACGCAACAGGTCATCGTCATCGCGATCGGCGCCCTTCTGGCGCTGGCCATCCTCGCCATCGGGTTGCCACTCCTCAGACAGGACCGCGAGGCCCCCGGTCCCGCGCCGGCGCGGCGGTCCCCGCGGACGTCCGGCGCCAGTACCCCGGCCAGGCTGTCCGAGGCTGGCCCTGGGTCGGAGGCAGTTCCTGGATCCGGGGCAGACCCCGGCACGACGACGACGGCCGCTGCAGCCCCCGCCACTGCCCCCGCCGCACCGGTCAAGGACGCCCCCGAGGCGGGCGCCTCACCCGAGCCGGCCGGCCCAGACCAGGCCCCGACGACGACGGCCCAGGCTCAGCCTGCCACCGCGGCGCCGGCGGCAGCCGTGCCCACCCCACAGCCGGCCCCCGACCCGCTGGCGCTGGCGCTGCGCCGGGTCGCCGGAGAGCTCCTGGCCAGCCGGGCCGGGGCCGCCCTCACCGCCTGGGACCAGGCCGCCGCCAGCCTGGCCTCCGCGCAGCCTGCCAGTCACCTTGCCGAGATCCGTGCGGCCCTGGCCTGCGTCGCCGAGGCCGACCTCCGCATCACCGAGACCTTCCGCCGGGACGTGGGGCCAACACCGATCACGGTCAAACTCAAGGACGGCCAGCGCAAGATGGTGATCAAGTCCGTGGCGCCCCCTGTGGTCAGAGCCATGGTCCTGGTGGACAACGGGGCCACGGGCACCAGCTTCACGGTGAACGACCTCGATCCCGCCGAGAGACTGGCCCGCATGCCTCCGCCCGAAACCGCGGAGGCAGCCCTGGCGCGGGGCCTGGTCGCCCTCTGGTCCCAGCAGAGCGAGGCCGCCACCACCGACCTGAAGCGCTTCGACACGCCGCTGACCAGGGCCCTGCAGTTGGCCCTCGACGAACGGGCCACGGAACAGCGCGAACTGGCCGCCGACAAGGCGTGTGCCGAGCTCGTGCGATCCTTCGCGCGGTCCACGCCCCCCAAGGAGCCCGACCGCCTCGTGGCCGAACTCCGCGAACGGCTCGACACGGCCAAGCGCCGCAAGGGCTTCGAGGACCGCCTCAAGGCTTACGAAGAGGCCCATGGCAACACCGCGACCGGGGCCCGCCACCTGAGCTCCCTGCGACGCGTCCTGGCCTTCCCCTTCGCCCAGACGCCGTGGGTCGTGCCCGGGATCGGCATGGAGTTCACCTGGGTGGAGGCCATCTCCTGCTGGGCTGGCGTCTACGAGGCCACCAACGCCCAGGTCCGCTGCCTGATGCCCGACCACAACTCCGCGGACGCCCATGACCAGACCCTGAACGATGACAGCCAACCCGCGGTCTGGCTGAGCTTCGAGGACGCGGAAGGCTATGCGGCACTGCTGACCAAGCGGGAGCGTGAAGCGGATCGGCTGCCGGCTGGGCACTCGTACCGCCTGCCGCGCGCCGACGAGTGGACCGCCCTGGCCAGTGCTGGCGACGCGCGGGAGTTCCCCTGGGGCGACGCCTGGCCGCCGCCGGCCGAGGTCAACTGCAATGGCAGCGAGTGGCCTGGCCCGGAGGAGGCCCGCATCCCGGACCACAAGGACCCCTACCCAGTCACCTGTCCGGTCAGCAAGAGCGGCCGCAACCCGCTGGGGCTCTTCGGGCTCGGCGGCAACGCCATGGAGTGGACCGGCGGCAAGACCGGGACCGCCCCCGAGCTGCGCGGCAATGCCTGGTGCGGGCTCGGCGGTCATCCTTCCCAGAGCGCCTACACGGTCGCCTCGGCCTGGGCCCGCCCCAGCCCCAACTTCCGTACCCCGGCCACCGGCTTCCGCCTGCTGTTGGCAGCCGAGCCAAGACCCCGGGCCAGCCTGGCGGACCCGCCGAAGTGACGGCCCCAGGACAGGTACCGGCGGCAGCGCAGAAGACAGATCCGAGGCGTATGCCTGTGGTCCCGACGCCTGGGGTGTTGGCAGGAGCCGCGGCCACGGCTCAGCCCGGGTCCGCCGAACCACGGCGTCGCCACCCCGGTTGCTGAACCGCGTGGGGCGCTGGCCGTCAGCGCTTCTTGAGGATGTCGATGAAGACGTCGCGCAGCACCGTCCCGGCCTGCTGCTCCTTCACCCGGTAGGCAGGCGCCTGCCCCGGGACCCAGGTCACGTCCCCGGCCACCGTCAGGGGGTAGTTCACATAGGCGGTCACCACCACCTGGTCACGCGGGGCGCTGCGCTTGGCGCCCTCCTTGATGAGAGCGTCTTCGAGCGTGGCCTGTACCTCCCGCTGCGACAGCCCCACCGCCACCTCCACGTCCACCCGGTAACCCCCGGCCTGGGCGCCGGCCTTCTTCACCGTGTAGGGTTTCACAAAGGCCTTCTCGAACTGCGGCGCGATCACGAAGCCCTTCGCCTCGATGGCATCGGCCTGCTTGGTCGCCTCTGCCGCCAGGACATCCTTGGGGTACGCCGCGGCAACGGCACGGAAGGCCGCCACCGCGTCCTTCTCCCGCCCCGCCACGCGGCTCAGCGCCACCGCCGCCTCGAAGTCCGCCCGCGGAATCAGCTCGCTCCCGGGAAACGACGCCTTCAACCCCGCCAGAACCGGCTGCGCCTCCGCCGGCCTGGCCAGGCTGTCCCGGAGCACCAACCCCTTGCGCAACACCGCGTCGTCGGCCAGACGCGCCTTCGGGTGCGCACTGAGCAGGGCATCATACGCCGCCACGGCCGGCTCGAACGCTTTCTGCTTCTCCAGGCTCTCGGCAGCCAGCCACTGCTTCAGCGGCTCGGCGCCGAAGTCGGAGTTGACCTCGCCTACTCCAGACGACTCACGTCCCGGGCGGCCCCCGTGGCTGCCGAGGTGGTCAGCAACGCATAGGCCCGCAGAGCCTCCGACACGGGCCGCTCGCGGGCCGGCTTCCAGGCATCCTTGCCCAAAGCCCGCATCTGCGTGCGCCTGGCCGACAACTCCCGCGCCGACAGGCGGACCGCTATGGAACGCTTCGGAATGTCGATGTCGATCGTGTCGCCATCCCGCAGCAACCCGATCACACCCCCCTCGGCCGCCTCCGGCGAGACGTGGCCGATGGACAGACCCGAGGTGCCCCCGCTGAAACGCCCGTCCGTGACCAGCGCACAGACCTTGTCCAGCTTCCTGGTCTTCAGGTAACTCGTCGGGTACAGCATCTCCTGCATCCCCGGACCGCCCTTGGGGCCCTCGTAGCGGATCACGACCACGTCCCCCGGCCGGACGCGGTCCGCCAGGATGGCCGCCACCGCCTGTTCCTGCGAGTCACAGAGCCGTGCCGTACCGGTGAACGTCAGGATGCTCTTGTCGACCCCGGCGGTCTTGACGATGCAGCCGTCCTTGGCGAGGTTGCCGTAGAGCACGCACAGACCGCCATCCTTACTATAGGGATGATCCAGGTCACGGATGCAGCCGTTGACCCCGTCCCGGTCCGCCTCGGCGTAACGCTCGGACTGCGCGAATCCCCGGTTGCAGATGCGCCCTCCAGGGGCCGCCAGCGCCCGTTCCACCGCCTCCGTCTGGACCGTGCCGGCGCGCAGATCCTCCGCCGCCAACTGCTGGGCCATCGTCCGCCCAGACACGGTCAGGCAAGCGCGCCGGATCAGACCCGCACGGTCCAGTTCCCCCATGATCACCGGAATGCCACCCGCCCGACTCACATCCTCCAGGTGGTAGTGCGAGCTGGGAGCCACCTTGCAGATGCACGGCACGCAACGGCTGATGCGGTCAATGTCGGCCATCGTGAAGTCCACCCCGGCCGCCCGGGCCACGGCCAAAATGTGCAATACCGTGTTCGTCGAGCCGCCCATCCCCACGTCCAGCGCCATGGCGTTCTCGAAGGCGGCCTTGGTGGCAATGCTCCGCGGCAGCACGGAAGAGTCCCCGTCCAGGTAGTAGCTGCGGCACATGGCCACGATCCGCTTCGCCGCCTTCTCGAACAGCGTCCGCCGCAACCCATGGCTCGCCAGCAGGGTCCCGTTGCCCGGGTAGGCCATGCCCAGGGCTTCCGTCAGACAGTTCATGCTGTTGGCCGTGAACATCCCCGAGCAGGACCCGCAGGTCGGGCAGGCCCGCAACTCCACCTCCCCCAGGTCCTTGTCCGAAACGCTCGGGTCAGCCCCCTGCACCATGACGTCGATCAGGTCCAGCGCCACCTCGCCCTTGCTGGTCACCGCCCGGCCAGCCTCCATCGGCCCCCCGGCCACGAACACGGTCGGCAGGTCCATCCGCATGGACGCCATCAGCATCCCCGGCGTGATCTTGTCGCAGCTCGAGATGCAGATCAGGCCGTCCGCCACGTGCGCGTTCACCATGTACTCGACACTGTCGGCAACCAGGTCCCGGCTCGGTAGCGAGTAGAGCATGCCCTCGTGACCCATGGCGATGCCGTCGTCGATGGCGATGGTGTCGAACTCCAGCCCGACCCCTCCGGCGGCCTCGATCATCGCCTTGACCATCTGCCCGTACTCGTGCAGGTGCACGTGCCCTGGCACAAACTGGGTGAAGGAGTTGGCAATGGCGATGATGGGCTTGCCGAAATCCTCCTCCCGCAGGCCGTTGGCACGCCACAGCGACCTGGCCCCCGCCATCTTGCGTCCTTCCGTCGTGCGCGAACTGCGGTATTTCCCGGCCATGGTCTGTCGTCCTTTCGCCGCCCTGCAGGCACCCCTACGGCGCGCCCTGCTTCGGCCCAGGCCCACCCGGCGCGGGCCAGGCCCTGGCGTCGATGCGCGCCGACCCCAATCTAGCGCCGGCTGGCCGACATCTCTACCCGATGTCCCGCGGCGGTGGCCAGCCGCAGCAACCCCCCGAGCTCGGAGGCCCCGCGACCGGCCCGCCTGCCCGCGGGCGCTTGACAGTCGCGCGAGGCCGTGCAAGGTTAGCCCTGTAGACCTGAGACTAGACCTCACGACGCCCGTGGTTGCAGGCTCCGTTCTCTCGGGGCCCCTCGTAGGAGACTCCCCATGACACGCGTGGTACTCGCCTTCGGAGCCCTGCTGGTGACCGCCTTCGCCGCCGGATGCACGACCTGGCATACGGGCACCGCGTCAACCTACACCCTCAAGCGCTCTCTCAACTCCTGGGAGACCACCGTCGCCCTGCCCATCGAGAAGGCCCACAAGGCCACCGTAGCCGGCCTCAATGATCTGGGCCTCAAACCGGTCACCAGCCGCGTCGACAAGCTCACCGGCATCGCCGATGGCTTCCTCGCCGACGGCACCGACTTCGAGGTCCGCCTGGAGTCCCGCGGCGATACGGTCACCCGGGTGCGCGTGCGCTGCGGCATGCTGGGCGACCGGGAGCGCAGCATCCAGCTCTTCCGGGCCATCGAGAAGCACTTCTGAGCCCTGCGCGCCGCCTCTCACCCCAGCTCCCGGGACGCGCTGCCTCCGCCGGCGTCCCCCGCCCCTGACAACGTGCCGCTCGACCTGCTTGCAGACCCCCGCAGGTGCAGTACAGTAAACCCGCTGACGATGCGGCTCCTGCCGTCGGCTTGGCAATCGAGACGACCGCCGTCGATTCATCCCACCCGGAGAGGTGGCTGAGTGGTCGAAAGCAACGGTTTGCTAAACCGTCGTACGGGGTTAACCCGTACCGGGGGTTCGAATCCCCCCCTCTCCGCCAAAGCTAAAGCGCCAATCCTGAGCACACTTGCTCGGGGTTGGCGCTTCACATTTGGGGTACAATGGGGGTACAAAGGAAGACGGCCTGAGGAGGGGTCCAG
>Ga0172371_10002055_pt1 | contig 32134 bp, 34 predicted proteins | sample Lak12m_FD_114543 | JGI IMG/M metagenome (GOLD analysis project Ga0172371, IMG submission 114543) | Freshwater microbial communities from Kabuno Bay, South-Kivu, Congo - kab_022012_12m | ecosystem: Environmental > Aquatic > Freshwater > Lake | place: Democratic Republic of the Congo: South-Kivu...
GGAACGTTTTCCCACGTAAAAGCAAAAGTCAATATCCACCGGGGACTCAAACTTCACAGAAAGACAAAACTTATTCAAGAACTCTTACGGAGAAAATAGCCACACAAATTTCCCATTAAACCAGTATTTTTAACCGCCATTAAACAATGTCAGGACACAGCCATTGGTCAGGAATTAAACACAAGAAAGGAGTAGCGGATGCCAAACGGGCCCAGATTTTCACCAAATTAGGCCATGCAATTTTTGTAGCCGCCCGTGCCGGCGGGGGCAATCCGGATTTCAACGCCACTTTGCGCTTGGCTATTGACAAGGCCAAGGAGTTCAACATGCCCAAGGATAAAATTGAGAATTCGATTAAAAAGGGCACCGGGGAAGGATCGGAGAATAAATTGGAAGAAGCCCAGTACGAAGCCATGGGACCTTTTGGCACGATGCTGATAATCAAGGTGATTACGGACAATAAAAATAGAACTGTTTCTGACTTGCGCCGCATCCTGGAAAAACACGGCGGTAAAATAGCCGCCGTAAGCTGGAATTTCAAACGCGATGGGGCAGAATATGTTCCCCAATATTCCATCACCCTCGACTCCGCCCAACAGGAAAAATACCAAAAACTCCTCGACGACCTCGACGACCAACCCGACGTCCAGGAATTCTACGATAACCTGCAATAATACCTTTTCCCTTGAAGAATTCATTACTATATCCTAGTATGAAGTCATGAGAAGCGATATTGCCAAAAAATGGCAGGATTATGCCAAGGCCGAGCTGGAAGCGGCAGGAATTTTAGTGAAGAACCCAAAATCAAGATTCTCTTATCAACTAGCGGTGTTGCATTGCCATCAAGCCATAGAGAAAATTCTCAAAACAATTACGGTGAATAAAGGGCTGGAACCCAAAAGGACCCACGACTTGGTAAAACTGGTATCCGACAATAAACTGAAACTTCCGGCTGAATTCCAAGAGTACGTTGGAAAACTCAACGCCCATTATCAACCGGCCAGATATCCCGATATCCACTATAAAAACGGCGTTATCAAATATGACAAGGAAACAAGTTTATATCATTTTAAGCAGACTAAAAAATTATTCCGATGGTTAGAGAAAGAGTTAAAGTCAAAAAAATAGTCCGGGATTACGTGAAAGCTTTTCCTTCCGATTTCAAAATTGAGAAAGTTTTTCTTTTCGGGAGTTACGCGACGGGTAAAAACAGAAAAGACAGCGACATTGATTTGATCGTTATTTCATCCAACTTCAGAAAGATGGGATTTTTGGAAAGACTGGAATTTCTTTCCTCTTTGAGAAAAAACTACTCGACTCGCAATAATTCAATGGATATATTCGGTTATACTCCCGAGGAATTCAGAACCATCGATAAGGAATCAGTTATCATGCGAAGAGCCAAAAAAGAAGGGGTGGAGATTAGAGTTTAATTTATCATTTGTTTCTCTTATTTATTTTGCGCGATTGTTGCGCGATTGTTGCGCGATTATTTTAATTTTTTAGTGAATTTGGCCAATATTTCATTAAAATTCACTAAAAATTGACAAAATTACGTGAATTTATCAGGATGCTTCTGCTTTTTCTATTGACCAAACCTAATTTTAGGATAAGTCTGCTTAGAACCCTTTCCTAGATTTGGACACAAGGAGGAACAAATGTCCAGGATCGTTGAACCAATAAGTATCTTTAACAAATGGAGCGGGATTAAGTCAACTAACGACGGGAGTTACATAATCGCAACTTCACAATTTTTTTACCCAATGGATGTGTCTTTTTATGTAAATCTGATTAGAGAGGATCGCGATGAATTAGTTGCTACCGAAATCTGGCCCTCAGGGTACTGCAATCAGCATTGTGTGTTCTGCAGCTCAAAAACATTCGGATTAAACGACAAACGCATACTTGAGGTTGATGTCTTGAAGAAGCTAATTCAAGATCTTTCGCTTGCCGGTAACAAACTTGTTCGATTTTCCGGAGGAGGAGAACCGTTTACATTGAAAGGGATGGGAAGTCTAACTGAGCTTGTGGCATACAAAGGAATGTGCAGTTTGTTTATCACAAACGGTTCCTTGCTCAATACAAAAGAGATTGATGCGCTTGCAAAATTTTCATCAGTTGCAAGGGTTAGTTTCAATGGAGGTAATAGGAAGGACTATTTAGCCGTACATGGGACTGACCACTTTGACGTAGTTGTAGATAATATGCATAGGTTGTCTGCAAGAAGAGTCTTTGAAAATCGGGAGAGTGAACTACTGCTCGGCACAACTTTTGTAGTAACTCCAAAAAATTTTAAACACATTTCCGAGGCAGCATCGACAGTAAGGGGTTGTGGTTTTGATTTTATGTTAATTCGAGGATTAAATCCCATTAGGCACCGTTTTACTGGCTCGGATTATGATATTCTCAACGAAGAACTACAAAAAAGTCACGCTCTCAAAGGAGGTAATTTTTTTGTTAGTGGCTCAATCACAAAATTAGATGGATCTCGCGAGAAGAAGAAGCCACATCCGCGATGCTATGTAAGCAATTTCCGACTCTTCGTTGATTCAAGTGGAGACACTTATCCATGTTTCAGTGCTATTATGCATAGACAGAAGACTTTTGGCAGCATTTACCAAAATACACCCAAGGGGATCTGGGGTAATTCGGATCACGTCAAGTCGAAAAAGGAGTTGAACGACGGTTTACTGCATAGATTTTGTACGAACTTCTGTGACCATGTAGAATTCAATGCTTTTGTATCCTGGGTAAAAGAGCAATTAAATCAAAATGCACAATCAAAATTTCGCAGAATACCAAAAACTTGGGCAATAAAATTTTTCGATAGCACACATGAAGAGATATTCTAATTTATGTTTAAACCGTCCAAAATACGAATGCTTTGTGGACGGTTTTTTTATGTTTAAATATTTAATAGGATTAAAATGTAGTGAATCATTAATGCATTATTTTAAATATCCTGTCTCCTATGTCAAAGTTTCATCTTGAAAATATTAAGAGAACTATATTTGTTATCATAGGTGAAAAATTGTTTTTATCCATTCCGAACCAAAAAATTTCCCACAAAGATTGGTTTATAAAAGAGAAATGGATGAACAGTGACGATAAGTCTTTCATTGAAAACCACCCCAGAGGATATATTGATTCAGAGGGTATATATATATATCAAGGTTATAAAGCCCATTCTCCAAAAATTTCTAAAAAATTGTTGGAGAAAACTGTCAAAGAACTGTGTTTAAAAAAGAATCTCAATGAGAAACTTCACGTTTTCTTGGGCACAGTTGATTCACAAAAAAGTAAAAATGGCAAGAAGCCCCCTGAACATGATTTAGGGCCAATTTCATGTGTTTTCAAAAAAACAGAAGATTTGCAGAAAGTTTTATGAGCCACCGGCTACTACAAGAGAAAGGAGGGGCAAGAACCAAATTCCACATATTTAGAAAAGTCGAATAACTTGTGTATATCGGGGGAAAACTAGTCCCAGACCGGAAAAGGCTTCGTAATGCGCTCTGCAACCGGTGAAAAATTTGTTGAGAATTAAAAAATCCCATTACTTGCGCCTATTTGACATATTTTTAAGGTGTGGTATTCGATAGTAGTAGGAATAAAGGCGTAATTTACGCATCCTATTCCCTAAAAAAAGAAAATGTCATTCACATTGATGATTTTCAAAAACCGGAAAGGGGGTGACAGTAATGAATAAAGAAGAACTCGTTGCCTCTATCGCCAAGAAAGCCAGCTTGAGCAAGAAAGACGCGGAAGGAGCTCTCAAAGCCGGCCTCGACGCCATCAAAGATGCCCTTAAAAAAGGCAGCAAAGTGACTTTGACCGGATTTGGAACCTTCATGGCTTCGAAGCGTGCCGCCCGAAAAGGCGTGAACCCTCAGACCGGAGCGACCATCAACATCCCGGCCCGAACCGTTCCTCGTTTCAAGGCGGGTAAAGGTCTTAAGGACGCTGTAAAATAGTTCACGAGCGATAGATAAATTAAATAAGCAAAAAAGAGGCATCTGCCTCTTTTTTGCTTGCTCTGGTCCCATAATTTGCCTTGCCTGGGCTCTTAATTTGAATAATTTGAACAAAACGAAAAGCTGGGATTAAAATAAAAAACTCGCAAATATGGACCACTATAATGAAAATAGGAATTGACATTCGCTGTTTGTCCGCCGGGCGGCACTCCGGAGTCGAGGAATATATCTATAACCTGCTGCCCAATCTGTTTCTGGCGGGCCAGCGCGATCAATTTTGTCTTTACTACAACAGCTACAAGCGGCCCCTGCCGGCTTTTGCCCAGTACTGGTCGACTTTCCCCAATGTCCGCATCGTCGAGCAGCGAGTGCCCAGCAAGGCCTTGAATGCGGCTTTCTGGAGTGTCCGCCGGCCGTTTGTTGACCGGCTGCTGGGCGACATCGATGTGCTCTTTTTTCCCAACCTCACTTTTTTCTCGGCCTCAACGGCCACCCCTTACGTGTTGACTTTCCATGATCTTTCTTTTGAGTATTTCCCCCGTTTTTTCAATCCCTACCGCCGGCTCTGGCACTTCCTGATTAATCCCCGCGAGAAGGCCCGGGAAGCGGCGGGGATTATCGCAGTTTCCCATTCCACCGCTCAGGACATCACCAACCTTTACGGGATTGGCGAAAACAAAATTAATCCGATTTACCTCGGCCTGTCTCCTTTGTTCCAAAATCGGCCAGCCTATCTATCCAGCCAACTGGCCACCACCGACGCCTGGCGAGTGCGCCAGCATTACCAGCTGGGCGAAAAGCCTTTCATCCTTTACTTGGGGACACTTGAGCCGCGGAAAAATCTGGTTTCATTGATTCGCGCCTATAACGAATTCCGTAAGCGCAGCCAACTGGATTACGACTTGATAATTGCCGGCGCCAAAGGCTGGTCCTACCAAAATATTTTTCGGGTAGCCCGGCAATCACCCTTTGCGGGAAACATTCACTTTCCCGGATCAATCGCGGATCAGGACAAACCGGGACTGTATCGAATGGCCAGTCTCTTCGTTTTTCCTTCATTCTTCGAAGGCTTCGGCCTGCCGCCTCTGGAAGCGCTGGCCAGCGGCACCCCGGTGATTTGTTCGGGTTCAACTTCGCTACTCGAGATTTTCGGCTCCCACTCCCTGCTGGTCAACCCCTATGATCTAAGCGAACTGGCTTGGGCTATGGAACGCGTCCTCACCGACCAGCGCCTGCGTGAGTCGCTCGTCAATAAAGGCCGCCAATACGCCCAACAATTCCACTGGGGAAGTACCGCTGAAAAGACTCTCGCGGTTCTTCACCAAGCAGCGAAGAGATAATAAAGAAACTGCCTTATTGAGTCAATAAATTTGTGACAAGAGCAATCAAAACTTCTTTATCTCCTGACCTGCTCTCCGCAATTAACAATGCCAGGGCAACTAAAGCGTTATCATTAATCTTCTTCTCGCCGTTTTTACGTAGCAGATAGCTATTACGAGCTAAAAACACGATAAATAAAAACGATCCAATCCGTTTATTGCCGTCAGCGAACGGGTGGTCTTTAATAACAAAGTACAAAAGATGGGCGGCTTTTTCTTCGATGCTCGGATACAATTCTTTTTTGCCAAAAGTTTGGTGGAGACTGCCCAAAATCCGATTGAGTCCGCTTTGGATTTCTTGGCCGAACAGCCCGCCGGCCTCTTTTTTTAACAGGAGGACGTTTCTCAACTGCGAAATCGCGTCCAGAGCAAATTCGTAATCAAGCCTGAAAGTGTCTCTAGCAGTCTTGGGCGGTAAGGTGATTTTTTTCTTATCATATTTATTCAGCAGCACCCAACTGTTAGCATATTCAGTGATTACCCGCAGTAAACCCTTCTCCTCATCGCCAGATAGTTTTTTGGAATCAATCGCTTGTTTTATAAGACCCACCGCTTTTTCAAACTCTATCAGCTTCTTTTCCCTAACCTCAGCTAGTCGCTTCTGATCTAAGGCATATCCATCTAAAATGTATTTTTTCAGAACCCTTGTTGCCCAAATCCTGAATTGAGTAGCCCTTTTGGAATTCACTCGATAACCAACGGAAACAATAACATCAAGATCAAAGAATTTAACTGGTTTGTCAGAATTTGCAATGTGCATTTTTTGCACATTGCTTTTTTCTATCAGCTCTCCAGTTTTAAAAATATGGTTTATGTGTTTGGTTATTACACTTCTCTCAGTATCAAATAGAACCGCTATCTGCTTTTGTGTTAGCCAGATGGTTTCTCTTTGAAGCTTTACCTCCAGTTTTATTTCTTTGTCTTTTGCTTGATAAATGATGATTTGTTGGTTGTTTACAGGTTTCTTCATGACAATATGACAATGAAAAAAATAATTATTATTTCCATCATACCATAAAAAGATTAAATTCTTATTAAAAGATTATTAACTGAACCTCAGTAACACACAATCTAGTTTTTGAAGATTTGACAGTCGACGCGTTTTTCGCGGCCGAATTTGTTTAAGATGCGAAATTTCACCGGGTTCTCACCGGCTTTCAAGAAGAGCGGACAGGAAAAATTACCGTCCTTGTCCACAATGGCCTCCTCGTCATTGATCCAAATCTTGCTTTCTGGCTGGATCAATCCTTTTATCTCAAGCTTCTCATCACCAGTGCTGAAAGGACAAGCGCCGGGGTTGACAAGGGAAAAAGCCGGCTGAGCGTACATCGGATAAATGGCCTTGGAAATATAAAAAATGGAGGTGGCCACAAACAAAAGGGCCAAAAGAATGGCAAAATTGCGGTAAGAAAAGATTCTCCCAAACCAGGCGTGGGCAAAGATCGCCCGGACGGGGCTGTCTTTCCTGGGCGTCAGTTTCACTTTTTCAAAAAGATGAAAAGCTTTGTTTTTGTCGAGTTCCAGCAGCTCGCAATAGCCGGCAATAAAACCTTTGACGTAAATTTCCGGAGGGAGTTTTTGAAAATCGTTTCCTTCCAGCGCTTTGAGGTGGCGCCGGCTGACCCCGATTTTCTCGGCTACTTGCTCCAGACTCAGTCCCCCTTCTTGGCGTCCGGCGCGCAGGTAGCTTCCCAAGCTCTGTTCATCAAACTTCCTGGTTTGGAAGATCGGATTCATTGTTGCGTTTCATTAAAAAGACTTGCTGGAGCTCAGAAAAACTGATGGCCTTGGTAACGAAAAGTAAAATCAAATAGGTCGCTCCTCCGGCCGCTCCTTTGACAAAAAGACCCAGCCACCAGGGAGTGAAAGCGAAATAGCTCAAAGCCAGCAGGATTCCCGCCATCCCCACGGCGGAAATCAAGAAAGAAACGACCGGCAGCGGCTGCCAACCCTTGCCCCAACCGATGCCCCAGCGGCGGCTAAGGGAATAAGCAATCACCGTCACCAGCACTTCGGAAGCAGTGGAAATAACGGCGGCGGCCAGGTAAGAATAGTAGGGAATAAAAATCAGATTGAGCGCCACACTCATCAAGGCGGTACCGGCCAAGATGAAAAGCAACAGCCGCTGCTTATTGACCACGATCAGCACGCTGTTGAAAAAGTGGGCCAGGAAAATCGCTCCCAGGGCAAAGGCCAAAATCTGGAGCACTACGACCGACTGTTCGTAGCCAGCCCCGGCGATTACCCGAATGGTTTCTTTGGAGAGGAACAAAAGATAGATTACCAGCGGAATAGTCACCACCCAAACCGCTTTTATTGTTTTGCTGGCCACTTTCAGGAAATGTTCGGGACGGTGGAAAATATTATAGGAAAAAACCGGAATGACCAGGCCCATAAACATATTGGGGAAGTAGATCAAGCTTTCCAGCACTTTATAGGCGGCGCCGTAGATACCCACGTCATGGTTGTCTTGGAGGAGCGAGAGCATAATGGCGTCCGCTTTGAAATAGAGGAAGTTGACGAAGGCGGCGATTCCCAGCGGCGCGGACTCCCAAAGAAAATACTTCCAGTACTGCCAATCAAAGGAAAAGCGCAGGCGAAGATATTTCAGCGCCAGCTCCCAGGAGGCCAACAGCACGAAAACCAGGCTCGCAATCATCGCCAGTAAAATCCCAATGACACCCCAGTCATATTTCACCGCCAGGTAGGTGACGCCCAGCTGAATGAAGCGGCTAATGAGCTCCCGCCAAGCCAGGCGGTTCATCACCAGGCGCTTCTGAAAAACGCTGTTGAGCACCTGGGAGAAAGAAGAGATAATCAGCGCCGCGAACATCAGCCAAATGCCGTTGCGGATTTCCTGGGAATAGGGGAGAAAAAACACCCCCAGGGAACCGACGATGGATATGCCCACCACCGAAACCAGGCGCAAGCCCAAAACGTTTGCCACAATTTTCTTTTCTTCCGCCTTGGGGCGGGAAATTTCCCGGGTGAGAATTTGGTTCACCCCGAAGTCCGAGACGGCGGTGATGAGAAAATAAAAAGCGATGACGGTGGTGTAGGCGCCGTACCCGCTGGTGCCCAGATAGCGGGTGATGATGCCGGTAACAACCAAGGCCAGGCCCAGGCTGATGACCCGACAGATTGCTGAAACTATTGAATTATGTGCGATACGGGCGGCTAGGCTCATAATTTTCTTTATCGATTCTTAATTCTACCCTATCATTTATAAAAAAGTAAATCTAACCTATGGACCCTTCCTCAACCAATAACCGGTTTGCCAAGGATGATGCTCCCAAACCGCAGGAAAGTCTTTCCGCGGTCAAGAAAAAGCTGGAAACCGGCCAAGACGTGCCCACTGACAGCGTCAAAGAAATAAAAGCGCGGAATTTGGCTCAAATGCGGGACACGCTCCGAAACGAGAACGTGGACACGGTAATTAACGTTAAGCAAGGGCAAGGGACCATTAATATCAACACGGGTACGGTCAACAATACCGAGACTAAAAAAAGCATTCCGACTGAATTTTTTCTTAAGCAAAAGGGGCTTTCTTCTTCCAAAGTGCCGTATAAGGGAGGGAGATTATAATAGAGGTGGAATGACCATAAAAATATATCAATGTCTAAACTAAAGAAAATTTTTGTTTTTCTGGCAGTTTTGGCACTAGGATTTGAAATTGATCTAGTAACACTTGGGGGCAGTGGAATAAAACTTTGGATGTTGGCAGCCGTAATTGGTGGCGCCTTGCTTTTGTTCGACTTTTATAAAAATGGTTTCGGATGGCTCAAAAAATCCAAGTTATTTTGGTTGGGCCTGGGGTTTATTTTGTTTTCGGCTTTGGGTATTTTAAGTTCGCCCTTGCGCGGATACTCGCTCAAACAGTTAATGGTGCTGGCAATGATTATCGTGCTAGGCGTTTTCTTCGAGCAAAACTGGAAAAAACACCGCGGTTCGGTATACTGGGGGCTGGCCGTTGGAATACTCGTTAACTCACTCTACGCGCTTTACCAGAATGTGGCTTTCAATCTGGGAGCGCCCAATTTCGAAGTTATGGCCGCCCGGCCCAACGGCTTTTTTGCCGAGCCGGACTGGCTGGGATTTTATTTGGCCTTGGGATTAGTGCCGTTTTTAGTGGCGGTTAGCAAAGAAAATAGAAAAAACGGCCTGCCCAAGATACTCCAAAACTGCGTTCCGCTTTACATTTTTCTACTGCTGGGAATGACCGCCCTCACCATCACGGTGGCCCGGGCCAGCTGGCTGGCTGTAATCGCCGAAATGGGCGTGATCGGATTAATATTTCTTTATAAAAAAGGTTTCTTGCCTGCAATAAAGGTAGGCGGAGTATTTTTGTCTTTGCTGATCGTTCCTTTAGTATTGATCAACCTTCTTCATCTCTCCCGCTTCAACATTCCCGACCGCTTTCGCAGCATTTTCTTCAAAGAGCACATCATCACCGAGGCAGTGAATCCTGCCACCGGCGAAAAATTCAAAATAAATTTGGAAGAAGTTGACGCTTACCGCAGCCAAGGTTACCAGATTCAAGAGGAATACACTGGCGACGAAAACGTGGCCAGCCGGGAAGAGAAAGCGGCCAGCGCCTGGGATACCATCAAGCAACATATTCTGCTGGGCAGCGGACTGGGAATTACGCTCATTAACACCAACTACCAGCACAACGCCAATAATCTGTTTCTCGAATGGTGGGCCAGCGCCGGCTTAGGCGGGTTGATGCTAATTGTAGGGCTTATGCTGTATTTAATGGTCACAGGCGGGGGAGTCATAAAAACTGATCCGCGGAAAGCCGCCTTGATTCTGGCCGGGACCACCGGTTTTATCATCGCCAACCTCTTCAACGCCTCAATATTCCTGGGCTTCGCCTGGTTCTACCTCGCCTGGCTTTTGTCGTACTGATTCCGTAAATCGATTTGAAAAAATACAATTATTGTGACATCTTTAGTATAGATAAACTAATCCTATGGTCCGGGCTAAAGAAAAGTATAAACAGGTTATTCTCTATCTCTGCTCCAAACTGAATAACGAGATTAGAGGTAAAAAGAAACTGGCAAAATTACTCTATTTTGTTGATTTTGATTTTTTTGAGAAACACCAAAAATATTTCATCGGCGATCAGTACAAAGCCTTGCCAATGGGTCCGTTTCCCACTCACTTGGGTGAAATTACTCGGGAAATGACAAGAGAGAAAACATTAAAAATTGAGTTCGTGAAAGAGCATGGCGGTTACAATGCGACTGAAGTCTACAAATGCCTTAACGAGCCTAGAGTTGCTTATTTTACCAGGTCAGAAAAGAGTATGCTGGACAGAGTAATCAAAAAATACGGTCACTTAAACGGGAAGCAACTTGAGGATATCACTCACGCGGAAGCTCCTTATTCGGGAACAAAGCCGAACGACATAATATTTTACGAGTTAGCTTTCTACCGCGGGACTGATTTTAATGATTATGCTTAATTTCATCTACCATCCTTCATTTAAGAAAGAAGCTGCCAAATTAACCCGTAGATTTTCTTCCCTAGATAAAGCTTTAGAATCATTCAGGATGTTGTGCGAGTTTCAGTTTAATCCAATAAATCCGCAGCAGAGGATCTCGCCTGCTAAATTGCATAGAATAACCCAAAATGACCTTTGGAGCATTTGGAAAATTGAACTTTCTGTCCCAAATGTAAGATCCAACCAGTCTCCGATGGTCTGGTTTGCGATTAAAGGTTCCACTGTTGCTCTCTTGTGTATAGTTTCGCACATAGATAACTATAAAGATAACGAGATAAACAAAGAAGCCGCCCAACGAGTCACTGATATTTTTTGAATAATTTGCCCTGTTTTGATTTTTTACTTTATAATGTAAGCCCGAGAGAAAATCTTCGTCCCGGCGCAAGGTCGGGATGAAAATAAATAAATAATAAATATAAATCATGGCTGAGGCAAAGGCGCAAGGTGAGCAGGAGCTCCAGACCAGCTGTCCGGAGTGTGGCTCTGACAACGTTTACGCCATCACCCGGGTCACGGGCTACTTCTCCAAGACTTCCATGTGGAATAAGGGGAAAATCGCCGAGCTCAAGGATCGGGAGCGCAACGTCAACAAAAAATATTTTTCTCAAGAATAACTTAAATTATTTTTGTGGCCCAAAGCAATTTTTTCATCGTTACGGGAGCGGAGGGAGCCGGCAAAACCAAGGTCCTCAGCGAACTGGAAAAAATTTTCCCTTTTTATTGGGTGAACTACGTTTCCAATCGGGACACGGTGGAAAAAGGCACCCAAAAAATCAGCTACGATGAATACCAAAAGTTGGCCGAAGCGGACAGCTTCATTTTGTCTTTTCGCAAAAGGGATTCGATGGTGGGAGTCACTTATGACGAAATCAGAAAGGCGAGGGCCAGCGGTAAAACTATTATCTGGGAAGTGGATTTGAAATGGTTGGAAACCATCAAGAATGAATACCCTGAGGCCCGGGTGATTCTGGTCAACGGGCTCAATGCCGAGGATTTGTACGAACATTTCGAGAGCAAAGGGCACGCCGTGCCGGCCGCCATGGCCATTCAGGCCGCCCGCAGCAACCGCCTCAACAAATGGTGGCACGAGTGGGTGGATTTCATTGCCGAAAACAAAAAAGACGCCGCCGACAAAGCGGCCGCCGCGGTTAAGAATATTATTGAGGGAAAAGTTGAACATGCCCCCGCTTAAAACTGAACTTTCTTTTTGGCTCAAAAAATATCAAATCAAGCCGAGCAAAGATCTCGGCCAATGTTTTTTAGTGGCCGAAAACGCGCTGCGCAAGATAATCGCCGCCGCGGAAACCAAACCGGGGGATCGGGTGTTGGAAATCGGTGGCGGCACGGGGGTCCTGACCCAGAAATTGCTGGAAAAGGGCGCCGAGGTGGTCACGGTGGAAAAAGACAGCCGCCTGGCATTGATTTTGCACGAGCGCTTCGACATTGAAAGAAAAACTGGGCGGTTGAAAATAATCCAAGCCGATTTTCTGAATTTGCCTTTCCCGGAGACTTTGCAGAGCTTGGGTTGGTTTGGCGGGGAATATAAAGTGGTGGCCAATTTACCCTATCAGATCACTTCGCCGGCCATCGAAAGAATTTTGGAAAGAGATTTTTTACCGTCTTTGGCGGCACTGACCATCCAAAAAGAAGTGGTCGAGCGCATCTGCGCCCAGCCGGGCCAACTCAGCTCGCTGGCGGTGCTGGTGCAAGCGTGTACGCAAAAATGTACATTAGTGAGCAAGTTTCCTCCGGCCAATTTCCATCCCCAGCCGGAAGTGGATTCAGCCTTGCTGAAATTAGAGGGGATCGCTTACCCGCCTGGGGTAAAAATAAAACAGCTGCGCCGGGTCATCCGGGCCGGCTTTGCCCAAAAACGCAAAAAACTCAAGAAAAACCTGCAAAATGTCTTTGACCAAAAATTAGTGGAAGATATCTGGACCAAACTGGGGCTATCTGAAAACATCCGAGCACAGGAGCTGGATGTAAATGAATGGATAGGGATTACAAAAATAATCGACATTACGCCCTAATTGGCTACTTCTGGATCGTCCGTTTAGAAATATTAAGCAGAATCCCCATCGCGCCCATGGAGAAAATGAGAGCGGTGCCGCCGTAGCTCACGAAAGGGAGGGGCACGCCGGTGAGCGGGATCAAGGCCGAGATGGCCGCGATATTGATGAAAGCTTGGAAAACAAACCAGGTGGTGATGCCGGTAGCCAGCAGGCGGCCGAACATGTCCGGAGCCTTCCGGGCGATCAAATAGCCCCGCCAGGCCAGCACGATAAACAGGCTGATTAAAAAGAGGCAGCCGATCATCCCCAGCTCTTCCCCCAAAATGGCAAAAATCGAGTCGCCCACCGGCTCGGGCAAGTAATTAAATTTTTGCCGGCCGTGACCGAGACCCACCCCGTAGATACCCCCCGATCCCAAGGCAATCAGAGCCTGGTTGATTTGGTAGCTCATTCCCTGCGGGTCGGAAGTGGGATTGAGGAAGGACATCAAGCGCTGCATCCGGTAGGGCTCGATTTTAACCAGCATCCAAAAAGCGGCTATTCCGCCACCCAGTAAGGTAATCAGGTAAATAAAACGGGCGCCGCTCACAAAATACATCACGCAGGCGATCACCGCGATAATCCCCATCGTCCCCATATCCGGCTGCTTCATGATTAAAATTCCCAACATGCCCAAAATAAAAACAAATCCCAAAAAGCCGTTGATCGAGGCGTGGACTTTTTGCCGGCTGGAAGTCAGCCAGGCGGCCAGGTAAATTATCAATGATAACTTGCAAAGCTCGGTGGGCTGGAAAGAAAGCCCTCCCAGATTGATCCAGCGCTGAGCGCCCTTGAAAGTGGTGCCGACGCCCGGAATAAAAACTATGATTAGCAAAATAACAGTGGCCACAAAAAAGGGAAAAGCCCAATTTTGCCAGCTGCGGTAATCAATTCCCTGAAGGACGAACCAGGCCACGATGCCCGGCAGAAAACCGTACAAAAATTGATGGGTCAGAAAGTAATAGGGTTCGTTGTAAACTGCCATCGAGCGGGCAATACCAGCTGAAGCAATCATCACCAAGCCAAAAACCGCCAAACCGAAAGTGGTGAGGATGAGAATTACGTCTGATCTTAAAGGTTTTTTTTGGATTAATTTGGTTGAAGACATCTTTTCATTTTATACACTTTTTTAATATTGGGCATTTTGGCCAAAATATTTGACACAACTCAAGATTAAAGCGAAAATGATTGAAAATATTATTGAAAAAAAGATGATCACTTGGATTATATTGATTATAATCATTGTTATTGTTGTGTTTGCTATTGCCGTCTATAATGGCCTGATTCGCCTGAAAAACAAAACGCAGGAAGCCTGGTCCGACATTGACGTACAGCTGAAACGGCGCTACGACCTGATTCCCAATTTGGTGGAAACGGTCAAAGGTTACGCCAAACACGAGAAAGGGACTTTTGAAAAAGTGGCGGAGCTGCGCAGCGCGGCCATGCAGGCCACCACCCCGGGCGAGAAAGCCAAAGCCGACAATATGCTGACCGAGACATTGAAAAGCCTATTCGCGGTGGCGGAAAACTACCCCGACCTCAAAGCCAATCAAAACTTTTTGGATTTACAGAATCAACTATCCCAGATTGAAGAGACCATCCAGCAAGCCCGCCGCTACTACAACGGCAACGTCCGGGACTTCAACATCAAAATCGAGGTCTTCCCCAATAATTTATTTGCCGGTATAATGGGATTTAAGAAGTTTGAATTTTTCGAAGTTGGGTCCGCGCAAGAGAAAGAAAATGTAAAAGTTGAATTTTAATTAAAAAATAAACATGGCCAAAGAAACAAAAACCGAAGCCCCCAAAACCAGTGCGTCCAATCCAAAAGATATTGAAGAAAACAAGGCAATTACTTTCCTCAGCTACTTGGGGATTCTGGCGCTCATCCCGCTTCTGGTGAAGCAGGACAGCCCTTTTGCCCAATTTCATGCCAAACAAGGAATCGTACTTTTCGTCTGTTGGTTCGTTCTTTCTTGGATTGCCGGATTTATTCCGCTAATCGGTTGGTTTTTGTTGGCCCCGATAGTTTCGATTGTGGGAATTGTCTTGGCCATAATGGGCTTGATTAACGTGGCCAAAGGCGAAACGAAAGAACTGCCGATTATTGGAGAACTGGTAAAAAAGATTAAGATATAAATCTTTTAAAAATAAAATGGAATTAGGCAATATTAATAACGTTCCTTCTGTTCCTTCGAGGAACCGGAACGCTTTGGTGCTAGTGATTATTTTGGCAGTACTGATAATTATTCTGCTGGGCGTTTTGTATTTCACCCGGCAGCGGAATATGGGAGAAGTAACGCCCGCTCCCACCACCGGAGAAAAGGTTGAGACTCATTCATTGAAAGAGCTTCAAGAGCTCACCAGCGCACCGGAAAACAATCCCGACATCCAGCCCAATCCTAACCTGACGGCAATGACTTCGGTGGCCGAAACCGAAGCCAGCGCGGAAATTGTCGATTCCGGTCTGATGGACAAATTAACTGCGCCTAATAACTAAAAAAATGAAAATAATTACCCGCCGCCGAAAAACCCAAAAAATTCTGATCCTGGCCGCAGTCATCGCCGCCTTGGGAACCGGTTATTACATTGTCCGAGCCGCCAGTTGGGGCTTTACCGGATTTTCCTGGATTGGCAACAACCTCCAAAACGGAGTGGAGCAAGGCGACCCGGTGATCGGGATGATCGGGATGAAAGGCGCCAACTATAACGTGGCGATCAGCGGAGACGGGGACCAACGGCCGCTGGTTGGCTCCGCTTGGATGGGAATCGGCAGTCTGGACGACAAATTCAACGATTTCAGCAATCAGAACGATAATCCTTCCTTGGGTTGGATTCATTTTAATCAAAGCTTTGACCAAGCCAAGCTGAGTGCGCTGGTAAGCGGCAACTGCTACGGCGCGGGAGACTGCTACGGAGCGCGCTGGAACAAAAAGCCCGGCTCGGCAGCCAACAGTTTTGAAGGGTTTCTTTCCGGCTGGGCCCGAATGGAAATCGGCCCCAACGGGGACGGGACAGCTTATCCCGACACTTGGGTGCACTTCAAAGCGCCTGGCGATGTGAATAATTATGCTTGCAACGAAGGCGATAAAAACTACTTTGTTTGCGTGGACGCGAACGGCAAGCTGGAGGGCTATGCCTGGTCGGCCGGAGGGCAAGCGGTTTCCGTTGACGGCAACCCGGGCTTGGGCTGGATCAAATTTTCCAAAAAATTCAGTATGCTGGAGCCGGCCAGCTGCGGGTCCGACGGTGTCTGTGTCCCAAACTGCACTCCCCAGGATCCCGACTGTGTGGTGTCAGCCACCAGCCACTATTGCACCGTCCTGCTCGATTCCGGCTCGCAGGATCAAACCTGCAAAAACGCTGGTGACTTTACCGGAGAATTTCATTTCAAAGCCTACCAAACTGGCTTCACCCTTAACGATCCCGACAAAAACTATCAGTGGACCTGCCAGGACGGCGATGCGCCCAAAGCCGGGGAAAAAGTGGTTTGCTCCTATAAAAACGCCGGCACCTACAGCCCTCAGTTGAAAATCTTCGACGAAAAGGCCCAGCAATGGTTTGACTGCGAAAAAACCGGGGACAGCAGCGTCAAGGTGACCACTGACAGCGCCTGCAAAGTCTTGGTGAGAAAGGCCGGGAGCGATAACGATTACGAAAACAAGTTAAGTCTCTCCCCAAATGACACCATTGACGCCAAGATTGACCGGCAATGTCTCGAGGGCGGCGAGGTGAAATGGACGGTGTCCGGCGGATCCAGTTTGGCGGAAAACGGGGACAAAGCCCAATTCAAGCCGGCCGGGGCGGACACCAAAGTGAGCGCCCAAGTCCAAAAAGACGGCAAGACCTATAATTGCGGCAGCGCCCAAGTGGGGGTTAAGGAAACGGTCAAATGGAGATAGGACGATATAATTTTAATAAATTTAATTAAAAAAATTAATCCAAATAAATGCGAAGCTTAAAAAAAATGCTGGAAAAAAGCGCCAGTTGGGCCGGAATCCTAATCCTGGGAGTAGTACTGGGTCTCACAGTTAAAATGGTGGGAGCTTGGGTGGAGCCATCCTCGATGCCGCCCGGCGGAAACATTGCCGCGCCGCTCAACACCGGCAGTATCGGCCAATCCAAGAAAGGCGGACTAACCCTCAATATTGGCGGCGCCACCTATGGGTTGATTGTCAGCAAAGGATTGGTGGGAATCAAGACCACCAGCCCCCAAGCGGATTTGGACGTTAACGGCGATATCCGCGCCCATAACCTGCAGTTAAACGGCAACTTGAATGTTAACGGAAACAGCAACATCAAAGGTACTCTGAACGTCACCAACATCAACGTCAAGAACATCAATGTTAACGGTAAGCCAATCGGAGGAGGGTTCACTCCGCAACTCACCATTAAAGCTTGCACCATGGGATTCGCTCAGCAGACTGAGTGCACCGCGACCTGTCCTTCCGGCTATCTGGCCACCGGCGGGGGATACGATTTCGGCGGTTTCAACCTGGGAGGACATTTCTCGGTGCCCAAAGGGAACAATGCTTGGCGGTGCGGGGCTTGGGTCTGGAGCTGCACGGGTAATTGCACCGGGGCTTGCTATGTCACCTGCCTTAAGGCCAATTAAATAAGATTTTAATAAAAATTTTATGGATTTCATTTCCCTTGCTCACGCCGCGGAGAACGGTTTGGTGAGTTGCGGCGGATTGGATTGCGGAGTTTGCGAGATTCTCAAGACCGTTAGCCAGATTTTCAACTGGCTGCTGTCGATTTCGGCGGCGGTGGCGATTCTGCTGTTGGTGATTGGGGGATTTATCTATATCGGAGCGAAAGGCGATCAAAACAAACTGGCCTCGGCCAAAAACATTTTGTTTAAGACGATAGTGGGCTTTGCGATTGCCCTGTTGGCTTGGCTCATTATTCACTCGCTTTTCAAAGTGATGGGAGCCAAGGGTAACTGGTGGAACATTGAATGCCAAACGGAAGCCTCTGTATCGGCTAATCTGCCAACCAAGCGGCCGGCAGAGTTGTTGAAATCGGTCAGCAAGGGAGGGGACTTGAGCATCGTGCTTCCCGCCGACACCACCAAAGAAGAACTTTTGGACACAATCAACAATCTCCCGGAAGGCGCCACTTTGGTAATCAAGTCTGATCAAGGGAAAAAGGCGTTGACTATTGCTACGCTCAAGAAAGTGAATGGGAAAATTAAAATTGTGGGGCAGAAGAACGAATCGGGCTCGCTGATTTTCCCATTGGTCAACAGTGCGAAAGCCACCACTTACGCTTCTCCCAAGAGTATGTGTGAAACTTCGGGGGGAACTTGGAAGTTTTTGGACGAAGCCACCTACGGAACCACTGACTGGGCGCCCGGTTCCTGCGAATGCCCGGCCAGCAATCCTAAAGAGTCGGACAGCAATGAATATTGCGGCCATCCCTATCCCCAGCCGCCAATCGTCGGCGACAACATCAATGACAACGTGAACATTACCAGTTTTCAAGATGTCACCGACATAATTAATTACATCCTGAGCCTGCTGAAACAATTCCGACTGTTCGCGATTCTCCACCCGGGTCCCTACCAGCCCCGCCACGATGATTCTTGCTTGGGTTCGGGCGGGTCATGGCATCATTTCCTCAATAATTGTGAGTATGTGGGCCAGCAATGCGGTAGACCCGCTTGCGGGGTGGATCAAAGTGCGGCTACCATTGATGCCTGTAAATGCCCGGTCGGAACCTGTTTGCAGGGCGCCGAGTGCGTTCCACCAACCAATCCTCCCCTTCCTCCGCCCGCTCCCTGCGCCGACGGCAATTTCCAGCTGGTTGGCGACACTGTAAGTTGCTTGCCAGCATCAATTGAGCAAAACTGCGCCTCAAGCGGCGGGAGTTTTCAAAAATTCAGCGGGAGCATCGACAACACCACTGCCTACGGGAGCCAAAGTTGCCAAGGCAATACTAATGTCTTCTACCAGAAGCTGCCGTTTTCAACCACTGCCAACCCGGATAAGTATTACTGTTCCTGCCCTTCAGACAAGTGCTTGGATCAATTTTCCGGAACTTGTACCGCTTCCGTTGGCCCTTCCATTCCAGACGATTCCACCACGGCCAATGGCAAAAGTAGTTGTGAAAGTTCCGGCGGCAGTTGGGTGTACGGCTGTAACTGTCCCGCAGGCGCCGACTGCCAGTGCGTTTCAAACAGCGCCTGGTGCAAATGCCCCGGCAATAAGCCTCTTGTTGGGTTCACTTGCGAAGGCCCGATCGACATTCCCGAAGTTTCAGCGCCGGAGATTGGCTCAACAACGGACGTGACCAGCGCTCCGACAGGGGATAAGGCCGGCTGCATCGCCTCGGGCGGCACTTGGACCGACGAGTTCCCCGGCTGTAATTGCAGTCCTTCTCAAGGCTTGGTGCCAGACGCGAACTACGGTTATTGTATAAACATAAAGAAGCTTTGTACCGACTCTGGGGGGCAGTGGAATGTCATCGGTGACGAATTATTGTGTCAATGCCCGACCGGCAGTTCGCTTGACACCAGCAGTTATAAGTGTGTTCCCGGCCCGGTGTCCACTGAGCCACCTTGCTCGGTCGGGCAGCTAACCGCCAACAACAGTACCTGGTGTTTTGATAAAAATACTTTGAGTCAGACTTGCACAAAATCCGGGGGACAGTGGAAGAGTTTTTCCGGTCCATCGGCTATTCCCGAAAACGAGTTAAAATTCGCCAAGACTTGCGACAAATCCATCCCGGACGAAATTGGACAATCCTACCAGGAAGTTATGGGACCGCTAAATTGTCCCGCGGGAGCGGAATGCATGCCGGCGCTGCCTGGATACTACTGCAAATGTAAGGAAACTCAGTGTCAAAACGTGGGCGGCGGCTGCCAATAGCCAATAGCTTAGACTAGCCCACTGGCGTGAATTGATTATTTATCTTAGGCTGAAGATAAATTAACCAGCCCATATGGCTAAAACCCGCCCTCGGGTGCTTGTCACCATTGATTCCAACACCATTTTTCGCGTCCTGCTGATCCTGCTGGGTTTGTGGTTTTTGTTTTACATTAAAGAAGTTCTGGTGGTGGCTTTCATTGCTTTCATTATTGTGTCGGCGATCACCCCGATGGTTGATTTTCTGGAAAAATACCGCCTGCCGAGAACTTTAGTGGTTATTGTTATCTTCCTGCTGTTTATTAGCGGTCTGTTTTACCTGATTTCTTCCCTGGTCCCCGCGATTTCTGACCAAATAAAACTGCTGGCGCAAAATATTCCGGCCTACTCGGATAAATTGGCTTTTTTGAGGGAAAAAATCCAGCATCTTTTCAACGGCAACGAATATCTGCTTCAACAAGAGAAAAACAATCTTTTGATCAATCTGGGCAACCGGCTCAACGAAAATTGGCTGGACATATTTTCTCAAGCCGGTTCTTTTATTGGAGTAGTGGTTGACGTAATCGCCATTCTCTCTCTGGCTATTTTTCTGACCATCCAAAAAAGGAGTGTCGGAAATTTTCTGAAAGCTTTCATCCCCAAGCGGCACGAAGAATACGCGGTGACTCTCATCGAACGCATCCAGCACAAAATGGGGCATTGGCTGCTGGGCCAAATCGTGCTAAATTTGCTAATGGGAATACTGATATATATTGGACTATACCTGCTCGGAGTTCCTTACGCCTTGCTTTTGGCGGTTATTGCCGCCCTTTTTGAGTTCGTTCCTTTCCTGGGAGGAATTTTATCGGCCGTCTTGGGGGTGTTGGTGGCCCTGAGTATCAGTCCGCTTACCGCGGTGATAGTTTTGGCCCTATATCTGGCTGTCCAGCAATTTCAAAACCATATAATGGCCCCTCTGGTAATGAGACAGGTGGTGGGACTGAACCCGGTGGCAGTGATTATTGCGATTCTGGTCGGGCTCAAGGTGGCCGGGCCGCTGGGCATCATCCTGGCCATTCCCATTACCGCCGCCCTCAGCGTCTTTGTCTCCGACTTCATCGCCCCGGAAACCGAGAAAAATTAGATTGTAAGCTTATAAAATATGCACACTTCTTACTCCGCCTTAAACACGTTTTTGACGTGTCCGCTCAAGTATAAATTTCAATGTATCGACAGAATCAAGACTCCCCAAAGCCCGGAGCAGGCTTTTGGTTCGCTGATCCACCGGACGCTCAAATTCGCCCGCACGCCTTCGAGCAAGGGCTACCCCGGCAAAGAGGAAATAATCAATTATTTCAGCCAAAACTGGAGTAATGAGGCCTTTTCGCAAGAGGAAACCCGGCGGGGGTTTTTCGAAGACGGCATCCGCATTTTGAACGCCCAACTGGAAAAACTTACCGACGCTGACAAGAAAAAAACCATCGCGGCGGAGCACCGGTTTGTGGTCAAAGTGGGCGACCATACCCTGGGAGGACAGATCGACCGCATTGACCGTACCGACCAAGGTTTTGAGATTGTCGACTATAAAACCAACCGCAAAATCCCGCCCCAGAAGGAAATCGACGGGGATTTACAGTTGAGCATTTACTTGCGGGCCTTTATGAAAGAATGGCCCTCATTGTTCGAACAACTGAAAGACACTGCCAAAATCAAGCTTTCTTTGGAATTTCTGCGCCACGGCCTGCGGATGAGCACCACCCGCACCCAAACCGACCTGCAGAAAATCGACCAGGACATTCTGGCCATCATTGACCAGGTGGAAGCCGCCGAAAAAGCCCAGTCCTTCGAGCCCCGACTCTCGGCGCTCTGCGACTGGTGCGATTACCAGAAAAACTGCTCACTCTGGAGCCACAAATTCAAAAAAACCGTTCCCGGGGAAAAGGAAATCCAAGCGATCGGGGAAAAACTTATCCTCCTCAAGGGCCAGGAAAAAGAGCTGAAAAAAGAAATCGCCGGGCTGGGCCTGAAAATAAGCGAGTATCTAAGCCAGAAAAACCTGGGGCAATTCTTCGCGGAAAATGGCAGCATCCTGCGCCAGCTGCGGGAAACATTCAAATACGACACCGGAGAAATCGCCCAGCTGCTGCAGAAGTGGGGCAACGATCCCTTACTGATTCTCAAAGTGGACATTCCCACCCTGAATAAGTTCAGCGTCAAACTGAGCCCGGAGCAAAAGCGCGAACTGGCCCGGCTCAAAAAGCCCGACAAAAAAAATTACTGTCTGATCGTCAAAGAGAAGAAAAAATAAACCCGTTCTTACAGTATAATGCCCAGTTTCTGGCCGCATTTTTGGCAGGTGCCGTTGTCGTCATGGCGCGAGATCTCATAGCCGAAGCGTTCGATGTTGAGCTGGCCGCAGTGGGGGCAGTAGGTGTTGGCCCCTTTGGGGAGCCGGCTGGCGTAAACATATTTTAGGCCGGCCGTTTGGCCAATTTTGCGGGCTTTCTCCAGTTCGGCGTCACCGGCCGATTGCCATTCCTGCATCTGCCAAGAAATGGGCGAAGAAAATTCGATTAAATGCCAGGGCACGCTGGTTGAAAGCTTTTGGGCGATAAACTCCGCCAAGCCTTTCAAGGTTTCCTCTTTTTCGTTGAGTCCGGGGATAATCAAAGTGGTAATCTCCAGATGAATCCCGGCTTTTTTGATCCTGATCAGGTTTTCCACCACCGGCGCCAGCGCCGCTTTGCAGTGGGCTTGGTAGAAATGGGGGTCAAAGGATTTCAGGTCAACATTGAAAGCGTCCACCCAGCCTTCAATTAGCTCCCAGGCTTTTTCGGAGAAAAATCCGTTGCTGACCCAGACGTTTTTTAATTTGGCTTTGCGGGCCAGTTTCATCACTTCCAGAGCAAATTCCAGAAAAACCGTAGGTTCGTTGTAGGTGTAGGCAATGCCGGGGCAGTTGTTTTCCGTGGCTTGACTCACCACTTCGGCCGGCGAAATTTCAGAAAAACTGTCCGCCAGCTGCTTGAAAACCACCGGGCGGTTGTGAATCAGGGTGGCGGTTTGGGAAATTTCCCAGTTATGGCAGTTGGGGCAACGCAGGTTGCAGCCGAAGCTGCCGAAGGAAAGCAAAGGTTGGCCGGGCAAAAAATGAAAGAGCGGCTTTTTTTCGACCGGGTCAACGCTCAAACTGGTAATCCGGCCAAAATTTACCGCGTACAACTGGCCGGAAAAATTAATCCGGGTGCCGCAAAAGCCAATATTTTCCCGGGTCAGAGAATCCAGATCTTTGGCCGGTTTGGTGAGGCAATGCCGGGGGCACAGCTGACACTCGCAAACCCCCGAATCAGAAGTGGAATACAATAAGGCTTCGTGGAGCTGTTTCATCGATCACAAAAAAGAGTTCTGCTTGCCGCCGCCGATTACGCTTTTTACCAAGTCGTCGGCTTCCTGATTTTGCTCCCGCGGCACGTGGATAAATTCCACGCGGCGGTATTCCATCATCTGGTTCCAGGCTTTGGCGAAAAGCAGAATAATTTTCTCGTGATTCAGCTTGAAACGGTGGTTGAGCTGGCTGACCATCAGCTGGCTGTCAGAATAACATTTCACTTCGGCAGTTTTGGCGTTTTTACTGCCCACCAACGCCTTGATTTTTTTGAGCGCAAAGATCAAGGCCTGATATTCCGCGTCATTGTTGGTCCCTTCGCCGATGGCCTCGGCGTAGGTTTTTTTCTTGCCGGCGTACTCGATGACCACCCCGATGGCCGAAGGGCCGGGGTTGCCAATGGAACCGCCGTCCGTGTGCACAATTATTTCCATAAATTTAATTAAATAATCCGTTTTTTAGGCCGCTTGGCGCTCAGCTTTTTGATTGGGGCGATCGATTTATCCAGCTTTTTCACCCCCGCACCGGCAAAAGCCACGGTCACAATGTTGGCGTCCTGGCCCACCACCACTCCCTTGCCAAAAACCGCGTGAAAAACCGAGTCGCCGTCCCGCCATTCCGTGTTGGATTTCCTGGCCACGCTGGCCTCCTCACCGGCCACTTTGACCGACAGCCTGATCTCTTCATCCACCGTCATTTTGGGTCGCGTCAGATCCTCCACCAACTCTTCGGGAATCTCTTCCAAGAAACGCGAGGGCGGATTGGCTTGCAGACTGCCGTAAAGATGGCGGCGGGTGGCCCAAGTGAGATAGACTTTCCGTTTGGCCCGGGTGATCCCCACGTAGCAAAGCCGGCGCTCCTCTTCCATTTCTTCGGGTTTTATCAAGGAGCGGCTGTGCGGGAAAAGCCCTTCTTCCATCCCCACCAGAAAAACCGTGTCAAATTCCAGGCCCTTGGCCGAATGCATGGTCATCAGGTGTACCTGGCTGCGCTGGTCTTTTCGCTCTTTATCTTCGGCTGAAAGCAGCCCAACTTCTTCCAAAAAACGGTCCAGGGTGATTTCCGCCGGCCCTTCCAAATCATATTTCTCGGTCACTGTAAGCAGCTCTTTGACGTTCTCCAATCTATCTTCCTCCAAAACATCGCCCTTTTCAAGGTGATTGGCGTAACCGATCTCGGTAATTAGCGCTGTGAGCAGCTGGCTGAGCGTTTGTTCGGCCAAAGCGCCGTGCAAGGTTTGCAGGGAAACGGCTAATTTTTCCCATTTGGCGAAGCGGGGATTTTCTTCCAGCATCTGCCCAAAAAGCTTTTGGTTGATCAAAATTTCTCCCGGTTTCTTGTTCTCTCTGCCAGCCGCCTGTTTGAGCAGAGCCCAGGACTTTTTGCCCAAACCTCTTTTGGGTACGTTGAAAATCCGGCGCAAGCTCATCTCGTCCCGCGGGTTGGACAATATGCGAAAATAAGCGATGATGTCTTTGATTTCCTTGCGGGCGTAGAAACGCAGGGCGCCGACCAGGTGGTAGGGAAGACCGGCTTCGATGAATTCCTCTTCCAGGGCCCGGGATTGGGCGTTGGTGCGGTAGAGCACCGCAATTTCTCCCAGCGGCAAAGCGGGATTGTTTTGGCGGATGGTGTCGATTTTCGAGATCACAAAGCGGGCTTCATCCTGTTGGTCCTGAGCTTCGTAAAAGGTGATTTTTCCGCCTTCTTTTTTCTCGGTCCACATTTTTTTCTTTTTTTGCTTGGGGTTGCGGGAGATAATTTCGTGGGCTGAGTCCAGGATATTCTGGGTGCTGCGATAGTTTTGCTCCAGCAAAATCACCTTGGCTTCGGGATAATCTTTTTCGAAACGGAAAATGTTGCGCAGATCGGCTCCCCGCCAGCCATAGATGCTTTGGAAATCATCGCCCACCACGAAAACGTTGCGATGATTCTCGCCTAGAGCTTTCACAAATTGGTACTGGGCCTGGTTGGTGTCCTGGTATTCGTCCACCAGAACGTGCTGGTAGAGATTTTGGTAGAACTTTTTGATCTGATCGTGCTCGGAAAAAAGTGCGACCGGAACGGTGATCAGGTCGTCAAAGTCAAATGCGTTCAGCTCTTTCAAGTATTTTTGGTAGGCCGCATAGATTTGGCCGGCTTTTTCCTCAAAATAGCTTTCGGGGTTATCCAAAAAGTTTTGCGTGTTGCTGAGCTCGCCTTTGGCCCGGCTGATGAATTCTTGAATCCGGCGTACGGGAAATTGCTCATCGTTGACTCCCAGCTCCCGCATCACCAGCTTGACCAGCTTGCGTTGGTCGTCGTCATCGTAGATGGCGAAAGACTGCGTGCGGCCGTGTTTTCCGGCCTGCTCCCGCAGAATTCGGGCGCCGATGGAGTGAAAAGTCCCCACAGTGGGGATATTACCCCGGGCTTGGCCAGGGAACCGACTGAACATATTGATTCCTAGAATTTTTCCGATCCGGTCCATCATTTCCCGGGCCGCCTTGTTGGTGAAAGTGATGGCCAAAATATTTTCCGGCCGCACCCCAACGCTTATGAGATAGGCCACCCGGTGGGTGAGCACCCGGGTTTTCCCCGATCCGGCGCCGGCAATCACCAAAGCCGGCCCGATTTTATGTTGCACCGCCTCTTTCTGGGGTTCGTTTAGATTTTCTAAGATTTTCTTTTGCATAAATACAATAATATTTTCTTTTGCGCAGCAGATTTTGTTAAGAAAACCATCGAGGTTCGAGCGGGCAAGGTGTCCCGCTCCGGCGGGACGAGCTCGAACCGAAGTCTGAGCGAAGCATTTCTCGCTGGGAAATGCGAGCGTGTTTTCGAACAAAATCTGCTGCTCAAAAAATATAACTAGATATCCAAATTCTTGACTTCTTTGGCTTTGCCTTGGATGAATTGGCGGCGCGGGTCAACTTCTGAGCCCATCAAAGTTTCAAAAACGAGATTGGCCCGCTCGCCATCTTCGATATCGACTTTGAGCATCACCCGCTGTTCGGGATTCATGGTGGTTTCCCACAGCTGTTCGGGATTCATTTCGCCGAGACCTTTATAGCGCTGGACGTTAACCCCGCCAATCTTGACCTTTTCCTCGCCGGCTTCTTCACCGGCTTCCGTTTCTATTTCAACCGCGACCGGCGCCACCTCTTTGCCTTTCACGCCTCTTAACTCATTGAGAATCTTGTCTCTTTCGTCATCCGAATAAGCGTATTTGTGCTCTTTGCCCTTGCTGATTTTGTACAAAGGCGGCTGGGCAATGTAGAGATGGCCGTCGGTGAGCAAAAACTCGAAATTGCGGTAGAAAAAGGTCAAAAGCAGGGTGCGGATGTGGGCGCCGTCCACGTCGGCATCGGTCATAATCACCACCCGGTTATAGCGCAATTTGGACTTGTCCACCTGGTCGCCGATGCCGGTGCCCATGGCGATAATCAAATTCTTGATTTCCTCGGAAGAAAGCATCTTGTCCATACGGGCCTTTTCCACGTTCAAAATCTTGCCGCGCAAGGGCAGAATAGCCTGGTAGCGCCGGTCCCGGCCTTGCTTGGCCGAACCGCCAGCCGAATCGCCCTCCACGATGTAGAGTTCACATTCCTCCGCGTTGCGGGACGAACAGTCGGCCAGCTTGCCCGGCAAAGTCATTCCTTCCATCACTCCCTTGCGGATCACCGTGTCGCGCGCCGCTTTGGCGGCCAGCCGCGCTTTGGCGGCCAGCAAACACTTGCCCAGAATTTGTTTGGCGTCGTTGGGATGCTCTTCCAGATACTCTTCGGCTCCGGCCTTCACAATGCGGTAAACCACGCCCTTAATCTCAGGATTACCCAATTTATCCTTGGTCTGGCCCTCAAATTGGGGGGCGGCCGACATCTTTACCGAGATAATCGCTACCAACCCTTCGCCGGCGTCATCCGCCGTCAAAATCTCTTCCTTTTTCTTGATCCAGCCTTGTTTCTTGGCATAATCATTTAATACCCGGGTCAGTGCAATGCGAAAACCCACCAAATGAGTCCCGCCGCCCGGGTTGAGAATATTGTTGGTAAACGGCAAAATCCGGCCTTTTAAACTGTCGTTATATTGCAAAGCCACTTCCACTTCGGTGCCTTCCTCGCTCTTGTCGATGTACATCGGCGCGTTTTTCACTTCCTTGCCAAAGTTCAAAGACTTGAGGTAGGAAATGATGCCGCCTTCGAAGTAGAAAGTGTAGGTGTTTTCGAGCAAAGCCTTCTCTTGCTCTTTTTCCGGCACCTCGCGCAAGTCGGCAAAGGTAATTTTAATTCCCCGAGTCAAATAGGCTTGATGGCGTAAATATTCCAAAATTTTATCCTTGTTCCATTTGATTTCCGCAAAAACCTCCGGATCGGGAGTGAAAATGATTTCCGTACCGGTTTTAGCAGATTTGCCGACTTTTTTCACCCCTCCCATCGGCTTGCCGCACTTATATTCCTGCTCGAAAACCGCGCCGTCGCGCTCCACCCGGGCGCAAAGATAATTCGACAAGGCGTTCACCACCGAAACGCCCACCCCGTGCAATCCACCCGAAACTTTATACCCGCCGCCGCCGAATTTACCGCCGGCGTGCAGCGTGGTCATCACCGTTTCCAGGGTGGACAAGCCCGTCTGAGGGTGCTTTTCTACCGGAATGCCGCGCCCATCATCAAAAACGGACACTTTATTATCCGGCAAAAGTTTCACTATAATTTGATGGCAAAAACCGGCCAAAGACTCGTCAATCGAGTTGATGACCACCTCCCAAACCAAATGATGCAGCCCTTCCTCGCCGGTGCCCCCGATGTACATTCCGGGTCGCTTACGCACCGGCTCCAGCCCTTTGAGCACCTGAATTTGTTTCGCCGTGTATTCCGCCGAAGCTTGTTGTTTTGATATCATAACGAAAGTAAAGTTAAGAAGCCCGCCCGCCTAGGCGAGTAAGGAATAATAATATTTCAAACAAGGTTATTATCCCTAATTTATTCTAATTAATCAACTTTTTCCGAGTTTCAAAAAATCACTTTTTTAAAGTAGCACAAATAAAAAAATCCCCGAAACCACGGCGGCGCAGTTCGGGGAAAGTAAGCGAAGCAGGATCGCTGGTTAATCTATAAAGAGCAGTCCTGCCCATACGACAAGAACGATAAGTGTTGAAACAATGCCAGCAATAGCCCAATCTTTCCAGCTGCCAACTATTTTGCATTCCGCCTCTTCACTCATGGGCTTTCCTCCTTTTTCAGTCCAATTATTTGTAAGGTTTCGGTCACTAAAAATTACCATAAAGATACGGATTGTCCAGCGATTTGGTGTTTAATTAATTCTGGTGTAAGTTAAAAGACGTTAGACTCATTTCTGAGAAACAAATACATGATCGCGCTCTACCACGAACTGCTTTATCGTCCGTTACTCAATATATTGGTGCTTTTTTACGATATCCTGGGGGATTTTGGCTTGGCCATTATCCTGCTCACTGTTTTGGTGCGGTTGATTCTTTATCCGGTAGCCAAAAAGTCGTTGGAGCACCAGAAGAAACTGCGTAAAATCCAGCCAAAGCTCAAGGAGCTCCAGAAAAAGCACAAAGACGACAAGGAAAAGCTGACCCAGGAAATGATGGCGCTCTATAAAGAACACGAATTCAACCCGGCTTCGGGGTGCCTGCCTTTGATAGTCCAGTTCATCATCCTAATCGCCCTCTATCGTGTATTTATTACCGGCATCAACCTGGATGTAAGCCAATTATATACTTGGGTGCCGCATCCCACCAATTTCAGCACCACTTTTTTAGGAATGTTTGACTTGGGGCAAAAAGCGGCTGAAGTGAATATAGGGAAACTCTTCAAGCTTGACCCGAGCGGTTTTGTGCTGACCAACTGGGGCGGACTGATTTTGGCCTTAATGGCTGGCGCCGCCCAATTCGTCCAGACCAAAATGACCGTGGCCGTCCAGGCCAAGAAGAAAGCCGAGATTGAAAAGATTGAGGAAAAAATCGAACCTAAAAAGGAAGAGGAGGAAGAAGAAACCGGCATGCCTGATATGACCGAAATGATGAACAAACAAATGCTTTATTTCTTCCCGTTGCTCACCATTTACATCGGCCTCAGCTTCCCGGCTGGACTGGCCCTATATTGGACCGTTTCCACCCTGCTCCTCATCGGCCAGCAGTGGCTGCTTGATCGCAAAGACAAAATTTAGCGCTTTACTTTCCAGTTTATTCAAAATAGAATTTCAGCAAACCTAAATACACTTCAAAAACAAAAATGAAAAATCAAACCAAAAAAGGGCTCAGCTGGCTGGGGCTTTCTTTGCTTTTTACGGCACTTTTATTCCCGCTAGTTTCAGGGGTTAAAATTGCCAGCGCGCTCACGAGAGTATCGGACGCTCCGCTGGAGATACCCGCTGATGCGCCTATGCCCGTGTACGATCCGGCAACTGGATATGGGCCATATGGGCCGCCGCCCGAAGTGGTAAGGGGATCTGAAATATTGGTGCGCCCCTTTGAATTATATGATATTCTAATTTCCGACATTTCTCCAGTATACTCAATTGGATTAACATTCATTGTAATCAGCTCAATAGTCTATGGCATATTCTCTTTCTTCAAATTGAAAGAAGCTTACACAAAAACCAGGCAACGAATATTTTTGAAGGCTATCAGCAAGAGATTGTTCGCTTATTCAATAATTTTTTCGCTTGTCTTCTCATTTATCACCCTAATTATCGAAACGCTGCCTATGCAGCCCATATTTCTGGAAGATTACATCTATTTGATTTATCCGGCAGCCCTCATATTGATAGCAACTTTCGTGTTTTCCTATTCTTTCCTGGCTTTCGTTTTTGGCAGCCTACTTATATTCTCCTTGGGGAAAGGGGATTCGCAAATGAAAAAGCGCGGCTTTTACCACATTCTACCGCTAATTTTAGTCTTCATTGCTGTACTGGTTTATTTTTGTTACGAGTATGCAACTTACGTGCCCGACTTCACTCGTTACTAGACGTGAAATCACATGCAATAGGTGAATTTGCGTACAATCCTCATAAAATTTGACATATTCTAAATCTGCGATGGATGCATAGAGTTTTCATTGACAGTGAAACTATGTGACAAAAAGTTTTCATTCGTAGTGAAAACTTTTTAAGTTTGACAAAAAATAATTGTTTTAATAATATGTAAATGCTATTTACATAAATGATAGCATAATATGTAAACTCCATTTACACATGACAACAGAAAAAATAATCTCTATCCTGGACAAATGGAATTTCTGGAATCAAAAAATTGAGACCGGCTTCGAGAGGAAAGAGTATTTGCTCAAAATGGACAGATATCTCAAAATGCCTGAAATCATAGCGGTAACTGGAGTCAGGAGATCGGGAAAATCCACCATAATTTTACAGTTAATAGAAAGGCTGATCCAAAAAGGAGTTAACCCCTGTAACACGCTATATATAAATTTTGAAGAACCCGGCTTTGGCAATTTTTTAGATTCAAAACTCCTTTCAGAGATATTCGAGGCTTATTTAGAATTTTACGATCCCCAAGGGCAGGTTTATTTATTTTTTGATGAAGTGCAGTTAGTCCCCGGATGGGAAAAATTCGTAGCCTCGCTCTACGACAGAAGAGAAAAAGTCAAGATTTTTGTCACAGGCTCCTCTTCGAAATTGCTCATGGGTGAGATTTCGACACTGCTAAGCGGACGCTATGTTTCTGAAATAATTTATCCACTGAGTTTCAGGGAATTTTTAGACTTCAAGAAAATCAACTATTCGCCTCTTATAGCCTCTCCAAAAATTTATAAAGCGTTAAGGGAATATCTGGAATTTGGAGGATTCCCCCGCGTGGTTACTGAGAAAGAAATTTTTAACAAAAAGGTTCTTCTCGCCGAATATTTTAATTCCATCCTGGAGAGAGATATATTATTGAGACATTCTATCAGAGGGGGTCGGGACGTGAGAGAAATAGTAAATTTTATTTATTCTAATGTTTCCAAGCTAGTTTCGACTTACAGGATAGAAAAAGATTTTGGAATATCCAGCCAAAACTCCGGGAGATACTTTGAATACTTTAAAGAGTCCTTTCTAATCCAATTCCTGCCCTATTTCTCTTTTTCCGTTAAAAAACAAATGCGCAATCCGCAAAAAGTTTTCGCGATAGACACGGGCCTTTCAAACGCTGTTTCCTTCAAATTCAGTGAGGATGTTGGTAAACTTTTGGAAAATATCGTTTCCACTGAATTTCTCCGCCGGAAAAAACAACTTTATTATTGGAAAAATAAAAGAGAAATAGATTTTGTCCTTAGAACCGGACACGATGTTTCGGAACTAGTTAACGTGACATATTTTTTAAACGGCAAGAGCGTTGATAGAGAGATAAAATCACTCGAAGAAGGACTTGAAAGATTCCCTGGTTCAAAAGCCACTTTGATTTACTGGAAAACAGACAGCGTCCCTAAACACAAAAATATTAAATTCAAGAATATCCTTGATTTTTTACTCGAGAGGGAATCTAGCAATTTTTAATTAATAAAGCCACTCGAAATTGCTTGCAATTTCGCGGACGAAATTGTTTGCAATAATAAGAATTATTTGACATATTCTAAATCTGCGATAGATTATTAAAGCAATCGAAATCCTTAATTTTATCTTATATGAATACTCCTAACTTTCAGGAGATAACTTAGATAAAAACTAGCAAAAGTCTCCTGATAACAAAAGAAAACCTGGCGAGAAAAGCAAGGTTTGTTTATTTTATGCGTCTTTAACTTGCTTTTTACCTGCTTTTGTCGCCTGTTTTTCTTAAAACACGGGGAACATTAACAATTTGAGCATCTAAAACTAACTAAAATTGCTAGTCAGAATAAATTTCGTACGGGCTCTTTAGAGCCCATACAATTAATATATACGGAAAATGCGGTAGTGTGTAAGAGCATATAGTGGATGCCTTGGCATAAAGAGGCGAAGAAGGACGTGGTTAGCTGCGATAAGCTTCGGGGAGCCGCTAGCAGGCGTTGATCC
>Ga0172371_10002057_pt1 | contig 32109 bp, 27 predicted proteins | sample Lak12m_FD_114543 | JGI IMG/M metagenome (GOLD analysis project Ga0172371, IMG submission 114543) | Freshwater microbial communities from Kabuno Bay, South-Kivu, Congo - kab_022012_12m | ecosystem: Environmental > Aquatic > Freshwater > Lake | place: Democratic Republic of the Congo: South-Kivu...
TAATTTATTTAATTAAGTTAGGTGTCGAGATGACGATAAGCAAACGCATATTCATAACCAGCGGCGTCATTTATTTGGCGGCTTCCGTGACAATTGTCGCTTTGGTCAACCATAGTATGCGGAGACAGGCCCTGATCGAAGCCGAATCCAAGGCGCTCATGTTACTTAACCATAACCTGGCCAGTCATCACTATTTTTCCCAGGAAATGAAACCCAAACTGTTCTCCTGGAGTAAGCCCTTCCGCACCCCGGATTATTTCGAACCTGCCTGGATGTCCTCCACCTATGCCGTCCGCCGGATGGATCATTACTTCAAATCCTTGGAAGACAACAGATACTACTACAAAGAAATCGCCATCAACGCCCGCAGCCCGGAAAATGAGGCCGATCCGTACGAGCAGGCTTTCCTGGAAGAACTTGCCAAGGACCCCCGGCTGATCAAACGCACCGGGATTCGCACCCTGGACGGCCGGCCTTTCTTTGTCACCCTGCGCCGGGGTGAACAGATGGAGGGGTCCTGTCTGCGGTGTCATTCCACCCCGGAGCGGGCCCCGGCCGACCTGGTGAAGATTTACGGTCCCACCCGCGGCTTCGGCCGCCGGGTGGGGGAAGAGGTCCACGCCATTTCCATCCGCATCCCCCTGACGGCAGCCTATGGAGAGGCGAACCGTCTGTCCTGGCATCTTTCCGCGATTTTGCTCTCCCTGCTGGGGTGTCTGTTTGCCAGCCAAAACTTGATCAGCAAGCGCTGGTTGTTTGATCCCATGGCGGCGATTCGCCAAAAGGCCCTGGAAATCGCCGCGGGCGAGGCCCGGCTGGGGGAAACCATCCCGGTGCCCAGGGGCCGGGAGTTGCAGGAGTTGACCACGGCCTTTAACACCCTGTCCGGCAATCTCCGGGAGAGTCATGATTCCTTAGAAGAACGCGTCCGGCGGCGGACCGAGGACTTGAACCGGCTCAATGAGCGCCTGGAAGAGGATATCCGCCAGCGTCAGCAGGTGGAAGAGTCGCTGCGCCAAGCCACCGAGTCTTTCCAGGCGTTGATTCAGGCCTCGCCCCTGGCGATCTTCGTCCTGGACCCAAAGGGTCGGGTGCAGTTGTGGAATGAGGCGGCGGAACGGATTTTCGGCTGGACCCCCGCGGAGGCGCTCGGACAGGTTCTGCCCATCGTGCCGGAAGATAAACTGCCGGAGTTCCGGGGCTTGCTGCAACGGACCCTGGAGGGCGAATCGTTGGCAGGCGTAGAAGTCAGACGTTGCCGGAAGGACGGCACGCCCATCGATATCCGGGCCTACACCGCCACCCTCTTTGACCCCCAGGGCCGGGTCGCCGGGATCATGTCCGTCGTCGCGGACAACACGGTGCAGAAACAGGCCGAGGCGGCCCTCAGCGCCGTCAAAGAACGCCTGGAACTGGCCCTGCAAGGCGCCGACCTGGGCGCCTGGGACTGGAACCTGCCCACCGGCGCGTTGGAGAACAATGAGCGTTATGCCGAGATGCTGGGCTACGCCAAGGAGGAGGTGGAACCGCTGGTGAGCTTCTGGGAAAGGCTGGTCCACCCTGACGATCTGCCCGCGGTCATGGCGGCGCTGAACGCCCACCTGGAAGGCCGGGCCCCTTTTTATGAGTCCGAGCATCGCCTGCGGCGCCGATCCGGAGAATGGATCTGGGTCCTGGACAAGGGCAAGGTCATCGAACGGGACGCCCAGGACAAGGCGGTGCGGGCCTGCGGCACCCTCCAGGACATCACCGCGGCCAGGCAGGCCCGGGAGGCGTTGCGGGAAAGCGAGGAACGCTTCCGTTCTCTGTTTGAAAACATCGACCTGGGTATCACCTTGATCAGCCCCGACTACCGCATAATAATGATGAATCCCGCGCAGGAAAGACTCTTCCACCAGCCGGCCTGCGAGTTTATCGGCAAAGAATGTTTCCGGGAATTTGAAAAACGGGAGGTCATTTGCTCACATTGTCCCGGGACCATCGCCATGGCCACCGGCCGGAAGGCGGAGGCGGAAACCCACGGCGTCCGGGATGACGGCTCTCGTTTAGCGGTGCGCCTTCAGGCGTTTCCGTATGTTGACGCCGGGGGCGAGATCACCGGCTTTATCGAGGTGGTGGAAGACATCAGCCAGCGGAAGGAAGCGGAAAGGAAACTCAAGCAGGCCCAGGACGGCCTGGCGGAAGAAGCCATCCGGCGGCGCCTCCTGGTGGAGCAGTCCCGGGACGGCATCGTCGTCCTGGACGAAACCGGCAAAGTCTATGAGGCCAATCGGCGCTATGCCGAGATGTTGGGATATTCCGCCGAGGAAGTCCGGGAGCTCCACATCTGGGATTGGGACGCCCAATGGAACCGGGAGGAACTGTTGGGAATGCTCCGGTCCGTGGACGCGGCCGGGGATCATTTTGAGACCCGCCACCGCCGCAAGGACGGCAGCCTCCTGGAGGTGGAAATCAGCGCCAACGGGGCGGTGTTGGGGGGGCGGAAACTGGTATTTTGCGTGTGCCGGGATATTTCCCCGCGCAAGGCCGCGGAGCGGGCTTTGAAAGAGAGCGAAGAGAAGTACCGGCTGGTCTTTGAAAAGGCGCCCGTGGGGATCGTACACTATGACCGGACGAGCACCATCACCGACTCCAATGAGATGTTTGCGGAGATCATCGGGGCTCCCAAGGAAAAGTTCATCGGCTTCCACATAATCCGGCAGGTGCAGGATGACTTGATGCGGGAGGCGGTGGCCGCCTCTCTCAGAGGCGAGGTGGGTTATTACGAAGGCGACTATCGTTCGGTCACCGCAGGCAAGTTAACCCCGGTGAGGGCGATTTATCAGCCGTTATTTTCCCTGGACAGCGACATCGTCGGGGGGGTGGGGATATTTGAGGACATCACCGAACGCCGGAAAACCGAAGCCCAACGGCTGCACTTCAGCAAACTGGAGTCCCTGGCCACCCTGGCGGGGGGGATCGCCCATGACTTCAACAATATCCTCACCGCCATCATGGGCAATATCAGCCTGGCCAAGCTGGAGCCGCACGAAGGCCAGCGGTTGGCGGAGGCGGAAAACGCCTGCCTGAGGGCCAAGGCCCTGGCCCATCAGCTGCTGACCTTCGCCAAGGGCGGCGCCCCTATCAAGGAACTGATCTCGATCCCCCGACTGGTCACGGAGACGGGCTCTTTTGCCTGCCGGGGCTCCAACGTCAGGTGCGACTTCAGCTTTCCTGACGACCTGTGGGCGGTAGAGGCCGACCCCAGCCAACTGGGCCAGGTCTCTCATAATCTGGTCATCAACGCCATCCAGGCCATGCCCACCGGCGGGGTGGTACGGGTTCAGGGCGAAAATCAGGTGGTGGAGGCCGGCGGCGACTTACCCCTGGACCCCGGGAAATATGTAAAAATATCCATTCAGGATCAAGGCCTGGGCATCCCAACGGAATATCTTGCCCGAATCTTCGACCCCTACTTCACCACCAAGCAAACCGGAAGCGGCCTGGGTTTGGCTACCGCCTATTCCATTATCAAGGCCCATCAGGGCCATATTGGGGTGGAGTCAACCCTGGGAGAAGGAACGGTTTTCCATATCTATCTCCCGGCGGCGGAGCGAAAGATTGCCGAACCCATCAAAGGCGACAAGGAGGTGATCAAAGGGGAGGGCCGGATTTTGGTAATGGACGATGAGAAGATGGTCCTGGAAATTATCGGCAAGATCTTGGGACACCTGGGGTATGAGGCGATATTTGCCGAAAATGGGGAGGAAGCCGTGGAACTGTACACCCGGGCTCGGGAATCCGGGGAGGCCTTTGAGGCGGTGATCCTGGACCTGACGGTCCCCGGCGGCATGGGGGGCAAAGCGACCATGGAAAAACTGCGGCAAATCGACTCCCGGGTGAAAGCCCTGGTGTCCAGCGGCTATTCTGAGGACCCCATCATGGCGGACTTTGCCAGCTATGGGTTTCTCGGGGTCATCGCCAAGCCTTACCGGATTGCCGAACTGAGCAAGGTATTACAGAGAGTATTAAAAGGATAGGAGTAGGGAAGCGCCGGGTTAACCGCTTTACCTTTCCCGGCAAAAAAACGGGACCGGGTTTGCCGCTAGTGCGAGGTTTTCGAAATATTGTTATAAAGGAAAAAGGTAGTGGGGCGTTTCGCCGGTGCAATCGCAGGCTAAACGTTCATAAATAACGGGTCGTTCACCCTCGGGGATGAAAAATCCCCCCTGCCTCCCTTTTTCAAAGGGGGCTATTAAAGTCCCCCTTTGGCAAAGAGGGATTTAAGGGGATTTGACAGGGCGCACTCAGAAGAAATTTTTGGCAAATGGTGTAAAAACCCTGAACTTTGCTAGACAAAGGGGAACTTGCTTTCCTACTCCCAGACATCACCACTGGAATCCCATGGCTGACGAGATAATTTTTCGGCCCATCGGCACGGTGCATTCGCCTTTCAAGGAACCCACGGGCACTCCCATCCAAGCCAGCGCCGCGCCTGAGAGTCAGGGGGTGGTGGAGGTCTTTCCGGAATACCAGGAAGGCCTGCAAGACCTGGACGGTTTTTCCCACATTTATTTGGTCTACCATTTTCATCTTTCCCAGGGATTTTCCCTCAAGGTGAAACCCTTTCTGGATGACCGGCCACGGGGCCTGTTCGCCACCCGGGCCCCGGCCCGGCCCAACCCCATCGGTATCTCCATCGTGCGCTTGGACCGGATCGAGGGCAACCGGCTCTTTATCCGGGAGATGGATATCGTGGACGGCGCCCCTCTCCTGGACATCAAGCCCTACGTGCCCGGGTTTGACCACCGGCCCGGGGCCGCCAGCGGTTGGGTGGCGCCTAACCTGGATCGTCTAAAAAGCGCCCGGGATGACGGCCGGTTTGTGCCCTGAGGGCCAGCGCTTACCCGGGCGCGGGCCGGAGGCTGGTGTGACATTCCGTAAAAAAATATAACTTTAAATCAAGAGGCTCTTGCAAAAGTCAGGAAAAACCACGTCTGTCATTCTGAGCGCAGCGAAGAATCTCGTATTTCTAGATGGTTGAGACCCTTGCTTCGCTCAGGGTGACAAAACAATCCATTTTGCAAGAGCCTCTCAAGGGAAAAGCCGAGCATTCGGATTGAGAAAGTCCCCCTGTGAGAAAGGGGGATTTATGGGGATTTCAAGAGGTTAATGAAAGTCCCTTCTCCCCCCCTTTAAAAAGGGGGGATAAAAACCGCAACGTATCATGTCAGAGCAATGAGGAACCGTCACACTAAACTTTCGTTGCGTATGAAAATCGCCAAACCGGGAAGAGGTCAGGGGGGCGATGGCCAAGGTTAAGGACCGCAAAGCAGCAGTTGCCCCGGAAAGGGCGGAAGCCGGCAGCCGGCCGGCCCTAAAAGACCAATCTGCCCTGCTCCAGCCCGGGGTATCGCCCCAGACCGCCATCATCCTGGACAGCATTGCCGACGGGGTGTTCACCGTGGACCTGAACTGGCGCATCACCTCCTTCAACCGGGCGGCAGCCGAAATCACCGGGGTGCCTGCGGCCGAGGCCTTGGGCCGCCCCTGCTGCGAGGTGTTCCGGGCCAATGTCTGCGAAACCGCCTGCGTGTTGCGGCACACCATGGAAACGGGCCAACCGGTGGTGAGCCGCACCATCGCCATCCTCAGGGCCGACGGCAAGGAGATTCCCATCAGCGTCAGCACCGCCCTGCTGCGGGATGAGGCCGCTCAGATCATCGGGGGGGTGGAGAGCTTCCGGGATCTGACCCTGGTGGAGGAACTGCGCCGGGAAATCCACCGCCAGTACCGCCTGGGGGACATCATTTCCAAGTCGGCCTCCATGGGCCGGATTTTTTCCCTGCTGCCGGAAATCGCCCGGAGCGACAGCACCGTGCTGGTTCAGGGGGAAAGCGGCACCGGCAAGGAGCTGGTGGCCCGGGCCCTGCACAACCTGAGCCGGCGGTCCCAGGGTCCGTTCGTGCCGGTGAACTGCGGGGCCCTGCCGGACACCCTGCTGGAGTCGGAGCTGTTCGGCCACACGGCCGGCGCCTTTACCGACGCCCGGCGGGACCGCCAAGGCCGCTTCGCCCTGGCCGAGGGCGGCACCCTGTTCCTGGACGAGATCGGTGACATCTCCCCGGCCTTGCAGGTGCGTCTGCTCCGGGTCCTGGAGGACCGCACCTATATGCCCCTGGGGTCTTCCAAGAGCGTCAAGGCCGACGTGCGCATCGTGGCCGCCACCAATAAGGACCTGACCCAGCTGGTGGAAGAGGGCGCGTTTCGCCCGGACCTCTATTACCGCATCAATGTGGTGAAATTGACCCTGCCCCGCCTGACGGAACGCAAGGAAGACATCCCCCTGTTGGCCGAGCACTTCATCCAGCGCTTCAACCGGCTGCAGAACAAGAACATTTTGGGTTTGAGCTACGACACCCTGACCATTTTCATGCGCCACCCCTGGCCCGGCAACGTCCGGGAACTGGAAAACGCCGTTGAACACGCCTTTATTCTCTGTTCCCAGGGTTTGATCCTGCCCGAGCACCTGCCGGAACACCTCCGGCAGCAGGGTCCCGCCGGGGAAGCCATCCCCGCCGGGCTGAGCCTGAAAGAGCAGGAAAAGCGCCTGTTGCGGGAAACTTTGGAACGGCACGGCTGGCGCCGGATGGCCGCGGCCCGGGAACTGGGCATTGATAAAAACACCTTGCGCCGCAAGCTCAAACGATACGGCTTGACCCCCCCGCCTGAGGACCGGGTTACCTGACCTCGCCGCCCTTGGTGGGGGCCAAAAATTTCTTCTGATTGCGCCTTTTCAAATCCCCCTAAATCCCCCTTTGGCAAAGGGGGGTTAGGGGGGATTTGGATGCTAGGCGCCTGGTCATATCGGAAAAATCTTTTGGCAATCGCTATAAAGATGGTCAGCCCAAATGGCGGGCAATGCCCGCTACGCATCTTTCGTGATTTACGGGTGGGCTAAAGGCTCAGGAGCGACTCTCAGCAAAACAACCGGCCGGCAGTCGAAGCTGTCGGCCGGTTGTTATTTATAGCTCTTAAAAAAATTTTATTTTTTTACCCCTCATCCTGACCCACTCCCCTCCCGGGGAGAGGCAAATAGGGGAAGGGACTCCTGGACCATTACTTTAGGCGGCAAACGGAGGGGTGGCGGGTCCCTCCCCTGGCCGGCGGTCCGGGGCGCGGCCGACGCGGTTAGGGCTGATCCGGGATTCGCAGGATCTTCATAATCTGGCGGTGGTAATAGCCCGACCAATCGGCGTTGCCCATCATGCCGAAGCGGATCTTGACGGTGGTGATCTCGTTGGGCCGGGCGCTCAATAGCACCAGGACCGCGGTGTTGTCCTGGGTCACCGCATCGATCCTGGATTCCGAAGGGGAAAACTTGGTGGCGGTGACGTTGAGATTCAGTTTTTTTGCGGCTTCCAGGGCGGCGTTGTAGGTCTCCTGCATGGGCCGAGGGTAGTCTTTTTCCATGGTCCCCTCCACCCATTTATAGGTCCCCAGGGCCGCCAGCCCCCCAACTCCCATGAGCAAGGTGGCGGCACACCCTGCGGCCATCGCCAGGGCCGCCAGCACTGCTGCCACTTTGAGCCGCGCTTGTCTCGGCATGGTTTCAGACCTCCCTCTCAGCCCCTGTTTTCCGTCTTATGCCACGAAAGCCGGCGCGTGTCAAGCAGGCTGACCGGTGATCCTGAGGCCATAATCGCAATACGGCAGCAAGGGGCAATGGGGACAGTCCGGCTTTTTGGCGGAGCAGACGCGGCGGCCGTGCCAGATCATCTGGTGGGAAAATTTTATCCAGCGCTCCCGGGGCGCCAGGGGCGTCAGGTCGAACTCCACCTTGACCGGGTCCTGCTGGCGGGTGAGTCCCAATCGCCGGGCCACCCGGCCCATGTGGGTGTCCACCACCAGGCCCGGGATGCCGAAGGCGTTGCCCAGGATGACGTTGGCCGTTTTGCGGCCGATCCCCGGCAATTGCACCAGGTCGTCCAGAGAGTCGGGCACCCGGCCGCCGAACTTCTTAACCAGGGCCTGACAGATGGCCTTGATGCTCTTGGCCTTTTGGCGGTAGAACCCGGTGGGGTAGATGGCCTGCTCCAGTTCCGGGAGGGGGGCGGCGGCGTAGTGGGCCGCGGTGGGGTACTGACTAAATACGACCGGGGTGACCTGGTTGACCCGGACGTCGGTGCATTGGGCCGAGAGCACCGTGGCCACCAGCAGCTCCAGGGGGTTGGTGAAGTCCAGGGTGACGTGGGCGTCCCTGTAATACTGGTCCAGCAGCTTCAAGATGGGGCCGATCTTGTCGGCTGGGTCCATAGAGGTCTTCCTCCCTTAAGGTTCCGACATGGTTCCGGAAAACCCGAGGTTATTCAGGAATCGATTGACCACCGGCGACCACCGGGCCAGACCCCGCACGTCCGGAAAGAGATCATGGCCTTCTTCCAGGCAGGGGGGCAACATGACGAGCTCGGCCTGACCGCCGGCCCGGCAGAAGGCGGCGCACATCCGCCGGGCCAACCGAGGAGGAAAATATGAGTCATTCTCGGCATAAATCCACAAAGTGGGCGCCCGATTGGTTCGCCCGGCCCGGACACAGGCCTCCACCAAGCGATCCGGCGAACAATTCCGGCGGGCCATAGAGCCGCGTCCTCCGGCGAAGTTAATCACTCCCCGGACCCCCGGCAACCCCTGGCCGGCCAGGATCAGGGAGGCCAGACCGCCGCTGGAGTGGCCCACCAGCACCAGGCGGTCCGGATCAATGCCGGGAAGGGTGGACACATAGTCCACCGTGGCTTGGAGATCCCGGGCCGATTCCAGCCCGGCCGCATAAAAATGGGAGGAGTCGCAGGGACCGTCATCTTCGGCATATCCCCCTTCCGAATGACCGTAGCCCCGGCGCATGGGAATCACCACCGCGAAGCCCAGGCTGACAAATTTCCAGCTCTGGGCATCATAGCGGAGGCGCTCCCCGACTCGCTGCCGGGGGTCGCGGGGGGTGCCGTGGCTTATAACCACCAGGGGAAACGGCCCGGGGCCGGCGGGCCGGTACAGGGTCGCCTCCAGGGTGAGGCGCCGATCGCCGGAGGGCCGGGAGAGGCTCATGGGGATGCGGAGGACGCTCTCATTTAAGGGCACTGACGGTATGGGGGGGATAATCAGGGGCACCCTGATGGGGAGAAATACGTCCACGGCCCCGGCAGAACCGGGACCGGGGCAAAGCGTCAGGGCCAAGGCCACGGAAACGAACCCCCGCTTGAATATTCCCGCCCGCCGACTCACCGGTTGAACCCCTGAAGGACAGAATCAGCTTATGCAGCTGCAGGCCCCAGGCGGCCACCGGCTGGGCCGATCTTAAGGCCCACCTCCCCGAGCCCGCCTGAGTCCTGGGGAACGTATCGGTTCGCCTCGAGGTTTTGTTAAGGGGGCTCCGGGGGGCCGGCAGGGTTGCGGGGGGGACCCGGTGAAGCTCAACGGGTAAGCTTGCTTCGGACATGCCGCATCATCTCCTGGAATTCCTGAATCCGTAACCTTGACGCCAAGGTCAGGTAAAGGCCCATACCGAGAGCGATCACCCCCGCCAGGGCCAGGATCCGGGCCGGCAGGCCTGATCCCAGCCAGGCGGCGACCCGGGGATGGAGCCAGTGGACGGCCAGGCCCATGATCAGGCTGGCCCCGGTCACTTTCACCAGCGTGAAGATAAGACTGCCTACCCGGTAACCCGTCAGTTTAGGGTAGAGCACTGCGGCGAGAAAGAGGAAGTTCAAAATCAAGCTCAAGGAAGTGGATAAGGCGATGGCCCGGTGTTGCAGGGAGGCCAGGGTGAGGTGAATAAAGATCAGGTTGGCGGCCACCGTCAAGAAAGAGCCCAGCACCGGGATGCGGGTGTCATCCAGGGCATAATAAACCGGCACCATGATCTTGACCCCCGTAAAGGCCACCAGCCCCAGGGCGTAGAGTTCCAGGGCCGCGGCCGTCTGCCGGGTGTCCAGGGGGGTGAACTGGCCGTGCTGATAGATGAGGGCAATGATGGGCTGGGCCAGAAAGATCAAACCGCAAGCCGCCGGCAGGGTGACCAGGATAGCCAGGGACAGGGAAGATTCCACTGCTTCCCGGAGGGCGGCGGGGTCCCGGTTGGCCGCGTGGCGGGAGACCACCGGCATGACGGCCACCATCAGGGCCACTCCGAAGAGGCCCATGGGCAGGTGAAACAGCCGGAAGGCGTAATTGAGCCAGGAGATGCTGCCCTGGGGGCAACTGGAGGCATAAAAGGTGTTGATGAAGATATTGATCTGGGTGGCGGAGAGGCCCACGACGGCGGGGAGCATCAGCTTGATGATGCGCCGCAGCCCCGGTTCCTTGAGGTCCAGGACGAACTTCAGCTTGAACCCCACCCGCCACAGGAGGGGCAACTGAACGGCCAGTTGCATAAGTCCACCGGCAAGGGCGCCCCAGGCCATGCCGACGATGGGCTCCACCCCAAAGCGGGGGGCCGCCAGACTGAGGCCCACCCCCACAACGATGGATCCCAGGTTGAAAAAACTGGAGGCCAGGGACGGGATGAAAAACTTACCCCTGGTGTTGAGGATCCCCATGGCCAGGGCCGCCAGGGACACCAGGATGAGAAAGGGAAACATGACCCTGGTCATTAAGGTGGTGAGAGGCAGCTTCCCCGGAACGGCGGCGAAATCCGGGGCCATGAACCCCACGATCGCAGGAGAGAACCACATGCCCGCCATGACCAGCAGGCTCAACAGGAGGGTAAAGCAGAAAATGACGTTATTGGCCAGGCGCCAGGTCCTATGGGCTCCCAGGCGCTGGTCGTAGTCGGTGAAGACGGTGACGAAGGCTGAGCTTAAGGCCCCTTCGGCAAACAGGTCCCGGAGCAGGTTGGGGATGCGGAAGGCGACGACGTAGGCGTCAAAGGCATAACCGGCCCCGAAGAGACCGGCGAAGACCTGTTCCCGGACCAGGCCCAGAATCCGGCTGGCGAACACCGCCAGGCTGACCGTGCCGGCGGCCCGGGCGATCTTTCCGGTTTGTTTGGCGGAAACCTGGGCCAAGACTTACCCTGACAAGGGCAGGAGCGGCCGGTGCTCCCATCTCCGGGTGATGGAGGACGAAGTTTTCAGAGAGCCAGGTAAGCGGCGGATCACGACGGCTAAGGGTCAACCCGGCGCCGAGCTCCGGCTCCCAGGATTATCATCGGCGCCGCCCTACCTGCCTCGGTCGGCGACCAGGCGCTTCTTTTTCTTGGCGCTGGTCTTGGCGGCGGTTTTATCTTTTTTGGACAACGGACCGGAGGCCTTGGCGGCCTTGCCGATTTTGCCCGCCTTTACCTGGCCGGGGGTTGCCGGCCCCTTGGGGGCAATTCGCCCCGGCCTGGGTCTGGGAAGCTTTTTTTCCGGCTCCAGCTGACTGGTCGGCGTCTCCGGATGGAGCAGGGTGTAGACCGGCTGTTCTCCCGTCCCCGGTGCCTGGCTTTTAACCGGCGGATAGTTCAGGTGATCCACCCGGCCCGGCCAACCCTCGGCATACACGGTCCCGAGAAATCCGGCCAATCTCACGCGTTGATCGCTCTTATCAGGGAAGAGACCGCCCCAGATCGTGAGTCCTACGCCGGCGAGGACACTGGCCACCAGCGTCAGCCAGCTAAACTTTCGCCCACGACTTCGGCCACGGATATAGGCGCCCTTGCTCTGGCGAATTAAGGAAAAAAGGGCGTACATACCATAAGCCCATAAAATTACAGCTAATGTAGGAAGCACCAATTCTCCTTGAGCGAGGGTTGTTAAAGCATACCAAGATTATTTTTTCGAAGTCAACCCTTTTCCCGCGCGCCTTATCAAGAGAGAGTTTGGGATATGTCATTTATTTGACACAAGGGACCCTTTGGGGTATTATTGAATAACCATGGGAGATACTTCATGAAACGGCAAAGCGCCTCCATCCTGGTAGTGGATGATGATCCAGCCCTGCTGGCCAGCCTGCAAGAGATTCTGGAGGCAGAGGGCTACCAGGTCACCATCGCCGTTGATGGGGACCAGGGCTTGGTTTGCTTGAAAGAACAAGCCTTTGACCTGGTGCTGAGCGACCTGGCCTTACCCGGCCTGGACGGCATGGCACTGCTGAAATATCTGGGGCGGGAGCAGCCCGGCTGCCCCTGCATCATCATCACCGGTTACGGCAGCATCAACAATGCGGTCTCCGCCATGCGCCAGGGGGCCTACGACTACTTCACCAAGCCGGTGGAGCCCACCGAACTCCGTCTGGTGGTGGCCCGGGCCCTGGAGCACCGCCGCCTGAAATGGGAAAATCTGCACCTCAAGCGGCAGCTCCAACGACGGTACGAGTTTGTCAATATGGTGGGCAACAGCGACGGCATAACCCGGGTCTTCGACTTTATCCGCAAGGTGGCCGATACCGACAGCAACGTGTTGATCCTGGGGGAATCCGGCACCGGCAAGGAGCTCATCGCCCACGCCATCCATTATAACAGCGCCCGGCGGGAGGGCCCCCTGATTCCGGTTAATTGCGCCGCCATTCCCGAAGAACTGCTGGAGAGCGAGCTGTTTGGCCATGAACGGGGGGCTTTCACCCATGCAGTGCGCACCCGCATCGGCCGCTTCGAGCAGGCCAACGGCGGCAGCATCTTTCTGGACGAAATTTCGGAGATGAGCCCCAGCCTGCAGGTAAAGATTCTCCGGGTTCTGCAAGACCACTGCTTTGAGAGAATCGGCGGCGTCAAGACCATCCGGGTGGACATCCGGGTGATTGCCGCCACCAACCGGGACCTGGAAGAACTGGTGCGCCAGAATAAGTTTCGGGAAGACCTCTTCTACCGCCTCAACGTGATCCCCATCCGGGTCCCGCCGCTCAGGGAGCGGGTCTCCGACATCCCACTGCTGTTGCAGCATTTTTTGCAGGAGTTCAGCCGCACCCAAAAAAAGCCGGTTAAGCGCTTCAGCCCCACGGCCCAGGACCTGCTGCTCCGATACCCCTGGCCCGGCAACGTCCGGGAGTTGGAAAACCTGGTGGAGCGCCTGGTCATCCTGACCGAAGGCGAGGTCATTGAATTAGCCGATCTGCCCGAAAGATTTCGACGCCTGGCCCTCCCCCCCCGAGAGGACGCAGGAGATTTTCCGGACCGGGGCATCCATTTTACCGATGCCGTGCAGGCCTTCGAACGGAACCTGATCCTCAAGGCCTTGCGTCAGAGCAACTGGGTGAAAAGCCAGGCGGCGCAGCTCCTCCATCTCAACCGCACCACATTGCTGGAGAAGATGAAGAAGCAGAACATTCCCTCCAGCCCCGAGGCCGCCCCCGGGCCCAAGAGATTCTCCGGGCAATCAGCCTCATAATGCAGGGGATTTTCTCTTTGAGCCAAGCTATCGCCTTCAGAAGAAATTTCTGCACATGGTAGAGGCGCCGGAGGGGGCCGAGACGGAAGGCCTCACTGGTTTGATGGCGACCCCACAAGGCTCGCCGCCTCAATCCTGGACAAATTCCCGGCCGTGCTTCAGGGCCATTTCGGCCTTGGCCAGTTGGCGGCCCAGGTAGATGGCGTGGTTGAGATCGGAGAGGGCCAGGTCCCGGGCGATTTGGTGCTGCAGGGAGACCGCGGTCCGGCCCCGGTATTCCTTCAGGGTCACGTCCTCGAAGCGGTGCTCCACCAGGATTTCCTGGCCGTCCAGGGTGACCCGGAAGTAACCCATGGGGTCCAGGCGAACCTTGAAGGGACGCTGGCCGATGATCATCAGGGCCCGGTCCAGCTCCCGGGGGTCCAGACCCAGGGAGTGACTGATGACCACCATGGCTCCGGGGGGGAGCCCCACCCTTTTCGCCACCCATTTCTGGATGGCCATGAGGCCGTACAGGTTCATGGGGTAGGCGTCCATGGCGTTGTGGGTGCGGAAGGTGGCGCTCAGGGTCAGCTTATCTTCAAACTTCCGAAAATACAGAGACACCAGGCAGGGGCGGCCCTCCACCCGGCCCAGGTCTCTGGCGTTATCCCAGAGGGTTACATAGGATTTGCGGTCTTCGGCGTCCTCCTGCAGGCGGCCGGCGCAGGCCGCCAGAGTATCCAGGCCGAAGTAGGCCCGCAGGCGGTGGCCGTAATTATAAGTCTCGTCCAGGCGAATAATCTCCGATAGAATATCTTGCTGATAATCCAATATCTTCCCGGGGTCCAGGTTGACTTCTTCCAGTTGCGCGTCGGCTTCTGATTCAGGTTTTTCCACGACCACCTTTACATGTTGCAATTCCAGACGGTCCCCTTTGCTGAGGGCTACCCGTCGACCAAAACGGGTTAGGAGATACAGGACTTCTTCCCAGGCCTCCAGGATGGAATCCTGCACGACCAGGTGGCCGCGCGGGTTTGAAGGGAAATATTGCACTTCCACTTCCGGCAGGGGAATTTTTTTACGGTCACTTTCGGAAACGGGTTTCGGGTTGAAGGGCTGTTCAAAAAATTGTCTTACAGTTCCGAGGAAATTTTCGTCTTGTGGATCAGAAGGTTGTATGAGCACAACCTGTGGTATTCCTTCTGAATAATACTTGAATTGCTGCGGTTTAACTAAATCATCAATGAGACGATTGGTGCTGCCAATTCTCAGGATAGAAACTTTTTCGATGCCCTCCGGGCTCTGATATCTCACCAATTTGGAACTGACCGGCGCCAATGTTCCATTGAAAAACCAGTATAGCTCCCAAGACGAATCGGAGCGATCATGCCCGCAAATCAACAGCCACTGTATCTGCGGGTTATATAGCAAATTCCTTAGCATCTCCCTCAGGCCGTTGCCGTAGAGGGTGCCGAAGACCGCGAGGGGGCTGGTGGCCGGGTCCAGGTCCACCCCGGCCTGGCGGAAGCGACCGATGACATAATCGACTTTGGACCACAGGGTCACCACGCCGATGACGCCCTGGGGATTAATAACGGTCAGGCGGTCGCCGAAGTGCAGGGGGATGAATTCCATGGCTGTTTTATACCACAATCCGGGTTTGAGAAGAAAATATTAGCCGCGGGTGAGAGGGGAGCAAGCCAGCCCCAGGCTTTCAGGACATCACCCGGTTGAAAAGAATTTCCCGAGTCGTTAAAAAATGGTATGATTTTACTGAATGAACCAAGGTATCCTTGCCAGATGAGGGAAAAATTGATAACCATAATCCGGCGGCGGCTCCAGGCAAGGGGCCAAGCCTGAGATAGCTGGCGAAATTCCGAGAATCAACCAGGGAGGGGGGGCAATGATGGCTTTTAAAGAACGGATGTATCTCCGGAGTTTTCAAGAGATCAGCAAGGTCCTGAGCTCCACCCTGTCGGTGGACGAAGTGCTGCATCATATCGTGCGGCAAATCACCGACGTCATGAGCCTAAAAGGGGCCACCATCCGGCTGGTCAACCCCAAGACCAATCAGTTGGAACTGGCGGCGGCCCATGGTCTCAGCGAAAAGTACCTCAACAAGGGTCCCGTGGACCTGGACAAGAGTATCGCCGACGCCTTGAGCGGCCGTCCGGTGGCCATTTTCGACGCGGTCAACGACCCCCGGATGCAGTATCCCCAGGAGGCCAAGGAAGAAGGGATCGCCACCTTGGTGGCCATCCCCATGGTGACCAAGGGCCAGGTCATCGGCGTCATGCGCCTGGTGACCGGGGAGCCCCGGGAATTCACCATGGAGGAGGTGGATTTCGCCTGCGCGGTGGCGGAGCTGGGCGCCCAGGCCATCAGCAACGCCATGATTTACGAGACCCGCACCAAGGAACTCAACCTCCTCAAAGGGCTCCTGCAGGTTTCCAAGGCGGTCAACTCCACCCTGGACGTCAAAAAGGTCCTCAATCTCCTGGTGAAGACCGTGACCACCGCCCTGGACATCAAGGGGGCCGGCGTGCGCCTGCTGGACGAAAAACGCCAGCAGTTGGAACTGGTGGCCTCGTACGGTCTCAGTGACCGCTACATCAAGAAAGGTCCGGTGGGGACCGACAAATCAGTTACGGACGCCATGATGGGCAAGGCGGTGTCCATCTACGAGGTGGACAGCGACCCCCGGGCCTCCTACGTCAAGGAGTCGGTGGAAGAGGGCATCAAGTCCATTCTCTCAGTGCCCATCAACCTTAAGGGCAACATCATCGGGGTCATGCGCATTTATACGGCCGACCCCCGGGATTTCAGCGACGATGAAATCACCTTTATCTCGTCGCTGGCGGAGCAGGCCGCCCTGGCCATGGAAAACGCCCGCCTGTACCAGAAACTCAAGGGCGAATACGAGGAGTTGATGGGCGACCTGTACCGCTTCACCGGCTTTACCCGGTTTTAAGAAAGGCGCCTCCGTTTCCGGGTCCGGCAGGTTGCCGGACCCGGATTGTGAGCCGGCCGCGGGGATCCGGCCAAGCCTGCGTGGAAATGAAACCCCTCAATCGGATAACCTCTTGATATCGCTTGTCACGGCGGTTGGGGAACCCGCCCCGGGCAAACGAACAGGGGATTAAACCATATCTGAACCGTATTGGGCCTGAAACAGGTTCAGGAACCCTGCATGGCAAGCCTCCAGAATTCGACTCCTTCGGCCTCCGCCAAGAAAATATCCGGCATCCGCCCCCTCCTTTTCCTCGGCCTGATGATGGCGGTGGTCGCGGTGCATTATTTTCACCCGGAGCAGTACCTGGATGAGGCGCGCCTCCGGCAGTTCGGGGCCATCCACCGGGTGATGCTGCCGCTGCTGTACCTGGCGGTGTGGGCCGTGGGGCCCTTCTTTCTGCCCGGCCTGCCCATCACCCTGGCCGGGGGCGTGCTCTTCGGACCCGTTTGGGGCGTCGTCTATGTCTCCCTCGGCTCCACCCTCGGCGCGGGGTTGGTCTTCCTGGTGTCCCGTTACCTGGCCCGGGACTGGGTGGCGGCCAAGCTGGCCGGCACCCGGCTGACCTCCCTGGACGAGCAAGTGGCCCGGCATGGCTGGAAGATCGTGGCCTTCACCCGGCTGGTCCCGGTCTTTTCGTATTCCCTGTTGAACTACGCTTTCGGCCTCACCCGGATTTCCTTCAGGTCTTTTCTGGCCGCCACCTTCGTGTTTATGCTGCCCTGGATCATCGCCTTTGTCTACTTTTCCAGTAACGTCCTGGATCTGGTCCACGGCCGGATTTCCCGGGAATTGATCATCGGGGTCATCCTGGTGGTGATTGTCAGCCTCATCCCCCTGATCTATAAAAAGATGAAGGCCAGAACCGGGGAGCCGGTGGATTTTTGACAGACATGAACCTCGGTTGACTAACCGCGGGTGGGTAGAGTTCTTGCTTAAGGCAGGCCTCGAAAAAGGCATACGTCGCACGCGAATCTTAGACCTTCGGCAGGGAGGTCCCAAATGAAAGCCAACCGGAAATGGACCGCGGCCCTGGCGGTGTTCCTGGCGATCACCCTTTATCTCCCCATGGCTTGGGGGCAGGTGAGAACCAAATCAGGGGCCTTGTCCAGGTCAAGCGGCATCATCCATCCCAAGGAATTGGAACAGCGCATCTTTCAGCTTACCAACGAGGCTCGGCGGAGAAACCACCTCCCTCCCCTGGACCCGGATAACGGTTTGGCGCTGAAGGCCAGAGAAAAAAGCGACGACATGCTCAGAAAAAATTACTTCAGCCATACCAGTCCTGATGGCAAAACTTTTCAGGACCGCATACAGGAGGAAAAGCCGGCGTCCGTCAGGACCGCATTTCGGATGGGCGAAAATATTTACATGGGCAACAGGCTGGATTATTCCGTGGACGTCAAGACCCAGGCCCGCCTCATCGTGGACGGCTGGATGACTTCTCCGGGCCACCGCCGGAATATCCTTGACCCGAACTATACCCACCTGGGCGTGGGGGTGGCGGCCAAAGATAAGATGTGTTACGCCACCCAGATTTTTGCCGGTGTGAAACCGCGCCCCCGGTAAGCCTGTCCGGCCATATCCCAGACCGTCCCCAACAGAAAACCCGGCAAGGCAACCGGATGGGAAAGACCAAGAAGCAGTCCCAGGAATGGGTTTCCCGCCTCATGGATACGCCCCTGGGGCCTTTGTGGCTCTTCTTGACGTTGCGGGGCCTCACGGCCCTGAAATTTGTCGGGGAAGGGCCGGTTTCCCGCCTGCCGGATGAATTGCTCCCCCCGAAACTGACGCCGTGGCTCGAAGCGGCCCGGCGGGAGTTGGACGCCTACTTCAATGGAGTCCCCACCGATTTTGCCGGCCTGGCCCTGGCCCCCCATGGCACCCCCTTTCAACTCCGGGTCTGGCGGGAACTCCGGCGCATTCCCTATGGCAGCACCATCTCCTATGGCGAACTGGCCCGCCGACTGGGCCACCCCAAGGCCAGCCGGGCCGTGGGCCAGGCCGCCGGCGCCAACCCCATCCCCCTGATCATTCCCTGCCACCGGGTCATTGCCGCCGACAGCGGCCTGGGCGGCTACCGCGGCGGCCCGGACCGCAAGCGCTGGCTCCTGCGCCATGAAGGAGCGATGTAAAAGCAGTTGTCAGTTGTCAGTTCACTGAAAACCGGGAACCGCCCTTAAGGTTTGCAGCTGCGGCAGGGGCTGTAGCCCAGGAGGTAGGCCTCTTTTAAAGATTTAAAGCGCACCTGGTTGCCCCCGGCCATCCCGGCGGCCAGGGGGCAGTCGGGCCGGTGCAGGCGCAGGGAGCGGCGGTTTCCCAGGTAGTAGGGTTCGTCCTGGGTTAAGAGTTTGAGCCAGATTCCCCGCTGGGCCTGGATGGCCTCCCTTTGAGCCGTCAACAGAGTCTCCCGGTGGCTGGCATTGGGGTCGTGGGCATAGACCCGGGCCATTCCTCGGCGCACCAATTCAGCGTTCACCAGGGTGCGGTCCGGCAAGTAGACGTAGGCCAGGAGGCGGCCGTAGCGATCATAGCGCAGCCGGTCGCACTCCAGGACGACCTCGCGGTTGAGGGTCAGCCCGGTCAGGGCCGCTTTGGCCTGGTGGGCCAGGAAGTCCGCCGGCTGGCCGTCCCGTTCCATCTCCGGGGCGTCAATGCCCAGGACCCGGACCTTGAGCCCGCCCGCCAGGACCAGGGTGTCGCCGTCAATGACCTCCACCACCCGGGCTGACTGGGGCGGCCCGGCGGATTTGTCGCCGCAGGCGTTGAGCAGCAGACCGGCCCCGGCCAGGAGGATCAGGCTAAAAAGTAAGGCTCCCCGCCAGGGGCGCCCTTTCCTGCTGAAGTCTTGCCGCAAAGTAAGGAATCGTCTCCTTCAACCCCGCTTCCAGGGACACGGTGGGCTGCCAGTCCAGGAGCTCCCGGGCCCTAGTGATGTCCGGGCGCCGCCGCCCCGGATCGTCCGGCGGCAGGTCCCGGTGAACGAGGGCCGCGGGGGTCTGGATCAACTCCAGGACCTTTTGGGCCACTTCCCTGATGGTGTATTCCCCGGGGTTCCCCAGGTTGACGGGATCGGACAGGCCGTCCCGGTTCATCAGGCGCACCAGGCCCTCCACCAGGTCGGAGACATAGCAGAACGACCGGGTTTGCCGCCCGTCCCCGTAGATGGTGATGTCCCGGCCGGTGAGGGCCTGGACGATGAAATTGCTGATCACCCGGCCGTCGTCCAGGGCCATCCGGGGCCCGAAGGTGTTAAAGATGCGGGCGATGCGAGTATCCACTCTGTTCTGCCGGTGATAGTCCATCATCAGGGTTTCCGCCACCCGTTTGCCTTCGTCATAGCAGCTCCTGATCCCGATGGGGTTCACATTCCCCCAATACCCCTCCGGCTGGGGATGAACCTGGGGATCGCCATAGATTTCCGAGGTGGAGGCCAGGAGGATGCGGGCCTTCACCCGCTTGGCCAGCCCCAGCATGTTCAGGGTCCCCATGACATTGGTCTTGATGGTCTTAACCGGGTTGTATTGATAATGCACCGGCGAGGCCGGACAGGCCAGGTGATAGACCTGGTCGACTTCCAGCATGATGGGATTCACCACGTCGTGCCGGATCAACTCCAGCCGGGGATGGTCCCGCAGGTGCATCAGGTTGCCCTTGGAGCCGGTAAAATAATTATCCAGGCAAAGGATGTCGTGATCCCGGCCAAGCAGGTGCTCCACCAGGTGGGAGCCGATGAACCCCGCTCCCCCGGTGATCAAGATGCGGGCCATGGAAGATCCTCCTTTCGTATCGCCGCGTTTTCCTATTGTAACCGGGTTCAGCCCTGAGGCAAATTGTTAAACGCATTTTTCTCCTGTGCAGGGGTTGACACCGGACGTCATTTTTCTATAGACGGAATATTTCTATTTATCCATCAGGATAAAAAGAACCTATTAAACCCCTGAGGAGGGAATAACTATCAATTAAAAAACAGGAGGACAGATCAGGCGCAAAATTTTATGCTTCGTGGCGGTATGGGGGGTTTTATTCATCGTCCCGGCTTCGGCATCCACCATGAAAAGCATCGTAAAGACCGGGTGAACGTGCGTTTTAAGCCTAGTTTAAGCTCCGATGTTCTTTTCCAGGCTTATCTGGGTTGCCCCATTCACATAAAAAAACAAAAAACAACTGGGTCTATTGTACCGACTGGCAAAATAATACCGGTTGGGTTTACCGGCCCCTGGTCTCCAAGACGCAAACCGCAGCGGTGGTGGTGGAGAAGGCCAATATCCGGAAGGAACCCAGCCTGAGACGGCCCGTGGTCTCCCAGGCTTCCAAGGGCGAAATCTACAAGATTTTCGGCGAAAAAGGGAACTGGGTGCAAGTCGGCTACTATTTGGAAAATGAAATGATCGGCTGGATCCGGGAGGACCTGCTGTGGGGAAATTAGGCGGCCCCGAGGCGGACCGCCCCAACCCCTCATTTAGCCGTTGCCCTGGGAGAATTTATCCCTTACACTGGCGTCAGGCGGCTCCAGGGCCCCGGGCCCCGAGTGAGCCGGCCCGGACTCAGGGCCATCCGGAGTCCATTTCCTCCAGAGGTTAGGTTTATGCACACGGCTCCCGGTTTACTCCAACCATCGGCGTCCAGCGGTGGACGCCCTCTCCTGGCCCTGCTCATGACCCTGTTGTTGCTGTCCGCCTGCGCCCCGGCCGGCAAATCGGAGGAGGAACTCCGCCAGCAGGTCCAGGCGCTCAAGGCCCAGATGGCCGCGGTGCAGGAGCAGCTCAACCAGGTGCAGGCCGATCAGCAGGCCATTTTGGCCCTGCTGAAGAAGCCGGGGACGCCTCCGGCCGAGCCGACGACGCCGCCCCCGACCATGCCGGGCCAGCCGCCGGCCGGTGACTTGCTGACCGTGGACCAACTTCTGGCCAGCAAAGATCGCTACCTGGGGGTCCGGGTGAAGCTCAAGGGTGCGGTGGGGCCGGTCATGGTGCACCATAAGTCCCTGATGCTCAAGTCGGAGAAGGGCATGGTGGAGGTGCTGTTCGCTAATCTGCCGGACCCGAAGCTGATCCAGAAGCTCACCTCCACCACCCTGGATAAACCCATCACGGTAACGGGGGTGGTGAACCTGGCGCCGAACCAGGGAGCCGGGGCCCGGTTCCAGGTCAACGCAGAGGCCGTGGAATTCTGACACCCGGCCCGGCTTCCATTCTGACCTGGGGGTCTTTGAGACGGCGGCTGCTGGCGAAAAAGCCGGCGCACGGCGGCCCGGGTCGTGAACCCGGCGCCCCCGCCCTGAGTCGCAGCCTCACCCGCCTGGACCTGGTGGTCATCGGGGTGGCCCAGATCATCGGGGCCGGCATCTTCGTCATTGCCGGGGTGGGAGTCCAGATCGCCGGCCCGGGCATCATCTTCTCCTTCCTCCTGGCGGGGGGGGTCTGCACCTTGGCGGCCCTGTGTTATGCCGAACTGGCCTCCATGATGCCCCAGGCGGGCAGCGCTTACTCTTACGCCTACGGGATTTTTGGGGAACTGGCCGCTTGGGTCATCGGCTGGGACCTGATCCTGGAATACGGCATGGGGGCCGCCACCGTGGCGGCGGGCTGGTCCTTCTACCTCCAGGACCTGCTCCGGGCCTACGGGTTGAGCCTGCCCCTCTGGGCCAGCGGCCCGCCCTTCACCGGGCCGGGGCGCCTCCTGAATCTGCCCGCCGCCCTGGTGGTGGTGGGGTTCACCGCTCTCCTGGTCCTGCGCACCCGTTTCAATGCCCTCATCGCCCGGGGCCTGGTGGTGGTCAAGCTGGGAGTCATCGCCTTCATCCTGGCCCTGGGGTTTTTTTATATCAGGCCGGCCAACTGGACCCCCTTGCTGCCTTACGGCTCCGGCAGCGTCATCCAGGCGGCCTCCCTGGTGTTTTTCGCCTACCTGGGCTTTGACGTGGTGGCCATCACTGCGGAAGAGTCCCGGCGGCCGGAGAGGGATGTGCCCTTCGGCATCATCGGTTCTCTCACCCTGTGCAGCCTCATCTATCTGGCGGCGGCCCTGGTCCTGGTGGGGATGGTGTCCTACACCCGGATCGACCCGGACGCCCCTTTTTCTACGGTCTTCCGCCAGGTGGGCCTGCCCTGGGCCGCGGACCTGGTGGGCGTCGGAGCCGTCGTCGGCATCACCAGCGTCCTCTATATGCTGCTTCTGGCGCAGCCCCGGGTGCTCTTCGCCATGGCCCGGGACGGCCTGCTGCCCCCGGCGGCGGCGGCCCTCCACCCCCGGTACCGGACTCCCCACCGCATGACCATGATCTGCGGGGGAGCGGTGGCCCTGGTGGCCTCCCTGACCCCCATCGCCAAGCTGGCCTTTCTCTGCAACATCGGCACTCTGTTCGCCTTTTGGCTGGTTTGTACAGGGGTATTGGTGCTGCGCTTCACCCACCCTGCCCTGCCCCGCCCGTTCCGGTGTCCCGCGGGCAAACTGGTGGCCGGCGCCGGCGCCCTGGTCTGCCTGGGTCTGATGTTTTCCATGCCGTGGGGTTCCTGGTGGCGCCTGGGATTGTGGCTGCTGGCCGGCCTGGGGGTCTACTTCCTTTACGCCTGGCGCGCCGGCCGCCTGCGGGAGCCTGGGACCGGCTGACCAGTCATCGGTTTAGGGGCGGCTAGTGGGGAGAAGTCGCGCCTTGAAAGGATGGGGCGGGCGCCGGGGAGATATCCTGGAAATTCGGTAACCGGATCAGTCTTATCGCATCATTTCCAAAACTTTGGTGCAGTATTTAACGTTAATTTTTCCGGACGCAATGGTATCCAAAATCAAAGCTCCAAATAAAAATACCAATACAATTACAATGCATTTCAGGCTATCTTGAGCCGAAACTAAGCATTCTTTTTTCTTATCATTTACTTCTTTGTTTTTAATAAAAAGCAAGTAAAAATTAATTGCTCTAAATTTTTTAATTTTTGAAAGAGCATCATCTGTTAATCTATATTTTTCATATATCAGGTCTTTTACGGTAACCCTCTCTAATTTAATACATTGTATTGCCTTTTCTATTGATCTATAAATAAATATTACAATAAATGTATATATTATAGATAGTAAAGTTAAAAATGACAAGGTTATTTTAGTTAAATCATATAACATTATACAAAAAAATCCGGTAATAATTGCCATGACTATAACTGTCACTCCAATAATTATATTCGCATATTTTTCAATTTTTTGTCGGAGATATTCCTCATTATTAAATAATCTTACATAAAATCTGATAGTTTCTTCAATAACTTCCGGAGTTTTCAAGTTAAGGTCATCTTCAATTTTCTCTACTTCTTTTAATGATAATTGTTCCATGGTCTTACCCCGGCTCCTTCCGTGGCGTTTGTGGATGGTGCAGCCCCTGGCCCACTGGCCCTATCCCGCTTTTCATCAGAATCCGGCCCATCCTAGAGTAAGGCATTCTTGGGAGGGTCATGTTACCCCCTCCCAGCGGAGCCCGCCTGAACCCCTGAATCAGGCGGCAGCCTGCCCGCGGCTTGTCAAAATCTCTCCTTGAGACCTCCAGCCCCGGGGGCAAACGCCGGCATCCTTGCCATCCCGTAACCCAAACCGTCTGGTATGATAGCACATGATTGGTAAAAAAAACAATTCCTGAAAATTTCTGCAAGCTTTCATCAGGTGCGGCTTCAGGGGCGACCCCAAGGTTCACATCGCCCTGGGAGAGGCGGGAGCGCCCGCCGGGGGTTCCTCCTTCTGGGGGGCCGGCTTTCGGGCCGGAGCCCGACCCCGCCGGGACGATTTGGGCTGACCCGCAGGGGTGGGGGACAGGTAGCGGGGCGGCACCCAGCCCACCCGGTTGCTGCGCAAGTCCCGCACCTGGGCCCAACTGCTGGCGCCGACCCCCAGCATCTCCACCGGATCGTTGAACCGCAGGGTGGTGATAACGCCGGCCCTGGGGTTGGGAGCGTCATGGAGGGCGAGACTGCCGGTATTGACATAGTAAGTGGGCATGGGTTTGGCCCGCAAATCCGGACTGTAACTGAGCCAGTCACTGGGGATCCAGCCCATGCCGGCCCGGTCCGCCACCCGGACCCGGGACCAGCCCCCGCCGGTGCGCTCCAGGATTTCCACCCGATCCCCCTGATAAACCGTGAGCAACACGTCGGCATTATGAGAGGCGTGTTCCCGCAAAGGCGCAGAGGTCGGGATCACGTAATAATGGCCGGAATAGGCCTGGAGCAGGGTGACGGCCAGCACCAGAAGCAGGGGACTCAGCCAAAGCGGGACCATTCCTTTCCTCAGCTCCATGAACCTTCCTCCTGTTTCCCGCCACTCGCTCCCCAGGGTAGTATGCCTCAGAGGAGCCCCTTCTGGCAAGCCGCAAACCGGGCCTTAGGGCTTGGGCGGGGTGAAAATAATCAGAAAAATTCCTCAAGGGGAAAAAACTCTTGCGCCCTCAGGGCGGGCACCTGGGTCCGCTACAAAAGTAAGGAGAACAATTGGCTTAATGAGCACAACTTGCCATCAACTGGTTGCGCACCCTGGGGGACGGAGGGACGGGAATCCTGGGTGGGCCGGAGGCCGGAAGGACGGGACCGGACCGAGCGCCAACCCTTATCCGGGTGAGGCGACCCTGAGCCGGCCGGGGTCAAGGGGGTTCAGGTCTCCAGTGAGGTCAGGCCTTCCCGAACGGCGTACTTGGTGAGTTCCGCCACGCTCCGCAGGTTCAGCTTTTGCATGAGCTGCTGCCGATGGCTCTCCACGGTCTTAATGCTCACATGGAGCTGGTCGGCGATTTTGGCGGTGGAGTTGCCTTCGGACATGAGTTGGAGGACTTCCCGCTCCCGGGGAGTCAACAGGGCGTAAGCCGAAATCTCGTGCATGGGGGCGCCCATCTGACAATCCTTTACCAGGATATCGGTGACCCCGGGACTCAGATAGGTCTTATGGGCCAGCACCACCCGGATAGCCCGGATCAGTTCTTCGAAGGCGCAATCTTTCAAGAGATAGCCCGAAGCGCCGGCCTTGAGCATATTCACCACAAATCTGCGGTCGGCATACATGGACAGGGCGATCACCTTGGTGGCGGGCGACTCGGCGATGATCTGGCGCGTGGCCTCAATGCCGTTGAGATCAGGCATGGCGACATCCATGATAATCACCCCTGGGTTTAACTCCCGGGCCAAGCGGACCGTGGCCCGGCCGTTTTCGGCCTCGGCCACCACCTTTAGATCAGCCTCCTTTTCCAGCAAGAAGCGGAGTCCCTGACGCACAATCTGGTGATCATCAGCGATCAAAATTTTTGTAGCCATCTGCACCCCATCCCCTGTTTTAATATTTCAAGGGCACCCGCAAGGTGACCCTGGTTCCCCAGCCCGGTTCGGAGGCCGCCTCCAGGTGACCGCCCAGATACTTCAACCGCTCCTGGATGCTGAAGATGCCGAACCCTCCCGGACCTTCCAGGGAGAAGTCGGGGGAAACCCCCAACCCCAGCCCGTCATCTTCGACCTTGACCTGTAAGGTGGTGTCCTCTCGGGTGATGAAGACCTTGATATTTTTGGCAGACGCATGTTTGACCACATTGGTCAGCAACTCCCGCATGGTTTGGAACAGGAGGAGGCGGATCTCGTCACTCATGGGCTTGGCTGACCGATCCGTCTGGACCTTGATGACCACACCCTGCTGTCCCTGAATCAACTCGGCCAGCCATTCCACCGCGGCGTCAAAACCGAGATCATAGAGGATGGGGGGACTCAGTTCAAAGGTCAAGGACCTGGTATATTGAATGGTCTGGTCGATAAGCCGCCGTATTTCATCCATGGGTTCGGCCAGTTGCGTGGCGGTGGTGGATTCCCGGATGGCCCCCAGCTTGATCTGGGCCAGGGCCAGGATCTGCCCCACCTGGTCATGGAGGTCGGTGGCCAACCGCCGCCGTTCCCGTTCTTCCGTCAGGGACAACTCCGAGGCCACCGACCGGAGTTGTTCCTGGTAGGTGCGAATATCTTTTTCAGCCTGTTTCTGGTGGGTGATATCTTCCAGCAGGCAGACGGCGAACTGCTCATCGTCCTTGCCCCCCTGAAAGGGGGAGACGGTCAGGCGGCCCCAGGCGGTCCGGCCGTCTTTGCGGACATACTTTTTCTCTCCTTGATATGATTCTTGTTTCCCTTCCACCAATTCCCCGAAGACGGCCTTACAGCGGGAGACATCCTCCGTCAGGGTAAAAACGGTGAACGCCTGACCGAGGAGTTCCGCCTGCGTGCAGCCCAGCATCCGCTGTAAGGCGGGGTTGCTCTCGACGATGCGCCCTTCTTTATCCACCAGGGCAATGCCCAGGGTGGCGCCCTCGAAGACCGTGCGAAAACGCACCTCGCTGGCGCGCAAAGCCTCGATATAATCCTGGGCCACGATGTCCGATAGGCCGGCGCTGATATAGATCCTGGGTTCCAGAACGGTCCGGATAGCTTCGACTAATTCCTCAAAGGCGCAGTCTTTCAAGAGATAACCTGACGCGCCGGCTTTGAGGACATTGACGACAAAACGCCGGTCGGCATAAATAGACAAGGCAATGATTCGGGTGGAAGGGGACGCGGCCAGGATCCGGCGAATCGCCTCCACCCCCTGAAGCTCGGGCCGGCCCAAATCCAAGAGAACTATATCAGGGTTCAGCTCTTGGATCAGCCTCATCATCGTGGGACCGCCGGGGATATCCCCCACCACCTCCAGACCGGCTTCCCGAGCCAATAAAGCCCGAAGCCCCTGACGCACTACCTGGTGTTCATCGACAAGGAGAATTGTGGTCGTCATGGTCGGTTCCTGGCCCTTCTCCTGGTCGATTCCGCCTCAATACCCCCTGTGACCCTTTGGAACAATTTAAACCAAGATTGCACATTTTTGTCAACGACATTATATCACAGTCGGGTGCAAGTGCTATTCCATACCCTCAGTCAAGGGGGCGGCTCACCTGTCAGCCGCCGGTTTCCGTCGCCCGTCCGGTTTGCGGGACCAGGGACCCGCTGAGGCCGACCGGGGACCCTGGTCGCTCCTCCTGGACAAGAGACCTCATCCGGTTCCTCCCGGCTTAGCGCCCCATCAAAAAGGAAGTCTTGCTGATCTGGACGATGGCGGGGCCGATGACCACCACAAAGATGGCCGGGAAGATGAAAATGAGCATGGGGAACAAGATCTTGACCGGCAGCCGGGCGGCCCTTTCCTCAGCCCGCTGGGCCCGCTGGACCCGGAGAAAAGCCGCGTGGGTGCGCAGCGACTGGACGATGCTGGCGCCCATGCGATCCGATTGGATCATCAGCCCCACCAGAGCCTTGACGTTCTGGACGCCGGTGCGCTCCCCCAGATTTTTCAACGCCACCTCCCGGTTGATCCCGGTGCGCAACTCGGCATTGGTAAGCTGCAACTCCTTGTAAAGGTCTACGGACATGCTCCTGACTTCATCTGACACCCGGTTGATGGTGGCCTGCAGGGACAAACCGGCCTCCATGCAGACGATGAGCAGATCCAAGACATCCGGCAGGGCTTTATCGATGCGATCCTGGCGACGGTTGGTGATAAATCTCAGCAGATAGGGGACCGAATAAAATCCAATGGCCCCGGCCAGAAAACAGATCATGAGATTGCCGCTGGTCAATTTCCCGTCCACCATATTAGCCAGGAGATAAAGCACCGGCAGCAGAAAAGCCGTTAAAACCCGAATGCCGAAATAAATGGCCGGCCCCTTGGGATGGCGGAACCCTGCCTGGATCAAGGACTGGCGCAGCTCTGAAGCATCTTCCTTGCCGCTCATGGCAAGTTTGCCGAGAGAGGATACCCAGTCCAGAAATTGTTTCTTCAGGCCACCGGATTCATCCCGGTAAATTAACGGACTCGGGGTGTTTGGGACTTTTTTGAAGCGGTCCCGCACCACCCGCCTACTCTGATAATAGCTGAGGACGCCATACGTAAGTAAAGCAACCGTGGCGAAAGAAGCCATGGCGATCAGCCAGGCAAGTCCCGTCATCCTCTTCTCCTTTAGACCTTGATAGCCACCATTCTCTTCATGACCAAGATGCCGATGACCATACTGACGATGCCGCCGGTTAACAGTTTGGTCCCCATGGGGTCTGTGAGCAAGATTATGACATAATCCCGATTAATGATATAAAAACCCAAGAAGGTGATAAACGGCAAAAGACTCAGGATCAATGCCGAGAAACGGCCTTCCGCGGTAAGGCTCTGGACTTTCCCCTTCAACTTGAGTCGGTCCCGGATGATAGAGCCGATGTTGTCCAGGATTTCCGACAGGTTTCCACCGGTTTCCGACTGGATTAAGACGGCGGTGACGAAAAACTGCAGATCCCGGCTGGCCACCCGTTCTCCCATGCGCCGGAAAGCCTGGGCCATACTCAATCCCAGCCGCTGTTCCTCATACGTGATCCGCATCTCGGTCCCCAGAGGTTTGGGGATCTCCTGACTCACCAGTTCCAAAGTGCCCTGCAAGGTGTGACCGGCCCTGAGAGACCTGGCCAGCAACTCCATGGCGTCAGGCATAAAGCGCTCGATCATCAACGTCTTCCGGTTCCGCTTCCAGCGCAGGAACACCACGGGAGCAATACCCAGGAGGAAAGATAAGCCCGGGGGCCAGTAAAAAGTCCCCAGCAGCGAGCCGATCCCAAAGCCTAGCGCTGCCAGGAGGGTAATTATGCAGAGAAAGGAATGGGGCGACAGGTAGATGTCCGCCTGGAGCAAGCGCCGTTGGAGATTTTCGACCTTGCCCCAACCGAAAAGCCGCTGCGTTGCGTTCAAGATCAGGCTTTCCTGGTTCTCATCCAAGGCCTTGAAGACCTGGGCCCGAACCTGCTGTTCCCGTTTACTCCCTTTGAGGCGCTGGATGGCGAGTCGCCGCTGGCGCATAGGCTCCAACAGGCCGTAATGAAGCCCGACGGTTAACAGACACACCCCCACAAACAACCCCACCAGTCCTAAAGCGTAGTGGAATTCCATCCCAGCCAGATTGTAACTGCTCAGTTGATTCATGTTCCCCTGCTCCCCGGCGGGTCGACCAGCCTAGCCGATCCCAAATTGCCGCTCCGGCGGGGTAAAAATGCCATCCGGCAAATTCACTCCAAAGAGCCGACAGCGCTCGACGAAGTGGGGCCGCACCCCGGTGGGGTGAAACCGCCCTAAAACTCTCCCGTTTTCATCAATCCCATGCCGCTCAAAGACGAAAATATCCTGCATGCTGATAATGCCGCTCTCCATGCCGGTTATTTCGGAAAGGGAGCTCATGCGCCTGACCCCGTCGCTATGGCGGGACAATTGAATAACCACATTTAACGACGAGCTGATCATCTGGCGCATAGCCTTTTCCTGAATGGTGATCCCGGAGAGGGAAATCATGGTCTCCAGGCGCAGCAGGGCATCCCGGGCCGTGTTGGCGTGGATGGTGGTCATGGATCCTTCATGACCGGTATTCATGGCCTGGAGCATGTCAATGACTTCGGGTCCCCGGACTTCCCCGACGATGACCCGATCCGGCCTCATTCTCAAACAGTTCCGCACCAATTCCCGCTGGGTGACCTCCCCTTTGCCTTCGATGTTGGGCGGCCGGGTTTCCAGGCGGCAGACGTGCTCCTGCTGCAATTGCAGCTCAGCGGAATCTTCAATCGTAATGATGCGCTCCGAGGAGGGAATAAAACCCGAAAGGATATTGAGCATGGTGGTTTTGCCGGCCCCCGTTCCTCCGGAGATCAGGATATTCATCTTGCCCACCGCAATGGCCTTGATCGTTTCCCCGATCTCGGCGGTAAGACTGCCTTTTTCGATGAGATCCTCCAGGGTGGGACGTTGGACGGAAAACCGCCGGATGGAAAGCATGGGGCCATCCAGGGCCAGGGGAAAAATAATGGCGTTGACTCGGGAGCCATCCGGCAGCCGGGCGTCAACCATGGGGACGGATTCATCTATCCGGCGGCCGACGTTACTGACTATCTTATTGATGATTTTTAAGAGATGCTCATTATCTTGGAACCGCACCTCCGTCAATTCCAGACGCCCTTTCCGTTCGATGTACACCTGGTTATAACGGTTGACCAGAATATCCGAAATGGAGGGATCCATCAACAGGGGTTCCAGGGGTCCCAGGCCGAGGATTTCGAATTCCATTTCCCGGCCTAGCCGGGCCCTTTCCCTCATATTTAAGGGTTCTTTTTCCTCTTCCAGGAGCAGATTAATGGCTTGCCGGATTTCCTTGGCCCTCAGGGTCTCATCCAATTCCTCCAACTGGCTGAGATCCAGACGTTCTAACAGACAATGGTGAACCCGTCTTTTGACTTCATAGAGACGGTTTTCCCGGCCCTCATCTTGCCGTGGCGGCGCCACCGCCAGGGCCTGGGATTCCTTGGGTTCAGGTTTAGGCCCCTTCAAGGGGCTTTTCATCTTCCGGTTATATTCCAGCCAGCTCATCTAGATGACCCTTTCAAAACACCCAGAAACGTTTCCGGGAGGTAGCCGCGTCCGCACCCACATGCTCATCGCCGTCGACTTCCTTGATGATCTGGGAGGCCAATTCCTTGATGCTCCGCCAGAGCTTGGAGCGCGGCGCGGTGTTCATCAGCGGGGTCCCCTGGTTGAGACATTGCGCCACGGCGGCATTGTCGTTGGGCAAGGTCGCGTAGGCGGGGAGCTGCAGGATATGCTCCAGGTCCCGCATTTGGATGCCACTACTGTTATCCTGCCGGTTCACCACGATCTTGATTTTGCGCTTTTCCTGGTTCCAATCACTGATAAAAGGCCAAAGTTTTTTCAAGTTTCTGAGATCAGGGATGGTAAGCCCGGTCATCATCAGCAATATGTCGGCCTCAGTCATCACCTTGAGAAAGAGTTCATCCAGCCAATGGCTGAGATCAATCACAATAAACCTGTACATGGGGCGCATAATGCTAAAAATCCGCTCCAGGCTTTCCAGATCAATGCTTTCCTGGTCTTTAAAATCAGAAGGGCCGTGCAGGATTGACAGATTCGCGCCGTAGGGCTGCATGATTCTCAGGACGAAAGAGTTATCCAGGGTGGCGATATTCTGGATCAGGTCGGCGATGGAATAGGGCGATTCCTGATCCAGGAAATTTCCCACGTCGGGGAACGGCCGCCCCAGATCTACCAGCGCCAGTCTCTCCCCGGTTAATTCTCCCAGCGCCGCCGTCAGGTTTACCGCAATGGTGGTGCTCCCTGCTCCACCTTTGTGGCTGGTGACCACAATGATTCGTCCTCTGCGGCTATCCACCGGTTGGAGGCGTTTTTTGGCACTCCACACCCGGTTCAAGGCCCCTTCCAGGTCATCTTTGGTCATGGGAAGGGGTAAAAATTCCCGAATGCCCACTTGCATGGCCCGGATCAAAAATTCCGGTTCCCGGTTATATGAGCACACGAGGACCTGAGTGTGGGGCATCTCCTGGGGGAGCTTCTCCAGCCACTCCGGGACCTGACACTCCCCATTCATTTCCACCAGGACCACATCCGGAGAAACTTCTTGATATTGGCTGACGAAAGCCTTGGGATCAGTGGTTTGGCCCAAAATCCTCAGTTGTGGACACTTTTCCAGAACTTTTTGGATTTCCGGACGTTGGTTCCCGGTCCCATAGAAAACGGACATGGTTAGCTGGTCAAGATACACGCCTTTACCCCCGGTCTGGCCGCAAGTCAGGTTCACTGTAACAGCTTCATTTCCAGACCTTTTTTCTCGGTCTTAAAGCTGTTATCGTATCTTTCCATTTCGTGGGTTGCCGCCTGGGGCGTCAGCCCCACCCCGGGCGCCGCCGCGAA
>Ga0172371_10002061_pt1 | contig 32057 bp, 34 predicted proteins | sample Lak12m_FD_114543 | JGI IMG/M metagenome (GOLD analysis project Ga0172371, IMG submission 114543) | Freshwater microbial communities from Kabuno Bay, South-Kivu, Congo - kab_022012_12m | ecosystem: Environmental > Aquatic > Freshwater > Lake | place: Democratic Republic of the Congo: South-Kivu...
AGAGTGATTTTATTTTTTAACTTTTCTAACCATGAGAAGTCTGAACAAAACGATGCTCTTGGGGCATCTCGCCGCGAATCCTGAAATCAAGAAAACGGAAAGCGGCATCACCATGGCGGTTTTTCCGATCGCCACAAATCGTGACTGGAGGTCCAGCGACGGGACAAAAAAGGAGGCTGTTGACTACCACAGAGTGATCGCGTGGAGAAAAATGGCCGACATCTGTGCTCAACATCTTGTTAAGGGAAGTCCTGTTTTTATCGAGGGAAGGATTCAAAATTCCAGTTATGATGGCAAAGATGGAAAGAAGCACTATTCTACGGAAATAGTTCTTGATGATTTGAAGGTTTTGGTTTACAAGAAACAGAAAAATTCCCTTGAAGTTGGAGTTGCCGCTGTTTCGGAGGAAAGAGAGCAGGATCAAAAGTAGTTTTTTGTTTTTGAAAAGCGCCTTTGCAATTTTGTCGAGGCGCTTTTATAATGTTGGTATGAAAAATTTAAAAATTTCCCTCATTTGTTTTTTTGTGTTTGTTCTTTTGATTTTCACTTCCTGTTCGATGTGCAGGACGAAGGAAGCGCCTCTTCCAGTTGATAAAACTGAAAAGCAGCTTGTCGTTTACGATTTGTACAATAACACGGAGGCCTTCCAGGCTTTGGTTCAAAAATACAACAAAGAAAATCCTTATGTGAAGGTTTATTACAAGAATTTTGATAATTTTGAGGAATATGAAAAAGTTGTTTTGGATATGATGGCTGAAGGTGCCGGTCCCGATATTTTCGCTATGCCGAATAATTGGTTTGTTAAGAATAGAAAAAAATTGAATCCTATGCCCGCCACTATTGGAACGAAAGATGATTTTGCTTCTGTTTTTGTTGATGTTGCCAGTAAAGACTTGGTTACCACTGATGATAATGGGATTTTGCAGGTTTATGGAATGCCTCTTTATATTGATACCTTGGCTTTGTATTACAATAATGATCAATTTGAAGATCGTTTGCCAAGCAAGGGCAGGCCTTCGTACGTTTGGGATGGTATAAAAAACGATGTTTATGTCTTGACGAAATCAAGCTCGGATTCGTTGAAGTTTGATGTTGCCGGGATTGGAATGGGGATTGGTAAAAATGTCACTAATGCTGTTGATGTTTTGTATGCCTTGATGATTCAATATGGGACTGTTTTTTATGATTCCTTAATGTCTCAGTCTACAATTTCTTCAACAAACAGCACGGGCATGGGTGCTTCCGAGGCGTTCGATTTGTTTACCAGTTTCGCCGGTGTCAACCAAAAACACTACAGTTGGAATGGTTATATGGAGAACGATTTTTCGGCTTTTGCCGCTGGCAGGGTTTCTATGGTTTTTGGATATGCGAGTGATTACTTAAAGATTTTGGCTGCAAGAGCCGCTCTAAAGAATGCCGGGACCGAGGTTGTTACTCCTTCATCGATCAAAGTTGCTCCTTTCCCTCAGATTGAAGATCCTTCGGTTTCTACAAATAAAAGGTACACTTACGCTAAATATATGGCCTTTGGTGTTTCCAGAAATACGAAATATTCCGAAACTGCCTGGGATTTTCTTGCTTTCTTAACTTCTCAAGACAGCCAAAAATCTTATTTCGATGCAACTCACAGGCCTACGTGTAGAAGAGATTTATTAACCAGTCAAAAGTTGGATCCGACTTACGGCACTTTTGTTGAGCAGGTTGGGTATGCAGAAAGTTTTCCTGTTGTTGATGTCTTGAAATATGAGGAATTGTTTAAAAATGCCATTGGGTTGGTTGGAGAGAATAAGTCTTCCAGGAATGTTATAACTCAAGTTCAAGACGCTATTTCCGCCATGTTGCCGAAAAGTGGATACATTGTTCCCGTTAATACGAAATATTACAAAGAATTAGAGAACAAGAAGGGATCAAATTAATTTTCCAGAAGGTTTTTGTAGCCGTTTAGAAACTCTTTTGCTGTTATTTTGGGTTTCCCTTCGATTTGTAATTCCGTTGGGATGACTTGAAAGTCTTTTGTGTTTATTGCAAAACTTTCTTTGTTGAGAATTTCTACTGTTCCTGGTTTATTTCCCGATTTTTTGTTTGAATTTTCTGCTTTTAAAATTTTTATTCTTTTTCCTTTTATTTCAAAATATGTCGATGGCCATGGATTTAAAGCTCTTATTTTATTAATTATTTCTTCAGTTGTTTTGTTGAAATCCATTCTTCCGTTTTCTTTTGATATTTTTCTGCAAAAAGTTGCTTTTGAGTCATTTTGGGGGAGTGGATTCAATGTTCCGTTTGCTATGTCTTTCAATACAAACGGGATCATTACAGAGGCTATCTCCGCTAATTTAGTCGATAGAGATGTATAAGTGTCCAATTTTTCTATTGGGACTCTTTTTATTACAAAAATTCCGCCGTGATCCAGTTGTTCATCAATTTTCATGATCGCAACCCCGGTTTCATTGTCTCCGTTTAGGAGAGATTCTTGAATCGGGGAGGCTCCTCTGTATTTTGGGAGGAGAGATGGGTGGATATTAATGCATCCGAATTTCGAGACGCCGAGAAGTTCTTTTGGAATAATTTTTCCGTATGCCACAACCACGATCATATCCGGTTTATTTCTCTCTATTTCTTTTATCAGTTTTTCGTCGATTTTTTCCGGCTGTGAGATTTTTAGCCCTAACTTTTCCGCTTCGACTTTTACCGGCGGGGGAGTGATTTTTCTTCTGTTTCCTTCTTTGTCAGGTTGAGTTATTACTTTTAAAATTTCAAAAGATTTGTCTTTTGCCAGTGCTCTCAAAGAGGGGACTGCAAATTCCGGAGTGCCAAAAAAGTAAATTTTCATGGTTTTATTATAGCTTAACCCCTTTACTCTTGCCAAATCCTGAAAAATCAGTATAATATCTTCTAACCTTTTTGCATGAATGAGCTTTACGAAAAATTATTTGACAGGGTTAAAAAGGCGCAAAACGTGCTTGTTATTGGGCATAGAAAGCCCGATGGAGACGCTCTTGGTTCAATGTGTGCTATGAAAATTTGGCTTTCTCGGTTGGGGAAAACGGTGAAATTGGCGTGTGTGGATAGGCCTTCAAAAAGATATAATTTCCTTCCGTTTTTTGATGAAGTTCAAAATGAAATTAACCCAAGTGAGCATGATTTGGTTATGGTTCTGGACTGCGGGGCTCATTATATGGCCGGATTTCATACCGCTTATCCTGAAATATTGAAAGATTGTATAAACATAGATCATCATGCTTCCAATGATAATTTTGGGGGTGTTAATATTATTGATCACGAAAGTGCGTCCGCTACTATGATTATTTACGAAATTTTTGAATACTTGGATGTTGAAATAACTCCTGAAATGGCGACTTCTCTGCTTGTGGGGATTTATAACGATACCGGAAGTTTTATGCATTCTAATACTTCTGAAAAGGTTTATTTTGTTGCCGGTGAATTATTAAAAAAAGGAGCTCAAATTTCTCGAATGATAAAGTCGTTGTTTAGAACCAATACAGTGCCGACTCTTAAAGTTTGGGGAAAGGTTTTTGAAAATGCGAAAGTTACGGATGGGAATTTTTTGCTTTCTGTTTTGAAAAAAGAAGACCTTGAAAACGAAAAAGATTCTGATCAGGTTTCCGGGGCTATTGATTATTTGAACATGGTTCCAGGGGTTGATTTTGCGTTTTTATTAAAAGAAGAAAGCGGGAATGTTAAGGGATCGTTGAGAACGCGCAGGGATGACATGGATCTTTCTGAAATAGCAAAACTTTATGGTGGGGGAGGGCACCCAAAGGCTTCCGGATTCGTTTTGCCCGGTAAAATTGAACGGGAGGTTCGTTACAAAATAGTCTCCGAGAAACTTGAGAAACAGCCTTTGAATTTGTAGTTTTTGTGTGATAGGATGCTGCCATGCTACGGTCTATCTTTGTCGGGTTAGTTTCTTTTGTTTTTAGCATTGTTTTCCTTGTGACTCTTTCGTTCTTCACGATTCTTACCACATTTCTTAATGCGGATTTTTATAAAGAAGCTTCTTGTTTTTTTCATGGCACTGTAACCGATTGGCTTGGTGGTGATATTTATGACAGGATTCCCGATGTCCAGAAAGTTGCTACCAGAGAACAAGTCGTGATTGCTGTTAAAGATATTATTAAGGCGGAAGATTTTGAAAACATGATGATGCCTTTTGTTGGTCAATTTTTGGCTCCTGATTTTGATGAAGACGGAGTTGCTTTTGTGAGCATGGATTTTTCTCCGTTTTTTGAAAAAGTTTCTACTTTTCCGGATGTCATTTCAAAAAGTATTTGTGCCGATACCGGCGAGTGTCAGTCGCAGGAATTGATTAAGGAGCAGATAAATAAAGTCTTTAATGGTTTTTATTTAGAAACCATCAATGAAGATGTTCCCACGAATTTGAAGTCTTTTACTCTGCAGATTAAAAAGCAAAATGTGGAGATTTTGCCCGGAACTACGGTTTCCAGAGATCTTTTTTGGGATATTTTTTGGATTCTTATTGCTGTTAATGTTTTGCTTCTTGGGATCATCGCTCTTATCACTTTCAGACCTTGGCATAGAGTTCTTAAATCTGTTGCAAAGCCTGTGATTGGTGGAGTCGCTATGTATGCTTTGATGTTTTACGCTTTGTATAGAGTATATATTTATTTTGAATCGGACATAATCGATTCTATTGCGAAAAACATGAATTCCGATGTTGATGTTTTGACTGCATCTTCTGCTTTCGCCGGACAGCTTTTATGGGTGATTGTTGAAAACGCTTTGATTTGTTCTGCTGTTGTATTCGTTATCGGTGGCGCTGTTTATATGGCAGGTTTTTTTGGAAATCGTTATTCGTCGAATAATGGATGATAGTTTAGAAAAAATTTACAATGATGTGTCTAACTGCAGTTGCTGTCAGCTTTGTTCCGGCAGAATTAACCCTGTGCCAGGGATTGGCCATCCAAAAGCTAGAATAATGTTTATTGGCGAAGGTCCCGGGAAAGATGAGGATTTGCAGGGGAAGCCGTTTGTTGGTGCCGCCGGCAGACTTTTGACGGAACTTATTGGAGGCATAGGGCTTAGTAGAAATGATGTTTATATTGCTAATGTTGTTAAATGCAGGCCGCCAAACAACAGGGATCCTTTTCCGGAGGAAATTGAGGCCTGTTGGCCCTATCTTGTTAGACAAATTAAATTTATAAAACCTGATTTGATTGTTATGCTTGGAAGACATTCGATGGGAAAATTTCTTCCTGGCTTAAAAATTTCGGAAGTTCATGGTCAGCCCAAGGTTTACAAGGGTATTTGGCAAAAAAAACAGGTTTATCTGCCTCTTTATCATCCCGCTGTTGCTCTGTATGATCCAAGAAAAAAAGATGTTTTGATGGAGGATTTTAAAAAGATTCCCCTCGTTTTAAAAAAGATATTACTTTCCCGAAAAAAAAATGACTCATAGAAAATATTTGTCGATCGTAGCGGTTACTTCTGCGCTTTCCTGGATTGCTTTTGTTACTGTCATTTTTAAATTTAACCCTGAGGAATTCACTTCGCTTGCTTTGACATTTTTTTATTTGACGGTTTTTATAGCCCTGAGTTGTACTTTTACTTTGATAGGATATTACTTCAGGCTTTGGCTTTACAGGAATGAGATTTTTTATGCGCATATAAATATCTCTCTGAGACAGGGGGTTATTTTGAGCCTCATTGCCGTGGGATGTTTGGTTTTGTTGATGCTCCGTGTTTTGAGTTGGTGGTCCGGAGGGTTGCTTATATTGGCTTCAGTACTTTTGGAGTTTTATTTTTCTTCGAGGGAAGATTTTTGAAGTTCTTTGTATTCCGGGCTGTCTATTGTTTCCCAGTTTTGTATGGGCCAAAATATGATCCATGCTTTGCCTTCTATATCTTCTTTTTTAACAAAGGCGTCTTCGATATTTTCTTCGCAACCACCCGAATATGGACTTTTGAAACAGCTTCTCGAATCTGTGCTTGCGCCTCTGTTGTCGCCCAATACAAAGTATTCGTTTTCCGGGATTTTGTAGACTTTATGTCCTGTCGCGAATGACTTTGTATTGTGAATATTTTCTTCATTTAAATATGGTTCTTCAAGTTTTGTTCCGGTTTGATTTTCGCTATTTGTTACATAAACCTCGCCGTTTAATATTTCGACAGTTTCGCCTGGCAGACCAATCACCCTTTTTATGAAGAATTTTTCATCTGAAAATTTTGGTGTGAATACTATTATGTCTCCGCGTTGAAGATCTTTTACGTACAAACTTGCTTTATCCAGAATAATTTTTTCACCGTATTCTTTTACGCATTCTCCTTTTATAAAATTAAGATTGTCGCACATTGATGGTCCGTAGATATCAAACGGTGCAATCAAAAATTTTTCTATTAACATCAATAGGCCGAAGCAGATTGCTACATTTATCACTAGATCAAGAATCCAAAGCCATATTTTTTTGTATTTTGACAGAGAAGGGTTTTCCATTGGTTAAGATACTATTCTCTTAATTGCAAATGTAAAGTGGAAATTGTATAATTGCAGTATGAGGTTGAAATACTGGCTTTACAACAGTCATTTGGAAGAAGGTGAAGAGATTCTTTTTGTTGCACACAGGCATTGGTTGATTCTAAAACAGAAAGTTTGGAAAGCTTTTTTCTTTGGTGTTATTCCTCCGGTTGGTCTTTTTTATTTTTTCCCCGCGTTTTGGCCAATATTTGTTATTTGGCTTTCGGTTGGCGTTTTTGCTTATTTTATGAAATTTCTGGAATGGGCTTTTGATTGTCTTTTGGTTACTAATCTTGGGGTGATTGATGTAGAGAGAAACGGGATTTTTGATAATACTTCGAAGAGACTTGAATACGAAAGTATAGATGGAGTTTCATATATTCTTAAGGGCTTTTTGCCGACCGTTTTGAATTACGGGGATATCGTTGTTGATAAAATGGGTTCTGATATCAGTATTAACTTGAAAGACGCTGCAAACCCGAGAGCTGCCACTAAAAGGATGATGGAATATCAAGAAAAATACATCAACGGGAAGAGTTTTACCGATCACGAAGCTCTGAAGGGTATGCTTGCGGATATGATAGCTTCGCATGTTAAGAAGTACGGAGTGAGTCCTCTTGGTAAAAAGAGGGCGGCTTCTATAAAAAATAAAATTTTATCGTGATTTATGTTTACTTTTTAGTAGCGGCTTTTGTTGTTGTTTATTTAATTGTTTTTGTTTTGGTTGTATTGAGAAGGAAAAGGAGTTTTGCTGAAAAAGACAAAAAATATGTGGCCGTAAAGTGGGCTGAAATTTCTAATACCGATGCAAGAACTTGTATTTTGGAGGCCGATAAACTTTTGGATTTTGCTTTTGGAAAGTTTCTCGGGCAGAAATATTTCAAGGTTTCCTTGGGAGAGAAGCTAAAAATGAAAGGAGGAGTTTTTTCGGACTTGAATGGGGTTTGGTTTGCTCATAAGCTAAGGAATAAAATTGCGCATGAATTGGATTTTCATGTTTCGATGTCTGAGTTCAAAAAAGCACTGAGTGCTTTTAAAAAAGCTTTTATTGATCTTGGCATAAAAATTAAATAGATGAAAAAAAGACCTTTTGTGCTTGGGGTTTGCGGCAAAATTGCTTCTGGGAAAAGTGCGGTTTTGAAGATTCTTGAGAAGCATGGATGGGTTACGATTGATGCTGACAAAATTGTCCATAAGTTGTATGAGTCTGATATGCCTGGGCAAAGAATGATTTGTGATTTTTTTGGAGAGGAATTTATGAAAAAAGATGGTGGAGTTGATCGTGTTAAATTAAGAAAAGTGGTCTTTAATAATGCGAAAAAGCTTGAAATCTTAAATAAGCTTATTCATCCGCTTGTTTTCGCGGAGATTTCTAAGGTTTTGTCTAAAGTTGAAAGTGATAAAAAGGTGGCGTTGGAATCCGTTTATGTTAGGGATGTTGATAAAGTTTTGTTTGTTGAGAGACCTGCTTCTCAGATTAAAAAAGAGCTTGTTAGTAAAAGGGGACTTAGTTTGAAGATGGCCGATGCCGTTTTGGGAATTCAGTCTTTGCCGAAAAAATTTGATTTGAAAATTTTGAATAATTCCACTTTGAAGGCTTTGGAGAAAAAGGTTATAATGGCGGCATGGAAATTGAAGCAGTAATTGGTATAGAAATTCATGCTCATCTTTCGACAAAGACGAAAATGTTTTGCAGGTGCGGTAACGATTCTTTTTTGAGTGAGCCAAATTCCAATGTTTGTCCTGTTTGCATGGGATTCCCCGGAATGCTTCCTGTTTTTAATGAAGAGGCTTTGAGGAAGGGGATTATTGCCGCTTTGGCTCTAAATTGCGAGATCCAAAAATTTTCTAAATTTGACAGAAAAAATTATTTTTATCCGGATTTACCGAAAGGATTTCAGATTTCTCAATTCGATCAGCCGGTTTCAAAAAATGGTTTTATTGAGATCGATGTTGATGGCGGCAAGAAGAAAATTCAGATCACAAGGATTCACCTGGAAGATGATGCCGGGAAATTGACTCATGTAAGAGATGGGACTCTTGTTGATTACAATAGGACCGGTTGTCCTTTGATTGAAATTGTTAGTGAGCCGGATATCCGATCCAGTAAAGAAGCTGGTGATTACGCGCGTGAAATTCAAAAAGTTTTGAGATATGTTGGTGCGAGTGAGGCTGATATGGAGAAAGGGATGATGCGTTTTGATGCTTCTGTCTCCATTCGTGAAAAAGGTTCTAAGAAATTGAACAATCGTTCAGAAATTAAAAATTTAAATTCTTTTAAATCATTGGAAAGTGCTGTTTCCGCTGAAATAGTGCGCCAAAAGTCCTTAATGGATGATGGAAAGCCTCAAAACGAGGATTTAACTGTCGGTTGGAATGACGACAAGCAGGAGATTTACATAATGAGAAGCAAAGAGGGGAGTAGTGATTACAGATATTTTCCTGAGCCTGATATCCCACCGATTGTTATTACCGACAAGCAGATTGCCGATTATAAAAAACGAATTCCTGAGCTTCCGAATGCTAAAAAAGAAAGGCTTATTAAGGAGTATGGAATAGGGGAGGATGATGCAAGGATTTTGACGGGGGATGTTGATTTGGCGGATTATTTCGAGAAGGTTGTTGGAATTTGTGGTGATGCAAAGTTAGCTTGTTCATTTGTAAATACAGTTTTGATGAAGTTTTTGAAGGAGGAATTGATTGGTGTTGGTGAGCAAAAAGTTACCGCTGAAATGATGGGAAAATTGTTGAAAATGATTGTAGGCAAAAAGATTTCAAACAATGCGGCGAAGGGAGAGGTTTTTGAAGAAATGTATAAAACCGGCGATGATCCGGAGAAGATTGTTAAGAAAAAAGGGCTCCAGCAGGTCAGCGATTCCGGTGAAATTGAGTCTGTTTGTAAAAAGGTTATCGACGCAAATCCTTCGATCGTTGCTGATATAAAAGGCGGCAAAACAAAGGCTATCGCGGCTTTGATTGGGCTTGTAATGAAGGAAACTAGGGGGAAGGCCAATCCTTCTGTGGTAGACGAAACTATAAGAAAAATGTTATAATAAATATATAAGTAACCTTATTCTTATGTTTGAAACGTCAGCAGATATTATGAAGATGTCGTTTGCCATCGGTTTTGCCGTCTTGGCGATATTTTTGGCTATGGCTCTTCTTTATTTGGTTTTTATTTTAAGAGATGTTTCCAGAATTTTGGATGACGTAAAGGATGTGACTGAAAGAGTTCGTGTTTCAATTGTAAGTCCTCTTAAGGCGGCCAGTTTTTTGATCGACAAAATTACTCCTTACGTAAATCATGTTTTGACGATTAAGAAATCTGGGAAGAAGAAATAGTTAATCTTTAAATATTTTTATTGGGAATACCGTCGTTGCCTTGATTATTCTTTTTATACGTGAAGGTTGTTTGTAGAGGCGATACATCCATTCGATCCCGAGTTTTTGCATGGTTTTTGGGGCGCGTTTTTTGGCTCCTGAGATGAAATCAAATGCGCCGCCGACTCCCATTGCTATCTTAAGAGATGGGATTTTTTTGTAGTTTTGGTAAAGCCATTTTTCTTGGGCCGGGGCGCCGTATGCAACAAAGAGAATGTCCGGTTTTGAAAGTTTTAAAATATCCAGAATCATTTTGCGGTCTTTTTCTTTTGGGCTGCCTGCGTATGTGCCTACTATATTCAGATTTGGAAATTTTTTCATTAATTTCTTTGCCGTTAATTCGGCGATCCCTTCTTGGGCTCCGAGTAAAAATACTTTCGATTTTTTCGTGGCAGCGATTTTGCAGATTTTTTTCATGAAATCCACTCCAGTTATTCTTTCCGGAATTACAGTTCTTATGAAGTCTCTGCTAAGCGGAATCATTAATAAGCTTCCTAACCATTTCGAAAATCTCTTTAATCTTGAGTCAAAGATGCTTGATAGATCTTTGAATTTTGAGGCCCATAAAATTCCTGTGCCGTCTGCGATGTTTAAATCCGCTTTGTTTAAAATTTTTCTGTACTCTTTGTCTTTTTGCGCGGTCAGTAAAATTTCCGGGTTTGGTGTGACTATGAAGTGATGACTGAATAATTTAAAGCCTGGTGAAAGCCATTCCAAAACTTTTTTTACAGCTTCTTTTTCCGCTATTGCGTCAAATTTTACTCCTAATATTTTTACTGTTTTTCGCATATGAATATTAAATTTTTGTCCTTCGATTTTTTTATTATTTTAAAATGTGGTTTTAATAAATTTTCCAATTCTTTTTCTTCAAACGCGTAGTAGTATCGCTGAATTTTTTCTTTTCCCCAAGGTATTAAATTATCTCCTTTTTTGCAATTCTTTTGTCCTATCAGATCCCAAGCCGTAAGGAGTAATTTACCTTTTTTCTTTAGAATTCTTTTTAATTCTTTCACTGCTTTTTCTTGGAGTTTTGGAGTTGGGATGTGATGAATGACCGCTATGCATGCGGCTACATTTTGAGAGTTGTTTTTTAACGGGATTTTCAAAAGATTTCCGTAAACAAATTTTGTTTTGTTTAGCTTTTTTGCTTCTTTTAATAATTTCTTGCTAAAATCCACTCCTGTATATTTGATTTTTTTACGTTTTGAGACAAATTTAAAAAATCGTCCGTTGCCACAGCCTATATCTGCCAAAACGTCTCCGTTTTTTATGTATTTAAGAAATTTTTCGAACTCTTTCCATTTTCGATTTCTTGTTTTTGAAAAATCTTTCGCGATTGTTTCGTATGTTTTTTGTACGTCCTTGATTCTCATGGTAAAATTCAACTATGCGGATAGATAATATAGCTCTTGAGTTTGTTAAACAAGCCATAAAAAGCGATGTTTCCGACAAGAAACTTCTTCAAAAATTGAAGAATGAGTTTTCTGTGAAATATAAAATTCCGCATTTGAGCAGTGTTGAGTTAATAAAGGCATATGAAAATTTGGTTGAAAATGGGGAGATTGATCAGAATTTTGGATTTGAGAAGGTGATAAGAAAAAGGGCTGTGCGAAGCCTTTCCGGGATTGCGTCTATTACCGTTATTACCAAGGATTTTGATTGTCCGGGGAAGTGTATTTATTGTCCAAAGGAACCTGATATGCCGAAGAGTTATCTGAGTAATGAGCCTGCATGCATGCGCGCGATTTTGAATGATTTTGATCCTTATAGACAGGTTGTTGCAAGGCTAAAAGGCTTAAAAAAAACTGGCCATGTGACGAGTAAAATTGAAATGATCATTTCTGGCGGGACTTTTAATTATTATCCAAGTTCATATCAAATGAATTTCGTGAAAGGGGTATTGAACGGGTTAAATTTCGATAGGGGAGTGAGGGCGAAGACTTTAAAAGATGCTCAAAAATTGAATGAAAAATCTTTGCATAGATGTGTCGGACTTTCAGTTGAGACGAGGCCGGACTACGTTGATAAAAAAACTTTGATTAATTTCCGAAAGCTTGGGTGTACAAAAGTTGAAGTTGGTGTGCAGTGTTTGGATGATAAAATTTACAGATTAAACAATAGGGGACACGGTGTTAAAGAAGTTAGAAATGCTTTGAAGCTTTTGAAGGATGCCGGATTTAAAATCAATGTGCATTTTATGCCGAACATGTATGGAAGTAGTCCAAAAAAAGATTTGGAAATGTTTAAAAAACTTTTTTCCGATCCCGATTTTAGACCTGATTGGTTGAAAATTTATCCGTGTGTGGTTGTTCCTTATTCTCCTTTGGAAAAAATTTATAGAGCCGGAAAACACAAGCCTTATTCAGATAAAAAACTTATAGCTTTATTGATAAAACTTAAGAAAATTGTTCCCGAATATTGCAGGATTACTCGATTATATAGGGATATTCCCGCGGAAAGTATTATTGGCGGGACTAAGATTTCGAACTTGAGGCAGTATGTACAAGCTGAGATGATTGGGCGTGGCGAAAAATGCAGATGTATAAGGTGCAGAGAGATCAAGGGCGATGACTTTGATCCTGAAAATGTTAAATTGATTGTTCGAGAGTACGATTCTTCTTCCGGGAAAGAGTATTTTTTGAGTTTTGAAGACGTGAAAAATGATAAAATTGTTGGATATTTGCGCTTGAGAATTCCTTCTTGTTATAAAAATCACTGGATAGGGGAGTTAACTAATTCTGCGATTATTCGTGAGCTTCATATTTTTGGCGAGCATGTAAAGGTAAATAACAGGTTGGAAAGGGCTGGTCAGCACAAAGGATATGGCAAAAAATTGATTGAAAAAGCTGTCGAATTGACAAAATCTCACAATGTTCCTAGGCTGGCCGTAATCAGTGGGGTTGGAGTTAGAGATTATTATAGAAAGCTGGGTTTTAAGGATGGGGGATTGTATCAAGTTTTAACAATAAAAAATGGAAAACAATATTAAAGATTCTGTAGAAAACGGATGGGGGGACGATGTTAAGTTTAATGTTTGGAAGTATTGGGGAATGGTCGCTTTGCTCTTATTTGCTGCTGAACGCGGGTGTAATTCCGTGGCTCATATTCAAGCTGCTCCCGTGAGAGCTGCGGTCGCTCAGTGTTTAAAAAAGTGTAACGAAGGAGATCCGGCTTGCGCGTTTGTGGATTCTCAATTTGACGATGTAGACGCTGTTACCAGGAGGCGATTAGAGGTCGTGGAGTGCGCAAACAATACTCCCGGATTGAGTGTTTGGGAGCAGGCGGATATTGGTCTTGTTGCCGATGTGGAGAAGAGAGGAGTTCTTGGCCGTTGATCCATAACTAGTACTTTGCACAATGTATCTTGTGCGAAGTGACCTAGGGGTGAAAATGAGAATATGCGTTTTTGTGTGTGAGTGGTTGTGTTTTTTGTGTTAGTATTTCGTCATGTTGATTATTGGAGGCATTATTTTTGTCGTGTTACTCTTTGTTGGCTTGACCGCATTGATTTATTGGCTTCGGTAAGCCATAAATTCAAAATCTTCGTTTAAACGCGTTTTTATAAAAAAGACAGTGTTTGTGTCGCCTAGCGTTTAATTTGGATACGCTGAAATTGCCTATTTTTGAATTTTTGTGAATTTTCTAAAATTTTAAAAGATTTCGCGAAATTAGAATTTTATTCTGTTTTGCGTGTTAGTCTTGCACAAAAACTTCTGACAATTCTTTAATTTTTTCTAAAAGTTTTTCGTAATTATTTAATTCAAAATCTTTTTGCAAAATTTCTTCGGCTCTAGTTCGCGCTCTCGCAATAAGCTTAGAATCCGTCAAGCTTGCCATTTTCAAATCAGGGATGCCGCTTTGTCTTATGCCATAAATTTCGCCTGGACCGCGGATTTGTAAATCTATTTCCGCTAGTTTGAACCCGCTTGAGTGTTCTTCCATTGCTTTGAGACGTTTTAGTCCTTCCATTGAGAGGCGATTTGTAAAAAGGAAGCAATAAGATTGGTGCTCTCCCCTACCTACGCGTCCGCGAAATTGGTGCAGTTGCGATAGGCCAAAGCGTTCTGAACCTTCGATTATCATTATTGTTGCGTTTGGAATGTCAATTCCGACTTCAATTACTGATGTTGAAACCAAAATGTTGATTTCGTTCGCTTTAAAATCCGCCATTATTTTGTCTTTTTCCTCCTGTTTTAGTCTGCCGTGGAGAAAGCTGACATTTAAATCTTTGAAAACTTCTTTTGAAAGATATTCGTATTCATTTATTACCGATTTTACTTCGAGAAAGTCGGATTCGTCGATGAGCGGGCAGATTATAAATGTTTGGCGGCCTTTTTTTACTTGGTCTTCGATCCAGCGGTATGCATCGGTGCGTTTTTCTTCCGGGACGATGCGGGTTATGATTGTTTGGCGGCCGGCTGGCATTTCGTCGAGGATTGAGAGGTCTTGGTCGCCGTAGATTGTTATTGCGAGGGTTCGCGGGATTGGGGTCGCGGAAAGGCTTAAGAGGTGCGGGCTTTTGCCGATTTCTTTTAATTTTGAGCGTTGTTTGACGCCAAAACGGTGCTGTTCGTCTATTATTGCGAGTCCGAGTTTTCTGAATCCGATTTCATCTTGAATTAAAGCGTGTGTGCCGATGATTATGTCGGCTGTTCCGGTTTTCATTTGTCTTATAATTTCTTCTTTTTGGCTTTTTTGAGTACTGCCTGCCATGAATTGGATGTTGAGGCCGTATTTGTTTAAGAATTTTAAAAATGATTGATAATGCTGTTTTGCGAGGATTTCTGTCGGAGCCATTACCACAACTTGGTAGCCGTTTTTGATCACGTTTAATGCTGCTATTATTGCGACGATTGTTTTGCCGGAGCCGACGTCTCCTTGAAGGAGTCTGTGCATAGGGAAAGGTTTTTCAAGATCTTCGAGGATTTCTTTTGTAACTTTTTTTTGTGCGGTTGTGAGTTTGAATGGAAGAGAGTCTGTGAATTCGCGTAGAGTTTCTTTTTGTATTTCCATGCTTTTTTCTTCTTTGGAAGCCACTTTTTGCCACTTTTTCTTTTTGTTTAAAACTTTTAATTGAAGAAGGAATAATTCATCGAAACTCAACCTTTCGCGAGCTTTTTTGAGCGTTTCGTCATTTTCCGGAAAGTGTATGTTTTTTATCGCTGTTTTGAAATCTATTAAATTTTCGGCTTTTATAATTTCTTGCGGCATGTACTCTTCGTACAGATTTGTCCATTCATCGATGAGAGGTTTGATTTTTTCTCGGAGCCATTTTGAAGAAATGCCTTCGGTTTCGTGATAGACTGGGATGATTCGGCCTGTGTGGACTTGTTCGGTGTATGTATTTAAGACTTCGTATGAAGGCGCTTGGAATGATAATTTTCCTCCTTGAAGTTTTAATTTTCCGCTTAGTACTATTTCTTGTTTTTTCGGGAGAATTCTTTGAAGGTGTGGCTGGTTGAACCAGATTACTTCTATTGAGCCAGTCTCGTCGGAGAATATGCCTTTTGTCAGGTGTTTGCCGTGGCGTGTGCGGATTGTGTTGAGGCTCTGAAGCATACCCATAACCGTGTTCGTTTCGTCAATTTTCATGTCGATAATCTTCACGTATTCCGAATTGTCCGTGTATGCCCGCGGATAATATTTCAAAATATCATCGACTGTGGACAGGTTTAAACCTTTGAGAGTGTCGAGGTGTTGTTTGTTTGTTCGGAGGACTTGTGAGAGAGGGGTTGAGAGCATGGACTAATTGTAATCTTTCAGCCTTTTTTGGGTCAAATCTAAATAATTTGTTTTTTCAATTGTACTTCTGCAGAGTTCTTTTTCTACTTCTTTTCGTGCGTTTCCTGCCGCTCCCCCACCACGTTGTGCTACTTTTTTGTGTCCTGGCATTTCTTCTGGTTTCTCTTGGTTCGAAAGCTCTGTTGTCACTTTTTCGCCGAGCATTGTGAAAATCAATTCAAAATCAGTCATGCTGTCACGTAAATTTTTGTTTGGATAGTCAGGAAGATTTTTAAATTTTTTGTACTCGCTCGGAGTCATTCCAAAGGTTGCTTTTGAGATTTCTGCGGTCAAAATAGCATAATCATTTGGATTTTTTATTCCCCTTTCTTTCCATTCATCCGTTAAGTTTTGCCTAATGGCTATCCCTCTAATACGTTTGTCTATCCAATCTTGAGGGTATCCTTTCTGTTCATAAATGGATTTCATTCTATCTTGCGCTAATTCGGGGTTTTCAATTTCTTGTACTCGTTCATATCCAACTCTGGCTAGCCAAAGCTTAAAAGGCTCTGCTTTGGGAGAAGGGATGGATTGAATTATGCGAAAAAGGCCTTCGGTGTTGGAGCAATCGGTTTCGCGCATTTTGCCGTCAGGAGCTTGTATTTTGAACTGTCGACAAATTGTCGACGGTTCAAAGCCGTCCTCTTCTTTTACGCGGATTTTCATTTTGTACCAATAGTCTCTTGGATTCGTACTGTTCGTGAGGGCTTCTACTACATCTATAACCGAAAACCACCATTCTTTTTCATGCCAGATTCGGCGAATGTTTTTGTCTTCGAAGACTGCCAATTTTTGATTTTCATTGTCCATATTTGTTTTGTTAGAAATTATTTATTTTGTACTCGAATCATAGGTGAGTAATCGCTCACCGTCAATGTGTTTTGACTGTTTTATGTTGCGGAAGAGGCGGAAAGGTTTTGTGGAGGGGTTTCATGTTTATAGTGATGTGCTGCTTTCCCTTTTTGAAAAGTTAACCGTATGGGGAGGGAGATTTTGAGATATTTCGTGCAACGGTCGGGGCTAGCCGTAGCCGTATAGCCTGTGTTGTGTGATGTTATTTGGTCTTTCTTTTTGAAAAAAATGCTTTTTTCTCATATCTTATATACATGGAAGTTTTAGGAAAACGTTTGCCTTCACCTGAAACGGTAGGCAGATTTCTAGCAAATTTGGCTCGTCCTGAAAAAGAAAAAAGACCTTTGGTTGCAGCTTTTTACCTGACTTTTAATTGTAATGCGAGATGCGATTTTTGCAGTCAGGGCGAAAATGTATATGGTGATAATAAAGGTAAATATAATAGTGAAGGTGAACTGGAAAAGCGTATAGCTGTTTTAAGAGAATTGCGTAAAGATGTGCCTAATGTTTATTTTCTTGGAGGCGAACCTACTGTTTATCCTGATTTTGATAGAATGTTGGAAGAAAGCGTTGATTTGAGATTTGATACTATTGGTGTAAATACAAATGGACTTTTATATAAACCTGAAATTTTGAAAAATGCTAATTTGTTGGTGGTGAGCCTCCATTCAATTGATCCTGCAAAAATCGCATCGGTTTATAGAGTTGCTCCGAAATGGGGAGTGCAGGCTTTAGAAAATATTAAACGATATGCAAACGAGCGCGACGATTCAACGTTACAGATGACAATTAACTGTGTGATAACAGGCGATAATATTGGTGATGTTTATGAAATTGCCGAATTTTGTCGTGAGCTTGGTATACAGTTAAATGTTACTCCTGCAATTTTAGATGGAGGGAAGCCGGATGGGAGATTAATAGGAAATCCTGATTATCAAACTTTGATAAACTGGCTATTATCTCAAAATGGTTTGATTGAGCCAAGTCGTGCGTATCTTAAAATAATCCGAGATTTTGAGCCGTTTGTCTGCACTCCCCATATAGTCCCAGGTGTTTATCCAAATGGTGATGTAGTAATTCCTTGTCCTGCACTTTCAAACGGACATAAACCTATTAACATTTTTGAATCTGGTGGTTTAAATGGGGCTTTGGAATTGGGGCGAGCTAAATTTGAGGCTGAGCATGGAATTTTGGATACACGAACAAGATGTGCAGAAATGTGCCATAAGACCTGTTATGTTGAAGGTTCAATGATTAGTACAGTGAGTGGTTTAGCTCGTCTTGTTCGTGGAAGAATAACTCCTTTGTCGAAATAGATATGAGAAACAATCTTTAAAGACCAAATAATTTTGCACAACTCGTCTTCATATAAATCTACCCCCTCACCCTCAAAAACTTCCTCTTCCCTACCTTAAGCAGTCTCTCTTTCGAAACATCCACTTCCTCTGTGATTGATGAGACTTTTTCGTCGTCGATTTTGATGCCGCCTTGTTCGATGAGGCGGCGGGCTTCGCCTTTTGAAGTCACTAATCCGGTTTCGGCCAATAGGTCGAGGATTGGCCATTTGGCCTTCTTTAATTTCTTGGTTTCGATTTCGTCGGGGAGAGATTTTTTTTGGAAAATGTTGATAAATTCTTGTTCGGCTGCGTCGGCTGATTTTTTGTCGTGATATAAAGTTACCAATTCTTTTGCCAATTTTACTTTCAAATTGCGAGGGTTTTCGCCTCCTTCTAGTGCTTTTTTAACTTTTTCAATTTCTTCTAAGCTAAAGTCGGTTGCGAGTTCGAAAAATTTTAAAATCAAACTGTCAGGAATCGCCATTGTTTTGCCGAAAATATCTTTTTGCGGTTCGGTGATGCCGATGTAATTGTTTAAAGATTTACTCATTTTTTCAACTCCGTCCAAACCTTCCAAAATCGGAACTGTGACGATGTCCTGAATTGTTTTACATTTAAAATCTTTTTGAAGATCTCTTCCTACTAACATATTAAAAGTCTGGTCAGTGCCTCCAATTTCTATATCACTTTCCAGCATTACAGAGTCGTAACCCTGCATGATCGGGTACAAAAGTTCTGTTACCGCGATATCCTGATTATTCTTCATTCTATTCTTAAAATCTTCACGCTGGAGCATCTGGCTTACGGTTTTGTGAGAAGTCAATTTCAGCACATCTCCCATCGTCATTTTCCCAAACCATTCGGAGTTGTATCTTATTTCCAACTTTTTTATGTCGAGGATTTTTGAGGCTTGATCGACATAATATTGCATATTCTTTTTTATCTGCTCTTGTGAAAGCATAACTCTTGTTTCTGATTTTCCGGTTGGGTCGCCGATCATTGCCGTGTAATCACCTATCAACAAAATTGCCGTGTCTCCCCTATCCTGAAATTGTTTCAATTTTCTTAATGGGACGGCGTGTCCTAAATGCAAATCAGAGCCTGTCGGGTCGATCCCAAATTTAATTCGAAGCTTCTTTTTTGAGTTTAATTTCTTTTCTAATTCTTCTTTGATGATGACTTCCGCTGTTCCTTTTTTAAGAATTATTTCGTTGGTTGTTTTCATTATATTTTGGTTTAATAACGGGTTAAATATAGTTTACTTTTGTTTTATTTGCTAAAGAAAACGCCAAATATACTTGACAAAAATCTGAAAATAAGTATATTGTAAGTTTCCTTTATGATTGTTACATGTTGAAAGCTACACTTTGTCAGATCGGGTTCACAAACAATGAAGCAAAAATTTACCTTGCATTGATTAACTTAGGAGCCCAGCCGGCAAATATCATCGCTAAGAAGGCTGGGTTAAAAAGAACAACTGTCTACCCACTATTGGACAACCTACAAAAGAAGAGCTTAATAAGCTCTTTTATTAAAAATGGTATCAAATTTTTTACAGTGAATGATATTAATAATATTCTTGAATATCTCGAAAGGAAAAAAAGACTTATAGACCATCAAAAAGACTTTGTTTTAGATATTTTGCCAAGGATGGAACAACTCCGAGCGGGATCACTCTCGCCGCCGAGAGTTCATTATTTTGAGGGGACGGATGGGGTTGAAACGGTGATGAATGACAGCCTGAAATCTAATGGATCGATTCTTTCGATTGTATCTGTGGAAAAGTGGGGTGTTACGGATCTGAAGGATTTTATTAAGATTTACGAAAAATGCATTATTGAAAAGCACATCCCAATGAAAATATTATCAAAAGACACCGAAGACGCGCGGTGTTTTTTTGAAGAGAGCTGCGGGACTGTTTCACATTTGCTTGAAATAAGATATGTGAAAGATGGCGGCGATCTGTTTGATAATATTGTAAATATCTATGATAATAGGGTCACGATTGTGTCGCCGGAAAAAGGTTTTGAGTTTGGAGTTTTGATCGACAGCGAGGAATTTGCGAGGACACAAAGAAGTATTTTTGAATTGGCGTGGAAAGGAGTTTTAATTCACAACAATGAAATTTAAAGTTGAAGAACAATTTACAAAGATAAGGCTTGATAAGTTTTTGACTGTTAATTTTCCTGATAAAACTAGGGCTTTTTTGCAGAAATTGATAAAGGACGGGAATGTTTTTGTGAATGGGAAAAAGGGTTTGAAGAATGGGACTGTTTTGAAAATTGGTGATGAGGTTGAGGTTAATATCCCCGAATTGAAGGAGATAAAAGCCAAAGCCGAAAAAATCACTTTGAATATTTTGTACGAGGATAAGGATATAATTGTTATTGATAAACCTGCGGGGATGGTCGTGCATCCTTCGGAGACCGGTGGGCATGAAAAAGGTACGGTTGTGAACGCGGTTTTGCATCATTGCGGAGGAGAACTCACCGGAATTTCGGGTGAACTGCGGCCTGGGATTGTGCATCGTTTGGACAAGGATACTTCTGGAGTTTTGATTGTCGCGAAAACGGATTTGGCTCAGCAGTCTCTTATGGAGCAATTTAGCGAAAGAAAGGTTAAAAAAGAATATATTGCGCTGGTGAAAGGGAAAGTCGATCCTCCTCATGCGATAGTTGACTCCCCTATTGGCAGGGCTCTTAAAGAAAGGAAAAAAATGGCGATTACTTCTGAAGGCGGTGGACGAAAGGCTGTTACCGAGTATGAAGTTGATAAATTCTTACAAGATGAGGCTGGCGTTTATTCTTTGGTCAAAGCCTATCCGAAGACCGGGCGCACTCACCAAATTCGTGTTCATATGAATGCAATCGGTCATCCTGTTGTTGGCGATATTTTGTATGGAGATTCAAAAGTTAATAAGCATTTTGAATTTAAATACGGATTAAAAAGACAATTTTTGCACGCGCACAAATTGACTGTTTTTCATCCGAAAACAGGAAAAGAGCTTACTTTTGAGAGTAGGCTTCCTACCGGGCTTGCTAGGATATTGACTAGTTTTCCAGATTATTTGGAATCCTGATCACTCGTTGTCTCAATAATTCTTCTGGTCTTACTCCAAAGTCTCCTCTTCCGAAGTCAACGTCCCTTTGTCCATTTCCCCTGTTTCCTTGGACTGTTCCGATCCATCCTTTAGGTGTTTCTACCTTACATCCTGTTAGGTCTTTAGGAACTTCTTCTTCCGGGAGAAAATGTGAAGTTATTTCGTATGGCATGGTGTGAAAAGTTAAGCTTTAATCTCTGTAATTTCGATTGAAGTGATTGGTTGTCTGTGGCCGATTGTTCTTTCGTATCTTTTCTTGGCTTTTTTCTTGAAAGTGACAATTTTTTTGTCTTTTTTCTGTTCCAAAACTTTTGCTTCGACTTTTGCTCCTTCGAGATAAGGTTTGCCGACTTTTATGTCTTTTCCTTCGCCCACCATCAAAACTTTGTCGAATGTGAAGGTTTTTCCGGCTTCAGCTTCCAATTTTTCGACTTCCAATTTTAGGCCTTTCTCGACCAAGCATTGTTTGCCTCCTGTTTCTATTACTGCGAACATATTTATTAGATTAGTGAATTTGCTAGCATACTTTATGGAAAAGGGGTTCAAAGGTCAAGGTGAAATTTTTGATTTTTGGGTTAGTGGTGGTATCTTTCGTGATGTAGTTTTTATTTTATAATTTTATTTATTATGGCTGAAAAAGTAGAAATACATGAGATAACGGAGTGTCCTTTTAAGAAAACCGGGACTGCGGCGGATAATTTAAGATCAGTTTGTTTAAAAGCTGGGGAGGATGCGCATCCGTATAGAAATATGACGTGTGTAGGCGAAGACAACTGTCCGGATATGCAGACACATAGAGCGGTTATGGCGATTCTGGGAAAAATAGAAGGATCTGTCGGGAAAGCAGAGGCTGGAGATAAGAAAGTTCCCAGAGGTGAGCGTCCTCGAGGATGCACCGATAGAGAGATTGATTGTTAGTGGCTAATTTAAAGGATCGTGCTACAAACTTCCTCGACGGTTTTTTCTATTATTTTCTCTTCTTCTTTTGTGAATTGAGAAAGAACGTAGGAGGAGGTGTCTTGTTGTTCCGGCGAAGTTGTGCCGCGGCCTTCGATGCCGATGCGGATTCTTTTGAATTCTTCGGTGCCGAGCTCTTGGATTACTGATTTCATTCCGTTGTGAGTGCCGGCTGAGCCTTTGTCTCTTATTCTGATTGTTCCGAGAGGAAGGTCGAGGTCGTCGTAGATTACGGTGAGATTTTCGAGAGGTTCTTTATAAAAATTTATAATACTTGAAATTGCGAGACCGGAGAGGTTCATTAAAGTTGTAGGTTTGACTAAGAGGACTTTTTCTCCTTTGATTGTTGTTTCCGCTGTGAAAGCTTTGAATTTCGGCTCTTCTTTCCAATCTTGTGCGTTTAATTTTTCGGCTAAAGCGTCAACTGCCATAAAGCCTGTGTTGTGGCGGTTTTTTGCGTATTTATCGCCTATGTTCCCTAGGCCTACGATAATTTTCATAGTGTTTCGAGGTATTGAATTTGTTTTCCTGCAATCTCAATTATATCGTTATTTTTTACTTTTTCACGTCTTAATGCGCGGGTAATCCCCATTTTGTCCATAAATTTGTAGATTCTTTGGAGGCCTTCGAGATTTTTTATGTCTGTCATTTTCACTAATTGTTCTATTCTTTCTCCTGTTATTACAAATTTTCCTTTTTCTTTTTTGAGTTGGAATTTTACAAGTTTTTCGTGGGGGTGGAGGACAATTACTTCTTCGGATTTTGGTTTTTTGAGTGATTCTTTGATGCGTGCTGTTCTGGCTTTTTCTACTATTTTTAAAGATTCAAATAAAAGTTCTTTTAATCCTGCTCCGGTTACCGCTGAAATTCTGAATATTTTTATGGATTTTTTTGGAAGGATTGGTTTTAATTTTTCAATAATTTTTTCGACATCTTTTTCTGTTACTGCGTCGATTTTGTTAATCGCTACGATTAGCGGTTTTTTGACTAGAGATTTGTCGAAAAGAGAGAGTTCATTTTGGATTTTTTTGAATGTTTCGGCTGGATTTTCCCTTAATGGGTCGACTATGTGGATGATTACCGAGGTTCGCGCGATGTGCTTTAGGAATCTGTGCCCGAGACCTTTTCCCATTGAGGCTCCTTCGATTAAGCCTGGCATGTCTGCGATGACAAATGAATTTGTTTTTGAGCCGCCGAATCTATTCATGTCAACGACGCCGAGGTTTGGAATTAGGGTTGTGAATTCGTATTCCGCGATTTTTGGGCGGGCGTTGGAAACATGTGAAATTAAGGTTGATTTACCTACTGATGGCATGCCGACCAGGCCGACGTCCGCTACGAGTTTTAGTTCGAGGAGAATTTCTTTTTCTTCGCCCGGTTCGCCGTTTTCCGCGAAGGTTGGGGTTTGGTTTATTGAAGTCGCGAAGTGTTGGTTTCCGAGACCTCCTTTTCCGCCTTTTGCTATTACGAATTCTTGATTGTTTTTTGTTAAGTCCGTGATTACTTTTGATTTGTCTACTGCCCAAACGATTGTGCCAACGGGAACTTCGAGAATCAAATCTTCTCCTGTTTTTCCGGTTTTATTGCTGCCTTTGCCGTTTTCGCCTGGGGTCGCTTTGTATAATTTTTTTGAGTTAATTTCAAAGAGGGTATTTATATTTTCATTGCTTTTCAAAATCACGTTTCCTCCTCTGCCGCCGTCTCCCCCATCCGGTCCTCCTTTTGGAATATATTTCTCACGTCGAAACGTCGCGCATCCGTCTCCGCCTTTCCCCGCTACTACTCTGATTTTGGTTTCGTCGCAGAACATGGGGGTATTGTAGCAGGTGTAGTGGTGTTTTGGAAATTTATTCCAATTGAGATTCTTTGATTTTGGCAGCTTTTTCCAGTTGTTTGCGAATGGTTTCGGTTAATAGGTCAAGATTTTCTACTCCTGTCATCCTGTTTGTTTCGCTATCCATTATTGGAGGAAGTGAAACAAAAGCATCTCCTTTTTTTAGAGCTTCTAAAGCGTATGATAGCTCAGCTGTATCGATTATCCATTGTTCATATTTCTTACCTTGATGTCTTTTTAATTCTGCTTCAATCAATGATTTTTGGTCTCCTGCTGATGTCAAAATTAATCTTATATCTCTTCTAGCTCTGAATATCTCGCGTGGGATTGTTCCCGAGTATATTTCTGCAATTCTCAATCTCGGTTCAAATCTTCTCTTTAAAGCCCCTGTTGCTGTTAGTATTCTTGCATCAAACCTTCCTCTTAAAAAAGTCGCTAAGTCATATCCTTCAAATGTAGGTTGATTGAGGTCCGAAACTATCACCGTTGGAACCCTTCCTTGTTGCAGTTCTTTCAGGGCTTCTTCTCCATTGAATACTCCGGTTGTATCTAGTCCTTTTTTCCTTAAATGATCGACAGTGAATTGTCTTATTTGCTCGCTGTCATTTACAACTAATATTTCTGACATTGTTTTTTGTTAGAAGTAACGAGTTCCCATATTACCATATTCTATGGATTTGTCAACGAAGAGAGGTAATGTTCTTTTCAATCTTGATATTTTTTGCTAAGTTACCACTTGCAATTCTTTGGCCCAGGTGGCGGAACTGGTAGACGCGCGGGACTCAAAATCCCGTCTTCGCAAGGAGGTGAGAGTTCAAGTCTCTCCCTGGGCACCATTTATGGAAAAATATTTAATAATTCATTACGGGGAGCTTGGGCTTAAGGGTGGGAATAAGGAGTATTTTCAATCTGTTTTGAGGAAAAATGTGATTATGAACTTGAGGGCGATTGGGATTAAGTCTGATGTTCAACTTATTCTTGGGAGGTTTGTTTCGAAGATTCCTGCGAAGTTTAGTGAATCTGTTCTTTATGATGCGATGATGCATATTCCGGGGATTGAGAATTTTGGGTTCTTTTGTAAAACCGACATGGATTTTGAGAAAATTGGGAAGGCTCTTGTGAAACATCTTCCGAGGAAGGAAATTAAAGAAAAAGGACTTAAAACTTTTTGTGTACGAGTGAAGAAATCGCAGGAGAAAATGCCGTTTGATAGGCTTGAGGCCGAACGAGATTTTGGGGCTATTCTTATTGAAAATGATATTGGGCTTAATGTGAAATTGGATAATCCGGACTTGAGTGTTTTGGTTGAGGTTTTTGGAGACGATGCGTATTTCACTTTTCATAAATTTAGGGGGCTTGGGGGGCTTCCTGTTGGCACTGCGGGTAAGGTTTTGAGTCTTATTTCATCCGGATTTGACTCCCCTGTCGCGGCTTTTCGTATGATGAAAAGAGGCGCGAAGGTTTGTTTTGTGCATTTTTCCGGCCAGCCTTATTCAAAAAAAGAAGAAAGTGAGCATGTTAAGGAAATTGTTAAAATTTTGAGTCATTATCAAAGCGAATCTCGGCTTTTTATTGTGCCTTTTGGGGAAATTCAAAAGAAAATCTCAATAAATTTGAAAGTTCCTGCGGGGCTTAGAGTTGTTTTGTATAGGAGGTTGATGCTCAAAATTGCTGAGAAAATTGCTTTTAAAGAGCGTGCAAAGGCGCTTGTGACCGGTGAAAGTTTGGGGCAGGTTGCGTCACAGACTTTGATAAATATCGCGACGATAAATAACGCTGTCGAGCTTCCCATTTTGAGGCCTTTGATCGGCATGGATAAGGAGGAAATCATCGCGGAATCCGTGAAAATCGGCACTCATGATATTTCAAAACTTCCGTGTACCGACACTTGTTCGCTTTTTACGCCGAAGGCGCCGGAGACCGCGGCAAAGATTGATGAAGTGCAAGAAGTTGAAAAGGCTTTTGATGGTGATAAGTTTGTCGAAAATGCTGTCGGAGGCGCCGAAAAGTTTATTTTATAAGCTTTTTTCTCCTTAAGTTTCTATTGTAGCTGATTGCAAATCTGTGGGCTTCGTCGCGGCTTCTTTGAATAAGTTTTAGAATTTTATTTGTTTTGTCGAGTTTGAGCGATTCCTTTTGTCCCGGGATAAAAATTTCTTCTTGTTCTTTTGCTATGGAAATCAGCGGTATTTCCAATTTGAAATTTTTTAAAACTTTTTCGACTGTCGATAATTGGCCTTTTCCCCCATCGATTATTATTAAATCCGGAATTGAACCGAATGATTTATCCTCTTTTTTTGTGTTGTCGTAGGCCATTACTAGCTCTATTTCAAAATATTCCAAATCTTTTTTGAGGTCTTTTGGAAGCGATTTTATTTCTGTGAAACCAATTGATTCGTAGTAATCTTTTAATTCTCTTACACAGCTTATGTACAATCTTTTTGCTTTTGAATTTTTTATTAAAGTTTTTAAAAGTTTGTGGCCGAGTTTTTGTCCGCGAGCTTCTTTTGCGACCCAGAGTGATGAGATTTTAGTGCTTTCTTCCAGCTTTTTTTCTCTTACAAAGCCGTAGATTTTTCCGTCTTTTTTTGCTGTTATGAAATTTTTGTAATGAATATTTCTGTTGTCTAAAGTGTCTTCTTTTTTTATCATTTTTTCTATGATTTCTTGGTCTTTTTTTGAAGCTTTTTTGATTTCATATTCACTGGATTCGTCTTTGAGGTGCGCTAAGCGGCGCGTTAGCAATTCCTCTAAAGATTTGTAATCATCAGGTTTGTCGACAACTGTTCTTATACGAAATTTTCGATAGTCTTGAGGTTTTGGTGCTCCGTTTATAAATACAATCATTGACCCGACTGTTTCTGTGCCGGCGAGATGAGAAATGTCGTAACATTCGATTCTTTTTGGCGGTTTTTTAAGATTGAATTGAGATTTTAGTTCTTCTAGCACACTTTTTGTGCCGGCTCCTTCTTCTTCCCAGTTTGCACGATTTCTGTCCGCAAAAATTTTTGCATTTTTGTAACTTAATTCTAGCAAGCGGCTTTTTTCTCCTCTTTGAGGGATTACGAGTTTGATGTCCAATGTTCTTTCGTCTGGCTCGTGAGGGATTAAAATTTCTTTTGGGACGTTTGTGGTTTTTTCATAATATTGTTCGAGGAATGCGCCCAAAAGTTCTTTCTTTGAATCTTCATCTTTTTCATCAACAAATTTTGCGTGCAGGGCAAAGTTTTCCTGATTTATTAATTTGCCTCCTCTGATTTGAAATAAATTAAAAAATGCTCTCCCCTCTTCTATCACATAGTTAATTATGTCTCGGTCTATCGCATTTGGATCCGAGATTTTTTGTTTCTCCAAAATACTTTCGACATTTTTGATTCTGTCACGAAGTTTTGCCGCTTTTTCAAAGTCTTTTTTTTCTGCGAGTTTGCGCATTTCTTCGTATAAAGATTCTAGAATTTCTTCGTGTTTGCCTTCGAAAAATCTTTTTACATTGTTAATTGCGGATGCGTATTCCTCTTTTGTGCAATTTGAGATGCATGGAGCCATGCAGCGTTTTATATAGTAGTCCAGGCAAGGGTATTTTATTGTTTTTCTCGTGACTTCAACTTTGCCGTCTTGGAGGGCTTTAAAATCGAGAGTGCAGTGGCGAAATGGGAAAATTTTCTTTAAAATTTTAAAAGTTTTTTCTACTTTGTGTTTTGCTGTTTTTGGGCCGAAATATGTCGATTTTTTGTCGTCGATTTTGCGGACAATTTGGATTCTCGGGAAATCTTCGTTTGTAATTTTTATATATACGAAATTTTTATCGTCTTTGAGAAGGATGTTGTATTTTGGGCGGAGCTCTTTTATTAAATTTAATTCCAAGATCAAAGCCTCCAATTCGCTGTCTACAACTACATATTTAATGTCGTCTGTGTTTTCGATCATTTTTCTCGTTCTCTCCGAGAGAGTTTTGCTTTTTTGAAAGTATTGGCGGACGCGTTTCGATAGATTTTTCGCTTTGCCGATGTAGATCACTTTGCCTTCGCTGTCTATCATTTTGTAGACGCCGGGAAGGGAGGGAAGTATTGATAAAGTCTGTGCTAATTTTGTTGTTTTTCCCATTTTTTAGCTATAGTATTCGTGCGGAGCAGAACGTTGTTCTGTCCGCACTGGTAGTATATTCCATGTTATGGAAAAAGTTAAAAAATTTCGTTTTGTCTTCGCATGTGTGCCGTTTTTGAGGATGGCTGCTGTGTGCAATAATCACGCTTTTGGAATTGCTGACGAAAAGAGTGACATAGATATTTTTATAATTGCGAAAAAAGGGCGAATGTTTATTGCGAGGGCTTTTTTGACTTTGTTGCTTTACGTTTTTGGTATTAAGAGGCATGGCAATAAGGTTAGCGGGAGGTTTTGTTTGAGCTTTTTTGTTGATGAGAGCGCTTTGAATCTTTCCCAAATTGCTATAAAAAAAGATATTTATTTGGCGTATTGGGTAAAAAAGTTGGTTCCAATTGTTGGAGGTGAAGTTGTTGATAATTTTGAGTCGAAAAATAAGTGGATTTGCGGAATTCTTGGGGTCGGCGATTTTAAAATTAATAGAGAATTAATGGTTGGCCGATCTGTTATTGGGAAGTTTTTTGAGATTGTTCTTTTGCCAATTGCCTGGTTTATTGAGCCTATCTTGAGAAATTGGCAGACGAAGAGAGCTGTTAAAAAATCTGAAAAATTGAAAGATAAATCCGGAACTATAATTTCCAAGAGTATGCTGAAATTTCACGATGATGATAAAAGAGCTTTGTACAGGGATTCTTATGGGGATAGAAAATTTGATGAGGTCGAATTTTTGACTAATTTGAAGAAGTTTCAATCAAAGTGATTACGATTGGGGTTCCCGTGAAGCCGAATTCTTTGCGGAGCTCGTTTTCCAGATATCTTTTGTATGAAAAATGCAGACTTTTTGCGTTTCTGAAAAAGAAAGTGAATCTTGGAGGGTTAATGTCGGTTTGTGTCCCATAAAAGAATTTCGTTCTTTGAATCGTGGTGGATTTTGGAAAGTTTTTTAGGACAGCTTTTTGCAGGAAATTGTTTAGTTTTGAGGTTTGGATTTTTGTTTTGCGAACTTCTTTTATTTCAATCGCTAAGTCTAGGAGTTTGCTTGTATTCTTTTTATTCTTTGCGGAGATAAAAACTACCGGCGCCCATGGCAAAAAGTCGCATCTGTGGGAAATTTTGTTAAGCGCTATTCTTCCGTCTGCGATATCTGATTTATTCACAGCCAGAATCACGCCTTTTTTCTCTTTTAAAGCTATTTCTATAACGTGCAAGTCCTGTGAGGTTGCTGGCTCCGTTGCGTCGATTACTATTATCGCTACATCTGATCTTTTTACCGATTCTTTCGCTCTTAACATGCTGAATTTTTCAATTCCTCTATCTATTCTCCCTCTTTTTCTTAGTCCTGCGGTATCTATTAAGTTTATTTTTTTGCCTTGGTATTCAATCAAAATATCTGCGCTGTCACGCGTGGTTCCCGGAATTTCTGAAACGATCATTCTTTCCTCGCCTAAAAGGCTGTTTACTAGGGAGGATTTCCCTACATTTGGTCTTCCTATGATTGAAATGTTAATTATTTCTTCCTCTTTTTCTTTTTTTGTGGATTTTTTTATTTTTAATTTTTTGAGATTCAAGACGATTTCTCCTTCCAATTCGTCTATTCCTAGCTTGTGAATTGAGGAAATTTTGATCGGTTCGCCGAAGCCCAATTCGTAGATGTTGTAGATATTTTCTTCAATTTTTGGGTGGTCGCATTTGTTCGCGATGAGAATTATTGGTTTTCCGGATTTTCTTAATATATTTGCTACGAGTAAATCATCCGCGGTTAAAGGTTCGATTGTGTCTATCGTGAAGAGTATTAAATCGGCCTTTTCAATCCCTATTTTCGCTTGTTTTTCGGTATCTATTTCCAGGGATTCTTTTTTTCCGGTTTGGAGGCCGCCTGTATCTATTAATTCTACGTTGTAGCCTCCTAGGTCGAATGTTTGTTGGACCCTGTCACGCGTGGTTCCCGCTTCCTTCGCCGTGATCGCGATTTTTTTGCCTACTAATCTGTTAAATAACGTAGATTTTCCTACGTTTGGACGGCCTACTATTGCTATTGTTGTTTGAGCGTTGGTTGGCGGCATTTTGTTATTAGGTAACAGATTTTAGCTTTTATCAAGTGTTATTAATATGCTAAAAATGTTTTTTTTGCAAGGAGAAGTTAAGAGGCTGGCATGCTTGCTATTGCGTGAAACAGGTGTCGGAAAATAAGCAAATCAGTGGTGATAAGTTTATGTTATAATTTAGGCAGGATTTTAGCTTACACAATGGCTTTTGGAAGCCATTCTTGGAGCATGAAAGTCTGCACGTGCAGACTTTCATGATAAAAGGCGTTGCAACATGTCAAGTCTACGATTTTTAGAAACTGATGCCTTTTTAGGTGGTATATGATAGCATTTTTGCCATGAAAAAGTTTCTTTTGAGTTTGGTCTTGGTTTTGATGGTTGGGATGGATGTTGGGGTGGCGTGGGGGGCGGAAGGTAATGATGTTATCGACGAAATCAATAAAATAGAGGCTCCTGAATGCGATTTTGATAATGGTGGACACATTGTTGGTAACCAATGTGTTTATGATAAGGACTTGCCTCAACAAGGTGATTCTAATTTTCAGAGTTACATGTGTCAGCAGGAAGGATATATTGGATGGGATAGTAATGCAAAAAAATGTGTTACTGGGGATGAACTTTGCAGCAGTCTTGGTGATGGATTGAAGTATGATCCTGGTATTAAGAACTGTGTTCCCTCTGACGATGTTGCGACCGGGCAAAATGTTTCAACTGTTCAGCAAAGTACTCTTCTTCCTTATACTGGGTTTAACGAAACTGAGTGCGAGGCTCTTTTTACTTATGATGCGGCTCATCTTGGTGAGTTAAGGGCAATTCTTTCAACCGGCGAAGTTGCTTCTATAGATTTTTTGAATTTGGGTGTTCAAGTTGATGTCAATCCTCTCGATGTACTTGGTTGTGGTATTAAGACCGGCAGGGTTAAGATGTGGATGATTCCGTTTTTTGTTAAATATCTGATTCAGTTTGCGATAAGTATTGCGGGGTTGGTGGCGGTTGGAGCGGTGCTTATTGGAGGGTATTTCTATCTGTTTGGGGGGCTTGTGGATGATAGGGATAAAGGCAAAAGAGCGATAATGTATGGACTTGGAGGGTTTGTGGTTGCGCTTCTTGCGTGGACGATCGTGAATGCGGTGATCGCTTTGCTCACGCGCTAAAAGTTTCCCATTTTCCTTGGAGATATTTGCTCAAATTCTTTTCGAAGGTTTCTTCGTCGAAGTTTTTTGCGTGATTGCGGATGAGTCTGCTGTCGAATTCTTTTTTGTTTTCCAAATATTTTTCTACTGCCGCTTTGAGGTGGATTTCATCCTGTTTTTTGAAGAAAATGCCGGTCTGTTCATCAATTACTGTCTCTAGCGCTCCCCCACCGGCGAAAGCAATAACCGGGCGGCCGCAAGCCATTGCTTCGATTGGCGCAATTCCAAAATCTTCCAATTGAGGGAAAATTAAAGCTTCGCATTCGCTGTATAAAGTTTTTAAATCTTTTTCCGGCATAAATCCTAGAAATTCTATGTTTGGTTTTGCTATCTTTTTTAAATCGTTTTCCATTATTCCCGTGCCGACAATTCTTAACGGGAGGCCGAGTTCATTGAAAGTTTTTACAATGAGGTCGAATTTTTTGTATGGGATTAAGCGGCCGACTGCAAGAAAATAACCTTTTGTCTTTTCGGCGATTTTATATTTATCAACATTTACCGATGGGTGGATCACTGTTGAAGGCCGCCTATAGTATTTTTCAATTCTTTTTTGTGTTGTTTTTGAATTTGCAATGAAATAATCGACTCTTTCCGCGGCTATTTTGTCCCATAATCTTATTGAAAAGAGTTTTCGTTTTGCGAACCATTTAAACAAAGGATTCATTTTGTACTCTTTTACATAAGTCTGCCAATCATCCCAAGCGTAGCGCATTGGACTGTGACAATAGCAAACGTGAAGCGTTTCCGGCTTTGTTATTACCCCTTTTGAGCATGAATGCGAGCTTGAAATAACTATATCGAATTTGCTCAAATCAAATGATTCGTAAGCGTATGGCATCAAACTCAAATACCACTGGTGGTGATCTTTTGCGAATGGGAGATTTTGAATAAAAGAGGTTCTAATATCGGCGGTTTCAAAGCCTTTCATTTTTTTCTCGTTGAACACAGACGTGAAAATCGGCGCTTCCGGAAACATTCGGTGA
>Ga0172371_10002065_pt1 | contig 32035 bp, 24 predicted proteins | sample Lak12m_FD_114543 | JGI IMG/M metagenome (GOLD analysis project Ga0172371, IMG submission 114543) | Freshwater microbial communities from Kabuno Bay, South-Kivu, Congo - kab_022012_12m | ecosystem: Environmental > Aquatic > Freshwater > Lake | place: Democratic Republic of the Congo: South-Kivu...
GGACATCGCTGTCGAGAAGGGTCATACACAGATTGCAGAGTTACTCAGATCGAGGAAATGAACCCAACAGAAGTGCGGTAAGCGTCGCGGGCTCGCAGCCCGATGCCGAACTGACCGGTTTCGCGTCGGCCAGCGATCACCCCCACGGTCTTTCACTCATGTTCATACGGCTGCTGTCACTCGTTAAGATAGAACACACCCTGTTCGCCCTCCCGCTGGCGCTGTCCGGCGCTATCCTGGCCGCTCGCGGCCTGCCCGATGCGAAGGTGGTGGGTCTGGTGGCACTGGCCTTCGCCGGAGCGAGATCCGCGGCCATGGCCTTCAATCGCATTGCCGATCGCGGTCTGGACGCGCTCAATCCTCGCACGGCCGAGCGGGAAATCCCTCGAGGCCTCGTCACGGTACCTCAAACGTGGGCGCTCGTGATTGTCTCGGTGGCGGTCTATTTCCTCGCCGCATGGGGACTCAACGAGCTCTGTCTCCTCCTCAGTCCCCTAGCGCTCGTGGTGCTCCTGGGGTATTCGTACACCAAGCGTTTCACAGCGTTCTGTCACGTTTTCCTGGGAGTCAGCCTCGGAATGGCTCCAATTGCCGGGTGGATCGCAGTCACCGGGCACTGGTCGTGGACTCCCGCGGTCCTCGGACTCGGCGTGCTTTTCTGGGTAGCAGGATTCGACACCATTTACGCGTGCCAGGACGTGGACTTCGACCGCAAGTTCGGGCTCTACTCGCTTCCCGCCCAAATCGGTCCGGAGAAGGCGCTGCGCGTTGCCGCGCTCAGTCACGCTGTGGCCTTCGGGTTGTTCCTGGCCGCGGGTTTCCTCGCGGACCTCGGCGCACTCTTTTACGTGCTGAGCCTCGTCACGGCAGGGCTGCTCTATTGGGAGCACCGGTTGGTTCGTCCGGGAGATCTCACCCACCTGGACCTGGCATTCTTCAAAGTCAATTCTATGGTCTCAGCGAGTCTGCTGGTCTCCGTGTGCGTCGGACTGGTGTGAGGGAGAGAGGATCGGTCGAAAATACACCAGGGAGGGACTCCATAGGGGCTGATATAGGGAAACGGTCTGAAGACCCGCGAAGGAATGGACACCGTGGTACGGGAATCGACCAACTTGGCTTTGGGTGGCCCGGACGTATAACGTCCGGGTCGCGAAGCGACAAGAGGTCCGAAGAGCCTTGGAGGTTCAACCGTGGCTTAAGGATTTCGTTCCACTGAAGAGAGGACCTCCTGTGCCTGCGGCACCCGGACGTATAACGTCCGGGCCACCCCGCCCCAAAACAGCGCCCTTGATCTTGCCTTGACTTGTCGGACATCCATCTATGATACTCGACGGGGTCCGGGGAGGGATTTTGTGCAAAGAAGTCCCTCGCGGGAAATCCATCCCGGGAATCGCACAATCCATGATGGAAAGCATGAATCAGGCAGTTGCGGACGCAGTAGGGTATCTCCGTTCGAGGACGCGGATGCGCCCCCGAGCTGCGTTCATTCTCGGCACCGGCCTGGGCGGAGTGGCCGAACGCGTCCAGGTCGAGCTCGTCATTGCATACAGGGAGATACCGCACTTTCTCCAATCGACCGTCGAGAGCCACCGCGGGGAGCTGCTCTTCGGTCGGCTCGCGGGCTGTGACGTCGTCGTGATGCGGGGCCGTTTTCATTTCTATGAAGGGTACTCGTTACCGCAGGTGACGCTTCCCGTCCGGATCATGCGAGAGTTGGGCGCGGAAATCCTGTTGGTCAACAGCGCTGCCGGAGGGCTCAATCCGCTGTTCCGGTCCGGCGACGTGATGATGGTGACGGATCACATCAATCTCATTGGGGACAATCCCCTGAGAGGAATGCATGACCCAAGGCTGGGTGACCGTTTTCCGGACATGACCCGACCGTACGACCCCGAGCTGAGCCGGATGGCGTCCGATGCGGCGCTGGATCTGAAGATCCCGCTCCGCCGGGGGGTGTACGCGGCAGTGGCGGGTCCGAGCCTCGAGACCCGGGCCGAAACCAGAATGCTGAAGCTTCTCGGCGCGGACGCGGTCGGAATGAGCACGGTCCCCGAGGTCATTGTGGCAACGCAGGTCGGATTCCGGACTCTCGTTCTCGCTGCGGTCACGAACGTGAATTTGCCCGACGCCATGCAACCGGTGGCCATGGAGCAGGTCATTGCAACCGCGAAACTGGCCGAGCCCAAGCTTGGGGAGATTCTCGAGGAGACGCTCCGCCGGGTCGTCGGTTCGTGAATGGGCAGGGAGAAATGTCGTCTTGAGATCTCGTCGTTTCTGGCAGAGGATCTTATGACTTCATGCCTAAGCGCTCCGTTTCCAAAAGACGGTGACGTATCCCGCTGCCCGTGTCACCCGACTTCGTTGAAAGGTAAATCTTTCTGGCCGTCTTGGTGGGACAGGCAAGATGCCTGCCCCACCAAAACCTGGAAAGGAGCTCAAGCCCGGGACGGTAAGCCCAAAGGGCGCCGATTGCTTGACCGAACTTATGAAATGGAGCGCTTCGGAACGAGGGAAATCGGTTCAGCCATGAGTGATTCTGCACAGCAAGAATTCGTATTGAGACACGGTCTCATCCTCTGCGATCCGGACTCACCGAGAGTGACGCCGCACGAACAGACCGTCATTTCCGGAGAGCGACTCCTCGCGGTGAACGTTCCGGTGGATGGCCACCAACCCGGCCGGACCGTCCTTGATTGTTCCGGATGCCTGATCATGCCCGGTCTCGTGAATTGCCACACGCACGCTGCCATGAGTCTCCTCCGGGGGATCGCAGACGATCTTCCCCTGGATCAATGGCTTCAGAATTACATTTTCCCGGCCGAGGCGACAAACGTAGCCCCGGATTTCGTCTATCTCGGGACGCTCCTGTCAGCCGTGGAAATGGCCCTGGCGGGCGTCACCACGTTTGCTGACGCCTATTTTTTCATGGAGCATTCCGCTGCCGCCGCGCTTGTGGTGGGGCTGAGAGCCGTCATCGCCCAGGGAATCCTCGATGTGCCCGCTCCGGACGCGCTGGTTGCCGGTTCATGGAAAGAGCGGACCGAGAAGTTTCTTGCCGCGTTCCCTCGCAACTCGCTGGTGAAGCCGGCGCTTTTTTGTCATTCACCGTATCTTTGCTCCCCGGAGACGCTGCGATCGGCCGCAACCCGTGCCCGTGAGCAGAATATTCTTCTGTTTACCCACGCGGCCGAAACGGTCAAAGAGGTGGAAATCATCAAGGGCCGCCATGGGGTCGGTCCGGTCGAGCACTTGGCCGACGTTGGTGTCCTGGGACCTTCCTTCGTGGCGGTGCATGGGGTGCACCTCTCGGAAAAGGAAAAGGACATCCTGGCCCAGTCCGGAACAAAGGTCGTCCACTGCCCGGAAAGCAACATGAAACTGGCTTCCGGCGCGGCTCCGGTAGTAGACCTCCTGTCGCGTGGCGTCGTGCTGGGTCTCGGCACGGATGGCCCGGCCAGCAACAACAACCTTGACCTATTCGAAGAAATGCGCTCTGCTTCATTCCTGGCGAAACTCGTCACCGGGGAGCCGGAGGCGCTGGACGCTCGAACCACGCTCCGCATGGCTACAATCGGTGGAGCTCGCGTCTTGGGACTCGAGGACGAAATCGGGTCATTGGCGCCGGGAAAGTGTGCCGACGTCATCGTGGTGGACTTTAACCGTCCGCACCTGTCGCCGGTTTATGATGCGATATCTCACCTGGTGTACGCGGCTCGTGGATCGGACGTGCGCGACGTCTTCGTCAACGGAAGGCTCATTGTGCGAAACGGTCAGATCACCACGGTGGACAAGGAGAAAATCAAGTCCGACGCTAGCACGATGGCCTCGAACGTTGCACGAAAGTTGGGATTAAGTCAGTTGGAATTCCTATGAAAAAGCGTATGCGGGGGAAGACCTTTTTGAAAAAAGGTCCTCCCCCCGCACCCCCAGAAGCGCTGACAAAAGGCCTTGTTCCCCTTTAGCTAAAGGAAGGCACGCGCCGAAAAGCACGTAACGTCACCCCGGCGAAAGCCGGGGCCCAGCGCAGTCAAGTGCGAGAGAATCGGAGCGCACTCCACTGCTCCCGGCCATACGGGACTGGATTCCGACTTTCGTCGGAATGACGGAGGGTTGGGGGTGGGGCTGGTTTTCCGGCCGAGTCCCTACAGCTCAGGGTCCAGTATGGGACCGCATTTCAACACCTGATTACTTAGGTTAGCGCCTATGCCCCGGACCCCTCTTCAAAAAATCCTCATTTATGGGTGGCTCCCGTTGGTCGCCGCCCGACGTCACCGCACGGTCGTACGTGCGGGGGAAGATTTTCGTCTTTCATCGGCCCGACACGCGGCAAGGACAGTTTTCTGAACCATGACAGAAAAGATTACCTACAAGGATTCCGGAGTCGACGTTGAGCTGGCGGAACGAGTTATCAGCTCGCTGGCGGATCGGATACAGTCAACCTTTCGGCCCGAAGTGATGGGCAAGCTGGGCGGTTTTGCCGCGCTCTTTCGACCGCAATGGGAACGGTACGGCGAGCCCGTGCTGGTCTCGGCCACCGATGGGGTCGGCACCAAGCTGAAGATCGCTTTCATGACGGGAATTCATGACACGGTGGGCATCGACCTCGTTGCCATGAACGTGAACGATATTCTCGTTACGGGAGCTGAGCCGCTGTTCTTCCTGGATTATCTCGCAACAGGTCGAATCGAGGCTGCAACGGTGACGCGGGTGATTTCCGGCATTGCAACCGGTTGTCAGCAGGCCGGCTGCGCTCTCATCGGCGGTGAAACCGCTGAAATGCCTGACTTCTACGATCCGGGAGAGTACGACCTGGCAGGCTTTTGCGTGGGAATCGTCGACCGTGGGCAGGCGATCGACGGGTCGGCAATGGTTCCGGGAAATCAGGTGATCGGCCTGGCATCATCAGGGCTTCACAGTAACGGATTCAGCCTGGTGAGAAAGGTTCTCCTCGAGCGCAAGGGGTATGCGCTCGATTCCCTGGTGCCCGAATTGGGCCGAACGTTAGGCGAAGAGCTCATCACCCCCACGACGATCTACGTCAGACCGGTTCTCGATCTTCTCCGCGAGATCCGCGTTGCCGGCATGGTGCACATCACCGGGGGAGGGTTCTACGGCAACATCCCGCGAATCCTGCCGGAAACGTGTTCAATGGCGATCCGAACCGCCGCGTGGGATGAGCCGAGGATCTTCGACGTCCTTCGCCGCGAGGCTCGCCTCGACGATCGTGAGATGTTCGAGACGTTCAACATGGGGATCGGGCTCATGCTGGTGGCTCCCGCGGAAGACGCGGACAAGGTCTTGGAAAAACTTCGGATCAGCGGGATCACGTCCTGGGTGATCGGCGAGGTGGAAGCCCGTGCCCTCGGAGCCGACCGCGTTGTGATCCGGTGATACGGTTTTCCGACAAAACCATCGCCGGTGAAGTCACACACTTTCTCCCACCGGAGGCGAACGGGTTCAATTCCATGAGATTCATTTTTGCCAGTCACGATCGGGCATTTCAATTAGGCAGGATTCGGGAAGGGATAGCGGAATACCGCACCAAGGGCGAATCCGATCCCCGGAATTTCCGCATGCACCCGGTCTACGACGACCTCTTGAGTCAGATATCAGATCAATTCCTCGGGTATTGGAAGGATCGCGTGGCAGTGCTGGGAATGGGGGGATACGGTCGCAAGGAAATGAGCCCCTATTCCGACATCGACCTCTTGTTTCTCCGGCCCGAGGATGCCCCTGAGGGCATTTACCGGGGAATACGGAGCATGCTCTATCTCCTGTGGGACTCGCGCGTCGAACTGGGGCATTCGGTGCGCACCGTCAAAGAATGTTGCCACGAGGCCGACAACGACCTGGCCGTTCTTACCTCCCTTTTGGACACGCGGCTCGTCTGGGGTGACAAACGGATCTATCGGGACCTCCGCCTCCACACGGAGCGACTCATCCAGGATACGGATCCCCTCGACTTTTACCTGAAGATTGAAGGTGAGATCCTGAAGTCGGCGGAAAGGTTCGGGCACACAATTTACCTCCTTGAGCCCCACCTCAAGGAAGGGCCGGGCTCGTTGCGATACATTCAATCCATTGCATGGCTGGCTCGGATGATCTTCGGCTGTACGAGCGTTGAGGATCTTCCCATCATGGGAAGCATCGGTCACCGCTCGGTGGATAATTTCCTGGCGGGAAAGGATTTTCTCGCGGAAATCCGCACGCGGCTTCATTTCCTTGCGGGTCGCCGTGACGACAGGCTCAAGTTCGACGCACAGGCCATTCTGGCGGAGCAAATGGGCTTCTCCGACGCTCCGGAACGACGGGGGGTCGAAAGCTTCATGCGGGAATACTACCGCCACGCGGCCGCGATCGATTTCTTCGGTCGCCGGATCCTCGCGAGGGCCCGATTATTCATTCGGCCCAAGATCGCAACGGAAATCAAGCGATTGAAGCTGAATGACTCCTTTTGCATCGAATCGGGCGGGATCAATCATTTTCGGCCGGAAGAGTTCGCTTCGGACCCCACAGAGATCCTGCACGCGTTTCAACAGGTTGCGGAAACCGGGTGTGAACTGGATATCAGACTGGTGGACCTGATCCGGACTCGCCTCCGTTCCATGGATTCGACGATCGTGTACGACTCGGAGGCAAATCGGATCTTCCTCGACATCTTTCGGTCACGCGGTTATGTCGCGGTCGCGATCAACGCCATGATGAAGATCGGCTTTCTCGAACGGTTCATCACGGACTTCGCGTGGGTTCGATTCCTGCCGCAGCACGACATTTATCACCAATACACCGTCGATCTCCACACAATCGCTGTGCTGGAAAGCATCGAGGCCTTCGGCAGGCCGCAGCGCGGGGATAGTGGCGACGGGCTGCTCCGGACGATCTTCTCGCGGCTGGACAAGCCCGAGGTTCTTTATCTTGCCGGCCTCTTTCACGACATGGCCAAAGGCCGAGGACCGGGCCATGAAATCAAGGGCGAAGAAATCGCCCGGCCGGTGCTTCGTCGGCTGGGCCTTGCTCAGGAAGATGTGGAAGACGTCTGCTTTCTCATCAGAAATCATCTTGCCATGACTCACCTGGCATTCAAGAAGGATCTCCACGACGACTCGCTGATTCAGCGATTCGCTGAAACCGTCATGACAAGGAAGCGGCTCGACCTGCTCATTCTGCTCACCCACGCGGATCTCCGCGCGGTGGGACCGACGGCCATGAGCTCCTGGAGACACATGCTCCTTGAGGAGCTCTACTATCGGACCCTGGATACCATCGAGGGCGAGGGGCTCGGTGGGGAGGACCTCGCCGACTGGATCAGGCAAATCAAGGGCCTGGTGAAGGAAATGGTTCCGTCGAATCTCCGGGGGGAGCCGCTGGAACGGTTCCTGGAAGAGGCGGGGTCCCGCTACTTTCTCGACTTTTATCCAGGGGTGATTGTCGACCACTACGTGGATTACCGCTCGTACCTGACCGTCGCGGGCAAAGAGAACCTGGACGACTCCGACATCATCGCCGGAAAGCGGGACCACCGTCGAACCCCGGCGTACAGCGCCATTACCCTCATCGTGCGTGATCGACGCGGCCTGTTCTACCGGATAGCCGGAACACTCTCGGCCAATCGTATCAACATTCTCAGCGCATGGAGCCACTCAATCGGCGACATTGCCGTGGTCACCTTCCACGTGAACGACATCCCGGAGGGACCGCTCGACGACCCGGATCGCTGGGAGCATTTCCTCGCGGACTTCGGTCGAGTCCTGCGAGGAGAAGCCGACGTGGGCGCCCTTGTCGCCCAGAAACGGCCGTCTCGGGGGGCTTATCCGCCGGCCGCGCGGCCCAGGTTTCCCCTGAAGGTGGAAATCGACAACGCGGCCTCCGACCGGGCCACCATTGTCGAGGTGTATGCGCATGACCGGCCCGGCCTCCTCTATGATATTACGCGGCAGCTCTCCGAATTCGGGCTCAACATCATCCTCACCAAGATCACCACGGAGGTCGATCAGGCTGCGGATATCTTTTACGTCAAGGACGAGAATGGAAATAAGATCCTCGACTTCGAGATCCTCGAGGCCATCAAGAACAAGCTTCACGATCATCTTGCCTCCATGGAAGAAGAGTACTTCGCCGATCGAAAGGTCGCTCAGGGGTGAACGGTTTCAGGGACCCTTTCCACCTTTCCGAACTGGATCTCGCGGTATCGCGCTTTCTCGATCACCTGATCGTTGACCGCGGTCTGGCCAGGCTCACGGTGGAAGCCTACACCTCGGACTTGAAGGAGTTTGTCCGGTTTCTGTCCGGGAGAAACGTGGCGACGCTCGGGCAGGTCGGCCGCGAGGATGTCCTGGCCTTCCTGGCGGCCTTGGAACAGCGGTTTCTCGGCCCGCGAACACGGGCCCGCAAGATCTCATGTCTCAAGAGCCTTTTCCGGTTCTTCGCGGAAGCCAACGAAATCAGAGAAAATCCGACCGATCACGTTGATTCGCCTCATGTCCCAAAGAAACTCCCGTCGTACCTGGAACCCGAGGAAGTGGAGGTGCTCCTGGCCGCAGGGGACTTATCCACTCCAGAGGGCTTGCGAGATCATGCGATGCTGGAACTACTCTATGCGGCGGGACTCAGGGTATCGGAGCTCGTCAATGTCGATACCGCTCGGGTGGACCTTGAGATGGGATGTGTCACCGTGGTTGGGAAGGGGTCCAAGGAGCGCGTGGTCCCGATGGGGTTACCCGCGTCGAAGGCAATCATGGAGTACCTGGACAAGGGCCGATCCCGACTGCTGGGACAGGCGAGATCCACAGCGCTCTTTGTGACCCGCAGGCACGGGCCCATGACCCGTCAAGGGTTTTGGAAGATCGTGAAGAAAAAGGCGCTGCTTGCGGGCATTCGAAAGGAAATCTCTCCGCATACCCTTCGGCATTCCTTTGCGACCCATCTCGTGCAGAACGACGCGGACCTCAGGTCCGTACAGATCATGCTCGGTCATGCGGACATCTCGACGACTGAGATCTACACGCACGTGGCCCAGCATCGCCTGAAGCACTTGCACCGGGACTGCCATCCCCGAGGGTGACCGGCAAGGGTCCCTCCAAAATTTACGACGATATGCAGGAAAGGCAGTTCCAGCCTCACTTCCCCTTGATCTTCTCGATCAGGGCCTTGGCTCGATCGACAGACTCCGATTTCGGGTACAGTTCGATCACTCGCTTGGCGGCCATTATAGCGGCGTCGTTCTTTCCCATGCCATAATAGGTCTGAGCCTTATACAATTCTTTTGCCGCGAGCTTCGTCAGGCATTCCTTGTACTTCTCGTCAGCCTTCTTTGCCCAGGTTCCGCCCTCCGGAGCTTCCGCCACCGCCTTGAACGCCTCGGCCGCGCGCGTGACGATTCGGTTGTCCAGGTCGGAGCTCTTGATCTGGCTGAAGTAACAGTGGGCTATGTTGTACTTTGCCTTCAGGATATCCTTGTGGTGAGGGTAGAGTTGGACAAATTGCAGATACCGCGCGATGGCTTTGTCGTACGATCCCTGGGCCTGAAGGGCTTCGGCTATCTTGAGATAAACCTCCGGCATCTTGTCGAAATCCGGAGACCCTGACTTGAGTCGTTCAAACTGCTCGACGGCGGCGGCATAGTCCTTCTGCTGGAAACTCCGGTCAGCGGCCTTGAATTGGTCCTCTGCCGGGATACTTTTTTCCACGGCCGTCCCATTCCAGACGGATGGGCACCCCAGCAGGAACATCGCTGCCACAGCTACGAGGAATATTCGCATGTTGTTTGTCTCCGTTTCAGACTTCCGCCTCCGCTGGTCCGGCCTCACTATGGCGTCAAGCAACCTCGTACCCTGGACCACCAGTCGGGCGAGGTCTTGGCGCGGGATCTGCGAAACGGTTGAAGCCAAAACTCAGTGCCGTTCCGTAAGGGTCTTTAGCAACGGGAGAAATTCCTGTCAAGCAATCACCTTGGCTATTTACCGGGTTACGGCAGGCCATTGAAATTTCAATGGGGGCAAGAAGGCATCACCTAATAGGTACGGTGAAGGATGCGGTCGGCGATCTTTTCCAGAGCGCTCTTCTCGAGTGAAGCAGGGAAGAGCCCCAGGTTTTGTACAGCCTTTTCCAGAAATCCCCGGCTGCGGTTCAGCGCTTCATCGATTCCCCCGCGACGCGCCAGAAAGGAACGTACCCAATTCAGGTCCAGGTCCGAAAGCTTTCGCTCAGCGATGATTCGCGCCACGCGCTCCTTTTCGGCCTCATCGGCTCTCTTCAGCGCATAGATCAGTGGGAGGGTCAGCTTTCCCTCTTCGAGATCCTTTCCGGGATTCTTACCCATGGTTTCTCGGTCGGAACGGTAATCGATGACGTCGTCCGTCATCTGGAACGCGACCCCTAGATTGAAGCCGAATTGAGCCAGAGCCGCCTCCCGCTCCGGTTCAAGCTCCCCCAAGATGGCGCCGCCGCGACATGCCGTCTCCATCAGGACCGCGGTCTTGTCAACGATAACTTGCAAGTAATCGTCTTCGGTGAAATTGAGATTCCCGATGTTGGCCATTTGAAAGAGCTCGCCTTCGCTGAGCCGCTCAGTGGTCCGAGAGACCATTTCCAATATCCGTAAGTTCTTGAGCGACGTCAGGGCGGAAAACGCCTTGGCCAGGATAAAATCGCCACCCAGCACGCACATTTCGTTGGACCAGACGCTGTTGGCCGCCGGCCTGCCCCGACGAACGTCGGCCTGATCGACCACGTCGTCGTGAAGCAACGTGGCGGTGTGGATACACTCGATGGCGCCTGAAAGGGTGATGGCGTCCATACCGGTGTATCCACCCATTCGGGCCGAGATGATCGTAAGCTGGGGTCGAATGCGCTTGCCGCCGCTGCTCATGATGTGGGCCCCGATCTCGAAAGCCACCGGCACGCGACTCCTGATCTGCTGGATCAGCTCGCTCTCCAAAGTTTCCATCACGGCCTGGATCGAATCTAGAAGGTCCAAATCGGCTTCCTCTGGCGACAAAGCGTGCGAAAGTCCCTGTGTCGGGTCACCCGGCTCCGTTGTACGGTCCCGCGGACATACGGTCCTGCATTCGCTGTGGGCTGGTTGACGGGATGACTCACGGGAAAGGAGTCGGCACACACCTGTAAGGTCAATCTACCATCGAAGGCCGCCGGGCGCAAGCCGCGGATTCTGCGGGATCTATTTTGACTTGTTGTCTCAGGTACAGTAGATTCATAATAGGATCGGATAGTCATCCACAGCCCCCGATCCTCCTGCAACGGCCGTTCGGAGCGAGACCCGGCCGATGGCCCACGAGAGGTCCGGATCAGGAAGAACGCCACCTTCACCATGAAACCGGTTTTGGCGCACAAACTCATTCCGACGATCCGGAGGCTGTTGGAGCGCATCGGAGGTATGGTGGAGCGCATTGAAAAGGATGGAGAACTTCAAGCGGAATCTCGAAGAAGCCTCAACGTCGTTTTGGAGAAGTGCGCTCCACTATCAGTCGGCCATAACCATGAGATTCCGAGAAGTTGTGGATGATCGCCACGGGGGGATCTTACTCAAAGTCAACGAAGTCTCACTGACTTTCCCGTATGTGAAGAGTGCCGCGAATTTCAATGAGCGGCATTGTAAGGAGCGAGACAGTGGCCCGGATTCTCGTCGTTGATGACGACCCTCAGATCAGGGCGCTCCTTACCCAGACGTTGGAACGAGAGGGGTACCAGGTGCTGGCCGCTTCGGACGGCGCCCAAGGGGTACGTCTCTTCCGGGAGAACCCGGCCGATCTCATCATCACCGATATCATAATGCCCGAAATGGACGGTTGGGAGGCCATCGTGGAACTTCGGAAGGCCTTCCCTGATACGCGGATCATTGCCATATCCGGCGGAGGAATGCTGGGCCCATCCAGCTACCTGGTTATTGCAAAGCGATTCGGCGCGGAGCGGATCTTTGCGAAACCTCTGAAGAAAGAGGAATTGCTTCAAGCGGTCCGCGAGCTCTTGGGTGGTGTATAGCCCATTCGGATCCATTGAGATTGATTGTGACGCTCACCGTTTGTGCGTCGGGTCAACCGGCAGTGAGCGGATGGGGAGGGCTCCCGGCTGTGATGGTGACGCGCCTGAAGGCCGAACAGGACTTCATCTGGCACGATAGAAGCCGAAAACCGGGACTCACCGCAGAGGGCCCAGAGCACGCCGAGATTTGAGGAGACGATTTTCTCTTTGACCTCGTGTTCTCTGCGGTGAACCGTTCCCGCACAGGATTCCGCCATTTTCGACGCGGGGTGCTGGAATTGTATCAATGCTACGGTCGATTGACATCGAAAGTGCGCGTTATGACCTTGTGAGACGTGGAACCCATCGACCGCGCCCCGTCGCGGTTGCGTCCGAGGCTTGGATCGGGGTGGGAGCCCATGGGAAAGGAGGGCGCCGATGAACAAGAAGACCATCCTCGTGGTTGATTCGGATCCGGCAAATTCGAGATCCCTCTTTGCCGCTCTCGTGAAAGCCGGACACAGCGTGACCGACACCCCGCGGCCCGAATATGCTCTCGAAATAGTGGGGCATCGCAGCTTCGATGTTGTCATCCTCGATGTCATGTGCTCCCGCGTGGGGGACGCGGACCTCATAGCCCTTGCCCGTGAGAGCTGGACAGATCCACTCATCATCGCAATGGCAGATTTTGAGACACTTGCTGTCAAAAAGGGCGTCATGAAGAGAGGGGCCGATCACTTTATCAACAAACCCGTCGACGTTGCCGCGCTGTTGTCACTCATCGAGCAGCCGGCTTCAACGACGTTCTGGGGACAGGTCGAGGGCGTGGATATTCTCGAGTTCTTGCAGTTCATGCTCATGACCGGGAAACAAACCATCGTGAAAATACAATCAAAGGGCGGAACCTCGTGCAAACTTTACATCGAGGGGGATAGCATCGTCCATGCAGTGAGCGGAGCCCTCGAAGGAGAAGAAGCCTTGTACCAGTGCGCATGCTCCAAGGGAGGCACGTTCACGAATCTCCCATGGCACGACCCCGTCAAGAAGACCATCAGCAGTTCGCGAGAGTTCCTCCTGGTGGAAATGGCTCGGCGGAGAGACGAGTGGGCAAGACGCAAGCCTTGATATCCGATGAGTAAGGCACGACGGGCCATAGGGAGGGGACGAGACGGGCAGGGAGGTCCCGATTCACGAGGAATCCAAGGACCTCGTTCCGAGAGACCTGTGTGATCCAACTGCACGGCCAAGGAAGTGACAATGGCTGAACCCGTTTCCGGCGGGTCTCCGGAGCGAGGTCAGGCGCCGACGTCCTTAGCAGAGGAGATCTGCCGGGACCGCCAGTGCGGGCTCTCAGTGTTAATCGCATGAAAGAGCAATGGTATGACTCCCATCCACGGTGACACGTACCCGGATCGGGGGTTCGCCGGCAATTGCTGTGTGAGGAAGTAATTCTTCTTGGGATGTGGGAGAAAATGAACATGATAGGCGCAATCAAGCTATTGGTGGTGGAGGACTCGGAGGATGACGCTCTGCTGATTCGCAGTGAATTGCAACTGGCCGGATACGAGGTGATATCAACGCGCGTGGAGACCGCTGAGGCCATGAGTCGAGCCCTGGACTCCGGAACCTGGGATCTCATCATTTCAGACCATTCCCTTCCTTGCTTCAGCAGCGCCGCCGCATTGCGAATCATGAAGGAACACCGGCTGGACATCCCGTTCATCATCGTCTCAGGAACCATTGACGAAGAAACCGCAGTTGGAGCAATGAAGGCCGGCGCTCACGACTTCGTGACCAAAGGCAACATGGCTCGTCTGGCCCCTGCGGTCCGGAGGGAGCTCAGCGAGGCCGAGTCTCGCGGCCAGCGCCGCTGGGCGGAAAGGGAACTTCAAAAGACCAGGGATCGGCTGCAACTCATCATCGAGGCGTCTCCCGTGGGAATAGTCGTGTTGCAGAATGGGTTGTGTGTCTACGTGAACCCGGCAGTGGTGAGGATGTTCGGCTTCGAACGTCCGGAAGAAGTCCTGGGACATCCGATGGAGCAGTACGTGGCCCCCGGCAGCCGCGAGCTCGCGGGGAAGACCTATGAGTCACTGCTGGCCGGCCGAGACCTCAAGATCCCCGTAGACGTGAAGGGGATCAGGTGGGGTGGCGAGGAATTTAGTCTGTCTGCCTGGCCCACGAGGATCGATTACCTGGGTGAGCCCGCGGTCCTGGCTTTCGTGACGGACACAAGCGAAGTCGAGACACTGAAGGGTCAGCTCTTTCAGGCTCAGAAGATGGAAGCCCTCGGCGCGCTGGCAGGAGGAATTGCCCACGATTTCAACAACATCCTCTTTGCCATATCGGGGTTCACCGAGCTCGCGCGGGCTGAAGCGGGAGAGGGGACCAAAATGGCCGACTACCTTAACCAGGTCCTCCACGCTACGGATCGTGCAAGTGACATGGTCAAACAGATCCTCACCTTCAGTCGTCAGAATCGGGTCGAAAAGAAGCCCGTGAACCTTGGTCCCATTGTCAAAGAGGCGCTCAAGCTCATTCGGGCCTCGATTCCCCCCACCATAGAAATTCGCCAGACCATCGAACCGGAGCTCCCGTCGATCCTCGCGGATGCCACTCAATTCCACCAGGTGCTCATGAATTTTTGCACCAACGCGACCCATGCCATGGACAGCAAACCTGGTGTCCTGGCCGTAGACCTGAGGGCCGTGGAGATCGACTCGGATCGATCTCTCCATTTGCCGGAATTGGATTCGGGAACGTACCTGAAATTGTCCGTGAGCGATACGGGACGCGGTATGCCCCCTGAGGTCGTCGATCGGATCTTTGAACCGTACTTTTCCACCAAGCGGCCGGAGGAAGGAACCGGGCTCGGCCTCTCCGTTGTCCACGGGATCGTCAAGGCCCACGGGGGAAGCGTGGTGGTTTCGAGCGAACCGGGAAAGGGGTCGGCATTCACTGTGTACGTTCCCGTCGCGGAAGACATCCGGAGGTCGGAGGAACCCTCGTCGAAGGAGCCGGTTCCCACCGGCTGCGAGCGCATTCTCTACGTGGATGACGAACGGCCTCTCGTGGAAGTCGGCCAACAGATACTGGGAAGCCTCGGGTACGACGTTACGGTTGCGACGGGCAGCCGCGAGGCTCTGGAGGTGTTTCGCTCCGCGCCGTACGGATTCGATCTCGTCATCACGGATCTGATGATGCCGCACATGACGGGACTGGAATTGGCGCAAAAACTTACCGAGATACGACCCGACCTCCCGATCGTTTGCTGCACCGGCTTCGCACAGAGGGCCACTGGGGACGAAGCGAAACGTTCCGGCATTCGGGCCGTGGTTATGAAACCCGTGCTCAAGCGCGACATTGCTCGGACGGTCCGGCAGGCTCTGGATGGTTAGGGCGGTTCCCGTCAGTCGCCGCTCGGGGTTGCACCCCGCAGGGGATGGCGTGGAACGGAGCGACCGGCCGGTTCGCTCCGTACAACCGCTAGTGTGCTCCTGCCTTCCCGGCGGTATACTTGGCCACGAGTTGATCCTGCTCGGGGTGTGCGCCCAGCCAGACAACTTTGCCCGTGTCAATGTGGTAGATGGCGCCCATCACTCTCAGCTTGCGGTCTTTCACTTTCTTGGTGAGAATGGGACTCGTCTTGAACAGGTCTTCAACCGCCTGCCACACGTTCTGCTTGATGCACGCTTCCACGAGATCGTGGCCGGTGAGTTTCGGGTTGCTCTTCTTGGTCTTTTCCACTGCCGGGACAATAGTCTTCACGAGCGCGGCGATATTGCCGTGGGCCTCGCCGCCCTCGACGGTGGCGGTGACGGCCCCGCACTTCGTGTGGCCCAACACGACGAGCAGCGGTGTGCCCAGGTGATCGACCGCGTATTCCATGGACGCAACTTCATCCACATTCGCCACATTTCCTGCCACGCGAATGACGAAAATCTCCCCCAGGCCCCGGTCGAAGAGAATCTCGACAGGAACCCGCGAGTCAGAGCAGGCCAGCACCGTAGCAAACGGATGCTGTCCCTTTTCTGCGGTGTTGAGCCTCTCGGCGTAGCTCTGATGGGGATGTTCGGGTTTTCCCGAGACATAGCGGGCGTTCCCCTGCTGCAACATGCCCAGAGCGCCTTCCGCCGAAATGCCCGGCCCTTCGCCGGCAGTCCCGGCCTGAGCGAAGACCGCCAACAGCCACGCGATACCAAAAAGAACCCGTAGCGCTTTGCCCATACTCATACTCTCCTCGTAGAACTTGGTCCCGAGGGACCTTACACCGGTTTGTCGACGAACCGGCCGGCTCTATGAACCGGTCGGATGATTTGGCATCGACTCCAGAATCCGCATGCGACTATTCGAATCTCATGGCCTCGGACGGATCCAATCGACTGGCTTTTCTCGCTGGGATGAATCCGGACACCATCCCGAGGACTAGGCCGAACACCATGCCCCCGAACATGCTCGCGGCAAAAACCTCATATGCCGGGACCGTATCCAGAAGTCGTTTGAGCACTTCCACCGAGACAAATCCCACGAGCATGCCCGATCCCGCACCCATAAGGCTGATGGTGATCGACTCCAGCAGAAACTGTGACATGATCGTTCGATCCGTTGCCCCGACGGCTTTGCGAAGACCGATTTCCGTTGTTCTCTCCCGGACCGCGGCCAGCATCACGTTCGTTATTCCCAGACCTCCGAGCAGCAACGTCACTACCAGCGATGCGTAAATGAAGAGCTTGATCATGAACACGGCCTGCTTGATGGTGTCGATCCGTTCCGGAAAGTATTTCACGTCCATAGCGTCCGCGTACCCGGGCTGGTTGGAGCTTATCAGCTTCAAGATCTCCTGCTGGAGCGGTCGCACCGCATCCCAGTTCGCCGCGCGAATATAGATGTCCCTGATCTCGTACATGCCGGGAAACCTGGATCTGGCTACGCTGAGGGGAATGATGATGGTCTCGAACAGACTCTTGTCTTCCACCCCACCCATGACGCCGACAATCTGAAACTGGTGGCCGCTCACAAAGATGGTCTTGCCGATGGGGTCGGTCTTGTTCTGAAATAGCTTTTGGACCACGGTCTCACCCACGATGCAAACGCTGCGTTTTCCTTCCACGTCGTCGCTCGTCAGAATTCTGCCCTGGGACAGCGGGATGTACAGCGTGTCGAAGAACCTCTCTTCCACGCCGATGAGCCTGCCTACCATCGTGTTGTTCCCGCAGCGCATCTGGAGCCCCGCGGACCAGACAATGGGCGAGACGGATTTCACCTGCGGCAGTCTTCGGATGTCTTCCACATCCTTGGAGAAATACTGTCCGTGGTGCCACCGCTTGCTTCTGTCGAAGTCCCAGGTGGCCTTGATGATGGTGGCGCTCCCGAGGACCTCGAGGTTGCGGCCGAGGTCGGTCTCGACTGAGTCGCCGAGGGTCAACACGGTCACGAATCCCGCTATACCAAGCGCGATTCCAAGGATGACGCTTCGGTACCGGCGTTTCTGCCTGTAAATTTGACGTAATGAAATCTGGACCAGATCAGAGTTCAGCATTCGGCGATACGGACATCCTTCCACAATTGCCGCTGTTTTCCTGCGGGATCCGCCCCAGGAACGGGAGACAGCTCCCATCATCTGCAATCTTGTCTGTGAAAACAGCGTGTTCCGACATCATCAATCGGAATTTCCCCCCCAAGGCACTATGTCAGGAGCGCGGCCGAATTTCAAGGGTTGACGGTCGTGGAATCGGACGGTCAATCCTCGAGATTGGCTGCATCCTTCATTGCGAAGTTGGAAACCCCGGAGTGGCGGAGGGGGAGCCAGACGGTAAACTGGGTCCCCTTCTCGTCCGATTTGACGGAGATGGACCCGTGATGGTCCTCGACAATCCTCTTGGACAGCGTAAGACCGATTCCGGTGCCGTAATCCTTGGTGGTGTAGAAGGGATTGAAGATCTTCTGGAGCTCTTCGTCAGGGATGACCCTCCCGTTGTTCCGGATTTTCATCTCAAAGTAGGTCTCCGCCTCAAGGGCGCCCGCTTCCTGGGCCCGGCCGCTGGGAATGGAGACTCCCGTTTCCAGTTCGATGCAGCCGCGCCGGGGAGAGGCTTCCAGCGCGTTGGAAATCAGATCCCTGACCACCTGCTCGAAACGATTGGGATCAAGGTAGACTTCCCCCACCTCCTTGCCGAGGTTGGCTTGAAGGTCGAGATTCTTCTCGTTCATTCGCCCCGCGTAGAGGGTGAGGACCCGTTCGATGATTTCGTTGGGGTCGGCGCTTACCAACTTTATCCGCTCGTGGCGGGTGAAGTCGATGAGGCTGTCAAGGATCCGTTCCAGCCTCTGGATCTCGCCGATGATGATCCCGCAGGTTTCTCTCAGTTGAGCGCTCACCGCCATTTGACCTGATTCGATCTGGCGGTGCATTCTGCGCGCAAAACCGCCGATGATGGCCAGAGGCTGCCGGAGCTCGTGGGCGACCTCTGCCGTGTGATTGGCTATGGCCTTTGCCTTTCGCGACTGGACGATGTGCTCGTACAAGTCGTCGATGATGCGGATCTTTTCAAGCAACTCTACCCGTGAGGCTTTCAGTTCCTTTTCCAGGAGGCGCCGGCGGGTGATGTCGCGCATGACCCCCTCATATCGCATGGCGCCGTTCTCTTCCATCCGCGATGCCTTGCAGCGTATTCGCGCGTACTTGACGGCTCCCTTGGCGCTGAGGATTCCCACTTCGTCGTCAAATACGGAACCGAACCGGAGATGAAACATCGCTTCCACCCGCGCCCTGTCATCCGGAACGATGTGATCCTGCAACCTCGTATCCAGAATCTGTTGCACCGGGCAGTCGAGGAATGACTCGATCTGCGTGTTCACATACGAGATCGCCCCGTCTTCGTCGAGGATGAAGAGAACGTCGGGAACGTTCTCGATGAGCATGTGATAGCGGCGCTCCGAATCCCTGAGCCACCTCTCGATGCGCTTTCGTTCGTTGAGCTCGGTCTGGAGCGAGGCGGTCTTCTCTTCGATTTCCTTCTCCAGCTCATCCGCATGCATGATGGTCTTACCGGCGAGGGGGCGAACGAGGAGCATCATTCCCACCGTCGCGAGCATGATCAGGATGACGATGATGTTGCTCGTGGCCCAGATCTGCCGATTGATCGGCGCATAGAGCTCATCCCGGGCCATTTTCAGCACCATGCCCCACGAACAGCCGCGCACGGGGCCGTAGGCGATGACTTCGTTTTCGCCTTCGGCCTCATCGCTTATCATGACGCCGGTCTGGTCCGCGGTCGCCCTGAGAAACGCGGTTCCGAGCGCGGACCGCGAGCTGACACTCCTGACCGTTCCGGCCCTCCGGAAGGGGAAAACGAGATCCACGCGGTCTCCGTGTACCACCCCGATGACCGCTTCCCCCGTTGTCCCCAGTCCGGTATAGTCTTCAATGATCCTTTGCAGTTGAAAGAGCCTGAACAGAACGAGATCCGTGCCCACCCGCTCAGCCCCGCTCTCTATAATGGGCGCCTGAACTCCGATGTAGGACCGGCCCGCCAGCGCAACGGGACCGTGGAGGAGGGTCTCCTTGGACCTGATCGTCCGAGGGGTGATAAATTCCGGTGGGATGTCCAGGCCCACCTGCACGACGAGATTACCTTTCGCGTCGAACCGACTGATTCCGTACACCTCGGGCGCATATTCCATCGCATCGGCCAGCACCGCCTTGGTGAAGGACTGAAGCTCCTCGAGGCTTGCTTGACCGTTGTTGTATTCGGCGAGTTTTTTCCGAGCCATGGTGCGGGAGGCCATCTGCTTCGCCACGTCCCTGGTGCGGGCGAGATACTCCTCCACCGCAGTAGTCTTGGTGGTCAGTGCGAGGAGCAGCGTTCTCCGTTCCTCTTTCTTGAGGTACTCGTAGAGGGGGGCTATCGTGGCTACCGTCACAATGACGGCAACGGAGAAGATGCCTAGGGTCGCACTGATAACCAGGGATCGCTGCAACCGTTGCGCGCGGCCTTCGGAAGACACGGCGGGTCTCTCTTTTCGCTGCCTGTCAATGTCGGGCATAATTGAGAACAAGAATCCTTGCACGTCATTGTTGGCCCGTTCTCACGGCAATATATATTATACCAGCTCAGTCCGCCGAAAAGATACTGCAAAGGTGGTCCTTCACCGAGCCAAGGGATGCTTTCGGGATTGGGTTAAGATGTGGGGAGCATGGCTGCACTGGTTCGTGGTGGCGGAGAGAGAGGGATTCGAACCCCCGGTACCAGCGTGGGTACAGTTGATTTCGAGTCAACCCCCTTCGGCCTCTCGGGCATCTCTCCGCATCCGGTCCGGGCGAGACCCGGAACTCCGTTCCGCCGTCCCTGAAACGCTGACTCATCTGTCACCGGCAGGCGCTCGGCATCACGATGATTCTGGGGCACCCATTCAGGGATTACCGCAACTGCCTGAAGAACTGTCGCATGAGCTCCGCGGCCTCCGCTTCCATGACCCCCGAGACCACCTCGATCTCGTGGTTGATCCGCGGGTCGTGAGCAAGATCAAAGAGGCTCCCCGCTCCGCCCCAGCGATGGTCCCGCGCACCGTACACCAGTCGCGGAACCCGGGCGTGGAGCAAGGCGGCCACGCACATCACGCACGGCTCTAATGTAACATAAAGCGTGGTCCGCAGCAATCTCCAATCGTGGCTCTTTCCTGCGGCTTCACGCAAGGCGATCATCTCGGCGTGCGCGGTGGGATCGGCGTCTCTCTCCACCGTATTGAAGCCCGCGCCGAGAATCATCCCGTCCCGCACCATGACCGCGCCCACCGGGGATTCACCGAGACGGGCCGCCTCCCGGGCCAGATCGAGAGCAATGCTCATGAAGTGCTCATCAGAGGGGTCTATCCGGTGCATCGCGCTATCGAGATGGGCAAAATGTGGAGAAGGCGACTCTCAATATGCTTATCAGAAAGTGGATCCACCTGTCACCTCGGGGTAATCACGGTGATCGACGTCAACAGCCTCCATTCCTTATCGCAGGTACTGCAAACGATGATCATGCGGGGACCGGCGCGAGTAGCCAATATATATTGGGAATTCTTGATAAGGGGCAGGGGGAGGTCGTTTTTCACAAAGTCCGTTCCCCGCTCACGTGCAGATAAGGTCTTCCGCCTATCCTCAGATGAGCCCCATCCCCTTGAGCACCGAGAGCATAACTGCCGCAGCCATCACCGACCCCACCTGACCACCGGTGTTGGCCCCCATGGCGTGCATGAGCAGGAAGTTCTTCCGATTATAGAGCTGTCCCTGGGTCTGAACCACCCGGGCGGCCATGGGATAGGCTGATATGCCGGCCGCGCCGATGAGGGGGTTGATCTTGCCGCCGGAGAGCACGTACATCAGCTTGCCGAAGAGTACGCCGGCCACGGTGTCGAGGCAGATGGCAAGGAAACCGAGTCCGAAGATCGCAAGAGTCTCGGCCTTCAGGAACGCGTGGCCTTCCATGGTGCCGCCGATTGCAAGTCCCAGGAAGAGGGTTACCATGTTGGCTATTTCGTTTTCAGAAGCGCCGGTGAGGCGTGCAACGACCCCGCTCTCCTTCATGAGGTTGCCCAGCATGATCATCCCCATCAACGGCAATCCTTTCGGCGCAATCAAACCGGTGATCAGGGTCACCACGATGGGAAAGACGACGCGAGTGGTTTTCGAGACGGTGGGATTGATCGTCGTCATCACCACCACGCGTTCGGCTTGGGTAGTCAGCGCCCGCATGATCGGGGGTTGAATGATCGGTACGAGGGACATGTACGAATAGGCCGCGACCGACACCGCGCCGAGAAGGTGCGGCGCGTACTGGGTCGTCACGTAGATCGCCGTGGGCCCGTCGCAGGCCCCGATGATGCCGATACAAACCGCTTCCAGCTTGCCGAACCCCAGAGCGAGAGCCAGAAGCAACGTAAGAAATATTCCGCACTGACCGGCCGCTCCGAAGAGGAGGATCTTCGGGTTCTCCAGCAAGGGTCCAAAATCGGTCATGGCCCCGATGCCCACAAAGATCAGCAGTGGAAACACCTCGGTGATGATGCCTATATCATAGAAAAACTTGATTATCCCTCCCGTGTCCATGACCTCACTGAGCGGCACGTTCACCAGGAGGCAACCGAAACCGATGGGCAAGAGTAAGAGCGGCTCGACTTCCTTAACGATGGCCAAATAGATCAGGCCCGCAGCCACGAAAAGCATCACCAAATTCGGCAACCCCTGGGACACGAGGTACCGGGAACCGTCCAGGAGTCCCGAAAGACCGGCAAGGATACTCTCTATCATGATGAAACTCCTATCTCCCGGCCTTGTTGTGTCGGCCCGCGTTGTCACCCAGAGGGAAGACTTTCTTGAGCACCTTCATCAACAGGATGAGTAACCCCATCGTCAAGAACGTGCCTCCCAACCCTACAAGCATCATGGTCATGCCGAACGTCCAGTTGTCCACGCTCCGCTCCTGATAGCCAGTCGATTGGATGAGCCCGAATGTCTCAGGGTCATCCGGTATGAAATCATATATCAGAATCCTGAAAGTCGTTGCAACCTTTCATTCAATAGATCGAGACGAGAAAGCAATCGTCGAAGGAGAAACCGACGGCCGCTGAAGCCTCGATAATCCGCCACGCGGGTACAAACCGCAGACAAAAAAAAGAGTCAGTCAGATTCACCAAGGTGAATTTGACTCAAAGAACTGAATCGAATGTGGCAGCCTCTCGGGAATCGAGCCTTGATGTGTGTCGCCACCATATCATTTTATGACGATTATTGAGAGGGCGGGCGGATAATTTTTTGGAAAAATTGCGCCACCACCCCGGTGAGAGTCAAACCGGTGAGATCCCATACACTCCCGAAAAGATTGCGGCGAGAGAGCCCGGAACCCCTCGGCCGTCGATTCCCGTTGATCGATGAGTCGGATCGCAAATGAAATCAGAAAATTCGCCTGATTCAAAGAAATTGCTTGCGCCTGCAAATAGGGGGGGGTAGGATGCGCCGATTCCCACCCCGATGATGTCTGCATTCGGGGTGCGGTTAGATCTCCTTGAGACTGAGGAGGCAAAGGATGAAGAAGATAATAGTGCTGCTGACGCTCCTGGCTTTCGTCGCTGGCGTGCCGATGGCCATGGCTGCCGCGAAGGCCAAAGAAGAAAAGATCAACTGCTGCGTCAAGGGCAAATGCAAGAAGATGACGGAGAAGAAGTGCGAGGCTGCCAAAGGCGAAGTGGTGGTGGACTGCAAAGACTGCAAGAAACCTGAAAAGCCCGCAAAGCCCGCCAAAACGAAGCCGGAATCGAAGACCCCCAAGCCGAAGCCGACCGACTAGCGATTACCAGCAATCATAACACTGGCGATGGCCGCGGGAATTGGCAACCTGCCTCCGTCGCCAGTGCCGCGATATGCCCCGGCCTGGTCCTCCGATAGCGGGGCCCCTCCGCTTGGCGTTGTCTCGATAACAGCCTCACCGTAGCGGTTCTGTGGTGGGCGCCCAGGATTCTCCCCCGCTGAAGATGGCGGGAATATCCCGCCGAAGGAAATCCGGCAGCGCACCCGATGAACAAGTTTCTGCCAACTGCTCTGTTCCTGCCTTCCCGCTCAACGGTTACCATTTCTCTCTCTTGCCCGGCCAACTCGCACTCCAGCCAATAGTGGTGACTGTTTATCCGCTCTCCGCGAGCCGGCATGACTTTTTCGCGCTCCAACATTCATTTACACCGTGTAAAATAGTCTGACATAGGAGAAGATGCAGGGGGACTCCGCGCACGAATCAACGTGCTTCTCTCCGGGAGCTCCAGCCGACGGCGCCGCCGCCGCTTCTTGGTACGCTGATTGCTTGTCTGCACCTGAGGAGGCATGTGCTCCGGATGGTCACGCAAGATCCCCACAAGGTTTCCGTATAATGTCCGACCGGTGGCCGGACCGGGAATCGGCAGGGGCGAGGCTGGCCCTTGAAGCGATTCACTGCCGAAGCATCGTTTCAGGTCGGATTTCATGAACGCACTGCATTCTTTGTTCGGAAAGGAGATCGGATCATGATCCCAAGGAAGGTTCTCTTTTGCACGGATTTCTCCGAGAACTCCCATGCCGGGGGGCAATGGGCACTGGACTTTGCGCACGCCTTTGGCGCAGGCCTCATCATTCTCCACGTCATCAATTCATCCAGACTCGGTTTTCCGGCCTTTGAAAGCGGCGTCGCGTTGGATCTTCAGGATTTGCTCGACAGCATTCAGGAGTCGGTCGGGAAGGCCTTTGAGGAGGAGCTCGAAAAGTCCAGGAGAGTCCTGTCCGATGTGTCCGCGTACTCGCGGACGGGGGTTCCGGCGGTGGAAATCGTCCGTTTTGCCGACGAGGAGTCGGTCGATCTTATCGTCATGGGAACCCACGGCTGGACGGGCTTCAAACACCTTATCCTGGGGAGCACGGCTGAGAACGTTGTGCGGACGGCGAGATGCCCGGTGCTCACCGTGAAGTCGACCGCGGTCTAGGCTGACCGGAAGCAGGCCAGGACGGCGTTTCGACCGACACCCCGGCCCCGCGGAGCGTCGAGACGGGGCGCCGCGCTGCGGACGATTCGATGGTACCCATCAAATGGTGGTCCGACGGAACGCTCCATTGCGTCAGGGCTTCCAGGATCGGAGGCAGGCATGAAAAGCGTGTTGCTTATGACAACGCTGCTCTGTTTCGCCCTGTCGGGGATTGTCGCCACGTGCCAGGCATCGCAACCCGACCCGAATTTTGCTTTGCTCCGGGCCGCCTTTGAAGGCGATCTGGCCAGGGTGAGAGAGAACCTCGCGAAGGGCGCGTCCGTGAATTACCGATGCACAAGCTTGACGCCGCTCATTGTGGCCTCGTTCAACGGGCACCTTGGCGTGGTGAAGGAGCTCCTTGACAGAGGGGCGGATGTAAACCTCAGGGCCAAGGATGCCCCCACGGCTCTCATGGAGGCGTCAGCACTGGGGCATGCGGAGCTGGTGGAGCTCCTCCTCGAGAAAGGCGCAGAGGTTAATGCCACCGCTTCCTTCGTCTGGACCGAGATTCGGATGAGAGGAGATTCTTGCGCGGACCTCAAGGAGGCGGGAGCCGCGGAGGAATTGTGCGTGGCCAAGGAGTGCTGCATGACCGCGCTTTGCGTGGCAGCGGATCCGAAAGTGCGCGCCATTCTCAAGGCAAGGGGCGGGCACGAGTGATCCGGATTGCCGTAGAGCCGCCCGCGGTATTTTCTCGGAAGGGCTACCCCGGGGCGTGCCGGGGACCGGGCGGTTTCGGCAGGAACCCTCTTTCCAACGATCTTATGAATTCACAGTCGAAACCGCGCCTCGCGAATTCACCGAACATTGCACGGTTCACAAGCCTCTGCTCTCCTGCGGAATTCGCCGTATACGACAAATCACCCGAGCAAACCATGTCGCCTGCGTGAACGAGGGCGTAAAGCCGCGTGAGATTATCGTAGTCCAAGTAGCACAAGAGACCGCCTGCACTCTGAAACCGGTGGAGCTGATCCACGGTCTTCGGCATGGCCCCTTTTCGGGGTGGAATCGGGCTTCGAGCGTCGCGCACCACGATTGCGGCATCAATCATGCCTTTCCGAAGACGGTCTTCAAGGAAGACCAGAGTCTTCGTCAAAGGGTTCCAGTGGAGTGCGGTCTCCACCGTGATATCCACCAGGATCTCGACCCTTCCGGTTCTGTCGCCCCGGACCTTCATCGACAGGTCCGCGGCCGACGCTTCAATCAGTTCCGCGATGTGATATCCGGCGTCCTCCGGTCTCTCCTCAAAGCAGATCTTCAGTGCGGCCACAATGACATCTCGGCGGGGAGGCTCTTGGGGGAGACTGCGGAGGAGTCTTTCACGCTCGGCCTGCCAGACTCGGGCCACGATTTCCATCGGATCTTCAAGAGCCACCTCGGGCGCGGCAGAAAGGAGTCTGTTCGCGGTCAGCAGGACCTCTCGAGGACTCGTCACCCCTCTGAGGCGCTCTTCCAGGAGCTTGCGGTCCAACGGATGAAACTCGGGCAATGGGGCCGCGACTCCCTCATAGGCCCACGCAAGGCGGGCACGAACAATGTCGAGCGCTTGCGACAACGTACACCCCTCGAGAAGGAAGACATTGCCGGTGAGACGCTGCTCCGCGGCCGGGTCGAGCTGCGGTTTGAGATGGTTGTCCCAGCGTTCGGGTCTCACGAAGCCGACGGGCACAATATTCTCGGCTTCGTTGACAATTTCCGCGACGAGCTTTCCGAATGCTCGTGCCAGTTCGGGCGTGTCGAGGTTTTCGAGTTGGTCGAAACAGAGGATCATCGGACGGAAGAATCGGAGCAACGCGCCGACCGTGACGAGGATATCCTTGGAGCGCTCCTCATGGGATTCATCGGACATGTCCGCTTCGGTGAAGCGCAAACCGAGAGCTCTGGCGTCCTCCTCATCGGGAACCGCGGCGGTCAGGAAATTGCCGACCGCGTCCCGTTTCGCCGGTTGGCAGTACTGAAACAGCGCCCTGAGCACCATTCTCGACGTACGTCCCCTGATTGACCCGCAACTTCTCAGCAACTCCTCGGTCGTCTTGAGGATTTCGGCCCACCTCTTTCCCGTCCGGAACGAGAAGATCTTCAGGGGGTCCTTTCTAATGGTTTGGAGGTAAATCCTGCCCCGGTCGTCGGGGTGATCGCTAAGAAGACGCTCGAAGCCGGCCAGCAAGACCCGGGCCAGGATAAGATCCAATCGGGTCGCGCCCGCGGGGCCTGCACGAAGAGGTTCCTCGAGACTCGCGGCCACCGTCTCCATCAGCCTGGAAGACATCCTGCGGTGGTCCTTCATGGGGTAGACGTACACGAACGGGGTTTCGCGATCATCCTTCGAGAAGAGCCGCTTAATGAGATGGGTCTTCCCGGTGCCGGCATCGCCGAGGACCAGAGCAGCGGCATGCGGAGTGGCGCCGATCTGCCGGATGATGTCCATGAGGCCGTGAAACGCCCGAGCGTTTATCGTGGGCACGTCAGGCTCGCCTGAGCGCCGCGGATCGCCCACTGCCACGTCGACGAAAGGATTGAAGGGTAACTCCGGAGGGGGAGCTCTCATGGATGTCGCCCTACCTTGTTCTCACTCTCGACACTTCTGCTATAGCGGCCGGGGAGTGCGCCGTCGTCAGGGCGCCCACCGGTGACCACTTCGTGAAGCTTGCTCCAGCCCTTGCTTCCTCGATGGAGCATCGGTATCGAGCCTATGTAAAATTTGTAGACGATGAAGAGCGCCCTTTGGGAGAGGATTCTATCCTTCAGCGGCCCGCCTCCACCGCATCCTCAGGTACAGCCGCCCGTCGCGTACCAGCGAATCCCGTTGCTCGTTTAGGCTGTAATCCTGAGGATCTCCGCGATGGAGCTCAATGACCGGATCAGCCTGCTCGTTGAGATCCAGCAACAGCCGATCGAAACGATCACACGCCCAACCGAGAAAACGGCGAACTTTGAAGATTGGAACAAAACCTCCCAAGTGGTCCGGTACGAACCGATGGTACGCAGCTCTCAGGGTTTCGAGGTCTGAGACGGTCCCGGCGGCGGAGCGGGCCTTGATCGGGCTGAGCGCGGAAGTAAAGATCCGGGCAGCCGATTCAACGTCCCAGATCCTCGGGGTCTGTTTTCTGTCCCGCGGCGGTTCGAGAAAAACCAATCCCCTTTGCCAGAGCTCATAGATCAGATTCCTGGTGTCGGTGACAGCGTACCGTGCTCGCCTGTTCTGTCTCGCGAGGGCGCCCTTCCAGCGGGAACCGCATTTCTCGGCAAGCTGGGCGTAGGTTACACCGGTTGCGGCATGTTTCCGGAGGGTTGCCAGCACGCGGTCTTCTACCTGCTCGGTCGTAAAATCTTGCTGTGACCGGAGTCCTCTTCTCGTTTGAGCTGACATGGTTGATCAAGCCCCTGGAATAGGTCCGCACGCCAGCGCGGGTGAAACCGGTTTCGTGACGCTCACAAAGCTCTATGTTCGGCTCATATTCACGTATCTATACCCGAAGGGAGATCGGCGGGCAAGAAAATTACCGGCCGAAAGGTGCGTCACCGTACACCACTGCACGGCTAAAGAAGCGACCATGTTTGAAGCCGGTCCCGGCGGGTCTCCGAAGCGAAGCCAGCCTCCGCCGTCCGCAGCGGAGGAGATCGGCCAGTACCGGCAGTGAGCTATAGTGGAGCGCATTGGTGTTACGCGGAGGTAGGGTCCTCATGACAGCGCCAGTCTTGTCCTTCCGCCACCCAAACGTCCGCAGCCGGCACGCCGGGAGCGGCCAAGAAATTGATTGACAGATCAATCAAACCATCGTAAAAGAGCTCATTCCCGTTTCACCGGGTTCCAAGAAGACGCTTCGCACAACCTCGGACGGTCTCCCGGCAGAGCTCGCAGATGGAACAACCTTATGCCGTATAGCACAAACGAATCCGTAACCGATTCCAGAAAAGACAAAGAAGCCGTCATACTCGACGCCGCTTGCCGAGTGATCCGCGAACGGGGGTTTCACCAGGCACGGATTACCGACATCGCTCAGAGCGCCGGCATATCGTACGGGCTCGTCTATCACTATTTCAAGAGCAAGGCCGACCTGTTCGATGCCATTCTCAAGGAGTGGTGGAGCGGGCTGTTCGCGATGATGGAAGAGAGCGACGCGAAAATGCTTGGCGTCGAGGAAAAATTGGAAGCGATGGTGACCTACTTCCTTGACCAATATGAAAGGCGACCGGACCTTGTCCACATCTTTATCACCGAAATTTCACGGTCTTCGGCGAACCTTACTCCTCCACGGTTGAAATGGTTCAAGGCCTTCATGAGCCGCACGGAAAAGATGATAGCGGCTGCCCAGGCGGAGAAGAGGCTCCGTGACGACATCAAGCCGAGGTACCTCACGTACATATTCCTGGGCGCTGTGGAAACGTTCATCTCCACGATGGTCCTCGAGAACCACCCCCTCAGAGGAAAAGGACAGAAGCAGAGAATTGCCCAGGCCCTCCTGGAGGTTTTCCTCCACGGTGCGCGAGCACATAACAGCCGCCTGAAGTCGGTCGCCCTCCGCTAGGACCGCGCGGGATTTGATTTGACGGGGCAGGAGGTTGTGGTCGATACTTGGCCGGATAGCGTTCAGATTCCGACAAACGCCGAGAGACCCTCAATCGCGATAGACAAGAAACAGAAAAGGGAGAACAACATGGCGCTTATTTCAGTACAAGAAGTGTTCCAGAAGATGCCCGAGGTATTTAACGCGGCTGCCGCCGCCGGCCTCGATCTCGTCTTCCAGTTTCACATTACCGGCAATGAAGCGGGTGACTGGAACGTGGTCGTCAAGGACGGCGCGTGCAAGGTGGGCGAGGGAGTTCACGCGAGCCCTTCCGTAACCCTAACCGTGGCCGACGTCGACTGGCTGGGGATCTGCAACGGGACGCTCAACGGCATGACTGCGTTCATGACCGGAAAGCTCAAGGCCTCGGGCGACATCATGGCCGCCCAGCGCATTGAATCACTCTTTCCTATGAGATCCTAATCTCACCCGTTCTGCTGTCAAAGCGCGGGGAGGCCCTTGGCCCAAAATGCGGTCTCCTCGCCCTTCGCCTATGATCCTCGTGCGTTACGTCGGCCGTCGAGGCCGGCGCTACTCTTGATGACGCTGGCGCCTCAGTTCCCGGGCCTTCTCCTGGAGATCCACCACTCGGTCGGTTTCATCAACGATCTCGTCTCCCAGAACCGTTTCGATTACGTCCTCGAGAGTCACCAGTCCCGCCACGCCGCCGTATTCGTCGACCACGATGCCGATATGCCTCCGTTGTTTCAGGAAACTGGCGAGCAAGGCTAACGAGTCCCGCGTCGCGGGGACAAAGCCGATGGGCTTCGCTATCGTTCCGATGGGGAGGGTCGGTTCCGCAAGGGACTTCGAGGAAAAGAGGTCGTGGATCATGATGTATCCGGTAATGTTCTCCCGATCGCCGTCGTACACGGGTATGCGGGTGATACCTTTCCCCTCCGCAACCTTCCTCGCAGCTTCCATGGTCATGTGAATATCCAGGGAGAATATGACGGTTCGCGGGGTCATGATCTCGCGGACGGGTTTGTTCTCGAGGTTGATGATATTGTGGACGAGGAGACTTTCCCTGGCGGTAATCTGACCTTCAAGCGCGCCCATGCGCACCGCGGCGAGGATTTCCTCTTCCGTCACGGTCGGAATCTTGCGGCCCGAGGTGAACAGTCCCGAGAATCGGTGCGTGACGAGTACCGCAGGGTAGAGGAAATACTTCAGGAAGGTGACCGGCCAGACGATGAACGGCCACAAAGCGCGCCAGTAGACGACTCCGAGGGTCTTGGGCATGATTTGTCCGAATAACAGGACCAGGAGCGTGAAAACGGCTGAAAACAGGACCACCTTTGAGGAGCCAAAAACCTCCGCGGCATACACGCCTGCAATAGTGGCTCCCGCGGTGTTGGCAGCGGTGTCCATGATGATAATTGCGGCAATGGGTACGCCGATGTTTCGCTTCAAATCGATGAGTTTCTGCGCAAGGCCCGCTTTCCTGCCCGAAGCTTTTGCGGCCTCGAGTGTTCCCAACCGAGTGGAGTAAAGCACTGCCTCAAAAAGCGCGCCGTTGGCCGCGAGGAAGATGGTCAGGATAACCACGACAATGAGAATCGTCATTCTGGACCTCTTGTGGGATAGTCACCCGGGAGCCGCCATAAGGAGGGACGAAAGGCAGGATGTGGGTCTCGATACCGAAGGCCTGAGGAATGTGGGTAAGCCCCCGGCCGCAGCGTCCGTCGCACCCGCGTCGGGCAGATTCCACCCCGAGGGACCGGACTTACTATGAGAGCGTTCGGGGGCAGAGCTTCTCGATCCTGAGTTGAAGATCGGGCGCCTGGAGCAATTCCTGAGCCGACTTGAGACGGATGACCCCATAGCCCTTCTGCCGGTATCGGTCATCGTCGTGCATCACAACTGCCTTGGCGATGAACTTCAACTGGTAACCCGCGTCGAAGAGCCTGCGCGAGAATGAAACATCCTCACCCTGGTAGAATCCGAGGTCGTCATTCCACGAATGTTCCAGGAAAATGTAGTCCTTGTAGATTCCGTATCCGCCGGTCATGTACTGGCACTTGTCGAAATACTCCTGGTACGACCTCAGGAAGGTGTAATTCTCGATCACGTTCACCCAATCGCAATACCGCGAAATGTCGGGGTTGAGAATGATCCCCGTGGCTATGTCGAAATTGCCGCTGATTTCCAACACGGCCTTTGCCCAATCGGGATGGAGCAGGAAGTCGTCATCCAGGCTCACGAACGTATTGAAGTGTGCTTCCTTTGCCAGAACATTTCGCATGGCGCCGAGCCGGCCTTGCTCCGCGGCCTCGACCATGGGAAACGTTCGTATTCCCTCTCGGCCGGAAAGCTGTTCCACGCAGCCGGCCACCATGATTTCGTACGTATGGGCCGGCAACTTCTGGGCCCGAATGGAACCGAAGAGCCTCTCCAATGGCTCGGGCCGCTTGCCGTTGGTAATGATTCCGAAGCTCAAACCTCGCGGCTTGAAACTCTTCCTGGTCCGTCCCGGGACCGTCGGCGGCAGGGCCTTGCCAAAGGCGTTCAGGAGATCGATCCGCTGGCTCAGCGTGAGGATCTCCAGTCGATGTATGGCGGCGATGTTTTCCTGCAACTCGTTGCGCAGGATCTCGGTCTCTTTTTTCAGCATTTTGACGTCGCGATCTTCCGGTCGCTCGCTGTCGGTCCGAAGCGTCTCCCGCTCTTGCCTCACCGAAGCGGAATTCGTCGCACCCGCGGTCTGAAGCTCTCCGCGCAGTCTATCCACTTCTGCCCTTAGCTGATCCAATTCCGCATGGTACCCATTGGGAAAGAGTCGCGTGAGAAAAGAGCCGATTTTCTGCCGGAGACCGTTACCAGCCATGTTTTTCTCCCTCACCTGGGCCTCGTCATTTCAGCGGCGACGGGCGTGCCATCGATGTGCCGAGTCCGCCGAAAACCGCTGTTCGGGGTGGCGGTGTGGCTCTCGACCGCCGGTCGAAAGATTAGGAACTACC
>Ga0172371_10002066_pt1 | contig 32035 bp, 30 predicted proteins | sample Lak12m_FD_114543 | JGI IMG/M metagenome (GOLD analysis project Ga0172371, IMG submission 114543) | Freshwater microbial communities from Kabuno Bay, South-Kivu, Congo - kab_022012_12m | ecosystem: Environmental > Aquatic > Freshwater > Lake | place: Democratic Republic of the Congo: South-Kivu...
GATTTCCGCCGTAGCCTTTTGGACTTCCGATTTGAGCGCGGTATTAAAATTTTTCGTCTCCTGATAGAGTAAAGCATTGTCAATGGCAATGCCGGCCTGCTTGGATAAAGTATTCAATAAATCCAAATCTTCTTTGGTGTAGGCATCGCCGGAAATCTTAGCGCCAAGAACAATAATACCGATTAATTTATCACTGCTCATTAGCGGCAAACAGATTGAAGCCTCAATATGCTCCATATGCTCAAACAGCTTAGCAAAACTCTCCCGCTCTTTGGGATCTTGCGAATCGCGGGAAAGCAATAGAAATTCATCGCGAACCAGCGGCTTTTGGATTTTTTGCAGATGCTTGGTTAAAAAGCTATCTTGAACCAGCGAGATGCCGTTTTGTTCATTGAAACCAATAACCTTGGCAATCCGGTATTGCACGGGATTGGTTTTAAGATCGGCGATTAGAACGCCGGCCCGGTCAAGCTGCATAGTTTTTATGATCGTGTCCACAATCAAACCGATAATTTTATCAAGATCGATATAGTGATTTAATTCGTCGATGAGCTTGTTAATGGTTTCTTGGTAATTATACAGCGAAACGAAAAAATGCCTGTTAGCAAAAGTCTTTAATCTCCTATCAATGACATAAAACATTAAAATAAACAGCGGCGCCACAATTATACCGGCTAAATAAGCGGATGGAGACCAAACACCGCCGAAAGCAATGTCATAAATCCATGTTATCAAATAAAATATACCGTAAGCGAAAGCTGCGACACCAAAATAAATAAAAGTCTTGCGAGCAACGATACGAATATCCATCAAGCGATAACGGATGATGGCGTAGACCGTTAATGCAATTGTAACAACGCCTAATGTCTGACCAAGCCAATTTATTTTAAAAATACCCACCCACGGCAACAATAAATTAGGAAACATCGCCATACCGGAGCCGAAGAAATAACCCCAAAAAATATATTTTAGTTGAGCCCTAACTACACCTCTCTCTTTAAAATATTTTCTTAATAAAATTACCAGGCCGTAAGCGATAATCCCGCTTACATACGAAAAATATAAAAAATACAAATTCCCCCAAATAATTTCCTTCTCCAAGCCCGGATGGACATCCACTCTTTTTATGATCAAATCCGGTAAAACCACTAATACGGCCGTAACTAAACTAATAATAATAGCCCAAACTGCTTTCTTAAATTTTGGTATTTCACCATACGGAAATATTTGAGAAAAGAGATAAAAGCTATAAGAAGGCAAGATTGCGACGACATAAAGAACCTTGCACCAGAATAAGGAGCTACTTTGCGGCACAGCCCTAAAAACAATCATCGCCGCAGTCCAAAAAATAGCGCTGAATATTACAAATAGATAAGAATTGGCAACTGCCTTCTTTTTGCCGCGTTTAAATAAAAAGCCGGCAAAACCAAGATAAACAACAATAACCGCCAGCAATATTAAATTTATTGTATCCAGCATAGCAACATTTGTTTAATTTCCCTATTCTGATTATACCAAAATTTTAGATAAAAGAAAAAGAGGGCAAAAGCATTTTAGCTTCCACCCTCTCAATTTTTACTCTAAACAAGCTTATTAAGAACGACATTGAAACAGTCGTCCGGAATATAGCTTGCGCAACAAGGAATCGCTCCCCGATAGGCCCGAAGAAATCTCGGAATCGACTTCCCGGCAACGCCCGAAATATGATAACAGCGAATGTCTCTTTGCCGCAGCATTTCAAGCTCTGCCTCCGAAGGCTCCGGATATACTTCGTTTACCAAGACTACCTCCTTCCAAAAAAGAGGAATGTACTCTCTCAATGCCTCTCTTTTAGTGATGTTTAGGACCATCAGCGGCTGTCCGGCCAAATGCACCGGAAACCGACTGTTATCGCTTATATCGACAGAATAAACATCACGCCCTTGGGACAAAAGAAGAGAAACCACGTTCCGACCGATGAAGCCGCGAGCACCAAGAACCGCTATCGGGCAATTACCCGGCAAAGACTCCAATCTTGAGGCTCTGCAGACCGACTTGACTACGGCTTTCACGGTATTCTTGTTTTCGATAGAATCTTCTTCTTTCATTATGCCCCTAGCAACAAAAACGCTGGGAAGCACACCGCTAAAAGTCATCTGGTCGGCTCCGACGATCCCGCGAATACGATTTACATCTTTATAAAGCTTCATCAGATTGCTCTCGTTTGCCGGATCATAATAATCCTTTTCGTTTGCGGTAATGCCGAACGAGAGACAAAAATAGGGCCGCTGCATAATTATTTGCCCCAGTCCCGGTCGCCATTTTACAATCGGCGCATACCAGGGATAAATCATTGTCCGCAAATAAGCTTCGTTGACGCTGTAGAAAAGAAAAATCGATCTGATTGGCCGATTCGGCAACAGCCGATTAAGCGCACCGATCAACACATAGAAAACGATATTTCCACACAGAGTGTTAAAAAGAATGACCAGCATTCTCCTAACATGCATTTTTACGTCGGAGAAAAACGCCTTCTTTCTCTTCCCTCTGGCTTTTTTCCCGACGTCAAAGGCGGCGTCAGCCATGGATTCCTTATTCCGCCTCTTAGAAACCGCATCAGACACCAACATGCCGATCACCTCCTCTTTCTTTTGATTTTTTACCTATATTCCAAGGTTTTTAAAGGACAAACTACGAGCTAAATTGCTCTATTTTCAACTAATTTATATATAACATTTTATAATAGTTTTGTCAACTTTTACAATAATGACCTGTGGTTTGACAAAATCTAAGCCATTTATGTATATTTAAATAAAGGTCGATCATATTAAAGAATAACTCAAATAAAATCATGAAAAAAGAAGCGAAAGCTCAAGAGCAAAACCTCGAGAAAGAGCTTGAGTTAGATATGGAGGTTATTTACGAAAAAGTAAATAATACTTCTTGCACGTTGTCTGGCCACTAATTTAGCTTATACTCGAGTATGAGCTAATAATCCGGGGATACCTTCCTCGGATTATTAGTTAAACGTCATATATGAACATGAAAACTATTTGGCTTTTTGTAACTAATGACTGCAATCTAAATTGCGGCTATTGTTATATAAGAAAAAATCCCAGCGATATCAGCTTAAAAGTCGCCCGCAAGATAATAGATAAATTAATTGCTGATTCTTTTTTTAACGAACACCACGTGGTTTTATTCGGTGGCGAACCTTTGCTAAAAATTAATTTAATAAAAAATATCGTAAGCTACGGATATGCGAAATCTAAAATTAAAAATAAAAAAATAACTTTTAGCATCTATTCAAATGGAACGCTGATGAATGATAAAAATATAAAAACCCTCCATAAAATAGGGGTTGGACTAGATCTGAGCCTTGATGGAATAAAATCAAGTCAAGATCAAGAAAGGTTATTTAAAAATAAAAAATCATCCTTCAGCGCTATCTCTAAAAATATTCCGAGGCTTCTCAAATCTTACCCGAATTCTATGGTTCACGCCTGTATTACCCCAGCTAATGTCAAATATTTATCAAAAAGCGTCGAATTTTTCTATAATCAAGGGTTTAAAAGAGTCTACCTACAGCCAATTACTTCAGCTAATTGGAGCAAAGAAGAATTAGAAATTTTTCAAAAAGAATTAATAAAAATATTTATTGCGTACAAAAAATTAATAGATAAAGGCCGCAAATTATATCTCAATATTCTAGAAGATTATATAAAAAAACTTAAGACGGAAAAACAAGAATCAAATACCCCCTGTCCTGCGGGAATATATAATTTTGCATTTTCTACAAAAGGCGAAATATTTCCTTGCCATCGTTTTGTGACTCTTGGTCTAGAAGAAAAATTTCAAAATCATAAAGAAGATTACAGACTGGGAGACATCAACAACGGCATAACCAATAAAAAACTCCGCAAGTATTTTACTAATTTTAAATTTAATGAAAATCCAAAGTGCAAAAAATGCGAATTAAGCAAAGTCTGCTGCGGTAACTGTCATTGGGAACGCTATCATAAAAATCAAAGTTATTCTAAACTAAATGAAACGGTATGCATCATACAGGGACTAATCGTAGACGTTGTAAAAAAATTCCTAGCCCAATTCCCTAGTTTTTCAAAATTAGACTTTTCAACGCAATTTAAAGGATTAAATATACCAAAAAATCACCTGCCTTGATTATTAATATTTTCCCGGATTAGAAAAAAACGATAAAAGCCTTATAACTTCTTTCTGTTCAGACTCCGCAATTAAAAATATATTAAAAATAAAAATTATATAGTAAGGTAAAATTTTTCTTGCCGAAAACATTAATGAAAACTTATTTCTTTCTAGCTCGCGCGCTAAAGAGACATTCATTTTTATAACTCCCCGAACAAATCCTTCATTCTGCATTTTCTGAAAATAAAAAACTCTTGGATTGCTAAATAAAGAATCTATATCGCCAAAGAATTTACTCCCTCTAATATCTTTTAGGGAGTATTTTTGATTAATCCCCCTTACTACCATCAATCTCTGCAGAATATCCCATGTTTCAAAAGAATCTCCGGCCACCCTTAACAACAAATCGAATATTATCATCACTGCTAATTTCGCTTCTATTTTTTTACCGCCAGAGGCTAAAAGAGAAATCCCATTAAAATATTTTTTTGCGATTTTCCATCCTTTCTCACCGCCGAACTGAAATGTTTCCGGATCAAAAATATCTACCTTAATCAAAATCCTCCCAAATTTTTGTTTTAATAATTTTTCAAAATTCAATAATTTATATCTATTCTTTTTTAAAAATTCTACCTTAACTAAAATGTTCTGTTTTTTGTTTAAAAAGAACCATGCTTTTATGCTTTTATTTTGCCGCATTGCTTCCAGTGATTCGCACAGGTCTTGCAAAATTTTTTCATACCCAACACCATTCGGCGTTATAACAAATTGCAACCAATTAGCATTAATGAAATATTTTTTATCAAAAAATTCTTTTTTTAACATATTTATAAATTATACTTTTAAGAGTCTAACAACTACCTGCGGCAATATTCAATATCGCCACCCATCATCTTCTTAAGATTATTCTTAGTCAAATCCAGTGGCCACAAACGCAATTTAGGATTTTGATTTAAACGCAAAGACTTAACAAAGTTGCTCATACTATTATGAGTCTGACCATTAGCCATAAATTTAGGCAATTTCTTTCTAAATTTTTCTGGGTTATTTTTATGATTACCATAAACGCAAGAAAGGACAACTTTAAGCCCTATTCCGTCTATTCTCTTAATATTTTTTTTCATAATATCAAATCTTTTATTCGCCTCCTTGCTTGAAAGCCCGAAAAATATTCCATATGTTTTTTGATCAAAACAATTAACAGAAACATTAACCTGATTCAAACCAGCCCGCCTAATTCTATAGAGATATCTTTCCGATAAATTATTAAGATTTGCCGTAGTATCAATAGAAATAAAAGAAGTTTTAAAATTATTTCTAAGAGTATCTATTATATAAAGTGTCATTAACCTATCGGTCATCAAAGGATCTCCTTGAATTCCTCCTGATATCCTCAAGTGAATGTAATTTTCATTAAAAAAATTAGCCTTTTTTAAAACTAATATTTTACGAACCTCTTTGCTGCTCTTTTCTAACATTGCCTCTACGGCATCCGGCATATTTTTTAAGGTAGTCTTTTTGAATCTATCCTTGCTGCTTATTTTTACACCATAATCGCATGTCACGCAATTATTGCCACAACCCCTATTCTTTTTTGTACGCCCATTCAATAAAGGATTGTATCCTACTAAAATTTGCGGAGCAAAATTATTCCTCCAAAATTTTCCAACGCTCAAAGAATTAAATACTTCATTAACCACTGATCGCTTCCGTGGAGTACAATCAATTAGAATTATTTGGATGTTGTTTTTTTTCATAAATTAAATTCCAATTCATCTAACTTTTTTATATCATCCCTCTCCATAACCCATTCCGATGCTGCTATGTTTTCCTTAAGATGCTTAAGCGAACTTGTTTTTGGAATTGTTACAATTTGATCCTTTGATATTAACCAATTTAATGCAATTTGCGCTTGCGTTTTGTTGTATTTTTTTGAAAGCTCAAATAATAATGGCAGCTTTTTAGCAAAAATTAAACCCCCCGCAAACGGTTTATATGCTATTATCAAAATATTATTTTCCTGACAAAATGGAATAATTTCAGATTCCATATTATCAGTAAACCGGCCTTTGTTTCTTACGATTAAATTATATTCTATTTGATTTACCGATATCTTATTTTGAGAATATTTTTGAGCTTTTTTGATTTGATCAACCGAAAAATTGCTAACCCCGATTAATTTTATCTTCCCTTGCCCAACAAGAGAGTCCATCGCTTTCATGGTTTCACAAAGAGGAATATAGGGATTGGGCGCATGAATTAAACATAAATCCACATAAGCCGAACCTAATCGCCTTAAACTATTTCCAGCCGACATGAAAATATTTCTATATCCAAGATTTTTTGGAGAAATTTTAGTGGTAATAAATATTTCTTTTCTGTCAAAAAATTTTATTGCCCCACCGATTAATTCTTCACTGCGTCCATTTCCATATTCTTCTGCGGTATCAATATGAAACGCCTCATGCTTAATAGCGCTTCTAATAATTGCAACAAATCTTCTGTCTGCGATGCCTTCTTTTTTTATCTCCTCGTCCAATCCGGAAGTACCCAAACCAATAGATGGTATGTATGTATTATTAAAAAATTTTTTATATAGCATAATCTATAAAACCGGCAATCAATTTATGGACATTCCTGTTTATTTGTCTTTCTTGCTTGATATTAAGCAACTCAAAATCCACATCATAAGCACAACTGGGGTCTCTATAAATTTTCACCAATAGATAATCCTTTCCTAAAAAATGTTTCAAATATTTAACGCTGGTTTCCATTCTTTGAATTTTACCTTTATTTTTTCTAATATAAAAATTTTTAATTCCTCTGTGTAATAATTTATTTTCGGCATTTTTTATATTAGAATATATAGCTAATATTTCGTGGGTATTTTTATCGGTAATGCTTGAATGGACGGGCTTAGATTTAATAGCCGCTCTTTGAATTTTCTTATCATACTGAAGCTGTTTTGTTTCCTGAGAACAAAAGTTAATAAAAATTCCGGCCTTGACATCGGCAAAATATTTAATTAACCTCAAGCAAAGAATCCTACTTCCATAAATTGGATATTCATAAATCGGCTTTGCATCATAAATTTTCCTGATTCCTTTACGATCTAAATCAACTTTATATTTTCTTTTGGTAAAATCATCGATGTGGTAACCGTTAAAAAATAATTCTAACAGATTAATTCCGTCGATCCCTATTTCATCAAGCTTACAAATTAAATTCTTCATAAAGCTCTCCGAATTAGGCAAAACGGGCATTTCAATTAAGACTTTGGAAATATATTTTTTGGAAGCCTTCAGCAAGGAAATATCTGGATCTTCAAGCGGCTTAATGCTATATCTAATCTCATTTAACCCAAGCTTACCCAGTCTTTTCAAGATGTCTTCGTTAATTAAATCCCCATTGGTATATATTCTAGTATAAATCCTACCCTCGCCAAAACCGTTGACATACTCCAGCATTTTAAAGACTGCTTCGGGATATAAAAATGGTTCTCCGCCGCTAATAGCAAAAGATTTAAACTCTATCTCTTTTAACCTCCTCCTTATTGTGTTCTTCAACAAAAAAATTTCTGGCTTGCTTTTAACCGTTATCGGCGAATTATCAGCAAAACAAAAAAAGCAATTCCTATTACATTGAGTAGTAATCCTCAAGGTACATCCAAGATCGTTAATGCAATGCTCGCAACCGAGAGACCGTGTTTTATAATAAATTACTGATCCACCATTTTTTACATGAACATAGGGAATATTTTTTAAGCTTTCTATAACATTATTGATCTTATTCTCATTTTCCTTCTTTAAACCAACGCCTTTTACTGTGCTGAATATTTTATCTTGGTGCTTTTTATTAACTAAAATTATTTTCAAAATATCCCTAACCAATGCATCACTGCTGCATCTCTTTAATTTATTTAACAATAAAATTAAATCCTTTTTTGTCTCTACCATAATAAAATTACTTCTCAGCTTAAAATATGATAATACTGACTTAAGTGTCCTATTTTTTCGTCAAAGTGATCCGCGTGTTCTGGCGAAGGTAGCATTTCTTCAATATAAACAAATTCTTCTTCGCTGTATTTTTTAAATAATAACAATGACATCGGATTATACAAATCAATTGGCCTTACGTTTTTATTACCCGGACTAAAAAGATTAACAAATCTTGGAATTTTTTTCTTTTTAAAAAGTCTAATTAAATACAAATATTCGTTATATTTTGGCATTGAACCCTTTATGATATTCACATCTTTAGTCAGCAATTGCCATATTCTTCTTGATATGATTAAATCATTAATCACAATTCTCGGTACATAATTCAAGCCGTCTATCATATCTGGCAATAGCCTAGGCAAAGCATAAACTTCTTCTTGAGCTCGACTGATCATTCTCAAAAAAGCAGTTATTCTGCTTTGTTCTACCGGCAAGGTAGAATGTATAACCGGATCAAAATATTTATCAAGACGAGGACTATAAAGAGTAGGCAAATCCATTTTATCTAGTACAAGATAAATCTCATTAATATTTAAGACTCTCTGCTTTGAATGTTTAATATAATTATTAATATTTAAGAAATATCTCGTATATACTTTTCTTCTAAAAGCATGAAATAGCTTTGGGCTTGACGGCGTAAAAATAACTTCTATGGGCTCTACCTTGCTGCTATCTTTAATGAACGACTTACCCTCGACTAAATAATCGAAACGAGAGCTAAATACGCCTGCCGGAGATATATTTTCTATTAAAACATGCCTCTTTCCATCTACCCTGCAAGACGAAAAATAAAATTCTAAATCTTTTCTAATTTTTTTATTTTCGGCTTTCCAGTTATTAAATTCTATTTTTTCGGCCGCTTTATTAATTTGAATTTTAGAAAAAAATTTCTCATAGAAAGAAAAACAAAAAGTATCTCTTTTCTTCCTAATCTCTGCTATCTTCGCCTCTTGGCTTATAACAAAATCCAACAATAGACATTTATCTTTTTTTATTTTTTCCAAATACTGTTTTAATGCTTTCCCCAAATAGATCTTCTCCGCATGAATGCCCTGTAATTGCCTCTCCAGCAAGTCTAAATAAACATAAGCGGACTTTTTAAAATCAAGGTATACTTTTTTATCAACATAGAAACTGCCTGCACTAATTAAATCATAGACGCTACCTTCTTTTATTTTGATATTCTTATTTAAATTAATGCTCTTAGAATCTAAATTTTTTTTATCTTTAAAGCAAATCTTGTAAATTTCTTTTGAACGCAAACCAATAGCTTCTGCCTCCGTCAATTTTTTAAAAATTCCGCCTAAAAAATCCTTATCGACTTTTTTAATATCACCTTCCCCAATGAATCTAATTTTAAAATTTAGCTTCTTCTTAATAAAATCGTGGCTTCTTATAGCCTGCAAGACATTAACGGCAAAAGAATTTTTTATCTTTATAATTTGCTCTCTATTATTTTCATGTTTAAAAAAAATGACCCCACTTTTATTAAAAATAACTGTGGGATTTAAATAAATGCTTTTAGGCGAAGCCTTACTCTTATTGCTATTTAAAAAACGATTTTTTTCAAAAATAAGATTCAACTCGTTCTTAAAAATATTATTGCTCCCTGATACTGATTGCGCCCAGGAATAAAAACCCATCAGCCCGCCGTATGTAGCATCAAATGAAACTCTATTAATATAAGAAACCAATGATTTGTAAACATTATTTTCTCTTTTTCGATCTTTTAAACGCTCTAATTCTTTAAAATCATGAAATAATTGTTTATTGTTATATTCTAAGCAGGCCGCCATAATCGGCAAATTACAAATTATTTTTATGCGCTTTTTAAGAATATCCAAATTGTCATTATATCGCTTCTCATAAAAAGAAAGGTCTAGTTTTTTACAATTATTATTGATGGTAAGCGGATCCAATTTGGGATGTTCTCCCAACGCGTCCACCGATTTTCTGGTTTCGCTAATAAATACATCGTCCACCATACCAGAAATAGGCTTATATTCTAATAAGGTTACTCTGAGATATTTTTTATCTTTCCTCTTCATAAAATTTTTTTAAAGCAAACAATAAAACAATCTCTTGGGCAAAATGAGTATTTAGCGAATTATTAAACCAGTGAAAAAATATCCAGTATAAATTTTTATCTTTAAATTTATTGTTAATTTTTATTAATAAATCGTCTTTAACTAACAATCCGCTCAATCCATTAACTAGATTTGCGTACATTTTATTGTTTTGAAAACTAAAGTTTTTTTTATCTATTTCTTTAATTATTTTGATGTATTTTTTACTTACCCTTTTTAAAGATAAGAGTTCCTTTTTGTCAAATTTAAAATAATCCAATAAATATAAATAATAACTCCGAATAATTCCTTTTGTTATTTTTTGTTTTTTAAAAATCTTCTCTAAGTCAAAAATTAAAGCAATACCTAAAAACATATTCGGAAAATTTTCTAAATTCAACTCTCTTTTTATATCTAATAGTTTTATAGCACACTTAGACAATAAAAATGTCAGCCTTAAAACATCGATATCTCCACGCATATTTAACGGCGTGACTATATCAAGATCGTGAATTCTTGCAATTTTTTTATCAATTTTACAAAAAATAATTCCGTGTTTTTTGATAACACCATCTATTGTATTTTTAATATTACCGTCACACCGCGCAATTATTAATAAAATCCGCCTATTTTCTTTATAAAAGTTCTTTGATAATCTTCTTTCTTCTTCGTTAGAAATAAGTGGACGACCACAAAATTCAAACTTATTATTTTCTTGAATTTTCTTCATTTTTCTAACCGTTTCTAATCCCGACTTATCCAAAAAAGAAAAAGAAAATTGAATATTTTTAATTTTGCCTAAAGAATCCAAAAAAGACAGAATATCCTTTTCTAAATTCTTTTGAAAATTAAAATACAATTTTATATAATAAACGTCATCCTTCATTTTATTTCAATATTGCCTTGATCCTTCTAACTCCAGCACTCGAAGATTCTTCTTTCAAAATTCTAAAATGATTCAGCTCTCCTGTTTTTTTTACATGGGGGCCACCACAAATTTCCTTCGAAAAAGATCCTATAGAATAAACTTTTACCTTCTCCCCATATTTAGATTCAAACACACCGGTTGCGCCTGCCACCTTAGCGCCTTCTAAACTCATTTCTTCGTAAATTACCGGTAAATTTTCTTTTATTTTTTCATTGACGATATCTTCAACCTGTTTAATCTGCTCAGGAGTCATTTTATCTTTATATGAAAAATCAAACCTAAGCCGATCGACCGTGATGTTGCTCCCCTTCTGATAAACATTATCGCCTAAAACTTTTCTCAAAGAAGCAAGCATGAGGTGCGCTGCCGTATGCAGACGAGTTGTCTCAATGCTTGCATCGGCTAAGCCACCCTTAAACATACCCGCAGAAGCAGTACGTGAAAGAGCTTGATGCTTAAACAGCTTTTTATTAAAATCATCTACGTCTACGGATAATCCTTTTTCCGCCGCAAGCTCCACGGTCATTTCTATTGGGAAACCATAGCTTTGATATAAGTTAAAAGCATCTTGACCGTTTATTAAACTTTTTGCTTGTAATTTTTCAAACTCTTTCAAGCCCTTCTCTAAAGTATGCGTAAATTTTTCTTCTTCTTCTTTTAATTGATTCAAAATAAATTCTTTATTCCGCTTTAATTCCGGATAAATATCGGAATATTCTTTTATAATAATTCCTGCAACTTCGTGCGTCCAAATTAAAGCAGCGATGCCTAGTTTCTTTCCGTGCCTAATAACGCGCCTGATTAAACGACGAACTATATAGCCCTGCCCAACATTATTCGGAGCTACGCCCTTATCGTCGCCTAAAATAAACGTGGCCGCGCGCATATGATCGGCGATTATTTCAAAAAACCGGAAATTTTCACGGTATTTACTCCCCGATAAATCCTCTATCTTTTTAATCACATTTACAAAAAGGTCCGTTTCAAAAATATTATCCAACCCCTGACAGACCATCGTAATTCTTTCCAAGCCACCACCAAAATCTACATTATATTGCCGAAGTTTTTCAAATCCCGCCTCGGAACGCTTATATTCAATAAAAACACTATTGCCAATTTCAATAAAACGGCCGCAATCACAATTGACATGACACAGTTTATCTTTAAAAATAGAATTTTCGTGCTTCTTTAAATCAGCCCCTAAATCATAAAATATCTCACTGTCAGGCCCTCCAATTTCTCCGATTGGCATCTTATCCGGCGTGCCAGAACGTGACCACCAATTCTTTTTAGCTGGATAATAAAATATTCGGCCATCCTGCATACCATTATCTTCTGAAAAATCAATATCTTTAGCTTGAATTCCATGCATTGAAAAAATTTCTTTTAAAAAACCGACTGAATCAACATCCCGCGGCACACCAATATCTTCGCTGCCACGAAAAACCGTTGCATATAATTTTTTTATATCTAGCCCCAGTTCATCAATTAAAAATTCGTAAATCCAGCGCAGCTGCTCCCGCTTAAAATAGTCGCCCAAAGACCAGTTGCCTAACATCTCAAAAAAAGTGGTGTGTCGATTATCTCCTACCTCATCGATATCTTCGGCTCGAAAAGATTTTTGAGAATTAGCCAAACGCACCCCGGCCGGATGTTTTTCACCCATAAGATAAGGGATTAATGGCTGCATACCTGAACTCGTAAAAAGCGTTGAGGAATCATTATCCGGCATAACAGAAGAACTTGGGATAATAGCATGCCCTTTTGATTTTAAAAAATTCAAATACTTATTTCTAATTTCTTTTGAATTCATAGGCTAGATTTAAAATAATTTTTATTTTATAAATTACCACTATCAATATCCCAGCTATTAACCTTCTTTACCTTTATTGCTTCAACAAATTATATATTTTAGTTTACCTTAAAAACCGCTTAAATTCAAGGAAAAGTCGCGAAAATAAACTATGCGATTTTTCTGTTCTACTTGATTATAAACACGATTAATTACGATTTATTAAACAGACAAATTGCCTTTCTTTTCATAACTCCTCAAATAACCGGCCAGAAAGCCTAACCAATGGCTGAATCTCCAAATAGACAACAAAAAAATACCTTTAAATAAAGGATGTTTTTTGAGCTTGACTTAATGGAATTAAGCCAGCATGAATGGGGCCCGGTAGGGCTCACTAGAGAGTCCAGGGGGTAGGAGTCGAACCTACTTAAAGCGGTTTTACAGACCGCCGCATCAACCGTTCTGCCACCCCTGGATATCCTACGCTAAAGCTTCGGACTACCCATATGTTATTTTATCCGTGCTTTATTAAAAGGGCTTGCCATGCCGTAGCCTTGGCGAAGGCTGGCCACCCCTGGTGATAGCAACTAGCAATTATAGCAAATAGCCAAGTTGCATAAAAATTTTAACATTTTAGGCCAAATTGTCAAAACAAAAAGGCTTAAAAAGCCTTATGAGCCAGAGGTGAGGATCGAACTCACAACCTACAGTTTACAAAACTGTTGCTCTGCCATTGAGCTACTCTGGCAAAACTACGCTGCCACCTCTTCCGTTTGTTTCTTTGCGCTCCGTAACCCTTTTATTTCTTCCAGTTTATTTTTCACTTCTTCGTCCTCCGGCCGTTTTTTTAATACCCGCCGGAAACAAGCCCGCGCGTTGCTGTAGTTTTTTTGTTCCAGATAGATAAAACCTAAAGCCCGATAGGCCTCAACGTCTTTAGGATTTTTTGAGATCAAATCAATGTATTTTTTCTCTTCTTCGGTCGGCGCTTCATCGGTTGTTTCTTCCGGTTGCTCGGGCTTTGATTCGGTTAAAGAAGTACCCACTGCCTCGGTTAAAACCGGCTCTTCCTTATTTTCTATCACGCTTTCAATTTTTTCCGATAACGCCTTGTCTTCGTCTTTGGCCACTTCTTGCGTTATTTTTTCCAACGTCTCGGAAACTTCAACCCGATCCAATTTTTCCAGTAATTGGGCTTTTTTCCGCTTATTTATCCGCCGATGTTCCATCCAGGCGCGTGAACGGATCGTCCAGACTTCCGATTTTTCTCTTGAGTGTTTTATCCACTTAACGAAAAAATTGTCGATTTTTAAAGTTATTAAATGGAATTTTCTCAGGTTCTTTTCCAGCCAATTCAAGATCATCGGCCGATAAGTTGAATATTTTACTCCTCTTAGCTGCTGCTTGAATTTTTCAAAAAACTTTTCTTCATTTTCCAACCGAGGCATTTCTTCCAACTTGGACAAAGTCGGGATTTTTCTAATCACCAAAAACAAGACCCCGATCAGTCCTCCGCCGCATAAAATAAAACCGATAATTGTTAGCCAAGACATAAATTAGAGTTCAAACCTGGCAAATTTATTCAACTTGATATTTTCGCCCAGCCGGCCAACGGTCTCTTTAATAAGATCTCTGACTGTTTTTGACGGATCTTTAATAAACGGCTGAGATAATAGTTCCTCGTTGTTTTGCGGGCCGACCGCCGCGATGTGCAAACAAATTTCGTGCGACAACTCCTTGAATATTTCGTTTTTAGCCACAAAATCAGTTTCGCAGTCCAGTTGCAACAGGACGCCGATTTTTTGATTTGAGTGCAGATAAGAGCTGATCAGGCCGCTCTTGGTTTGTCGTTCTGATTTTTTATCAGCGATTTCCGCTCCCCGCTTGCGCAAAATTTCTTCGGCCGCCGCTTCGTCGCCGCCGGACCCCTCAAGGGCGTTTTTGCATTCCATCATCGAGGCACCGGTTTTTTCTCTTAATTTTTTTACCGCTTCAGCTGAGATCATTTTAAAATTATCCCAAACCGCCATCGGCCGACAACCGCTAGAATTAAACGGTGGTCCGCCAAAGGACGATCCACAGATATAAAGTTATTCGCTTACTGCCACCGGCTTCACTTTCTTTAAGTTTCCCGCGATTGTTTCGACAACAATCTTCAGAGAGGAAGACGCGTCGTCGTTAGCCGGAATTACGTAATCAACCAACGCCGGATTCATATTCGTATCGCAAATGGACACGACCGGAATTTTCATTTTTCTGGCTTCTTTAATGGCGATGTTATCCGCCTTAACGTCCGTAGCAAAAAGCGCTTCAGGCAGCTTAACTAAATTTCTAATACCCTCAAAACGACCTTGCAGCTTTTCCATTTTCCGCCTCAATTGCAGCTGTTCTTTTTTAGTAAATTTATCCCATTGGCCGGTTCGTTGCTGCTCTTCCAGACTTGTTAAATACTGAATTCGTTTATTGATCGTTTTAAAATTAGTCAGCGTACCGCCGATCCAGCGCTCTGAAACAAAAGGAAAACCCAGCTCTTGAGCTGCTGATTTAATGATCGCCCGGGCGGTCGGTTTGGTGCCGACAAAGACGATCAGGCCGCCGCGACTGGCGATTCTGGCCAAAAAATTAATCGCTTCCTCCAATTTTTTTGACGTTTTTTCCAAATCAAAAATATGAACACTGTTTCTGTGGGAAAAGATATACTGCTCCATTTTGGGGTGCCAGCGTGAAGTTTTATGCCCAAAGTGAACTCCTGCCTCAACCAACTCTTGGAGTGAAGGCAGCTTTACGGTTAATTCCGCTTTTTGTTCGGTGTTTTTTTCGCTCATAATATTTTTGTTTTAATCGCCCATACTGAAAAAATGAAAGACAAATCTTTCATCCCAGCCGAGTGAATCAATTAAACAGAGTATAATATACTATTTAAAAAAATGCAACAGCTAATCCGGGCGTCTGCCCCGCTCCCTTTCCGGCTGACGGCCAGAACAACTTTGGGGTTGCCAAATTATATTTTTGTGATAAGATAATTTAGTAAATCAAATACTGGCCGACCACCCGTCCACCGACTACCGCTATAATCTTGGCGATAGACCGTAACTGGTAAGCGGCTAATGTCTCAAATGAAAAAAGATATCCACCCAAAATATAATGAGAACATCAAGGTGACCTGCGCTTGCGGCAACACCTTTTTAACCGGCTCAACCAAACCGGAGATCCACGTTGAAATCTGTTCAGCTTGCCACCCGTTCTATACCGGTAAAGAAAAGCTGATTGATACGGCCGGACGCGTTGAAAGGTTCCGGAAAATGGAAGCCCAGAAAAAAACTTCCGCTACCAAGAAAAAAGAGCGCGTTAAAAAACAAAAGTAAAGACCGCGGGCCAGTAGCCCACGGCGCAGCAAAACCCCGCTCTCCGGGGTTTCTCGCTATCTAATTATATGAAGGGAATCATTTTAGAAATTCGCGCCGGCGCCGGTGGCGATGAAGCAGCTATTTTTGCCGCTGACCTGTACCGGATGTACACCAAGTATGCTCAATCCCAGAATTGGGCTTTTTCCGTTATTGATAAAAACCAAACCTCTATCGGCGGACTCAAAGAAATTGTCGTGGAAATAAACGGATTAGACGCCTACGAACAGCTAAAGAACGAGAGCGGCGTCCACCGCGTCCAACGCGTGCCCAAGACCGAAAAAAACGGCCGTGTGCATACTTCAACCGCTTCGGTGGCTATCCTGCCCAAAGTGGAAGCAACCGAGGTTAAGATCAATCCCCAAGACCTCAAAATCGACGTGGCGCGCGCTTCCGGTCCCGGTGGCCAAAATGTTAATAAAAGATCAACCGCGATAAGGGTTACCCACCTACCCACCAATATTGTCGTCTTCTCCCAAACCGAACGATCCCAGCCGCAAAATAAAGAAATCGCTATGGAAATTCTGCGCGCCAAACTCTACGAACGAGCCAACCAGCAGCAAATGTCGCAACTCAGCCAAGAACGGCGAGACCAGATCGGCACGGCTGACCGTTCCGAGAAAATCCGAACTTATAATTTCGCTCAAAATCGCATCACCGATCATCGCATTGGCAAAAACTGGCATGACCTAGAAACAATTTTAAATGGAAAACTTGATGCTGTTGTTAAGGCTTTTAGAAAAGCCCAATCCTGATAACGTGGTTTAAAAAGTTCTTAAAAAAATTCTGGAGGAAAAGGTCGGAAAATTAAAATTAATTTAACCGATCCGGCCTATTTCTAAAACCTTCTAAGCAAAGACTGTCTTAGGAATAACCGGATAAGGCAAAGATTGAATGTCTAATCCCAACGAAAAAAATCAGTTTTCGATGCCTGGGCCGCAATTTAATTCCAAAGGGCCGGTTGACCTTTCCTGGCTTAAAAAAAACTCGCAAAAAATCACCATGGGCGTAATCCTGTTGCTGCTGGCTGTCGGTTCTTTCTACTTTTATAAAAGCTACCAAGAACGAACTGCCTTGCTCAAGCCGGCCGTTAACGATATTCGCGCCAGTATAGAAAAAACCGCCATACCACCGGCCGAGCTGGCCAAAGCCACCAGCCAAGTCAAAGGCGCAGAAATTACCAGAACCGAACCGGAAGCAATAAGGGCCAATGGCAAAATAATCGTTTCGCCAGCCAAGGGCAACGGCGTAACGCATCTTGCCCGCCAGGCGCTTAAAGAATATCTAAAAGATAATCCCGAACTGGCCAAAGGATTAAAAGCGGAACACAAGATTTACATCGAAGATTATTTGCGTAAAAATTTAGCCGACGCGCCAGAGGCCCTGCAAATGAATGATACGCTTTCCTTTCCGCAAGAACTGATCCAGGACGCGATCAGCCAAGCCCAGCAGTTAACTGACAGCCAGTTAAACAACCTGCAAAAATACGTTCCCCTAGTTCCTTCTCTCAATTATTGAAATTCAATTTAAACAAAAAACCCCGCCTGTGACAGGTAGAGGGTTTTTTGTTTAGTTAAAATAGATTATACCGATAAATATTATTGCGCGATTATATTCAGCTGATCCTGGATTACCGCCGCCATTTCCATTACCTGGTCGCCGTAAAAATAATAAGTTGGATTATTCCATCGGCTGCCGGCAAAATAGATTTGCGCCGCTTTCCATTCGGCATCCGTTGTCTGTTTATTAGCACCGGCTTGTGCCATCTTTATACCCGCCGCCACGAAAGCGTCTTCAATGTCCCAGGGATCGGGCGGATTATGCCCGGTCAATTCGGCGATTCTGGATTCATACGACAGCCAAACCGAAGGTAAAAATTGAGCCGGCCCCATTGCCCCGCCCCAGCCATAAGAAGGCTTTCTAGAAACCGGCATTTTATCCGGGTCAACGCCTAATTTTTCACAAATTTCAATGAACGGCTGCTGGTCTCTTTTATGCATGTCCTTGCGCCAGGTGCCAGTACCGACTTTTTCCCCCCAGCTTGATTCTTTCTTCAGCACCGCCAATAAAAAAGCTGGCCGAACTCCGGTTAGAACCGAAGCGCGCTTAGCCTGCTGATAGGCCTGTTCCAGGGGCATTGAAACCCCGACTCCTTCAAGCAAATAAAGATTTTTCTTTATTGAATCCGCGTCCGCCTTGGCCTTTTTAATCAGATTCTGATAGCTAGATTCCTGCCCCTTGGTTTGGACCAATAGATTCTTTTTTTCTTCCTGCTGATAGGCCAGCGCCCGGCGCTGGATTTCTTGCAGCACTTTTAACTGATTGTATTCTTCCCGCCGATCCTCCAGAACTTGTTTGTCCTGTTCCAAATCTTCTTTCATTTTTTTTATCGCCGTCATACTCTCCTGGATTCCTTCGTGAACTTCCTGCAAAGAATTAACTTTATCAAAAATATCCGAAAGTTTGTCATTACTTAAAACAATTTCCAGCAACCCCTGCTGGTCCGATTCATAAATAGTCTGCAAATATTTAGCTAAAATTTCCCGCTCCCGGTCCAGCTTCAGTTCGGCCTGCCCCAACGCTAAATTTTTATCCGCTAGGCCATTTTCGGTTTCCTGGATAGCCAGAGCTGTCCGGCGAACCTCCAGTTCCGCCGACTTAATTTTAGTATCCAGCAAGCTGATTTCACTCTTTAGGGTTTTTCCTTGTTGTTGCAAATTAGCGATACTGGCCCGATATTCGTTGATTTGCTGCTGCAGATCATTAATTTGAGAACGTAAATTATTTTTTAAGTCATCAGCCGACGAAGCCAATAGACTGCCGGAAAAAATAAAAAAGCTAAGGCCAAAAACAAAAAGCCACCAGACAACAAAAAAACGTCTCGTGGCTTTATCGGTCAAATGAAAACTAAAAAATATTCTCATCAAACAATTCAAAATTTTAGACAACTGATTATTATTCTTCAGTCGCCGCTTCTTCTGCTTTTTTCTCTTCGCCAACTACCTTAACTTCTTCCGGCGCTTCCACTGTCTTGCCTTCTAGTCCTTCCATTTCTTTATCCGAGCGCGGCGGAGCTACCAAAGCAACAACTTCATCAATGTCGGCTAGAATTTTAACGCTGCCGCCAACGACAATATCTTTAACCAATAGTTTGTCTTCAAAGGTATTGAGCGAAGAAATGTCCACGGTAATCTCTTTGGGCAAGTCTTTAGGCAAGGCTTCAATTTCCACTTCCTGCAATGCCCGAACCAGCACGCCGCCGTCACTCTTAATCGCTAATGATTCGCCGACAAAAACCAGCGGAATTTTTGTTTTTATCTTTTCATCCATGCGAACTTCAAAAAAATCGATATGGATAACTTTTTCAGTTAGCGGATCTCGTGCCAAATCATGAATTAGAACATTAAGCTTTTTGCCGCCCAGAATTAATTCTACCAAGCTTGTCTCGCCGGCTTTTTTAAAAATAGTTAAAAAATCCTTGGCGTCAACCGACAAATTAGCCGCTTTTTTACCGTGGCCGTACAAAACAGCCGGAATCATTCCTGACCGGCGCAAACTATTAACTTTTTTACCCACTAGCTCCCTGGGCTCTGCTTTTATTTCGAAGGTCATTTTTTTAAATTAAAATCAACGTTGTTAAGCTTAACAAAAGAAAGCGCCGGTGTCAAACAACTTTATTCTACGGTTATCGCCTGAACCGGACAAACTTCGGCCGATTCTTTAGCGCAACCGGGTTGATCGACTTCCAAAATTGATTCCTGGCCAACAGTTTCCCCTCCTTTAACCAAGGCTAAACCGTCATCGCCCAATTCAAACAATGCTTGGCAAACGGCCGCGCAACTACCGCAGCCAATGCACTTTGACCTGTTTATTGCAATTTTCATTTTAGTTTTTTCCTCCCTCCCTTTAGGGAGGGCTGGGGAGGATTTACAGTTCTTTATATATTTTATCCATCACGCTATTAATGTTTTTTGAAACATCAATGTTGCTAAATCTCATTATCTTCAAGCCCAGACCCTTTAAATACTGCTCCCTGTTTTGATCTTTGATTATGTTTTTATCTTCGTAATGCTGCCCGCCGTCAACTTCAATAACCAATCTACAATCTTTACAATAAAAATCGACAACATATTCTCCAATTGGTTTTTGTCGAAAAAATTGGCGATTTTTTATTTGCTTTCTCCTAACCCTTAACCACAATAGTTTTTCCGCGTCAGTCAAGTTTTTACGCAAACCCCGACTAAGAGTTTTTAGATTTTGTTTATACGGTAAATAATTCACCTTTAAATCTCCCCTAACCCCTCCTAAAGGAGGGAAAATTATTAAGTGTGTCCCTTATTTAATCTGCGTCAACGGCGCCTCTCCCGATAAAACCGCCGCGATATTTTTGGCCGCCAGCTCGCTCATCGCCGACCGGGTTTCTTCGGTCGCGGAAGCGATATGCGGCAAAAGCACCGTATTGGGCAATTGCGCCAAGCCCTCTGCCATTTTCGGCTCCGCTTCATAGACGTCTAGCGCCGCACCCTTTATTTCGCCGCTTTTTAACGCCTCTACCAGCGCCGCTTCGTCAATAATCGGACCTCGCGCCGTATTGATCAAGTAAGCGGTCTTTTTCATCATTTTCAGCCGCTCCGCGTTAATCAAGTGCTTGGTTTCCGGCTTCATTGGCACGTGCACGGAAACAAAATCTGATTCTTTTAACAAAGTTTCCAGGTCAACGTAATGTAAGTTATATTTTTTCTCAAGTTCTTCATTGCGTTTGGCATCATAATACATAACTTTCATTTCAAAACCGTCGCACATCCGCTTGGCAACCGCCGCGCCGATCCGGCCCAATCCAACCAATCCTAAAGTTTTACCAACTAAGTCGTTGCCCAAAAACATCATCGGACCCCAGCCGTGGTATTTGCCGTCGCGCATAAACTGATCCGCCTCCACCACTCGCCGCGAAATTGAAAAAATCATTGCGATCGCGCACTCCGCCACCGATTCGGTTAAAACATCTGGCGTGTTGGTAACGATAACATTGCAAGATGCCGCGTCCGCCAAATTAATGTTATCGTACCCGACCGCGTAATTAGCGATAACTTTAAGCTGCGGTCCGGCCGCCTCCATTAATTCTTTATCCATCTTGTCGGTTAGGAGTGACAAGATGGCGTCCACGCCCTTAACTTTTTGAAGCAATACATCGCGAGGAATAACCCCATCAATGTCAGAAACTTCCACTTCAAATCCTTTCTCTCGGAGTAGTTTTATACCGGCCTCCGGAATCTGCCGGGTAACGAAAACTTTTGGCATATATTTTCTTTCTTTTTAATTATTTAATTAATTATTTATAAAAATGATCAAAAAATCAATATGTTCCCAAGACAACAAAATAATGCACTCCGCCAAAACCACAGGTAACCGGATCCGTCCCACTTTCCAGATACGCCCAAAGCACATAATGACCATTGCAATTTGCATCGGGCGCCCAAGTCATTCGGTAAGACCCATAATAATGCCAATCACCCGCCGGATCGATCGGCGGCTTAATATACGGAGACAACTGGGTTACATAATTTGCCGGCCAAGCCCCGCCGCTATTTGTAGCACTGTCCGGATAACTGCCATTTGCGTCATAATACATTTCAATTGCTAAGGCTAACTGTTTTAAATCCGCTCGCCTTCTGGCGTCCCTAGCCTTGGTTCTCGCCGTATTTAAACTGACCATCACAATCGTGGCCAAGAGTCCGATAATAGCAATAACTACCAAAAGTTCAATTAAGGTGAAGCCTCTTGATTTCATTGTTTATAAAAATTCTGTCTCTACGGCGTCAGGGGCGAATCTTCTAAAATCTGACCGCTATAACCGCCACCGCTGCAGCACCAATTCCGATTATCAAAATAGAATTTGTAGCACTTAACCGCGCACCGATCGGCGTCCGAAGTATTTTCCAGCTGCGCCGTCAGATCAAATGATTGTCCGTTAGTATCAACATTGCCGTAAGCATAAGAATAATTTCCCGTGCTCCAGGGGCCGGCCGCATTATTTTTTGGATCAAGCGGCAAAGCGCTTATAAATCCCTCGCTGATAAGAGCGGGCAGCCAATTTGCGCTATCGGTACTGTAAACATAACAATTTGAGCCGTAGGCGCAACTCCCGGCCAAAGGATATTTGCCATATTTGTCATAATACATTTCCAGGGCTAATCGAATCTGACGAATGTCTCCCTTTCTTTTCGTATCCCTGGCTTTTGCTCGCGCCGTATTCAAGCTGACCATGACGATCGTAGACAACAAACCAATAATGGCGATTACCACTAATAATTCAATTAGCGTAAACCCCGTTAGAGTTTTTTGCTTATTTCTTCTTGCCTCGATAAAATTTTTTAAAAACTCTAACGGGGTAAAGCCTTTTTTGTTCATACCCTATCCTGACTACCAAATAATCTGATTTTTTCGCTAACTACTTTTTTCACGTCTTCAAAGCTGTGCTCTAAAATTTTATAAGGCGTAGTTTCTTGCGGCTTTTGTTTAAATTCTTCTTCCAATCCTTCTTTATAAGCCACGCGCAGTTCGGTGTTGATATTGGTTTTGACAATCCCTAATTCAATCGCTTTTTTTACGTCTTCGACCGCCAGCCCCGAACCGCCATGTAATACCAAAAATACTTTATCGCCAAGCGCTTCTTTAATTTGTGCCAACCTTTCCAGATTTAATTTTTCCTGCCCCGCCGAAAAAACTCCGTGTGCGTTGCCAATGACCACCGCCAAAGAATCAACGCCGGTTTGGTCGACAAAATCTTTAGCTTGATGGGGCTGAGTCAGATCTTCCGGCTTAATTTCCAAGGCTTCGGTGTGAAGTGAAGAGCCGCCGCGCAAATAGCCCAGCTCTCCCTCCACAATAATTTGCCGGTCAAAAGTTTTTTCCACCTGGCGAACCCACTCAACCACCGCCTTTGTTTGTTTTAGGTTTTCTTCATAAGATAGATGGGAACCGTCAAAATGCACCGCGTCATAACCGGCCGCGATCGCCTTTTTTATCGACTCCAGCGATTTGCCATGATCTAAATTCAAAATCAGCGGCAATTTACTGCCGTGCCGCCAAGCATCAACCAGTGCTACGGCTTCGCGCATGCCAAAAAATTCCGCTTCATTTTCCGAAGTCGCCAAAATAACCGGCGACCTTAACTCTTTCGCCGCAGCCACAATCGCCTTCAAAACTTCGGCGGTCGAAAAATTAAAAGCGCCAATGGCATATTTTTCTTGTTGGGCTTTTTTTAGAATTTCTTTCATGTTTTTTATTTCTCAGAAATACGAGGAATTTAATTTTAAAACGCTCAAGCCGACGCGCGGGCACGGTTGTCCGCCCAGGGCGGACAGAGCAAGGGGGCTTGGCGAGCCAAATTTTTCACGCTGGGAAAAATTTGGCGATTTTAAAATTAATTTCCGAGTATTTTTTATTTCAGTTCAATAAACCCCTCTTCAATGCTCTCCACCAGCATTTCTTCCAGTTTATTTTCTCCCATAAATTCAATGAAGATTTTATTCCACAAAGCTTCTTGCTGATGATAGAGATACTTGCCGATGCCGCCGTGAGTCAATGAAATTAAATTATCCAGTAAATCAAAGCTGACCAGCTCCTGGCCTTTTTTGCCGGCCGGGAAGATATCGCCGACAAAATCGTCTACGCCCCGCCAGAAGCCAAGCTCCAGCTGTGGGTTGTCTTGCGCCAGTTTGTCCAGCTCTTTTTCGGCCTTCAGCCAGTGGACGGTCTCGGGATTAACATGCGCTTCAAAAAGCCTCGGATCCTGCGGGTCTATTTTACCCAAATAACGCTGGATTATCCGCCAAGTTACTCCGCCGCGAGGCAAGACCGAAAGAGATACTTCGCCCGAAACCAATTTCACTAAATTCGTGCCAAAATTTGGTTGTTTGGCATACTTTCTGAACAGTCGGCAATAAAATTCAATTTCGTGCAAATAATGGAGCAGCAAGCTGAAGGTTTCCAGCGTCTGACCGGTTTGGCTTTCTTTCTTTACCGGAATAATAAAGACTAAGCCGACCTCTTTTAAGTGGCTGATATTATGGAGTTTTTTGCCGACAAACTTTGAACCGATTTCGGCCCATTTTTCCGACAATACCCTAATCTCTATTTCCCGTTCTTCAAAATTATCCGCCGTCAAATCTTGGTAGGGCCGGAAGAAAAATTCGTTCAGCCAACGCTCGTTTTCCACAAATCGCAACGCTGCAAAAATTTCATACAAATCCTCTTTCTTCAGCATTTCGTCCACGCTTGCGTAGCCTAAGACCGATAAAATATTTTTGGGCGGATTCAGAAAAAGAAATGTTTTTAATTTTTCTTCTTTAATAAAAAATCCTTTTTTAGCGCCGGCTGTCTTTTTTAAAACACTGATAACTTCCGCACAACCGCCTTGCTTGGAAAAATCCGGCTGGCCTAAATATTTGAAAAAAGCTTCGTCGGCCTTCTGGGCCTTCTTTAAAATTTCCAACTCCACGTATTGGGCATCCGCTTTTTCTTGGTCAATTTCAAGCTCCGCCAGTTTCCGTTTTACTACCTCTTCGTTCTCCTGATAGATTTTCTCGGCCACTCCACTCTTTCCGGTTATTTTTTCCATTTCCAAAAACAAGGTCTTTAAAACTTCCTCCGGCGCTCGTAAAAGTTGGGCAATTTTTTGAATTGGCGTCATAAATTTTATTTAAAAATTACAATTTAACAATTTCCACTTTAACTTTTTCCCATTGGCCCCACTGGCCTTTTTTAAGCAAGCCATTTTTGGCGCCGATTTGCTGAATCGTGGCGGTCGCGTTAGCCGTGCCAAGCTGGATGGCGCTTTCAACGTTTTCGCCGCGCGCGATAGCTGTAACAAAACCAGAGCCAAAAGCGTCGCCAGAGCCCGTCCGGTCAACGTAGCCGGAATCAGGAATGCCGGCGCGATAAATATTTTTTCCGTCTGATACTGCAACGCCCGCTTTCCCCTTGCTCATTACCGCAATCCCCGGCACAATCCCGTCGAATTTTTGAAAAAGTTCCTCTTCATTTTTAAAATCAACCCCGGCAATTAGGCTGGCTTCTTCCTGATTGACCAACAAAATATCTATTTTGCTAAGCAGATTCTTTAAAACCAGCAAGTCTTTGGACAACTGATCATGGCCCGGGTTGACCGCTACTTTAATTTTATTCTCGGCCGCAAAAGTTATTATCGGTTCAAAAACCCTTGAAGATTCTCCCGACAAGCCGGAAAGATAGAACCAACGGCTATTTTTTATTTCGTTCCAGGGAATATCTTCTTTGGCTAAAAGATGCGAAGCGCCTTCATAGACCAAAATACTGCGATCATTTCCCGGCGAAGACAAGATTATCGAATACGGCGTTTTTGCCTTCTCGGTTGTCTTAACAAAGCTGCAATTTACGCCCAAATCGCTTAACTCCCGAAAGATATCCAGCCCGCCCTGGTCATTGCCGATCAGTCCAACATAAGCGGTTTTTAACCCTTGCAAGGCAAAAGTGGCGGCGCAATTTGAGCCGCCGCCGCCCGTCGCGAAAATTAAATCGTCAACGTAAACTTTCCCGCCCGCTTCTACCGCGATCGCTCGGCCAGTCAAAAATTCTGGATTTTCAATAATTTTTAGGTCCTTGCTACGGACAAAAATATCGCGCGTAGCCGAACCGAAAGTGACAATATCAAACATTGTTTCTTATTTATATTTAAATCCAGGCGAGGATATATCTTCTCAAAACGCTCAGTTTTACGAGCGGGCATGGTTTTTCGCGCCAGCGAAAAGAGCGAGTAAAACTGGCGAGTAGAATTTCCACGCTGGGGAAATTCTACGGTTTTGAGAGAGATATTCGAGCAAAAAATTATTCTATTGCTTTAAGTATCTGACTTTTAATTCCTTCGGAATCAAAGTTGGCTAATTTATAAACTTCCGACGGCGGACCGGCTTTCAAGAACCTGTCAATCTCTAGAGTTTTCTTTTCGTAGTCCGCGGGCAATAAAAACGGGTACATAAATCCCGACCAGCCGTTATGCAGCGTGATTACATGCTGGCGTTCTTGGTCCGGTAAAATTTCCGCCGCTTTGGCCGGATTATTCCGGCGAAGTTCTTCGAATAATTCCGGTGAAGTAACAGCCACAATCTTAATGTCCAAGTCTTTTTCCAAGTCGGGCATAATGGTTAAAACGTTGGCCATGACCTGACCGCCGCAAACAACTAACGCAATCTTCTTTTTACCGTTTTTAGCAAAAGGCTTAAAAACATAGGCACCGTTTATCGCTTCGCGCGCCGGCGGCACCGCATATTTACCATCCGCCGATGGGCCGCGCTTAAAAACCGGCGTCCCCGGCCGCATCACAGATAAAGCTATCGGCTCGCCTTTTTCCAGAGCGGCAAAAAGCATTTCAATTGTTTCGTTGGCATCGGTCGGCTTTAAAACTTTTATCCCCGGATAAGCGTCAAATAACGACATCCAGAAAAGTCCCTGATGAGTCGGTCCGTCTTCGCCGGTTTCCGGTCCATCATGCGCCGCCAGCATTATGAAAAACCCTTTAGCTTTTGGATTGACTTCGTTATTGATAATCGCCATGCGCACGGGATTAGCCATAATGGAAGTGAAAACGCCGTAAGTTGAAAAAACGCTCATGGCCTGAAATCCGCCCGGTAAAATATCCTGGGTCATCGCGCAAGACATCATCGACATATTTTGTTCGGCGATCCCGAAACGGAAACCCCGGCCTAAGGGATTTTTGGCATTAACAATGCCGTAAACATTTTCCGCCGCCGTGGTCAAAATAGACTTAGCCAAGTCTCCCGAGCCGGCGTAGAAAAACGCCGTTTGCCCCATCAGCCACTTAAAAAACGCTTCCGTTGCCTTTCTGATCGGCACCGATTCGCCTTCGGCAAAAACTAGCTCCGGCGGCAAAACTTCCGGCCGGCGAATTTTTTTATAATCCACCAGCGGCCGGCCTTTTAGCGCCGCGCTCATTTTTTCCAATAACTCTTTCTCGGTTTTTAAATTTTTCTTATTTTCGGTCAGCCGTTCAATAACATAAACCATATCTTCTCTGGTTATTTTTGCCACCACTGTGTCAATATCTTTTTTGGTCTCGCCCTCTACGCCCGGAATATCAAAGCCCAATTTTTTCATTATTTCAACGTACTCTCCCTGCGGCGCCGGCATACCGTGAGAGTCAGCCGTTCCCTCGGTCTTTCCATAATCTTTTCCTTTGATCGTATGACAAAGAACAACTGTCGGCCGGTCGTTACCCAATCCTTGAGCCGCTTTTTTATAGGCGTAAGCTAATTCTAGAATATTATGACCATCGACTTCGATCACGTTCCAACCTAAGGCCGCCCAATGATTAACATACGGCGTCGCGATAACATCAGTTATCGGCCCGTCGATGCCGAAATTATTGTTGTCCAAAGTAACAATAACATTGCTGGCGCCCATCGAGACGATGCTGTTTCGCGCTTCATAGCTCATTCCCTCTTCGGTTTCGGCGTCACCGGCAATAACAAAAACTTTTGAATCAAGTCCGTTGCTTTTTTGCAACAGCGCCAAGCCAAGCGCGATAGAAAAACCGTGGCCGGAAGCGCCCGTTGAGGCATCGGATAAGGCGTACCTTGACTCGACGTGACCGGAAGGACCGTCGCAATGGCGAAATCTTGTTAAACATTCTGGCAAAACCGCCCCGAGAGCATCTTTATTTATTACCTCTCCGTTTTGCTGCAAAGTATGATAGATCAAGGCCAGCAAAGAATGAAAAAGCGGCGTACAGTGTCCGGCTCCCCAAACAATCCGGTCGCGGCCCGGGTGCTTTGGCTCCATCGGATCAAAGGCTAAAACGCCGCTAAAAAGCAAGGCTAACAATTGCTCAACTTTTGAAGATGATCCGCCCGGATGACCGGATTTAATTCCGTTGATCGCCGAAAAAGCCAGACCCCGAATAATTTTTGCCAAATGGCCCAATTTATCCAAATCAACTCCCGCCATCGGTGCCAGCTCTACCCCTTTTAAATTAAAATAAAAACTATTTTCGGTTGTTAGACTAAACCGCTGCGGTTCTTTTTCTTTTAGATCATTAAAATCTTTCTGCTCAAGAATGTTGTACATTTTTTTATTTATTAATTAATGTTTATTTAATTTAAATTACCAGCTACTGGCACCCGGCGTGTAGATCGCCCACGCCCAAGTTGGACGAATCGGGTCATAGAAAGCATCGCTGGAGCCAGGAAAACTTTCCGGGCCATTAGCATGACAAAGTAATTTATAATCTGTCCCGTTTGATTGATAAATATATCCGGACCAACCGCTAGTGTCTCCTCTTGGATCGGTTGGCAATGTTGCTATATAAGTCGGTGTTAAGCCAGGAATATAAGCTGAAGCACCGCTGGTTGCTTTGCTGCCGCCATTCACGCAAACTCCCCACCAGACACCGCCGGTCGAAGGATAAGCACTGTTGGCGTCATAATACATTTCCAGCGCCAAAGAAAGACTTTTCATGTCGCCGCGCCTTTTAGCGTCTCTGGCCTTACCCCTGGCCGTATTCAAACTCACCATTACGATTGTAGCCAAAAGCCCAATAATCGCGATCACCACCAAAAGCTCAATCAGCGTAAAACCTTTGTTATTCCTTTTTATTAATCGCCTCATAAGCTTCTTTAATCGCAAGCTGGATATTAGATCTAGAAAAAATGGCCGACCCCATAACTAAAAAATCGGCGCCAGCTTGCACTAGCTTCAAAATATTTTGCGGATTTACTCCGCCATCCACCTCTATTTTAACATCCGGATAACGTTGCCGCAACGCAACAATTTTGGGGATAACTTCTTCCTTAATTTCCTGTCCCGCAAGGCCGGGGTTGACACTCATTAAAAGCACCAGGTCTATCTCATTGATAAAATTATCCAGTACTGAAATTGGCGTTGGCGGATTTATCGCTACGCCAAATTGTTTGCCACAGCGATGAACCTCGCGCGATAAATTAGAAATTGGAAATTTGGCGTCAATTTGCGTTTCGTATGGCAAAAGCTCGTGGTTATGAATTTTTTCAATGGCTTCCCAATGCAAAATTACTCGTCCAACTTTTGAGTTAAGCCATTCGTTCAAAACTCGATGGGGATTCTCTATCATCAAGTGCGCTTCCAAAAAAATATCTGTATCTAAATCCTCTATCTCTTTTTCAAGGGATTTATCCTGAGAAGCGCCAGCGACGAAGGGCCAGGTGCTGCTGGGCACAAAAACACCGTCCATCACATCAAGCTGAACGGTTTTAACATAAGGTTCAACGAGCTTAATTTTTTCTTTCAGCTCATCAAAACTTTTTGCAATAATTGCAGGAATAATCTCAACCATAAATGACAAATGTCAAATTTCTAATGTCAAATTAAATCTAAAGTTTAAATGTCAAAATTTAAACTTTAGATTTAGTCATTGATTTATCATTAGTCATTCGTCATTTGAGCTTATTTTTCTTCCATCTCTTCTATCTTTCTTAACCTTCTGGCATGCCGCTCATCCTCGTCGGCTTCCGTGTCCAGCCATATTTTAACTAGCTTTTTCGCTGTTTCCGGATCGGTTGTCCGTCCGCCAAGACACAAAACATTGGCGCTTACATGCTCGGCGGCCGAGCGGGCCGTAAATTCATCGTAGGCCAAAGCCGCCCGAATTCCCGGAAATTTATTAGCGGTAATGCACATTCCCTGACCCGTACCGCAAATTAAAATTCCGCCGGCATCATCTTCTTCAACAACGCTTTGAGCCAGCGCCATAGCAAAATCCGGATAATCATCTGCCAAATCAAGCTCCTCGGCTCCCAGGTCAATAACCTCATACCCCTCTTTTTCTAAAAAAGGCTTTAATTCTTCTTTTAGCGGGTAACCCGCGTGGTCAGCAGCGATGTAGAGCATAAAAAGGGAAAATGAAAATATCAAAATGTAAAATTATGGTATCCGCCCTATGAGCGGATTTATTTTAACATTTTACATTGTCATTTTGATTTTTGATTTTTACATTTTGATTTTTGAGCCCGCCATTCATAAATCTTTTCATGGTTTCCTGATAATAAAATTTCCGGCACTTTCCAGCCATTAAATTCCTCCGGCCGGGTATATTGCGGATACTCCAAATAATCATTTTCTGAAAAACTTTCCTGAATTAAACTCTCTTCTTTTCCCAAAACTCCGGGGATCAGCCGGCTCACGCCATCTACCAATATCATAGCAGGAATTTCTCCGCCCGTCAGCACAAAGTTGCCCACAGACAGCTCCTCGTCCGCGATGTGCTCGGCTATGCGTTCATCTACCCCTTCGTACCGCCCGCAGATCATTATTATTTGATCATATTCGGCCGCCATCCGCCGCGCGTCTGCCTGTGTAAACGGCTTGCCTTTGGCAGAAAAAAGAATTACGCGTTGCTTACCATAATTGTCATTCCGGCCGAAGCGAAGCGAAGAGCCGGAATCCAGAAGCCTGGATCCCGGGTCAAGCCCGGGATGACAAAAAGAAGATTTTATTTCTTCCACCGCCTTAAAAATCGGCTCCACCATCATCACCATCCCCGGCCCGCCGCCATAAGGCGAATCGTCTACTGACTTATGATTATCGTTTGTCCAATCGCGCAAATTATGCGTTTTTATTTCTATTAAGCCGCTCTTTTGCGCCCGCGCCAAAATCGTCTCGGCAAAATACGAGTCGAAAATTTTTGGGAAGATTGTAATTATGTCAAACTTCATATAACAAAAAACCGTACTACCTAAATGATAGCACGGTTTTTTTTGAATTGCGAAATAATTTCGCCGAAAATTAGAATTTCAAGTCGTCGACCACTTGATCAACGTCTTTCATCGGAGATTCTCGCTGTTCACGAGGCATTCGGCCGCCTTCCGGCTCTTCGATCTTGAAATTGATGCGCGCGTTGTGCTTGGCACCAATTACTCGAAGCAAAGTGCGGATAGCTCGGGCAGTTCCGCCCGCTCGGCCAATGACCTGGCCCATATCTTGAGGATTGACCTTGAGAGTCAATAAAACTCCCATTTCATCAATCTTCCGATCGGTTTTGACCTCGTCTGGGTGATCAACTAAACTCTTGATCACAAACTCGACAAACTCCTGGTCAGCATATTTAGCCATATCTTTCTTAGCGTATACTTTATTGTAAAAGTCTTGGAAGTAGTAGTCGACCTATCCCGCTTAGCGAGATTGCCTACCACTGTGAATAAATTATATCAAGTGCTTTTTGGAGTGTCAATTATATTATATTTGTCAATACTAACCCTTACCAACAAAAAACCCTGCACGAAGCAGGGTTTTGATATCCTTGAGTCGATTACTCAGCCTTCACTTCTTAGGCTTTTGATTCTTCTTCTGCTGGAGTCTCGGCTTTTTGAGCTTCAGCCGCCGCCTTGGCCTTGTTAGCCTCCTGAGTTTTCTTTTTCGGCTGCCAGGCTTTAATTTTCTTCGCTTCAATAACTTTTTCCGCCACCAATAAATTATGGACTGTCGGCGAAGCCTGCGCCCCCTTTGACAGCCAATGTTTTATTCTGTCGATTTTTAAGGCCTTCTGCTTTAAGCGCGGATTATAGCTGCCTAAAATTTCGATAAATTTCCCTTGCACCGGATTAGTTTTTTCAGTTAAAACTACCCGATAAGCGGGCTGATTCTTTTTACCGATTCTAGTTAATCTGATTACTAACATA
>Ga0172371_10002068_pt1 | contig 32010 bp, 27 predicted proteins | sample Lak12m_FD_114543 | JGI IMG/M metagenome (GOLD analysis project Ga0172371, IMG submission 114543) | Freshwater microbial communities from Kabuno Bay, South-Kivu, Congo - kab_022012_12m | ecosystem: Environmental > Aquatic > Freshwater > Lake | place: Democratic Republic of the Congo: South-Kivu...
GATACAAGATACAAGATACAAGATACAAGATACAAGATACAAGATACAAGATACAAGATACAAGATACAAGATACAAGATACAAGATACAAGATACAAGATACAAGATACAAGATACAAGATAAAAAAACACCCCACTAAAAATGGGATGTTTTACAATTCACAACATGAAACCGGTATAACATTCTAATAAAAACGAATGAATAATCGACATTCCTGCCGATATACTCCAGAAAGGAGGTGATCCATCCCCAGCTTCCGCTAGGGATGCCTTGTTACGACTTCACCCTGATCATTGACCTTGCCTTAGTCCCCTTGCGGAGCCTTTGGGCACTGCCAACTTTCGTGGTGTGACGGGCGGTGAGTACAAGACCCGAGAACGTATTCAACGCGCCGTGGCTGATGCGCGTTTACTAGCGATTCCGACTTCATGCAGGCGAGTTGCAGCCTGCAATCTGAACTGAGGCCAGTTTTCTGAGATTAGCTCCGTCTCGCGACTTAGCTGCCCTTTGTACTGGCCATTGTATCATGCGTGTAGCCCTAGGCGTAAGAGCCATGCTGATTTGACGTCGTCCCCGCCTTCCTCCTACTTGCGTAGGCAGTCTCTTGTGTACATTTAACACAAGATAAGGGTTGCGCTCGTTACCCGACTTAACGGTACACCTCACGGCACGAGCTGACGGCAACCATGCAGCACCTGTCTAGCACCCTCGAAGGCGTCCCCTGTTTCCAGGGGCTTGCAGCTAGATGTCAAACCCAGGTGAGGTTCCTCGCGTACCATCGAATTAAACCGCATGATCCTCTGCTTGTGCGGGTCCCCGTCTATTCCTTTGAGTTTCAACCTTGCGGCCGTACTACCCAGGCGGCGTACTTAACGCGTTAGCTTTTTTCAACGGCGCTGAGAGGGTCGATACTCCCAACACCTAGTACGCATTGTTTAGGGCGTGGACTACTAGGGTATCTAATCCTATTCGCTCCCCACGCTTTCGTCCATGAGTGTCAGATCCGTTCTAGCAAGCTGCCTTTGCCTTTGGTGTTCCTGCCGATATCAGCGCTTATTACGACTACACCGGCAGTTCCGCTTGCCTCTCCCGGCCTCAAGACAGGTAGTTTTGACAGCAATTCCGAAGTTAAGCCTCGGGATTTAACCATCAACTTACCTGCCCACCTGCGGACGCTTTACGCCCAATAAATCCGGATAACGCTTGAGGTCTCTGTATTACCGCTGCTGCTGGCACAGAGTTAGCAACCTCTTATTCTCGAGGTACCGTCACAAATTCGTCCCTCGCAAAAGCAGTTTACATCCCGAAGGACTTCATCCTGCACGCGGCGTCGCTCCCTCAGGCTTTCGCCCATTGGGGAAGATTCTTGACTGCAGCCTCCCGTAGGAGTCTGGGCAGTGTCTCAGTCCCAGTGAGGGGGGTCGCGCTCTCACGCCCCCTACCCGTCGTCGCCTTGGTGAGCTCTTACCTCACCAACTAGCTGATAGGGCCTAGGCCTCTCTCCGAGCCCGAAAGGATTTACATGAGAATGACTTTCGTCCCCTCATGACCATCGGGTATTAATTCGCCTTTCGGCGAGCTATCCCCGTCTCGGAGGTGAGTTACCAAGGTGTTACTCTCCCGTTTGCCACTAGCTTACAACCTTGCGGCTGTAAACCCGTTCGACTTGCATGCCTTAGACACGCCGCCAGCGTTCATCCTGAGCCAGGATCAAACTCTCATAAAAGAGTTGAATTACCCCGATAAATATCGGGATTAGGCTCTAATTAAATATGTAGAATAGACATTCGATTTTTACCACATTTTTATAGTGAACCCAGTTAAATGTTGCTGTGCAACTTATTTAACAGGGTGAACTTGACTTTGATTTGCATTGATTGTCTTGTTGTTGTGAATTGTAAATGTGCTTCTTTCTGTGTTATCCGCCAGAGGCGGATCAGCCGAAGAGGCTGAGAAAGAAAAAAGAGTTACCCAATTTTGAGTCGCTCTTTTTTCCTTCCAGTATGCGCCCAGGGCGCACTTAGAAAAAGATAGGTTGTGGAAAGGTGTTTAGTTTGCTTGATAATTTTAGCTTATATTAAAAAAGTTGTCAAGGGCCACATATACACAGGGCTGGGGATAAAGTAGGTCTAAATTATTTTCCTCTCCATTCTTTTATTTTCTCATGATTGCCAGAAAGCAACACCTCTGGCACTTTCCACTTTCTAAACTCCGCTGGTTTGGTGTATTGCGGATACTCTCTTGAAATATCGAGATCAGAATTTCCAATATCAAATTTTTGACATTTGGATTTTAATTTTTTTTTGACATTTGTCATTTGACATTTGTCATTCTCGTTAAAGGTTTCTTCTCTCAAACTCTCTTTATTTCCAAGCACCCCTTTTATTAATCTCGCAATGCTTTCAATCATCACCAACGCCCCAAGTTCACCACCAGCAAGCACATATGGCCCAACAGAAATTTCTTCATCAACCATATAATCAGCCACACGTTGATCAACACCCTCATAACGCCCACAAACAAAAGTGATCTCTTTCATCTTTGATAATTTCTCCGCCATTCTCTGATCAAACTGCTTGCCTTTTGGTGAGAGGAGTATCGTCAATTTTGAGTTTTGAGTTTTGAGTTTTGAGTTTTTCAAAGCTCGCAACTTCTTCAACGCCTTATATATTGGTTCGGCTTTCATAACCATACCAGCGCCACCACCATACGGCGTATCATCCACTTTCTGATGTTTGTCAGTCGTAAAATCCCGCAGATTTACTGCATTGATTTTTATAATCTTTTTCTTTATCGCCCGTGCGAGAATTGTCTCGGAGAAGTAAGAATTGATTATTTCTGGGAAAATTGTGATGATGTTGAATTTCATAAACGAAGGCTTACAAGGCTAACAATGCTTACAAAGCTTACAAGGCCTTGTGAGCCTTGTCGGCCTTGTTAGCCTCAATCACTATATCACTCTTTAGTTCTTTTTTCAACCCCCGGCCATTGACTTTCTCGTCTCTCACTGTTATATTAACCTCAACGTCAACTTTATGGAGGGATGACGATGAAACTAAGGAGTTCTTTGATTGATTTGTTGGTGATTACTGTAATCGTGATGTTCGGTCCGTCAGTGGTGTCACTGTTCACCGACCAGTCGAAACCGAGCGTCCAGAATACCATGGCCAACGTGACCAGCGATCAGGGCACGGACCATGAGCCCGCGCAGTCTGACACTCCACTGTTGAGTCCTGGACTGCTGTCTCGCAACGCGCCCTACTTCGAGATGCTCGAAGAGCTCCAGAGCGCCAAGGCCGACGCGGACTACTGGTTCCAGATGTGGGCCGAAGCTGGGCAGGGCTGCTGTAGCTGTCCTGTCCCCAACAAGGATTATTTTTATCGCGCGCACTGACCCCCCGCCCCTTCCCCACCCCAAGTTTCCTCACGCCGAGAATTTCTCGCCGACGGAACCCACCCAATAGCCCCCCGACCACGTCGGGGGCGCTGCATTTTTATAAAACAAAAAACACAAAACAAAACCCCTCTCCTTTATAAGGAGAGGGGCAGGGGTGAGGTAAAAAAGAAAAGAAAGGAGAGGGAAGAATTGTATGGTTATTTTCGTTTACCTTCTGCAATCTGTTGTTCAATATTCTTCGGACACTCAGCATAATGGTCAAACTCCATTGTGTATGAAGCTCGGCCCTGAGACATGGAACGTAACGCTGTTGCGTAGCCGAACATGCTCGCGAGTGGAACAATACACTTTACAACTTTCGCTCCACCGCGCTCAGTCATTTCCTGAATCTGTCCGCGCTTCGCAGAAATGTCACCAATCACATCACCCATATATTGTTCTGGTGTAATAACTTCCATTTTCATGATTGGCTCCAAAATAACTGGACGCGCTTTTTTCGCGCCTTCTTGAAACGCGAAAATGGCTGCCATCTTAAATGCGATTTCAGATGAATCTACTTCATGATAACTACCATCATAAACCGCGACTTTCATATCAACAACTGGATACCCGGCAATCACGCCTTTTGTCATGGCCTCTTTCACACCTTTTTCAATTGGCGCGATGAATTCGCGCGGGACAATACCGCCCTTAATCTCATCAATAAATTCAAAACCTTTGCCTGTTTCATTTGGTTCAAGACGAAGCCAGCAATGGCCGTATTGACCGCGACCGCCTGATTGTTTGATGTATTTACCTTCCGCTTCTGCGGTTTGACGAATAGTTTCCTTGTAAGCAACCTGCGGCGCACCGACTTTGGCCATTACGCCAAACTCCCGCTTCATACGGTCAACAATAATATCCAAGTGCAATTCGCCCATACCGGAAATAATGGTTTGGAGTGTTTCTTCGTCTGTGTGAATTTTGAAAGTTGGATCTTCTTCGGCAAGTTTTTGCATCGCCAAGCCCATTTTTTCCGCGTCTTGTTTGCTGTTTGGTTCAATAGCAACAGAAATAACTGGCTCTGGAAATGTCATTTTTTCCATGACAACCTGATTATTTTCTTCGCACAAAGTTTCGCCGGTTGTGGTGTCTTTCAAACCAATGGCCGCGGCAATTTCTCCAGCATAAACATCAGAAACGTCTTCGCGAGAATTGGCATGCATTCGCACGATTCTACCAATGCGTTCTTTTTTACCGTTTGATGTATTAATTACATAACTTCCCGATTTCAGTGTGCCGGAGTAAACGCGGAAAAACGCGAGTTTTCCGACAAACGGATCGGTCGCAATCTTGAACGCAAGAGCAACAAATGGTCCATTATCATCAGCTCTCACAGGCACCATCTTTGTTTCATCATTCACATCATGAGCCATGATTTCAGGAACATCCAAAGGAGATGGAAGATAGTCAACAACAGCATCCAACATCATTTGCACGCCAACATTTTGCAATGCTGAACCACACAATACTGGATATATGTCATCTTTCAAAAGCATTGTGCGAATACCCTTTTTAATTTCTTCAACTGTAAGCTCCTCGCCATTCAAATATTTTGTCATTGTTGATTCATCAGCTTCAGCGACCTTTTCCACCAACTGTTTGCGATATTGTTCTACTTTTTCTTTTGTGTCTTCTGGAATCGGAATCTCCACGATATTAATACCATGATCACCTTCAAACTTATAGGCCTTTCGCAAGATGATATCAATCAATCCACTAAAAGTTGAGTCAGCGCCAATTGGCAATTGGATCGCGAATGCCTTTTTTGACAAACGCTGTTGAATTGATTCTAAACTCATGTAAAAATCAGCGCCAAGCTTATCCATTTTGTTCACAAAACACAAACGAGGCACACGATATTTGTCTGCCTGTCTCCAAACAGTTTCTGATTGTGGCTCAACACCTTGTGAACCATCAAAAACAGCGACTGCTCCATCAAGCACGCGAAGCGAGCGCTCAACCTCAACAGTAAAATCCACATGGCCTGGAGTATCGATAAGATTGATGCGATGATTTTTCCAAAAGCATGTCGTGGCTGCGGAAGTGATAGTGATACCACGCTCTCTCTCCTGTTCCATCCAGTCCATTGTTGCCGCGCCTTCATGCACTTCGCCAATCTTGTGCTTTTTACCTGTGTAAAATAACACGCGCTCTGACACTGTCGTCTTGCCAGCATCAATATGAGCCGCAATGCCGATATTGCGTGTTTTATCTAATGTATATTCACGGGGCATAGATCAAATTACAAAAAAATAAAAAATAATGCACTTGTGACACTGATACGCTGATTTACGCAGATGACGCTGATACGCGGATTCGTTATCGTTATCAGCGTATCCGCGACATCAGCGTGTAATCCGCATATCCGTGTAACATGTTATGCTCTACGGGCAAAGTGGGCGAAGGCCTTATTTGCTTCTGCCATGCGATGTGTATCTTCTTTCTTCTTTATCGCTCCACCTGTGCCGGCCAAAGCATCAGTCATTTCTGCTGACAATTTTTCTGCCATTGATTTTCCTTTTCGCGCCAAAGCCGCGGCAATAATCCAGCGAAACGCGAGCGCGTTCTGTCGATCTGTTGAGACAGGCATTGGAACTTGATAGTTCGCGCCACCAACTCTTCGGGAGCGCACCTCAACTTGTGGCTTAACAGCATCCATTACCTCATTAAAAAGCTTGACTCTGTTTGTTTCTTTTTTTGTCTCTGATATTTTATCCAAAGCATCATACACAATATCCTGTGCAACTGTTTTTTTGCCATTCTTCATTATCATGTTGATAAATTTGGCAAGTAAAATATTGTTGAATTTTGGATCAGGCATTGTCGATCGCTTTGGTGCATTTTTTCCTCTTGGCATAACATTGATTTAAACGGATTAAATGAGATTCCACAGATTCCATTAATTTAGTGTAATCAATGTAAAATCTGTGAAATCAATGCTTTTATTTGGCGGCTTTTGGACGTTTGTTTCCATAGATAGAGCGACCTTTTCTGCGCTTTTCAACGCCGACCGTATCATAAACACCGCGTACAACATGGTAGCGGACACCTGGCAAGTCTTTTACACGACCGCCGCGAATAAGGACGATTGAGTGTTCTTGTAAATTATGTCCTTCACCTGGGATATATCCGATAACTTCCATTCCATTTGATAAACGAATTTTTGCAACTTTACGCAAAGCTGAGTTTGGTTTCTTTGGCGTAGTTGTATAAACCTTCAAGCACACGCCGCGCTTAAATGGGCATCCTTTTGGAAGCTCTGTGCGCTTTCTGTGCAAACTGTCGTATGTTGACTGCAAAGCAGGAACTTTGGATTTTGTCCTTTTATTCTTTCTGCCTTTGCGCAACAACTGGTTGATCGTTGGCATAAGATAAATTAAGATTTAAGAATTAAGATTTAAGATTAAAAAATCCCGATTCAATCGGGACAACGTAAAAACAAATAAATGTCTCAACGTTAATCCCGAAGGATATCTTCACCTCGCCCAAGGCGAGATTACTACGTTTGTAAGATGGCCATATTGTAATACACGTGCGAAAAGATGTCAAGTTTATAGCTGGGGATAACATTTTGGCTAAAATACGACAAAAACAACACTGGGGTCTTGACAAAACCCTAAAAATGTGATATACTATATAGTCAGTTTTTGACACAAACAAGGGCAGGTGACCAATTAGGTTACGTGCACTGAGGATGTCAACAACGGCCTTAAAAAGGCCACAAGGAGGGTGCAATGAAGGCGAATGTGGTGCTGATGATGGCAGTGCTGGCGCTGACGGCGTGCGGCAAGGAGGAGGCCTCGAACTTCAACTTTGAAGCCGCGATGAAGAAAGCCGCGGCCGAGAAAGCCGAGAAGTCCGAGGCGACCAAGCAGGCAGTTGAAGCCAAGGCCAAGTCGGCCAAGGCAGAGGCTGCAAAGGCCGAGGCAGAGGCCGCGGGAGCGAAGACACTGGCCGAGGCAGAGGCCAAGGCCAAGACGGCCGAGACCGAGGCTGCCAAGGCCGAGGCAGAGGCCGTGGCCGCGGAAGAAGCCAAGATCAGGGCACTCGAGGCCGCAACCAGGGAAGCTGAGGCACGCACGGCGCGCGCCAAAGCCCAGGCTGCGAAGGCCAAGGCGGAAGTGGAGGCAGCCAACGCTGCCAATCACTGATGCCGACCCCAGGCAAGGGGGGGACAACACGTTCATTGGAAGGAGGAGCACCTTGCCGCTCCTCCTTCCACAATCCAATCCTAAAACAAACTCGCCCACAGGCGATTTTTTTGTTTTTCAAAATCACAATCGCAAATTCAAAATCGTGGGGGGTTTGGGGGTGATACATGCAGTTAAAAATTAGCCAAAAACAAATGCATTGAAGTAGTGTTGAAAGGTGTATTGATGTAGGAGTTCCGCCCGTTATTCTATAGCGTTAGAGGGCGGAACGCATCTTGTTTATCACCCCCAAGACCTTTTGTTACTTTTCGGTTACGAAAAGTACAAACAAAATAATGGCTTTCGCCACCAGTCCTGTGAACCACCTCACCCCTGCCCCTCTCCTTGGTAAGGAGAGGGGGAATTTTGTTAAAACATCACTCTCCCGCCGGTGAACAAACCATACAGCGCCATGATGATTGGCGAGATGAGCTGATAACCGAAGAAAATAAAAGCAAGTAAAATTATAAATCCGTATTGCTCAAGCGCTACTTGCAAACGATATGATTGCTGGCCCGGAAGCAAGGCAAATAACAGTTTTGAGCCATCAAGCGGAGGAATTGGAACCAAATTAAACACACCGAGCAAGATATTCGCGTACACAATAACTGATAGAAAAACTGAAAGCGAACTCATTGGCAAAAAACGCATTAACGCGCCAAATGCTCCGGCCAATAAAAAATTTGACGCTGGGCCAGCAAGCGCCACCCAAACCGGACCCCATTTTTGATCTTTAAGATTATATGGATTGAACGGCACTGGTTTCGCGTACGCGAACAAAAATCTTCCGGCTGTCGCAAAAAACAAAATCAACGGCATTATAATCGTACCCCATTTATCAATGTGCGCGAGTGGGTTGAGCGTCAACCGGCCTGCGTATTTCGCTGTTGGGTCACCCAGCCGATCAGCCATCCAGCCGTGAGAGTATTCGTGGAGAATTGATGATGGGACAATGATTATGAAAAAAAAGAGTAAAGATATTAATTCCATAAACCTGATATTAGATATTAGATATTAGATATTAGATATTAGATATTAGATATTCATAAATATCCAATATTCAATATCCAATATTTTACACCTTGACAATCTTATATTTTTAATGTACAATTATACCGCTAACTCATTTTATCATAATCACTCACATATGTCACGCACATGCTCAATTTGTGGAAAGGGATCAAAACGGGCTGCAAACCGCAGCCATGCCAATAACAAAACATTGCGCAGGCAAAAACCAAATTTACAAAAATTTTGCGGAAAGCTTACATGTTCCCGCTGCATCCGCACAGCCGCAAAAAAATCTAAATAAGAACCGGGCCCAATGCATGAAGCGGGGATTAGCGCAGTTGGTAGCGCGCATGCATGGGGTGCATGAGGTCAGGAGTTCAAGTCTCCTATCCCCGACCAAACAAAAATCCGTCAGCATTAGGCTGACGGATTTTGAATTTTGGTTTGGATTTATATATCCAAGTTATCAACTGCGCTTGTATCAACATCGCTTGTTGCCTGTTGCGCCATTCTGTCGCGCTTTCCGCCAACTGGTTCATTGATTTTCAAATTAACCCTGGCGTTGTTCTTTGCGCCGACAATGCGGAGCAAAGTGCGGATTGACTGTGCGGTTTGTCCGCGTCTGCCAATCACATAACCGATATCGTTTGCGCTCACATCTAATGTGAGTAAAACGCCGCGTTCGTCAACTGTGCGAGTGACTTTCACATCGCCTGGATTTCCGACGATCGCCTTAACGACGTATTCCAGAAACTCTTGGTCTTGCATATCTGCAATCTCTTAAATAACTTATTTTAATGAACTGTTCGACTCAGTTCTTGTCTAATTATATCTTATCTTTTCAACCTTGTCAAGCTTTTGGCGCCGAAGCAGCCTTTTCCTTGGCCATTTTCTCAGCGCGCCTCTTTGTTATGCGAACCGATTTTTGCTTCTTTCCTTCAATAATCTTTTTACTTACAAATAAATTATTAAGTGTTGGGGACAATTGCGCGCCAACACTCATCCAATACTTAATTCTATCTGCTTTGACATCTAATTTCTTTTCTTTGGAAACAGGATCATAAGTGCCCAAAATTTCCAATTGTCCGGCTTGGGTATCTTTGTGTTTTGGCGAAACAATAATGCGGTACACCGGCTGTTTTGTTTTGCCAATTCTTTGCAAACGTATCATTAACATAATGTTTTATTAATAAATGACGGATTTTGAGAGCGTGTGCATTGTAACACTTTTAACTTTGACTGTCAAGAGCCACACTCACCAACTTACTTGTCCCATCTCCTCCCATGGTAACCCCATAGAGCGCGTCGGATGCGTGCATTGTAGCGCGGTTGTGAGTGATGATGATGAATTGCGACTGTGTGGCGAGCTCGTTCAAGATGCTGGTGAAGCGAAGCGTGTTTGCTTCATCAAGCGCTGCCTCAACTTCATCCAAAACAACAAACGGCGATGGATTAGTGTGTAATATCGCGCACACAAGCGCGATTGATGTGAGTGTGCGCTCACCGCCTGATAACATTTGTATATTTTTGATTTTCTTTCCAGGCGGAATAGCCAACACATCAATACCCAACAACATCTGCTTTTTGGGTTTTGCTGTTGACGGACTTTCGTCCGTATTCCACACTTTATCACCACCCACCGCAACTGAATCACCACCAACTTCGTCCCCGCTTTCATCAACCTCTCCATACAATTCTTCCAAACTCGCTTTACCACCCTCAAACAACAATTCAAAATATCTTGAAAATTCTTTTTTAATTTCTTTAAACGCTTTGTCGCGCTTTTTCTTCATTAATTCATCAAGTTCAACAATCAGACCTTCCAAATCTTCCAACGCAGCTTTGAGGTCAGTTAATTGTGTGGTCAAACTTTCATGTTTGGTCTTTGTCTCTTCATATTCTTTGACGACTTCCTCATCAATTCCGCCGACTAAGCTTAGCTGGTATTTGAATTTTTGAATTTCTGCCAAAGCATTTTCCAATTCATCCGCCTGTAAACGAGTAACACCACGCTCAACAACAGAACGAAGTGATGAGTGCATTTCTTGATAAACTTCGTTTGCTAAATCTTCCTGTTTGGTTTCTAACTTAGCGACCGACACCTGTAGTTCGTTGCGCGAATCAACAATTTTATTTAATTTATTCTGTTCATCCTGCATTTGCGTTTGCAAAGAAAACACTCTTTGCTTTTTTTCCTCTTCTTGCGCGTTAAACGCCTGCAATTTTTCTTCCGCATCCTTTACTTGTTTTTCCAATGCTTCAATTTGCTTGTCTAAATCATTTTTCTGCTCTGCGACATTTTTAAGCCCTGCGGAAAATTCTTCTGGACTCATAAAACACTGCGACAATTCCTGCTCAAATCCCGCCAGCCCTTTATCTATTTCGTTTTTTTGCGTACGCACAACTTCCAATTTGGCCAGCGCGACTTGCAAGTCGGTCTGAGCGCGACGCCATGCTTCTTCTGTTTTAACCGACTCCAATTCTATCTGCGACAAACGTGTCTGCCATGAATTTAGTTTCTCCTCTTCTGATGTGAGCGTATTTTCCACCATGTGCGGAGCTGACGTTTTTGAAAACCCAATCTGACGCGAACGTTCCGTTTTTCTAAATCCGCCTTTCATACTGCCGGAAACCTCCAAAACATCGCCGTCCAAAGTTACCATGCGCACACGGCCAATGCCAATCTCGCGCGCCGCGTCTAAATTTTCCACGACAAGCGTATTGCCTAAAACATACGAGAAAATATCCGCGAATTTTCTTTCAAACTTTACCAAATCAACTGCCCAGCCAACTACTCCAGAACGAGTTGCCAAATCCTGCGCGTCTGCTGGTGCAAATCTTGGTTTGATTTTGTTGAGTGGGAGAAAAGTAGCCACGCCGAGTTGGTGGGAACGCAAATACTCAATACATGTTTGCGCGACCCTGTCTGAGTCCACAACAATTGATGATAAATACGCGCCCGCAGCAACATCCAGCGCCATGCGATATTTTTCTTCAACATCGCCGAGTTGCGCGACTGTTCCATATATCGCGCCAAGCCGCTGGCGTTCTTCCAAAATTGCTTGCACCGCTTTCAAACCAGTGTATTGCCAAAATGTTTGCTCATTTCTGATTTGCGCAAGGCGCTGTTCTAATTCAGACAATTTTGCTTTTGCTTCCGCGCGCTCCATTGTTAATTTTGTCATCTCACCACTGCGCTTGTCTGCCTCAACACTAAATTTGTCCGTGTTTGCCTGTGCTGAATTCATTTCTTTTTGCAAACGCTCTTGCTCGCCTTTTAATTCCTCGATCTTTCCTTCCAACCAGCCGACGTTCTGTTTGCCGACTTGCGAATATTCTGACTGCAACTTTCCCATCAAAACCGCTCGTTCGCGTTCAAACTTATTTTTTTCTCTGACAATATTTTGAAAATTATTTTGCAATTCATTAAATTGGTCCTGCCGAGATCCTCCGCGCGCAAGATTTGCCAACTCAGTTTGAACAGCACTAAGCCGCTGGTTTGCCTCATTATATTCCTTATTTACTTTTGCCAAATCCTGATTAAGCGTATCAAGCTGTGTTTGTGTTTGATGGTAAATGGTTACATAATATTTTTCCTGCGCTTCGCGCAATTCTATCTCAACCTCTTGCCTGCGCTCAAGCTTTTTGACTTGACGTGAAAGGGTGCGGAGCCGCGGCTCAACCTCATTTAATAACATTTCCGCTTGTTTGATATTCTCGCTGGTGTGCGATAATTTGAGAGCTGACTGGTGGCGCTTAATTTGAAATTCTTTTATGCCAGATGCTTCATCAAAAAAATCTTTGCGCTCTTGCGGAGTTTGCAAAAGCAAGCGGTCAATCATTCCTTGCCCGATTACACTGTACGACCCTTGGCCAAATTGCGCTTTTGCCAACAAAACTTGGATATCAAAAAGGCGCACTTGATTTTCATTAATGAGATACTCACTTTCGCCATTGCGATAAATTCGGCGTGTGATAACTAACTCCTCATAATCAATCGGCGCTTTACCGTCTGTGTTATCAAGAGTCATTGAAACCGATGCCATACCCATTTGTCCTCTGCCTTCTGAGCCGGAAAAGATGATATCCTCGCTTTTCTTGCCACGGAGAGTTTTGAGCGACTGCTCGCCCATTACCCACCTTATGGCATCAACTATATTGCTCTTTCCAGATCCATTTGGCCCAACAACTGATGTGATACTGTTTCTACCGTCCTTGGTGGAGAGAAATTCTAAAATCGCCTTTTGCGCAAAGGACTTAAAGCCGTGGATTTCAATCCGCTTTAAATACATAACAAATAAATCCGAAATTCGAATATCGAAACTCGAAACAAATTCGAATATCAAATGTCCAAATGTTTAAAACATTTAAATTTTGAGCATTTGAATTTGTTTCGGATTTCGAGTTTCGTGCTTCAAATTTAACCGCTTTTGTGTATAATCGCCCCAAATATCTTCATCAACTCTATCGACTCTTGAATCAGTTCCTGCTGACTCTGCTTTTCAGATTCCAAAGACACACCCAACCTCAACCACAATGTACTTTCTTTTGCTTCTTTTCTGCAAATTTTTATTCTCATCTGAAAATCTTTTTTACTCAATGCCTCATTTGCCTCTATATAATTCGCCGCGACAGAACCGGATGATCTTATCAACTGTTTTCCATATTCAATACTACTGATTGTGCGTGGCAATTTCTTTACATAATCACGACAATTCTTCGCGAACTCGTATGTCCTATCTTCCAAATCGTAACTCGATTTTGAATTTGTTATTTCATTCATTTGGATTTGTTTCGGATTTCGTGCTTCGGATTTCGGATTTCATAGTAAATATTATACACTTTTTCAATAAAAAAACCAATACTTACTTGGTTTTTCTCATGGCTATATTAGAGTGTCAGGGGTTGGCTGGCACTCTGTCCTCATCTCCGACCACGATCGGAGCGGGCTAGCCGCGTTGGTGGTTATACTGTCTCCACTTTGCTCTCTTTGGCTCCGTGAAGCCCTCTCACTATGTCACACCAGAATGGACCACTGTAGCCAATACACTTTCTCTGCACCCTCTTAATCTCCTCCTCGCCACCTTGATCTTTAAGCCACGTCGGATCAGACGGCAATCGCGCGCTCGATGACACGAAGCGATTGCAGAGAAAACGATCTCGCTCAATCGTTTCATTCCCCACAAGGAGAACACCGAGCAGTTCAGCGAATGCGAAGTCAAAAAAGTGCTGGTCCGGGGTCCATTCATCGCCACAAGTATATCCGGCCAATAAAAAACACAATTCAACTGCGTGTACGAACTTAGACTGCCATTCCTGTTCGTAACGCAATGCACCAGGAATCACCACGATGCCGCTGAGTTTGTTCTCTCGACGCACCCTGCTCCACGCCGAACCCGTACAGAACTTGAAAGTTACAGAATAATGCATGGATGGAAATCCGCCAGAAGTCTCTTCACCCCACCTGCCCCAGTCAATGTGAAACCAACCGCTGACCTCAAACTGTCTGCCAAATTCCGGCAGATCGCTGGTTGTCCCCTTGAACTTAAAACCATTTGTCTTAATTCCCATCTCATCCTCCGTGCGGCTTATTCGTACCAACCAACCCCAGGGGTATTTAACAAGATTCGAAGGTGATTGTCAATGGGGGTGGTTGACAATATTCAACGACTGTATTATAATAAACCGTCCTTAAAAAAGCGCGAAATTCGAAGCACGAAATCCGAAACAAATCCAAATGTTCGAAATCCAAATGTTTAAAACATTGGGACATTTGATATTCGAATTTGTTTCGGATTTCGATATTCGGATTTAGAATTTCACACCAAAATGAACCAATACATCTCCAAACAAATTTATTCTGCTATCCAAAATGCCAACCGCATCATGATAGTCCCACACCAAGACCCTGACGGTGATGCTTTGGGTTCTGTGAGCGCTTTCGCGTATTTGTTAAAACAAATGAACAAACAGTTTGTGGCTTTTTGCGCCACTCCTGTTAAAGACAAAGCGACGATGTTGCCACATATTATTAAGATTGAAACAGATGAAACAGTGTGGGAAAATTATGATTTTGACCTTGTGATTGTTTTAGACACCGGCGATATAAAACGCTCTGGCATTGGCGAACATTTAAAAAAATTAAATGAAGCGACAGTCGTGAACATTGACCATCACCCAACCAACACAAACTTTGGAAAATATAATTTGATTGTACCACAAGCGTCTTCAACAGCGGAAATTGTCTATTACTTTTTCAAGCACAACAATCTTACAATTGACAAAAACATCGCTGTGTCGCTTCTGACCGGACTTATTACTGACACAGACAACTTTTCAAACGGCGCGACAAATCAAGAGTGTTTAAAAATCGCGAGCGAGTTGATTCACCGCGGAGCGAATTTTAACATGATAAAAACATGGTTTTTGAAAAACAAATCTGTTACTGCTTTGAAATTGTGGGGCGTGGCCTTGTCCCGCTTGGCCAAGCATGACAAGCATGACATCGTGCACACACACATCACACGCGCTGACTTGATTGAAAGCGGAGCTGATGAGGAAGAGACAGATGGAATCGCGAACTTCCTAAACAATGTTGGCGAAGGTCAGGCCGCGATATTGCTGAAAGAAACAGCTGATGGAAAAATCAAAGGCAGTTTGCGCACAACTAAAGAAAATTTTGATGTTGGCGCCCTTGCCAAAGCCCTTGGCGGCGGCGGGCACAAAAAAGCTTCCGGGTTTACGATTGAAGGGACGATTGAAACAGTACTGGAGAGAATTGGAGAAGAGGTTGAAAAAATGGCGAGGACGGTGTAAAATATTAGATATTGGATATTAGATATTAAAATATTTATATGACATCAACCAAATCGCAATATTTAATCCCAACAGTCATAGAAAAAACCTCATATGGTGAAAGGGCCTACGACATCTACTCTCGCCTTCTTAAAGACCGCATTATTTTTCTTGGCAGTGAGATTGATGACGGCGTGGCCAACACTGTAATCGCGCAAATGCTGTTTTTGGCAAATCAAGATCCGGAAAAAGACATCAAATTATACGTCAATTCACCTGGCGGGTCTGTGACTGCTGGACTGGCAATTTATGACACCATGCAGTACACCAAGCCGGATGTTTCCACAATCTGCGTTGGCATGGCCGCGAGCATGGCATCAGTTCTACTTGCCGCAGGAGCCAAAGGCAAGCGCTTGTGTTTGCCAAACAGCGAAGTGATGATTCACCAAGTCATGGGCGGAATGCAAGGACAAGCAAGTGATATTAAAATCCACGCTGAAAGAATTTTGAAAATCAAAGATCGCTTAAACCAGATCTTGGTCAAGCACACAGGCAAGGAACTCACAACTGTTGAAAAAGACTCAGACCGCGACTATTTCATGAGCGCAGACGAAGCAGTGAAATATGGGATTGTTGATAAGGTGATTGAAAAATAAAGCATTGATTACACTGATTTAGACACTGATTACACAGATACTTTCTGTGTAATTTTTTTTAATCAGTGAAATCAATGATAACTAAAACACCCCGTCCGGCAGGTGCTGAATCGGGGTGTATTTTTTTATGGGAGGATCACTCCCCCCCATGCTGTATCCGAGAAGGTGTGTCTTGGGTCAATAGCGAGCCGTAGCCTGCTTTAGCCTATTACACACCTCCATGCTTGTCGTGGATACAGAGAAACTTATACTTCGGATTATAAATATAAGCCAACTCTATACCCAAAGCCCATTGTCTTATCTTGATCCCAGAGTCGCTGGGTTTTTCAAATTTTTCAACGAACATCATATTATATCACAAAAAGGCCCCTTTGTCAAGGGCCTCCTGTGTATAACTTCAACTTTTTGGCTTAAACAAGCAGAAATTACCCCTCTGGCGTACCAACAATCTCCTCTGTAGACGAGGACATGGTTGTTGTTCCAGACAGTGTGCTGGAAGCAGAGTTTGGATCAATTCCTTTCATACATATTTTTGGCAACGATCTGTAATGACTGTCATAAACCGTCTTTTCTTCTTTTCCATCAGACATTATGCGAGTATATGTAAAAGAAGCATCAGCCCCACGAAATGGATTTTGACATTTTTCTTTGCCAGATTCAAGTTTATCTGTTTCAACTGTCTTTGGCTTGCCATAAGGATACCACTTGGAAACAATTGGATGTGTGTATGATCCTTTTCGTCCATCTGATGTGCCCCACAGAGTAAATACCAACTCTTCGTTTTTTTTATCCATATACGTTTGCAACAATATTGCACCACCTGTGTCATTTAGAAATCTAAAATCCGGCGCCGGGTCATATATTGTCGCGTCAGTTCCTGGGTTTCCATTCACCGGATCGTCATAATGATTAACAATCAAAGCATGGTTTCTGCGCTCAACAATTTTCATGCCGGAATTCATTGCTGTGCGAAAAAGTGTTGTCCCGATTTGGCACAATCCGCCACCTATCTCCGGCTTAATCTCATCGCCCTTAATAACTAGCTCGGGTAAATACCCACCCTCCAGCGTAAACGGAGAGGTGTATTTAAGAGTAGAAAATAATTCGCCTGGTTGAATAATAATTCCATTAAGTTTTTTAACAGCATTGGCAATATTTTTTATGCGATTCACAGGACTGTTTGAATAATCCGAAATACCAACTCCAAGAATTTCCTTAATTCCCAAATCGTTTACGTCTCCGGTTTTAATATCCGGCTCTGCTTTCTCTACAACAAGCGCCACTGCTTGCGGAACACCCTCATCATGCCAAGTTCGGCTCCAAATAATTTCATTAACTGCTTGATAGGTTTTATCAATTGATAATTCCATGCCCAGACGAGACGCCTGAAATTCCACAACCTTATTATTAACCATTGAAAACTTCGCGTTAATTGGTTCAATGTTTACATCTGGCGCGATTGTTTCCTTCAAATATTTTTCAATTTTTTCTTTTTTAATCCCAAATACAATATCTCCCTTTTCTGTTTTTTGAATTTCAAGCCAATCCTTTATTTGCGTCTCACTAACAGACCATGTTTTCATTCGCAATGTTTGCGGGTCTTCGTAGGAAAGATCTATTTTGCCAGAAAATATTTTGTCTAAACGCTTAGCTATTTTATTTACGTCTGCTTCAAAAATTTCCGGTTGTTTTTCTCTAAGCTTAACGCGTAAATCCGCCCAACCAAGTATTGACCATGACTTTCTTATCTCATCGACAACTCCGCTTAAATCATACACGATGCCTGCGCTTGAAGAAGTCACTTCATATTCAAGCGGTTTAAGAGATTTAATTTTAATTGATGCATTGCGTGGCTCTGTTTCATGGCCGGCCAACTCACCAGCCACAAATGCTAATAATCGTTGAGCGTCAACTTCAATAAACTGTATCTTTGCCTCTGTGCCAAACCATTGCGAGTTAATTGCCTGCCAGCCGTCTATTACGCGAAAATGAAACTTGCCAAAATTAACAAGATAATCTGCAGCCGATCCTGAATCTAAACGCACAAGTTCTATTGGACTTCCTCCGTCAACAATTACAGGATAAACAGTTAATTTTTTCTCACCTTCATTTGTTTCATATTTAAATTCCAAACCAGAACTAACCAGCTTGTCCACCATGATATCAATATAATTTTTAACCTCAGATCTTGTAAGACCGCCTATTGGAACTCCACCAACAGAAATACCCGGCAAAACCCGGCCGTCGTATTTGACACCGTAGCTATACAAGATGCCAAAAAAAAGAAAAACAACCACAAGCATTAAAAATATCCACAATACCCAAAAACGGCGTGGTTTTGGCGCCGTTGGTTTTATTTGTTCACTTATTTTTTCAATAAAATTGTCAGCCATAATTAATCGTCCACAACCACTATCGGCACTTTTGCGTCAACTTTTTGTTTTGGAATCTTAATCGTCAAAACGCCGTTTTTATATTCCGCGTTTGATAAATCAGCTTTCACTTCCACAGGCAAAACAACAGTCCGCGAAAACCTTCCCCAGTAGCACTCATTGTGAAAATGATTAGCGCCCACACTAACCGGACTAATACGAAATCCTCGAATTGTAAGCAGGTCGTTGTGTACATAGACCTCTATTTTGTCAGCATCAGCTCCCGCCATTGTAGAAACAACAATTAATTCACTTTCTGTTTCAGCAACGTCAACCGCGAGCTGGCCTTCATGGTGATCTTCCGCCCATTTTTCCGGTACAGCCAAACTAGACGGCGAAGCCCACGCCTTCCGCAAGTCATAAGAATCGCTTTTTTGAGCGTCCAAAATTAATTCAAATACCCCCTTTTCCATATAAATATATTATACTACATTTCCTCCACTGTCTCAATCGCCAACAACCCCAACGCGTCTTTCAAAACTTTTCTAACCACACCACAAAGAATCACCCGCGCCGAAACCAATTCCTTGTTCTCTGCGTTTAAAACTGAATGTTTTGTATAAAAATCATTAAACGATTGTGCAACGTCAAAACAATATTTCACAATAACCGACGGGTTATAATTCTCCATCGCTTTTTTAACCACCTCCCCATACTCTCCCAACATCATCACCAACCTCTTCTCCTCGCTGGTCTTCAACTGGTTCACAAGTTTTGAGTTTTGAGTTTTGAGTTTTGACTTTCGTAATATGCTGTTAATCCTCGCCACCACATAAAGCACATAAGGCCCAGTAAATCCATCAAAACTAGTTGCTGATTTTATATCAAAAACTATATTTTTAATTGCTTCGTGTTTTAATAGTTCAAATTTAATAGCCCCAAGCGCGATTATTTTTGCCGTATTCTCAATTTGTCTTTTTGTCCAATCACTGTGCCTACTCCGCGTTTCTTCTAAGACCTTTTCGTACACCTCATCTCGCAAATCTTCATACAAAATCACATTGCCGAGACGGGAAGACATCTTACCCTCCGGACGTGTAACTAATCCGTATCCAATATGCGACATTTTATGCTTGAAACCGTTCAGTTCCAGAATCTTGAACAATTGCTGGAAATAAAAATTCTGTTCTGAACCAGTCAAATTTATGCTTTCATCTACTTTATATTTCTTAAATTTCTTTTCCGCAAGGCCAAGATCGCTGGTCATATACACCCCGGCTCCGGTGCTTTTCCGCAAAAGCGCAATGTCTAATCCGCATTTACTCAAATCAGTAATGATCGCTCCGCCTTCACCAACTTGCGCGATGCCTTTTTTGAGCAATTCATCAACAACTTTCTGCCCACAATCCTTAACCTCGCTTTCCAGAAACAATTCCTTATACTTCAACCCCAACTCTTTGTCTATTTTTTTAAATCCACCCAAACTCCATTTACGCGTTTCTTTAAACAATTTCATTATTTCTTTTTCTCGTGTCTCAAGTTTTTTCTGCAATGCATCAAGCTCTGGTTTTACTTCTTCGTGTTCTTTAATGTACCCGCTTGCCTCCGCATACATCTCGCCCAACCATCGCTGACGACTTTCGGACTTTATGAACTTTACGTCAGCCCGAGGCTGATCGGCCTTGGGCCGAAACTTTTTACTTCGTAAAATCCACCACAAACACCTCACCACATGCGAACCAAAGTCATTAATATAATTCACGGGTACAACGCCAAATCCACATTTTTTATACAACTGCACCAGAGTGCTTCCGATACAAACATTTCGCAGATGGCCGATATGGAATTCTTTGTGTGTGTTTTGCGATGGATACTCAATCATCATTTTCTCGCCCTTACCCAAATCATTCGCCCCAAAATTTTTCTTCTCAACTTCGCTGATAATAAGCTTGGCCACCTCGCCGGCGTTGAGGTAAAAATTTACATACGGCCCAAACACCTCGACTTTGTCGAGAATTTCCAATTTCCAATTTCCAATTTCCAATTTCTTTTTAATTTCCGTGGCAATTTCATTCGAATTTTTTCCCTTTTTCTTCGCTATATCAAAACACGCGAACGCCAAATCGCCCATTTCGGGTTTTGGTGGCACAGTCAACTTGATATCGCCATGGACACCAACTTTTTTTAACACATCTTCTATTATTTTATTCAACATATCCAAATCGTTGACCCCCCCTTAAGAAGGAGGGGTGTCCCGACGTATGTCGGGACGGGGTGGTCATTTGATTGCCAACTCCTTACGAAGGAGGGGACAACTAAAAGCCCTATTTGACCTTTACAAAAAATCTATTTCCTTTTTGAATTATGTCCCCTGGCTTTACCATTAACCCGACCCAGTTTATTTTTTCTCCATTAACCTTAACTGCCGCTTGAGCGATCTGACGACGCGCGTCAGTTCGACTAGCGCAGATTTTTGATTCAACTAACACTGTCACAATATCATACGCGCTTGGTTTTATTTCTGGCATTTCATCTGGCCTATCTTTGCTCTGATGCACTTTTTCAAAATTTGCTCTGCCAATCTCTGCTGCTTTTTCACCCAAAAAATTCTTTGTAACTTCGTATGCGAGCATTTTTTTGTATTTCATTGGCTCTTGCGCCACTGTACCAGCATTTGGAACATCTGCTCGTGCACACAATTCAAATCCGCGCACAATCATATCATCAGACCAGCTCATCACCTTACCAAACATGTCTTCTGGCGTGTCAGAAAGCGCAATCATATTTCCCTCGCTCTTTCCCATTTTTTTGCCAGTATTATCAGTCAACAATTTCATTGTTAAAACAAATTTTTCTTTATGTTTCATGCTCATCATCAAATCACGCCCCATCAACATATTGAATGTCTGGTCATTGCCGCCAACTTCGCCATCCACATCCATTGCCACACTATCATATCCTTGCATTAATGGATACATGAATTCATGCAGATAAACAGGCTTTTCGCTTTTTATGCGCTCTTGAAACATGTCGCGCTCAATCATACGTTGAACTGTTACAAGCGATGATAATTCTAAAATGTCCGCAAATTTTAATTTAGACAGCCATTTACTGTTATATTTTAATTGCACAGGATTTTTTCCTCCAAAATTCAAAATCGCGCTAGCTTGTTTTTTGTATTCTTTGCAGTTTTGTAAAACTTGTTTGCGAGTCAATTGCTGTCGTGCTGATGTTTTGTCAGTCGGATCGCCAATCATACCAGTAAAATCTCCAATGAGCATCACAACTTTATGCCCAAGATCTTGAAACTGACGCAATTTCATCATTGTAATGCCATGGCCGATGTGGAGCGTTAGTGCAGTTGGATCATAGCCTGTGTAGAGAGTGAGTCGCTCACCTGACTTGAGCCGTTTTTCCAAAAACTCGCGCGTTGGATAAACATTCTCCACACCGCGTGTGAGCAATTCATTTATTTTTTTCTCATCAATACTAACCTTCATATTATTAACTTAATTGATTAAAAAAATTATCGGTGTAATCCATGTCTAATCCGTGTAATTAGTGTTTGGTAATTGGTAAACGAATTTCAAAAATTGTCTTGACTGGAACCTTGCCATCGCGCCAACGAGTTTTGTTGAATTCATCCAAATCAAGACGACACTCTCCGTCTGTCGAATATTCATTTATTTTCTTTTCTTCTCTACGGTATGAAATGACTTCCAATTCACCACCCATAGACACCAATCGCTTATCGAAATTAGCCAACCCCAAACCAGTACTACCTGTCTTTGAACTACCCTTCTTAAATATAAATGCATCGCTATCTGGTTTTAATGAATCACCATCAATCCCTTTTCCATCATCCATTAATCTAATTATCATTTCATTCCCTATTATTTCAGCACAAAAAAATATATTTACCGACTCAGTATTTACTTTAAATGCATTGCGTAATGAGTTTAATATAAAATTATTGATAACACCCTCGTTTCCTTTAATTTTTTGCTCATTTAAATCCTTTTCTAATTTTTGCCAATCGGTATCTGAAATAAACCTTTTTTCATTTGATTTAAAATACTTGGAACTATTATCACAGGACCACGCTCGCATTTCCCTTAAGTCTTTATTTTCAAAACAATTAACAACCGTTCTCAAAGAATCTATTTCTATACCAGTCTGACAATCTTCTGGAACTAAATTTTCATCTATTCTCCGAACTAATATATCTTCTATTGCCATCCAATATCTTTCCCATGAATCCAAAAAAATCTTTATGATCAATTTCTTTTCCGTTCATAAATATTACTTTAAATTGTCTAGTTGGATTATAAATTTATCCAATTTTATTTTTGCATCTTTCATTTTTTCCTTTTCTTGTTCCACAATCTTTTCCGGAGCGTTATCAACAAAACTTTCATTCCCCAGCTTTGTTTCCAAACTCTTCACATATTTTTCCAAATCCTCAATCTCAGTTTTTAATCTTGTTTTTTCTTTTTCCAAATCCACAACTCCACTCAAATCCACAAACACCTCAACTCCACCAACAACGAAACCAACAAAGTTTAATGGTTTATTAGTTGATTTGTTTATTTGTAAATCCTCCAAACGGGCCAAGGCCTTTACCACATCTGCATTTTCTCCTATCAATTCCTGCTTCTTCCCCGCGCTAATCACTGCTTTCAACTTTTTCACCGGATCAATTTTATAATCCGCTCGCAACGACCGAATTCCTGTGATAATGTTTTTGATTGTCTCAAAATCTCCAATCTTAGCCTCAGTCCTAGTCTTCACCTTAGGCCACTCACTCACCATCAACATTCTGCAATCTGCATTTTGAAATTTGCATTCCGCCCAAATGGTCTCGGTGACGAACGGCATAAACGGATGCCACAATTTTAGCACTGTTTCTAAAATATAATTCAGTATTTCACTTTTATCACCCTCAATTTTAGAAATCTCCAAATACCAATCGGCCAACTCATTCCATGTAAAATCTCTAAGCACTTCACCCGCATAAGAAAAATTAAATTTCTCAATACTCTCGGTAACTGTTTTAATGGTTTCATTCAATCTACTCAAAATCCATTTGTCGGACAATGTCCGTGCCTTTATGGACTTTACAGACTTTATGGACTTTTGACTTTCAATAAAGCGCGATATGTTCCAAAGTTTATTCGCAAAATTTCTAAATCCAGCCACTTTATCTTCTGACAACCTCATATCATTCCCCGGAGTATTGCCAATTAAAAGTGATAAACGAGTTGCATCTGCACCATATTTTGAAATTGTATCTAGTGGGTCAATAACATTTCCGAGCGACTTGCTCATCTTTCTTCCTTGTTCATCACGCACAAGCCCGTGCAAATATACTTTTTCAAATGGAATCTCACCCAAAACATAAGTGGTCATTAAAATCATTCTCGCCACCCAGAAAAACAAAATATCATAACCTGTTTCCATTACTGATGTGGGATGATATGTCTTGAGATCTAATGTCTTTTTGGGCCAACCAAGTGTGCTGAATGTCCACAGCCCAGACGAAAACCACGTATCCAGTGTGTCTTTGTCCTGCACCCAACTATCTCCTTTCGGTGCCTCAACTCCAACATAAATTTCTTCACCCTTGTACCAAACCGGGATTTGGTGACCGTACCATATTTGACGCGAAATACACCAGTCTCTCAAATTATCTATCCAATGAAAATACGTTTTCTCAAATCGGTCTGGAATAATCTTAATTTTTTTGCTTTTCACTGCCTTTTGCATCAACTGCTTCAAACTCGCCTTTTTATTTTTGACTTTCTTATTTACATCTATAAACCATTGAGATGACGGGATTGGCTCGACCACTGTTCCACAGCGATAACAAACTGACAAGTTGTGTTTATAATTTTCTTCAATATGATCAATCAGTCCCATTTTCTGCATATCTGCGACAATTGCTTCGCGCGCTTCTTTAGTTGTCATGCCAGCATACTTGCCACAGTTATCCATCATCCGACCATCTTCATTAATAATCTGTTTGAGTGAAACACCATGCCTTTGCGCAATTTCATAATCAGTGAAACTGTGCGCAGGTGTAACTTTAACAGCGCCTGTGCCAAACTCGGGGTCAACTGCTTCATCAGCAACAACAATAATCTCAAACTCTCCGAGCACACCCGGAATCATATATTTTTTGCCAACCATGTCTTTGTATCGCTTATCTTTTGGATGAACCGCAACAGCTGTATCTCCGAGTTTTGTTTCTGGGCGAGCAGTTGCTAAAACAAATGGCCCATATTTTATCCAGTAAAATTTTCCATTTTCCTCTTTGTATTCCACTTCATCATCTGCAAGTGTTGAATGACATCGTGGGCACCAGTTAACAATGCGATAACCGCGATAAATCAACCCGTCATCATACATTTTTTTAAAAACAGTGCGCACTGCTAAATTTCTTTGCTCATCAAGAGTAAATGCTTCTCTGCTCCAATCAAGTGATGACCCCATTTTTTTGCATTGATTAACAATTGTGTCATGCGATGCCTGCGCGAATTTATTTACTTCTTCCAAAAACTTTTCTCTGCCCAATTCTTTTTTGGGATCTTTCATTCCTTTCTGCATTAAAAGCTTCTCAACTTTTGTTTGAGTTGCAATCGCTGCATGATCTGTACCTGGAAGCCACAAAGTTTTATCGCCTTTCATTCTATGATAGCGAATCATTACATCTTGAATCGCTAACATTGCCGCATGACCGACATGGAGCGTACCTGTAACATTTGGCGGAGGCAAAACAATTGAAAAGTGCGGACGCTTTGGATCATCCGGATTATCCACCCAAGGTGGATGCGCCTCGGGCGCAAAAAAACCCGACTCTTCCCATTTTTTATAAATACCATCTTCGTATTGTTGTGGTTCGTATGCTTTATCCATACTACGGATTTACGGATTATCCTGATCTACGGATTGTTATCCTGATCTACGGATTATCCTAGCTTCATTATTAGGATTTAAAACACGGCGAATTATACAAAAATCAGTCCCGAAATTCACCAATAAACAAAGTTGTTTTCCTCCACTCACTAAATATCTTTTTGCTTGTTTATAATTCTCTCTCGTAAATGATGGCACGACCTTAACTTCTATGATGATTTTATCGTCCACAATAAAATCTATTTTGTTTCTTCCCGGCCTTTCTCCGTCAAAACTACAACCCAGCACCAACTCTCTTTTATAACTGAGCCCGGCATCTCTAAACTCTTTCTCTAGAAAATCACAATATTGCTTCTCGTTCCGAAATTTTCCAAGTTCATTGTGTGTTTTATAAAAAATACCTCTTAACTTGTATGATAATTCTGGAAAAATTAACTTTCCCTCCTGCATAAAAATGATTAATATTGCCAAATCCGTAGATCCGAATCATCTGTATATCCGTAGAGATATTTTACATCATTCACCCAAATAATGCAATAATAGCGTATTTTAAGCCAAAATCCTATCCACACCCCATCCACTTTGGCTGTGTTGACAATAGTTTTGACCCCTGATATAATAGAGTGTCGCTCTTATTAGTTATAGTTTGGGAATGAACCCTAACCGGGAGGTCTACAATGATCGCTGTCCTTGAGCTGGCACGCCTACTTCTGAAGTCCTTGGTAATGGCAATAGCAGTGATGGGAGCGTTGGAACTCATCCTGCTTGGACAATTCTGGATCCAAAACGCGGTGTGGTACATCGCGTTCTGCGGTGCAACCATACTCGCGGTCAGTGTGGCGTGGCGCTGGATTAACCGCAAGATTGATCGCGCAATCGGTGGCGCAATAATGGAACTGAAAAAACCAGACACCAAGGAGGGAAAGCCATGAAATGGTACTGGATTACTGTCGTCACAATCCTAGTTGCAGGCATCTGTGCCATGGCAATTGGAGCCGACGCCCACCTGCAAACTGGTGATGACTTATGGATGACTGTGGCACTTTGTGGCCGCACTGCAACCATCATCGCTGGGGTAGGCATCATGGCGCCAATCATCTGGGCATTGATCATCCTGTGGTCTATCCGCGGCGTAGAAGCATTCGGGTCACACCTGCCAGGCCCACACCCGCCGCGAAGAAACCAAGAACAGAAGTGAACGTCGGCCCCAAACAACCAAGGAGGAAACAAAATGAAACAAGGAGGGGCCAATTGAGCGCGATATTTATAGCGCGTTCAATAGCATTATGCTCGGAGAGAGAGAACAACTAAACAAACTTCTTGAAGACAAAAAAAATATCTTGATTGTTTTCGGAAAAAATAATGGCGACGCGATCGGTTCTGCTTTGGCTTTGTCTGAATTTTTAGAAAAGCAAAATAAACACGTGGATATTGTCTGTGATGAATTTGCGTTGCCAAAGCAAATGAAATTTTTGAAGAACGCTGAAAAAATCAAGAGCAATTTTGATCATTTGCAAAAATTTATTATCACCATCGATACTGTAAAAACCGGGTTGCAGGAATTAGGTTATGATTTGAAAGATGAAAAACTCCGCGTCTTTATCACCCCAAAACAAGGATTTTTAACAAAGGAAAACATCCGCACAGCGCAGTCAGATTTTAAATACGACATTATTTTTATTTTAGACACTCCAGAATTGGAAGCGCTCGGTAAAATATATGACAACAATACCGAGCTTTTTTATAAAAGGCCAATTGTGAATATTGACCACAATCCTGCCAATAATCGTTTTGGACAAATAAATCTAATAGACACTACTACGTCCTCAACATCAGAAACATTGTTTGACATAATGCAAATGTGGCAGGCAGAATTAATTGACGCTGATATTGCCACTGCCTTGCTTTCTGGTATGATAACAAAAACCAACAGTTTTAAAGCCGAAGCAACCAAACCACAGACATTGAATTCTGCGAGTAAGCTGATGCATCTTGGCGCGAACCGCGATTACATTATTCAAAATTTGTACCGCACGCGCAGTTTAAGCACTCTTAAACTTTGGGGACAGGCACTTTCCCATTTGCAATACGATAAATCTGTCGGCCTTGTTTGGACAACATTGACGCGCGATGATTTTGTCCGCACTGGCGCGGCTGAGCATGAGCTTTATGAAATTATTGACGAGCTGATTGCCAGCTCCCCAGAAGCAAAAATTATTTTACTGCTTCATGAGCACGAAGACGTGAGTAAAATAAAAATCCACGTGATTTTGACAACACGCGGACAAAACGCGCTCCAACTTCTCGCGCCTTTCAGGCCCACAGGGAACGAGCGGACTGCCACCTGCGTTGTTGAGGAAAAAACGCTAAAAAATGTGGAAACCGAAATTGTTGAGATGATAAAAAACGCGCGTTGTGCATAAATGACTTGACAAAGATACTTGCTTCTGCTATACTGTAATTAAGGATAGCAACCGTAAAACTACGGGCAAAATCAATCTTCGCAGAATAAAGTTCCGGATTTCCGGAATTTTATTTTTGAAGTGAGCGAGAGAAAAACAAATTTATTTGTTTTTCCGAGCGAACGAAAAAACATAGTGGAAACTCTATTTTTGTGATATAATATTTCGCGGTGGACTCATGGGCCCGTAGTTTAATGGTAAAATGCTATCCTGCGAAGATTGAGATGCGGGTTCGATTCCCGTCGGGTCCACCACTTAAAATCAGCACTCATTGTGCTGGTTTTAATTTGATAAAATTTTTTGTTTCAACCCCCAACAATTGCCATGCTTCAACATCCCAAGATATGATTGCATTGTTTGATTAAAACTTTCTGCGGTTAGTTCGCTACGGAGCCAAAGTTGTCTTTTTTCTGACAGCGAGTTCGAGCTGGAGCTCCAGAATTATTGCCTTTTCCCGCATAGATACACCGGAATTGAACCGCTTCAATTCCTGAATTTTATTTGGCGGGCATTTATCGAAAAGTCGAAGTCCGCGCCAGACCAAAGCAAACAGTAGGCAGAATCAGGCAATTTTTCAAAAACACGCTTTGGTAGCTGGTTGGCCTGTCAAACTCTGGATTTATGAAAAAAGGATTTCGGTGAATCAACACCCTTGCGGGCTGACTGCATTAACCTAATTTCAAAATATATTGTAACAAATTCGTATTAAAAACTGAAGACCCCGGCCTCTCATTGTCAAGACATTGCGTCAAGACGAGAGGCCGGGGCAAGATGACAAGCGGACAAGTGTCAAGAGACAAAGACAAGGTCTCATATCAGAGCTCTTCCTGTCATTTCTTTGGGCTGTTTGATACCCATAATTTTGAGCATTGTCGGCGCAACATCCGCGAGCATGCCGACCGGATGCATGAGCGACAAATCCCCTTCAGGCGGATCGCCTGCCGGCCCTGCCTGGCCTTTTAATTTATTGCTAATAATAATAAGAGGCACAGGATTATTGCTGTGCTCCTTATCTATTTCACCTGTTTGTAAATTAGTAACTTCTTCCGCGTTGCCATGATCCGCCGTAATAATAATAACCCCATCCTTCGCAAGCACATGATCAACAACCTGTCCAAGACATCGATCTATTGTTTCGCACGCTTTAATTGTTGCTGATTTATTTCCAGTATGCCCAACCATGTCAGCGTTAGCAAAATTCATCATTATCGCCCCATATTTTCCATCTTCAACCGCCTTAATTACCCCTTTTGTAATTTCCGAAGCCGACATTTCCGGCGCCTGATCATAAGATGACACTTTTGGCGATGAAATAATCTTCCTGTCCTCTCCAGGAAATGGTTCTTCAAACGTGCCATTTAAGAAAAATGTAATGTGCGCGTATTTTTCTGTTTCAGCTATGTGAAACTGTTTTACTTTTTCATTGCTGATTGTTTCTGCCAAGCAATTCTGAACGATTTGTGGTGGAAACGCCACAACAACAGGCAATTCTTTTTCATATTCTGTCATTGTGACAAACATCAGATCCTTAAAATAGCTGCATTTAAATTTGTTAAACGCTGGCAATACAAATGCCTTCGTAAGCTGACGAGCGCGGTCCGGACGATAATTAAAGAATATAACAGCATCATCTGAACCAACTACTGCCGTCGGTTTGCCTTGTTTACCAATGACCACTGGATTAAACTCTTCATCATAAACTTTTTTGTTGTATGCAGTTTGAATTGCCTCTATCGGATCTGTAAAATATTCATCCGCGGTTCCGCAAGCGATTGCTGAATATGCTTTTTCTGTTCTGTCCCAACGATTATCGCGATCCATGGCATAAAAACGGCCGCAAATGGAGGCTATCTGCCCGACTTTCAGTTCCTTCATCTTATCTAAAAGCATTTTAACAAAATCAATACCTGAATTAAACAAAGAATCACGGCCATCCAAAAACACATGCACAAACACCTTTTTTATTTTTTGTTTTTTGGCGAATTCCAACAGCGCAAAACAATGCGTCAAACTTGCGTGCACATTTCCGTTGCTGAGTAGGCCTATGAGATGAAGATTTGATTTTTTGTTTTTGACCTGTTCAGCCGCAGACAAAAATGCGGAATTTTCAAAAAAGCTTCCTGCCTGAATATCTCGATTTATTCTCGGCAATGATTGATAATATACCCTGCCCGCTCCGATATTCAGGTGGCCCACTTCTGAATTTCCCATTTCTCCAAAAGATAAGCCAACTTCCGAACCAGATGCTGAAAGTGTCATCACTGGGTATTCTTTGATTAAACGGCTAAAAATCGGCAATTTAGCTCGTGTAATCGCGTTGCCATCGCCATCCGGAGCGATTCCCCAACCATCGATGATTGCGAGAACTACTGGTTTTATTTTTAACATAATTGAGAAACGGATTTACGAATAATCCAAATTTACAAAAGCGCCTTTCCACTCATCTCTTTTGGTTTCTTCACTCCCATTAATTTAAGTACTGTTGGCGCAATGTCAGCCAGAATTCCTTTTTTAAGTTTTTTAATTTTTTTATTATTTTCTGAAATTAATATACAAGGCACAGGATTAATTGTGTGTTCTGTCATAACTTCTTTTGTATGCAAATTAATCATTTCGTCCGCGTTTCCATGATCTGCTGTAATTAAAATATTACCGCCGCGCTTAACAACCGACTGAACTATTCTACTTACACACTTATCCACTGTTGAAATTGCCTTTTTGGCCGCTTCAAGATCTCCGGTATGCCCAACCATGTCAGCATTGGCAAAATTTACGCAAATAAAATCCATCTTTCGCAAATAACGAATAACTTCATCGGTAATTTCATTCGCTGACATCTCCGGTTTTTCGTCATAACTTTTTACGTGCGGCGACTCTATTTTTAACCTAACTTCGCCTGCCACATGGTCCGCATATCCGCCATTGATAAAATATGTTACATGCGCGTATTTTTCCGACTCAGCAATGAATAATTGTGCCTTGTCTTTTAAAACCATTGGCAGTGTGTTTGATAAATCTGGCGGCGGAAAAGCGGTCATTATACTATCTAAATCAGGACCAAAGTCGGTCATGGCCACAAAACGAATATTCTGCGGAATAACACCGCGATGAAAAGCGCCAGGATTTCTTTTGTTAAGATCATCCTGTACAAATGCTTTAGTAATTTGCCTCGCTCGATCACTTCGCGCGTTTATAAAAAATATCGCGTCATTATCTTTTATCACCGCAGTCGACTTACCATGTTCAATAATTACTGTGGGGCAAACAAACTCGTCTGTATCGCCGCGATTATATGATTGCGCCAATGCCTCTTCTGCGCTTGGAGCTGTACAACCTTTTCCCAACACCATCGCGTCATATGCCGCTTTTGTGCGCTCCCAAATTTTATTTCTATCCATGGCGTAATATCTTCCCATTATCGTGGCAATTTTTTCATGCGCAAGCATATGACCACGTAATTCATGCAGAAAGTTGGTCGCACCATGTGGAGATGAATCGCGGCCGTCTGTGAACAGATGTAAATACACCTTCTTTATCTCATTTCTACGTAAATATTCCAACATTGCATAAAGATGCTCTGGATAAGCGTGCGCGCTATTGCCATCTGTGAGAAGACCCATTATGTGCGCCGCCGTATTATATTTTTTTATATGAAAAACAGCTTGATTAAACGCCTCGTTTTTGAAAAAAGTACCGTCATGAATCGCGTCTGATATCTGCACCAGATCCTGCTTAACAATTCTGCCGGCGCCAATATTAATGTGACCCGCTTCTGAGTTGCCTTGCTGACCGCGAAACAAACCAACCGACTCGCCAAAAGTCGTGAGCGTAGAATGAGGATGTTTTTTCATGTATCCAAAAACATTCGGCGCTATTTCCGGTGTTATAGCGTTGCCTAAGTTTTTCGCATCTGCCAGCCCCCAACCATCCAAAATTATTAACACAGTCGGTCGTTTCGCTGGAGTACGCACGAAAGTGCGTTGTTTTACTGTTTTCACCATAGTGGATATATTATAGCGGATTTTAATATTGCTGGCAATCACAACGGACTCTTAATATTTCTCAAAGCAGGATTAGTCACATGCGTGTAAACCTGAGTTGTTCGTATATTCGCATGCCCGAGCAATTCCTGCACATACCTAACATCAACCCCATTTTCAAGCAAGTGC
>Ga0172371_10002069_pt1:0-7500 | contig 31995 bp, 19 predicted proteins | sample Lak12m_FD_114543 | JGI IMG/M metagenome (GOLD analysis project Ga0172371, IMG submission 114543) | Freshwater microbial communities from Kabuno Bay, South-Kivu, Congo - kab_022012_12m | ecosystem: Environmental > Aquatic > Freshwater > Lake | place: Democratic Republic of the Congo...
TCGAATTGCCCTGCTGGAACAGGAAAGGCAGTACCGAAGCCGCTGCCAGCACCGGGGCACCACGCCGGTAGCCGAGCGCCCAGAACAGGTAGGCTGCTGCAAGCGGCAGCGATGTGGGCCCGAGTAGGGTGACCAGCTTGAACGTCTGCTGCATCGGCAGCAGGTACCCGAGCGCAGCGATCGTGACGAAGGGCAGGGTCGAGTAGAAGTGGAAGATCGGGAAGCCGGCGTAGTTGCCCATCGTCCAGCCGGTCCATTGCCAATGCGGCAGCAGTTCCTCGTGCATGACCAGCGCCGGGTAGTAGTGGGACGCGGTGTCTCCTCCTGCCGTAATTGTCGGGGCCAGCAAATCGTGCCACGGGTAGATGTGCCCCAGCAGCGCGACTCCTGCGAAGCAGAGCAGCGCTTCCACCAAACCGAGCCACCGCTGCCGCGTCATCTCACGCCCCCCGTCGACGCACACCGAACAGTTCGAGAACCACGAGCAGGCCGGCGACCGCCGCGGCGGCGCGGTAGAATGTCGCGGCTGACAGAAGACTCTCGGCGGGGATGACGCGAAGCGTGCCGCGCACGGTGTCGGTCTGGTGCACTCCGAATTGGTCGTTCGATATCAACGCGAACAAGTTGACCGAGGTTCCCGCCAGGAGTTTGTCGTTTTCCAGCGACACCTTGATCGTCGCTTTACCGTCGTGATCGAACTCGATCGGGAAGCGCGCGGGAGTCATACGCAGTCCGCGCGGGGCGACCAGGACTCCTTCGAAGGGGCCAGATCTTCCGTTCTCCGGTTTCTTCAGTTCGAGCGTGCCGTCCGCGTCACCGTTTGCCGGAACCTTCGGAAGAACGAATGCGCCGGTGACTCGGGGGCCGCTCTTGCCGCCCGTTACGGCGGGGGCAACGCTGGTGATCTCGAACGGGTAGCCGTTTGCGTCCGAGTATCGTACCCGAACGACGACGGCGTAGGCCCCCGGCGGCAGAGGCTCGTCGCGCAGCCGCATCTCCCAGACGTGGTTCTGGCCGGGGTCGAACCTCGCGACCGGACTTCCGGTAGTGGCCCGGTCGAGGAATTCGACGGTGGCGGCGACGTCGCTCGCTGCTTCGTTCCCCGTCTGGGTCAGCGTCACTTTGACCGAGAGTCCGACTGTGGTGTCGATGTCCGTGTCGACACGAAAACCTATCGACCCGGCCTCAGCCGTAGCGGTTCCCGACACGATCCACAGGAGTGCGACTGTGGAGCACAACCGGGTCGGCTTCCCGGCAGGGCGCGAGGCTCCGAACATTACGCCGCCACGACGTCGAATTGTTCTTGGTGGTATGTCTCCGCGATCTTCAGCACCACACCGCGTCCGAACCTCTCTTGCAGGCTCCGGATGTTGTCTTCTTCGTCGTTGAAGAGATACGAGATGACGTCGCGATTGGCTCTCACCGTCACTCTGTTCCGTGTCGGCGGCGTGCGTGCCGCCTCGCGCTGGATGGCGCGTAGGATCTCTGCCGCTACCGTCGGTACTGACTTCACACGGCCGCGACCGTCACAATATGGGCAGGGAGCGGAAAGCAGGCGCTCAAGGTTCTCGCGCGTGCGCTTGCGCGTCATCTGGATGAGTCCCAACTCCGAGATTCGCAGGATGCTGGTACGGGCCTTGTCCTTGGTGAGCGCGGTCTCCAGCGTGTCGGAGACGAGTTTGCGGTTGCCGGCATCCTCCATGTCGATCAAGTCGAGGATGATGATTCCGCCGATGTTGCGAAGTCGCAGTTGACAGACGATCTCCTCGACGGCTTCGAGGTTGGTTTTCAGGACGGTCTCTTCCTGGCTCTTCTTGCCTACGTACCTGCCGGTATTGACGTCGATCATCGTCAAGGCTTCGCCTTGATCGATCACCAGGTAGCCTCCCGACTTCAGCCAGACTTTGGCTTCGATGGCGCGACTGATCTGCTCCTCGACGCCGAAGCGGTCGAAGATCGGCTCGGGATCCGTGAAGCGTTCGGCTCGCTCGGCCAGTGCCGGCATGAACGCCGTGACGTAGTCCCGGGTGCGGGCGAAGTCGGCTTCGGTGTCGACCACGATCTGATCGACGTCGGGTGACAGCATGTCGCGCACGCTTCTCAGGACCAGGTCGAGGTCGGCGTGTAGCAAGGCGGGCGGTGTGGTGCGTGCGGCCTTGGCTTGGACGTTGCGCCAAGTCTCCTCGAGATTTCGAATATCGTTGACGATGTCTCCCCTCGGAAGGTTCTGGCAAGCCGTGCGGGCGATGATTCCGCCGCTGGCGGGCTTGGCCGACGAGATTATCTCACGCAGACGCCGGCGTTCGCGGTCGTCGCCAATACGCTTGGATACGCCCACGAGATCTCCGAACGGCATGTAGACCAGGTACTTGCCCGGTAGCGACACGTGCATGGTGATACGCGCGCCCTTGGTTCCCATCGGTTCCTTGGCGATCTGCACAGTGATCTCGTCACCGCGCCGGAGTTTTTCTTCGATAGGGGCATGGTTACGGAAGCAGCGTTCCTTGTCGTAGGCAGGATCGTCGGCCGCTTCGTCCCCTACGGCGGTCGGCTCCCCCGACATTACGTCGGAGGCGTGCAGGAAGGCTGCCTTCTCCAGGCCTATGTCCACGAAAGCCGCCTGCATTCCGGGGAGCACTCGCAGAACCTTGCCCTTGTAGATGTTCCCTGCCGCCGCTTCTTCCGATGCCCGTTCGATGTGAACTTCGGCGAGGATGCCGTTCTCCAGCAGTGCGACTCTTACTTCGCTGGGTGTCGAATTGATGATGATCTGTTTACGCAAGAGAGGACTCCAAAGGGTCGGCCGGAGCCACCGTCGGGCTCCGATTGTACATCTACCGCCGGCAACGATTTGGCGGGTCGTTGGGGAACATGACACGGACGGGTTCGGCTCAATGTCCGGTCAACGCCCGGACGTTAGCATGGAAGCGAGGCGTATCAACGCGTCAACGCAAGGGTTTCGACTTTGACTGCAGGCAGGATCTTGGTAACCTCACGGCGATGTCGCCTGCGGTCGCCTGCGCACCGGGGCTTACGGGTAAGAGCCTCGTCCTGAACAAAGCCTTCTTGCCGATCCACGTTACGTCGGTTCGGAGGGCTCTGTCTCTCGTCTACCGGGGGGTGGCCCGGGCGGTGGACCAGGAATACCGCACCTTCGATTTCTGCTCCTGGTCCGAGGTTTCGACGATCGGTTTCGAGAGTATCGGGCTGGTCGGCGGCGTGGTTCGGATTCCACGTGTCATCCTGCTCATTTCCTTCGACCGAATGCCGCGGCGCCGAGTGCGCTTCAGCCGCCACAACATCTTCGCCCGCGATGCCAACACCTGTCAGTACTGCGGCGGACGTTTCGTTCGCAGCGACCTCAACCTCGATCACGTGGTACCGCGCTGGAGGGGCGGGCGGACCAGCTGGGAGAACGTCGTGTGCTCGTGCATCGACTGCAACCGCCGCAAAGGTGGGCGTGCGCTGGCGGAGACGGCGATGCGGCTGGTGAGGACGCCCCAGCGTCCAGAGTGGACGCCGTTCGTCATGAAGCAGATGGGTGGGGTAGGGTACCGCGAGTGGCGCCCGTTCTTGAGTGCCGTCGACACTGCCTACTGGAACGTCGAACTGGACACAGACTGAAGGCTGAGTGCAGATCAACATCTTGTGGTCAAGTGGCGCACAGACCCTGTGCGTTGTGTCCGATCCTTGACTCGCTTCGAAGCGGCGTGAAATAATCCAGGCCTTCATGCGGTCGGCGCCGTCGTAGGCGGAGGAGTGGTTGTAGGTGAGGATCAAGCGGCTCGAACTGCTCGGATTCAAGTCTTCCAAGGACCTGACGGTTCTGGACTTTCCCACCGGTATTACCGGGATCGTGGGCCCGAACGGCTGCGGCAAATCGAACATCGTCGATGCCTTGCGATGGGTGCTCGGGGAGCAAAGTGCGCGCCACCTTCGCGGGCGCAACATGGAAGACGTCATTTTCGCCGGTAACCAGCACTACGGTCCGCTCGGCATGTCCGAAGTTACGATCGTCCTCGACAACGCGGAGGAGTTTCCTACGCCGCCCTCAGGTGACGAAGAGGAGGAAGAAAGCGAGGTCGTGCGTCTGATGCGCCGGGTGCCGGAGGTGCAGGTCACCCGCCGGCTATTTCGTTCCGGGGAATCCGAATACCTTCTGAACGGCAGGTCTTGTCGGCTCCGGGACATTACCGAACTTTTCCTGGGTACCGGGGTGGGGACCAAGGCCTATTCGATCGTCGAGCAGGGCCGCGTCGGCCAGATCGTCAACGCCAAACCGGACGAGTTGAGGCTGTTCATCGAGGAAGCTGCGGGCACGACACTTTACCGTAGCCGCAAGATCGCCGCGGAACGCAAGATCGAGCGAACCCGCGACAATCTGCTTCGGGTCAGCGATGTGCTGCGAGAGCTCGAACGCCAAGTCGGTTCGCTGCGGCGTCAAGCCAGAGGTGCCGTCCAGTATCAGGAACTGCGCGCGAGTGAGGACAGTCTGGACCGCCGTCTTACGAGGCTGCGATTGCACGTCTGCGATGCCCAGCTAGAGAGTGCGGCGAACGCGGCCGCACGCGAGAGGGGGCGCGAGCAGGCGCTGAGACTGGCTGCATCGCAGCTTCAGTGTCTCAGGGACGCCCATCGGGCCTCGACCCGCGAAGTGGAAGAAGCACTCGAGTCGTCTCGGAAAAACGTGTTCGAGGCGCGGGGGGCGGTTGCCAACGCGCAGAGGGAAAGGGAACACTTGGCGGCCCGCCTTGCCGAGCTCAACTCGATCGTGGACGACGCCCGTGCGGAGTTGGCAAAGCTCGAAGAAACGGTCGCATCCATCAACCTGCAGTCGTCGGAAGCCTTCGCCCAGCTCGAAGTTCTTTCGAGTGCCTGCGAACGAGCCAGAGCGACATGTGAGGAAGTCGCCGCTCGGGTCAGGGGCTGCGACGAGAAGTATTTCGCCTGGTCGACTGAAGCCGAAGCCATTCGGACGAAGCTGATCGAGGCCCTGGGTGGCGCAGCCGGCCTGCGCAACGAGCGTGGCGCAGTCGTTCGGCAGATCGCGTCGGCCGAGGAACGCCGGGAACGGCTGCGCGGGGAGGCCGAGTCGCTGGCGACGGTGCGCGAACGCCTGAACCTCGAACTGGTCGAGACGGGGCGCAATCTGGCGGCCGTGGGGTACGCAGCGGGAGCCGCTGAGGGGGGCAAACTGGAGGCTTCGGAGTCGCTTGCGGCCGCGATGGCCGCTCGCGTCGGAGCTCAGTTGGAGGCGGATCGCTGGCGCGACGAGTGTGCGACTCTGCGTTCGCGAATTGAATCTCTCGACGAACTCAATCGTAGCTTCGCCGGCTACACCGACGGCGTGCGTGCCTTCATGGCCAACGGCGGGCGCGAGCGCGCCGGGGCCCGTGCAGTGGTCGCGGACGTCATCGAAATCGAGAGCGGTTTCGAGAGGGCGGTGGCGGCTGTGCTGGGAGACCGGCTGCAATACATAGTGGTACCTTCGACTGAGGCTGGAGTGGAGGGCGCTCGCTACTTGCGCGAGACCGGTGGGGGAAGAGCGACGTTTCTGCCAGGGGCGTTGAGAACGAAAAAAAACAAGGCCGTACCTGCCGGCGGGTCAATGCTCTGCGATCACGTGCGGATTCGAAGCGGCTTTGAAGAGGCGGTCACCCCGCTGCTCGATGGAGTCGTGATTACGTCCGACCTCGACGAGGCGAGCGAGTTCTGGAAGCGGGGAGATTCGCCTACTACGTTCGTGACTCGTCAGGGCGAAGTCGTGGATGATTGTGGGACGGTTACAGGCGGTAGCGAAAATCCTATCGACGAAGGGCTCTTGGTCCGCAAGACCGAACTCCGGGTGGTTCAGGAAAGTTGGGTGGTGGCGCAGGCCAAGGCAGGCGAGGCGGCCGACGCCCTCGGCGCTGCCAATGACGCGGCGGCGCGCTCTGACGGGCGTCTTTCGGAGCTCGATCAAGAGTTGCATCGCCTGACGGTGGAACGTGTGCGACTTGCGGGTGAGACACGGCTTCACGAACAAAATATCGCGCGCACCGACGAACGGATCAGGGCGGTCGCGATCGAGATCGAAGCCGCTGCGCGCGAAATTGCCGCGGCGCGTGAGCGTCTTCGCGGGGTAGAGGCAGAGCTTTCGCGTACCGAAGCGGAATCGTGCGAGCTCGAGAGCAGGAGGCTCGAACTCGATTCCAACGGGAAGGGGCTAGAGGCCGACCGGCGCGCGCTTCTGTCGGAGTTGGAAGGCGTACGTGTCCGCGAAGCGGAGTTGCGTCAGAAGTTCGAGGGTATGAAGGCGAGTGCCGGTTCCCTCGCCCGAGCTCGAGAGGATGCCGAGGGGCGTCGGCAAGTACTTGCCGCACGGGTGGAAAGGGAGACGGGAGAGATAGATCGCGTTCGGGGCCGCGTCGGCCATCCGGCTCTTGATCCGGAGACGCTCCGGACTCGCTTGGTCGAGTCGGAGGGTGTTCTTGGCCACTGGGAGGCCAGGAATGCCGCCATGCGCGAAGGTCTAGCCCGGGTGGAGCGCGACCTCGATGCTGTGTCGAAACGTGTCGACTCGGTTCGTGGCGAACTAGGGCGGTGGGAGTTGCGGCGCAAGGAGGCGGAACTCGAACGGAATTCCGTGTTGGACGGCGCGTCGGAACGCCTCGGAGCGGGTGCGGCCGATCTGGTGACCACAGAGGCCGAGGCTGCGAGCGCCGAGAGCTTGGCTGCCGAGTTGGATGTGGTGCGCGGGAAGGTACGCCGTCTCGGCACCGTCAATCTGGGGGCGGTAGTAGAACTGGAGGAGATCGAAAAACGACTGTCCGAGTTGACGCGCCAGCGCGACGACCTGGATCACTCGATTGAGGATCTGAGGGGGACCATTGCGCGTCTGAACCGGCTCTCGCGCAGGCGTTTCCAAGAGACCTTCGACGAGGTCAACCGCATTTTCCAGCAGACCTTCCCCAAGCTCTTCCATGGGGGGCGTGCGTCACTGTCACTGACCGACACGGAAAATCTGTTGGAGACGGGGGTTGAAATATTCGTCCAGCCACCTGGCAAGCGGCTGGGGAATCTGGATCTCCTGTCGGGCGGAGAGAAGGCGATGACGGCGATCGGTCTGGTTTTTGCCCTCTTCTTGCACAAACCGAGCCCGTTCTGCGTACTCGACGAGGTCGATGCGCCGCTCGACGAGGCCAACATCGGCCGTTTTGCGCGAACGGTCGCCGAGATGAGTGAGCGTTCGCAGTTCCTGCTGATCACCCACAACAAGCGTACGATGGAGATCTGCGACACCCTCTACGGCGTGACGATGCCGGAGCCGGGGGTGACCCGGATGGTCTCGGTCGATCTCTCACAGGCCGCGTAGCGACGCGCGCCACAAGTCCGGAGCCCGGCGGCGCAACGAGCGTTTGACTCCGCTCGTTGCTGCCCCCTAGAATCCGACCCCAAGTTGCAGCTGACAACTTGGAGCTAACCATATGGAATCCAAGGGCTTGCAGCGTCTCGAGGATG
>Ga0172371_10002069_pt1:17500-31995 | contig 31995 bp, 19 predicted proteins | sample Lak12m_FD_114543 | JGI IMG/M metagenome (GOLD analysis project Ga0172371, IMG submission 114543) | Freshwater microbial communities from Kabuno Bay, South-Kivu, Congo - kab_022012_12m | ecosystem: Environmental > Aquatic > Freshwater > Lake | place: Democratic Republic of the Congo...
GGCTTTCGAAGCACAGTTGTTACTCGAGGACGGTGACGCGCAGGCTGCTGATGAGATGGCCTACTCGGCGATGCTCGAGGCGGCGCGAGCGCTCGTGCGATTGCAGGTCCCCGATGTTCGAGATGACGCTGACGTGATCGTGAGCCAGTTTCGGGACCGGTTCTGCGCTACACAGTTGTTTTTCGACCAATATGCGGGAGAGAAGTTCGCGCAGTATCTCTTCCGGCGCCACCAGCGGCCGCGCACTGGCTTCGGTGACGAGGCCATACGTCAGCTGATCGAGGAGGCTTTACTCTTCATCGAGGCAGCACACGCTTGTGAGGCCAAACTAGCGCAGCGCTCCGCTTCTCCGGCTACTGGATCAATGCAGGTAGACGTGCCGCGCCCTTCCGGCGACTGACGAATCAACATGACGATTCATCGAGTAGGTGTGGAGATTGTTGCTGAAGGTCCTTCGCGGGTCGGACTACGCGAGTTCGTGCCGATTCTTCATCGGTGGATCCAGCGTGGGGTCGTCGAGGGGCCTCTGGTCGATGTCGTGGACTACAGCCACGTGGGGTGCCGTCCCCGGGTCTTGCTGGTCGCGTTCGATGCGAACTATTCGCTAGATCTTGCGGACGGGTTGTTGAGCTTCGGTTGGTGCCGGAAGCGCCCGAACGGGCTCTCGCTCGAGGAGACACTGATCCGCGGTGCGAAAATGCTCGTCGCCTTGTGCGCGGAACTGGAAGCTGAGCCCGAGCTCCGAGATCGCGTGAGGTTTGCGGGCGACGTGGTGCGGGTGGTCTCCAATGATCGGCTCCTGGCCCCGAACAGGGAGTCGACCGAGCGGTTGTGGCGGCCGTCTTTGCAAGGCTTGGCGCGAAGCCTTTGGGGCGAGTGTGAAGTCGAGATTGAAGCGGAGTGCGCCGATCCGCGAGAACGGTTCAGCGTGGTTCTGCGCTCGCGCGAGAGGAGCACGGCGGCGGTCGGGGGCTGAGTTCTAGCGCTCGTGCCAGGGGCATCCCTCGAACCCGCCGACTCTAAGGCGACTCTACGGCGGGGTGGAATTCTCGCGGCCGCATTCAACCGACCGAAGTCCGGTCCGCAAGACAAGTCAGGCAAGTCTCGGTAGGTCAGGCCGACGCGCCAGGGTTCCCCCTCGGTTCCGGGCCCGGGAGTGCGTCGCCAATTGCGTTGTGCAGGTTGCCTGTTCCTTTGCCACGCCAAATGCGGTATCCAACACAGATTCACGCAGAGCTGCGGCGGAGGGTATGCTCCGTCGGCGGCCGATGATACCTGGACGATACGTGGAGGATTCAAAGCAGTGAACGGCTTGACGAAACTTCGACCGGCCGGTGCCGGAAGGCGCGGGACGGCAACAGTGGAATCGAGGAAGGCGGCGCTTCTCGCCGCGACTATCCTCGCAACCGCGGCTGTCACGGCTGCGCCGGCAGCAGCCGAAGTTCCACCGACCGGGACGGTGATCAATCGCAGCAACATCGACAAGTACATCGACACGCTGGCACCGTCGATCAAGTGGATGATTGAGCGTGGCGCGACGATCAAGGTCGGCGAGTACAAGAAGGTCAGCTTCGCGCCGCCTTTCGCGGCGGCCACCGAGAAGTACGCCGGCCAAGTGCAGATCGCGCCGGATTCGAGCCACCTGATAAACCACGTGGCAGGGCTTCCGTTTCTGCAAGTGAAACCTGACGACCCCCAGGCGGGCGCCAAACACATGTTCAATTTCAACTCGGCGATCGCGGTCGACGACCTCGATCTTCGCAACTTCGACTGCGACACCGGGGCCATGGGCAGCGGCGGCAACCCGATGAAGATGGAGCGCCACTTCCTGATCGACCACCTGCGCCGGCTCTACTTCCGCGAGCGCACGTTGGTCGATCCGAAGCCCGAGCTGCCCAACCGCGACAACGCGCGTTACAAGGAAGCGATGTACCCGATGATCGAGCCTTTCGATCTGAAGGGCACAGGGTTCACGTTCAACCGCTACATCGACCACACCAGGCAGGACGACACGTGGCTCTATCTCCCGCAGCTGCGGCGCGTGCGGCGCCTCTCGTCGGCGCAGCGTTCCGACGCGCTGTTCGGACAGGACACCGACCAGGACAGCTACGCCGGTTACGCCGGCAACGTCGGCTGGTTCAGCTGGAAGTTCATCGGTGAGAAGAAGATGCTCGGCTCCTTCCACGCCGACAAGATCCCGGTCGAGTGGCAGCCTCCGTCCGGCGACTTCCTCCACTCCAGTGCGTGGGAGCCGCGCGACGTCTGGGTGGTCGAGGGAACTTCGAAAGTCGCCCAGTACGCCTATTCCAAGCGTGTCATCTATCTCGACCGCGAAAGTTACCGCATCTTGTTCAGCGACATCTACGACCAGGCCGGTGAGTTGTGGAAGGTGTGGGTCAACAACTTCATGTACGCGCACCGTCCGTTCGAGGGTGCCAAGTACGGCTTCGACTACGACGTCAGCTACAATCCGTCGATAAGCATGGTCGATATGCAGCTCCAGCACGCCACCATCTGTGCGCTCCCGAGTGCGCGTTTCCCGGGCGAGCAGGGGTGGTACATCGACCTCGGCGAGAAGGAAGGAACTGTCGAGGGTTACTTCGAGTTGTCGGCGATCATCGCTGCCGGACGCTGACCTGAAGAGACTGATCGCCCGCTCGCTCGGCGACCCGCCGGTCACTTTTTAGGCGGTTGCGTGAAACGCCCGATCAGCGAAACGAGCAGCGACTTGGGCAGCAGTCCGGTCAGCGCCGCCGTCACGCGGTTCTGCAAACCCGGCACGCAGAGGGTCTGTCCGGCGGCGTATGCAGCCAGCGATTCCTTGACGACGTCGTCGGCGCTCTGCCATACGAAGTTTGGCATCGAGGCAGCGTCGTAGTCGGCGCGCCTCTGGAACTCGGTCCGCGTAAAGCCCGGACACACTACCGTGACCTGTACCCCGTGCGCCTTTGTCTCCTGGCTCAGCGCCAGACTGAACGTGACTACATAGGACTTGGTCGCTGCGTAGATCGAGAAATACGGTGTCGGGAGAAAGGCCGCCGTCGAGGCGATGTTGAGGATGCCTCCGCGGCGCGACGGCTTCATAGTTGATAGCGCGGCGTGGGACAGGCGCGTCAGCGCCACGACGTTGCACGAGACCTGACCGAGTGATCGGTCGAGTGGAAGGTCGGCGAAGGTTCCGGTGATTCCGTACCCGGCGTTGTTGACCAGCAGGTCGATGCGTGCGTCGTCGCGAAGGCGTTGTTCGACCAGCGTGAGTTCGTCTGTCTTTTCGAGATCGGCCACCAGCACGTCGATGCGGCGGCCGTTGCGCTGACGCAGTGTCGCCGCGAGTTCTTCCAAACGCTCGCGATTGCGCGCCACTATTATCAGGTCGGCGCCACGAGCAGCGAGAGTCTCCGCGAAAGACTTGCCGATTCCCGAAGAAGCTCCGGTGACCATCGCGAGGGTCGGGGTAGTTGCAGACATGCGTGGTTCTCCTGTGCGCCGAAAGCGTCTGCCTCTTGTAGCGCCGCCACTCGGCGTCTTCGAACTGCACGGGAGCGGCGGCGGGGCCGGCCACTGCTTGAAAGGTGCCGGTGCCTGCCCCGGGTGTTCTCGTACGATAGCCTTTGCGTGGCGGTGAAACAGAGCTAAAGGCACACGGGTGGTGACCGACCTGACATGCCGCGTCGCCCGGCCGGCGACACCGGCCGATTTCGAGCGGCTGCGCCAAGTGCTGATGGGGGCATTCGCGGCCGATCCCGTGCATTTGTGGATGTTTCCGGATCCGGCGAGTCGAAGCCGTCGCCAAGCCCGGCTGTTTCGCCGCGTGCTGGCGATCTATTGGCACAGTGGTGCGATCTGGACCACCGACGACGTCGCGGGGGCGGCGCTTTGGGAGCCGCCACGCCAGGGCGGTCCGACGGTTACCCAGTTCCTCGACTTCGTGCTGAGCGTGGTCCCGGTGTTCGGGTGCCGAGCCTTGAGCGTTGTGCGCGCCATGGCGCCGCTGTCTGTGTTGCACCCCCCCGAACCGCACTGGTACCTGGCCATCCTGGGCAGTGAACCCAGTCGTCAGCGAAGCGGGGTGGGGCGTGCTCTGCTGGCTCCTGTTCTGCGATGTTGCGACGAGCAAGGGCTGCCCGCGTACCTCGAAGCGTCGCGCGAGGAAAACATAGCGTACTACGAGCGCTACGGCTTCGAATTTGTCGCGCCGTACGCACTCCCGGGTGGCCCGAGCGTTTATCGCATGCTGAGGCCGCCGCGCTGACTGCGTCGCCGGGCTGGCAGCAGATGGCTAGCCAGTGGCGCGGCTCAGCGCGCCCGGATCCAGTAACGTGGGTGCTCGGCACCGGCCAGGCGGTGTCCGGTCAGACGGCACCAGGCCGGGATGTCCTCAGGCGCACCCGGGTCGAGCGCGGTCAGCAGCAGAACTGATCCGTTGGGCAGAGCCTCGAGTCGAGTCCGCAGTTCGAGCACGAGTTCTCCACACGCCATAGTGCCGGCGTTCCATCCTGCGTCTGCGCTCGCTGGTGCGGCGCCGCGCTGGTCATTGCGTACTGATTCCGAACTGCGCGGCGGATCGTCGCGACCGCGTGCCAGCCGTGCGCCGGGTTGCGCAGTCACGCCCTGGGTCTGTTCCGCAGAGGAAACCGCGGCGGCAGCGGACCTCTCGCCCCACAGACAAGGAGGCCTCGTGTCCTTCGAGAAGCCTTCACGCCTGTTGGCTTCTCTCCAACCCTGGAGGAAACAGTCGCGGCCGTGGACGTAGCGCCAGGTGCGGTCGCGAAGTTCGAGTGCGGCAAGTCGCATGTCGGCGGCGACGCAGACCAGACAGCGTGGCGCGGCTTTGTAGCCGCACACCAAACTGACCATCGCATCGTGACCGCACAGAATCTTACCGCACGAAGTACACGCGACACCGCTCGCACGGTCGAGTTCGGCGATTACCGCGCGGGCACGCGCGTCTTCGCCGAGGTCCTCGATGTCTCGTTCGAAAGTGCTCACGTCAGGTCGCGCGTGCGCACGGTATCGTACGCCGGTCTCACGTCGCATAACTCTTGCGCCGCCCGCGCCGCCCCGCTCACGAGTGGTGGCGCGCGCGAAGTATTTCGGCCGCCTGCGCGATGACAGCAAGTTTGTGTTCGGCCAGCTCGGCAGTGACGATCGGATTGTCGGCGAAGGTTGCAAAGCCGCAGTCGGGATTCAGCAGCACGCGCTCGGGGCCAAACAGCGCGATTGCGCGCTCGGCGCGGCCCAGCACTTCGTCGATGGATTCCACGCGCTGTTCTTTCTGGTTGATGACGCCGACTCCTACACGTATGTCGCCGGGGAGCGCTGCTAGCACTTCGAGTTCTCCGGCCCGCGGCGTGCACAGTTCCAAGAACAGCGTTCCCACCGCCACGCCACCGAGTACCGGTAGCAGCGGGCGATAGTCGCCGGCCAGCGCGACGCTCTCGTCGGGAGTCCAGTTGCCGCGACACACGTGCAGCGCAAGTCGCTCGCGCGGCAGGCCCTCGACGACCGCGCCCAGCAGATCGCGCGCGAACGCCAGTTCCTCATCGACCGGGCGCCGGGCACCAAGCGCACCGCACATGAAGGTGCGGCCACCGGCTCCGGAGGCTCCGTATACGACCTCGCTCAGAACCGGTTCGTCCAGTTGAACGATTGACGCGCCGGCGGCGAGCAGAAAGTGCAGTTCTTCGCGCAGCACCCGCACGATGTCGATCGCGAGGTCCTCGCGCCTCGAGTAGGCGCGGTCGGATATGCACTCCATCCACATCGTGCGCGTGAGCAGGTAGGGGCCGGGCAGCGCGATCTTGATCGCGGCGCCAGGGGCCGCCGCGCGCGCGAACTCGAATTCCTGCACGGCCAGCGGCCGGCTGCGACCGAGCGGGCCGAACACCGCCGGATGGCGTACCTGCGCGGCGGGAACGTCGAGGGCGCGCAATTCGTTCGCGAATTGTTCTGGGTCATCGACGTACGGCAGCAGATCCGTGATCGGGATGAGTTGGCAATTGTCGAGCCGCGCTCCGACGAAACTGGCGTAGTTGTCGCGGCGCTGTTCGCCGTCGGTGACGATAGTCGCGCCGGCGCGTTGCTGAGCTGCGATCGCCAGACGCGCGGCGTCGTCGGCTGCGGCCTCGAAGTCCTGCTCGGACAGACGTCCTTCCATGCGTTCGTGCAGAGCGCGCAGCAGCCAGCGCGGCCGCGGCCAACTGCCGACCCCACCGACAGCCAGCGCCTCGAGCGGAGCGGCTGGTGAGGGTGATGGCAGCGACGACGGAACGATCACGTCTGCGACCGGCTGCGTGATCGGCGCATGTCGATGGGCTCGGTGTGCGGCATCGACGGCCATTTCGACCGGCGAAGCGGCGGCTGCGGCATGAATTCTCGGTGCCGGTTCGGATGCGGCCGCTGCGCGGGCGGCGACCCTGCCCTTGCAGACCAAGAAGCGCAGGCGCTGGCCTTCACGTTCAGCGCGTACCAACTCGTTGCCGGTCAGTCGGCACCAGGCCGGCAGGTCTTCCTCCACCGAACTCTCGTTGGAGAATATCTCCAGCAACTCTCCCGGTGAGAGCGGGTCGATGTGGCGGCGTATCAGCAGCAACAGGCCGCTCCCGCAGTCGAGGTCGCCTCCGTCGAACGACACAGCCGGCGCGGCCGTCAAGCTATCGCCATCGTACATCGGGTCGTCAGTCGGCCGTTCGGGGACGCTCGCTTCTCGGCATCGTTCGCGGTTGCGCGGGTGACTGCTGCACGAGCGGGTTCAGTAGGAAATGCAGGGCGCACCCGAGGCGAGAAACTCGACCAGTTTGGCGCCGCCCACGATCTTGGCTCCCGGCACCAGCTTGGTTTCATCGAGGCCGCGCTTCTTGAAGCAGGGCGAACAGACGTAGATGGTGCCGCCGGCGCCGGCGAACGAGGTCATCAATTCTGCGAGCGGCGCGAAGCCCTCTTCACGGATGGTGTCGGCGGCGCCCTGGACCGCCAGACGTACACCCTCGGTGCTCAGGAAAACCACGGTTTCCTGGTCGGAGCCGACGGCGGCGTTGGCGACGACGAAGGCGACGGTGGCCCGGTCGGGGTCGCCGGCTGCCTGGGTGAGCGAGACGCAAAATTTTCCGGGCATCTGTCTTTCTCCTGTGCGTGGACGCGCGGTTCAATCAACCGGCGCCGGATCCTGCGACAAGCAGCGCGTTCGCGCAACGTCGCGCGATCTACGCGTCGCGCGCTGCCGCGCTTGCCTTGTTGCAAGGGCTTGCCATTGTGCTGCGCGATTTTGCCGGGGCGCGGCCCACCCGCGCAACCCAAGCAAGGAGGATCTGTCATGCGCGAAGCAGTCATCGTCGATGCGATACGGACGCCGCTCGGACGCGGCAAGAAGAACGGCGCTCTGGCCGGCTGGCACGCCGTCGATCTGGCGGCCGAACCGATCCGCGCGCTGGTAGCGCGCACCGGCATCGACCCGTCTCTGATCGAAGACGTCATCATGGGATGCGTCAGCCAGACCGGCGAGCAGGCTCTCAATATCGGCCGCAGTGCTGCGCTGGCCGCCGGTCTTCCGGAGACCGTGTGCGGAACCACGGTCGACCGCCAGTGCGGCTCGAGTCAGCAGGCTCTGCACTTTGCCGCTCAGGGCGTGATCGCCGGCGGTTACGACTGCGTCATCGCCGCCGGTGTCGAGTCGATGAGCCGGCTGCCGATGGGGATTTCGGTGGCGGTGGGCGGCGTTCCGTTCGGACCCAAGATGACCGAGCGCTATATCGCCGCCAATCTCTACGGGCGCGGCGGTCTGGTCGGCCAGGGCCTGTCGGCCGAAGAGGTCGCCAAGAAGTGGAAGCTCACGCGTCAGGAACTCGACGAGTTCTCGCTGGCCTCACACAAGCGAGCGGCGGCTGCTACCGAGAACGGCTGGTTCAAGAACGAGATCCTGCCGGTCGAGCGCCGCAATGACGACGGCAGCGTCGACATCATCACCGCCGACGAGGGCATTCGCGGCGACAGTACGATCGAAAAGCTCGCTTCGTTGAAACCCGCATTCGAGGAGACCGGCGTGATCACGGCCGGCCACTCGAGCCAGATTACCGACGGTGCGGCCGCGCTGCTGGTCATGGAACGTAAATGCGCCGAACGACTCGGTCTGAAACCGCGCGCACGATTCCACGCTTTCGCACTCGGCGCCTGCGATCCGGTCATCATGCTCAGTGCGCCAATTCCGGCCACCGCCAAGGTGCTCGAGCGCGCCGGGATGAAGATGTCAGACATCGACGCGACCGAGATCAACGAAGCCTTCGCGCCGGTGGTAATGGCGTGGGCCAGGGAGTTCGGCGTCGATATGTCCAAGGTCAATCCGCACGGCGGCGCGATCGCGCTCGGTCATCCGCTCGGCTGCAGCGGCGCGCGGCTGATGACGACGCTGTTGAACTATCTCGAGCGCAGCGGCGGGCGCTACGGTCTACAGACGATGTGCGAAGGCGGCGGCATGGCCAACGCCACCATCATCGAGCGCCTCTCTTAACGGCCGGCCACGAAAGGGCTGACGAGAAGCCGGGGTACCCGTCGGGAGATTCTCCCCCGCGGGTTGCGATCGCGTGGCTGGCGGCGAGGTCGCCAGTGCGCCCGCTCGTTCGTTCGTCCGACGCGCGGAGAATTTGGATGAATATCGCCGCGCACCGCCGTCGCCAGTGCGCCCGCTCGTTCGTTCGTCCGACGCAGTTTCATAGAGTTCCCCCCGGCACCCCTGCTCGGCGCGTCGTGGGCCGTGGGAGGAGACCGCGAATGCCTCTGGACATAGCAACGCATCGCGCGGCATATTTCGGATGGTAGGGGAGTCGAGCGCTGGGCGAGAAAGTCCAAGGAACTTTCCCCAGTTCCGCAGTGCGAACGCATCTGCGTCGCGCGGGGTTCAACGGACCGCAGAGGGGCAAGACGGTGAAAACAATGCGAAGTACGATCCTTGGCCGCTTTGGGCGGCTGTTGGCATTGGCGATCTGTGCATGCACGGTGCTTGGATACGATGCCGAGGCGGCGCTCGTGCGCGTCAATCTCGGGATCTACGGAGGCCTGACCAACGATCTTGCCGCCTATGAGGATTCGAGTGGGAGCACACGCGTGCTTGCCGCGGTGGATGGCGACGTGGGAGGCCTACGGCTGAACAACGCCGGCACGCGCTGGTCGCCGATCTTCTTCGGACGTCCCGGAGCGCTCGGCGCCGTCGAGGCTGACGTCACCGCAGGCGGCGTCGGCAGCGGCGCCGGAGTGGTCTACGCGCTGACGCCGCAGGGGCAATTGCTGAGCAACGACAGCGACACCACCGGCATGTGGTCGCGCGCGGCCTGGGCCACGGTAACCAACGGAGGGATCTTCCACGACGGCGTGCACGTGGTCGAAGGCATCTCTGTCGTCGTTGGCGCCGCCAGCGGAACCTACGTCGGCACATTTGCCGGCAACGTCTATCGAACCACCGACGGCGGAGCGACGTGGACGCTGCTCGCGAGCGTAGTGGCCTCGGCCCGGGTGGAATCGATCGCGCCGTACGTCGACGATCCGTCCAACCCCTCGCTGTACGTCATCGTCGACAACGCCGGCACCAAGGAGCTGTACCCGCTGTCCTACGCGGGAAGTTACGGCGTAGGCGCGCAGATCCCGGTCGCCGGCGGCGCGGTCGCCATTCAACGCGTGTACGTTTACCCGTCGACCGCGATCGCCGAAGCGCCGCTGTTGTTAGTCACCGGCGATTCGCCGAGCCAGGCGCTCTACCGCGGTCCCACCGGTGGCACCTCGTGGTCGACCGTGACCAAGGCGACGCATTTCTTTCAGGGCATGTCGTTCGACACGGTGAACGACCGCATCTTCGCCGTTGCCAGCGTTTCGACCGACCGCGGGCTCACCTGGACGGATCTTCCGACCTACGCGCGGGCCGCGGGCGACATCCATGCCAACGACGGCACCGCGGTGCTGGACCCCAACGATTCGTCGCGGCTGCTGGTGGGGACCGATTGGTTTGCCGGCGAGTACACCGAGGCAGCCGGCCTGTGGACCGCAGCCGGAGAGATCGTTACCGACAATGCCGGCGTGACTGCGGTGCTTATCAACGACATGCATCAAATCGGCACCTCGAGCGCCCTCAAGGACACGTTTGCGATCGGCGGCAAAGCCGGGCTGGGAATCGCGACCGACTACCTGACACACGCCGGTGCCCATCCGACCTGGACGTTCCCGGTCTACCCGATGAACGACGGCGCGCCGATTACCGCACTGCATCTACAGGACTACGACGCCGACGGCAGCGTGGTCGAGACGGTGATGGCCGCCAACAACGGCGGCAAGCTCTACAAGTCGACCAGCGGCGGCACAACCGCTGCCGCCTTCACGCAGGTGTTCAACGCCGGCGTGGATACGCCGACCTACACGTTCGATGCCGATCGCGTGTTGGTGAGCGACATCGCCGAGAGTCCGACCAGCGCCGACGAACTCTACCTTGCCTTCGGCGATTGGGACGGCGGCAACGTGGCCGGCGGCATCGCCTGCTCGGTCGATGCGGGCGACACGTGGACCATCGATCCGGCGTGGGCCACGTTCGGCGACAGCATGCTGGTGCGCACGTTGGTGGCGACCACCACCAGACTCTGGGCAGGCGTGGGCAAGAGCGACGACGCGGATCCCGCCCACCGAGGCGTATACGCGAAGATCGGCAGCCTCTCGGGCTGCGGAACCGGCACCTGGTCGCAGATGGTCTCCTCGACCGACCTCGACAGTGCGATCGTCTACGACCTGGAGGCGCCCAACAGCTCGCTGACCTACGCGGCATCCTCTGCCGGACTGTTCTACGCGACGCGGTCGGGAGCGGTGTGGACCTGGCAGGAGCTGACCGGGTCGGCTGATCCGGAGCTGGCGAAGCTGCCCTCGGGAACCTACGACGAATACGTGGCGCTGGCCTACAACCCGGCGCCCGCGGGTTATGACGAGGAGTTTTTCGCGGCGGTGGGCGACGAAATCTACCGGCTGCGCCTGCTGGGGGCGACGTGGACTGTCGACAAGATTTCGCCGACCCCGCACGAGGACGTCAACGTGTTGCTGTGGGACGAACTGCTGGTCGGCGGCGACGGTTCGGTGGCGAGCCTCGGCGTACCGTCGAAGTCGCAGCGCACGTGTCGCGCCGCCGTGCAGAAGGCGCGCGCCGCTTACGTAAAGACGGCTCAGAAGGCGATGGCGCACTGCCGCGACGATTACGCGACCGGCGGCGCGAGCTGCCCGGATGCGACCGCGCAGGCTGCGATCGACAAGGCGGCCGCGAAGGTCGCGTTCGCTGCCAAGTGCAGTGACGACGACGTCGAAGCGCTGGCGGAAAACTGGCCGGGAAGCTGCTGGAACGTGGTGACGGCGGCCGCACTGGACACCTGCGTGCTGGCGGACGCGGTGGCTGCTGTCGCCGAGTCCATCGCGGCCGACTACGGCGCCGAGAGCCCGGGCCGGGTCGGCGTTGCGCTCGCGTGTCAGAAGGCGATCGGAGCCTCCTACGGCGGCAAGCTGCTGTCGGCCATCCTGAAGGGTGGGGTCAAGTGCGAGTCGAGTCTCGACAAGGGGCGCGCCGTGGCGTGTCCCGACGCGTCTGCTGATGCCAAGGTCGACAAGGCCAAGACCAAGGCTGCGGCCAAGATCACCTCGATGTGCTCCAACACAGACGTTGCGGCGTTGGATGCGCTGGGTTTCGGTGGCACGTGCAGTGGCGTGGGTAACGCCACCAGTCTTGCCGCATGTCTGGCCGCCGACCAGAGTGCGGCAGCGGACCGGATGCTGTCCGTGCCCGAGGACGCGTTCTAGAAACTGACGCTGACCCGCTCGCCCGGAACCAGTTCGAGCGACGGCGCGGTGGCGACGACGAAAGGCCGTCCGTACTCGGCGACGTCCGGCCGCAGCCACAGGCGCTGGGGAAGCGTCTCTATCGTCGGCGAGATCCGCAGTACCACCGATTCGGCGGTGATCGCCGGATCGCTGGCACGGGCCACGACGACTCTCATGTTTTCGTGGGCGGCACCGGCCGCGTACTCGGGCAGATAGCCGACCACCTCTGAAGCGAAGCGCCGCGCTACCATGATGACCGGCTCGCCGGCGACCACCGACTGGCCGTCGCGAGCCGGCAACTGACTGACCTGACCCGCGACCGGCGACCGCAGCACCAGCCGTTCGCGTTCGGCGCGGATCTCGTCGATTCGCTTGAGTTGCACATCGACCGCGGCGCTGAGCGGCGCCAGTAACGAGGCCTCGCGTCCATCGAGCGGCAGGCTCTGCTGGAACGCGTTCATCCGCTCTTGTGCGGTTCGAAACTTATCTTGTATCGCCGCCAGCAGGACTTGGTTTTCTTCTATGCGTTTGGCGACTTGGTCGTGGCGAAGCCGTACGTCGTCGTACTCGGAGGTCGAGACGATGCCGTCGGCGTGCAGCGGTTTGATACGTGCGAGCCGGGCGGCGAGTCTCTGCTTTTCGACCTGGTCGTTCTCGATCTCTACCTTGAGCGTCAGTTCCTCGAGGCGCCGCTGCTCGACCTCGATCTCGAAGCCGCCTAGGTCGGCGCGCCAGTCGGTTTGTTGGGGACCGACACCTCGCCTCAGCACGGTGCGCTCGGATTCCATTGCGGCCTCGAGCCGCGCCAGTTCGGCCTGTGCGGTGGCCAAGCTTGCTTCGATCGGGCCTGGATCCAACGTGGCGACGATCGCGCCGGCCTCCACGGGCTCGTAAAGATCGACGGTGATTCGTTCGATCGTGCCGACGGTGCTCGGCGAGATCTCGTAGTAGGCGGTGCTTGCGATGCCGACGTACTGGTAGCGAGCCGCACGGCCGCTCAGGATCACGCAGACGGCCACCACGGCGCACAACCACACGCCAGCGGCCAGCGGGGCTTGGCGCAGCTCGTCGATCAGGCGCGCCAACGCCGCGTTCAGCGCTCCTCTTGCCGCCACTTCACTACACCTCTGCGAGTTCGTCTCTGAGGACGAGCGACACGTCTCGTACGCCCGGAACGCCGAGCAAAGCGTCGAGCAACTCCTGGCTACGGTCGGAGTCTCTCAGGCGTACCTGAAAGACGTACTCGGAATCGCCATCGGAGCCGACGTGGTGGAGCGACACGCGCTTCCAGACCCGGCAAAAACGGCGCATCACTTCGAGATGTCCTGCCTCGCCGCTCGGAGACCACGGCGCCAGAAAACTGAGATGGCCGTCGAAGCGGCCGAGGGTCCCGAACGAACTGAAGTGCAGATAGAGCAGGACCAGTGAGGTAACCGCCGTACCGACTGTTGCCGTCATGTACTTCTGCGACCCGACCGCCATGCCGATTACCAGCGACAGGAAGACGAAGACCGTGTCGCGAGTGTCCTTGAGCACGTTGCGGAAGCGGATGATCGCGAGTGCACCGATGAGCCCGAATGCGGTGACGATGTTGTCGCCGATTACCAGCATGACCAGGTTTACGATCAACGTCAGGGCGACCAACGATTGCGTGAACGTGCGCGAATAGGACAGGCCGTTGTGGGTCACGCTGTAGGTCCAGGCGATCACCTGTCCGAGCACGAGGGCGAGAAGCAGGCACAGCACCAGAGTTTCCAGCGAGTTGCCGGCTCCCGGACGCGACGACCGTTCCAATACCTGCGTGAACGCATCCATAGGTCAGCCCTTCCTAGTGGACCCGTGCAGAGTCATCAAGCAGTTCAGGTAGGCACCGCCGGCAACGCCGTACCCGCCACGGCGCAATGCGTCATTCATCGACATCATGTACTTGGCGATCGAGCACCTGTCGAGCTGAAATCTTATGATCATCTCGCGTACCCACGACGGGAACGCTTCGGTGAACTTGATCTCGAGTACTACTCCGGCGGTAGCCACCGGCCAGCAGTTGTCGCGCTCGTTGCCGGCCTGTCCGGCTAGGATGGCGCTTCGCTCGAGGTTGGTGTCGAAGGTGATCCTGACCGGATCTTTGGTCCGTGACTGGTAGGCCTCGCGCTGATAGCGAATTCGTATCGCGCTGCGCGCGCCCAGCAGCGCCACCAGGTTGGTGAACTCGCCGTCCACCGCCCCCGACATTCGCGCTTCGGGGCCGCGCCGGTGGAAGCGGTCGCCCAGCAGTGCGGCTGCTCTTCCGGCGCTGACGCGCGCCCGGCGTTTGATCACGACCTTGTCGGCCCGCTTCTTGATTTCGAGGTAGACCGGGTCGCGCGGGTCATCGGAGTAGCTGCGGATGCGAAGCTTGAAGCGGGTCCTGCGGCCCTCTGCGGTCATCCGGTAGAGCAGCAACTCGGGGCTGTCCAGGTACAGGCTTGTCACCGGGTATCGATATTCCCGGCAGGAGGCGGCGTACGCGTCGGGCTCGACGAAGGACGAGAGGTAGTCGCGCATCTGCGGCAACAGCTGCGGCGCCACGAAGTACTTGCACTCGTGACGCGACAAGACGCTATCGTTGCCTTGGTTGGTTGTCGGCGACATCGCGATCCGGGTATCCGAGGCTATCCCAACGGCAA
>Ga0172371_10002070_pt1 | contig 31972 bp, 31 predicted proteins | sample Lak12m_FD_114543 | JGI IMG/M metagenome (GOLD analysis project Ga0172371, IMG submission 114543) | Freshwater microbial communities from Kabuno Bay, South-Kivu, Congo - kab_022012_12m | ecosystem: Environmental > Aquatic > Freshwater > Lake | place: Democratic Republic of the Congo: South-Kivu...
GCTAATATTTTCGGCGACAGACATAAGCCCTCGTTGCATAGATCGTGTTAAGCGAAGCTGTCCGTTTTGCAAAAAAGCAACTCGTGTTGAGTGGCTACCAATATCTACAATTGCGGTGCCGCCTGTAAGGTTTGAGTAGTCAGATATTTTTTGATATAGGCCATAAAGTGCAAATAAGTCTATTGTAACTCCATTTGGATCAATGCCTGCAAGTTGATAAACTTCTAAATTCTTTTTTAAATCATCCTGTCTAATTGCGGCAACTAATATTTGAGAGCCTTCTTCATCTTTAAGTGATTTTGTGACAACAAAATCAATAATCGCATCGTCTGTGGAAAAAGGCAGCATTGATTCGATTTCATAATCAAGCACCATTCTAATTTTTTCAGTATCTTTAAATGGTACGGTAAGTTCTTTAAAAACCACATTTGCCGCCGGTATTGCGACAATTAGTTGATCGTATTTTTTAATGGAAGCTACGAGAGTTTTAATGGTTTCTGAAGCGCGTTGTAAGTAAGAGGCGTCAGTTCCAGGTGCTATTTTTTGCTCAATAATTTTTTCGATATGGATTGAGCCACGCTTAGCATAGACTAACGACAAGTTTACAGTGTCTTCTTGGACGGCAAGTCCTACAATGTGTTGAGCGATAAGTCTTGTGTTGCCAAGTTTTTCAGGCAAAAATATTTCTTTAATCATGCTAAACTCCTTTGCTTACCGTTTTTCATGTGATGTGAATTTTTGGCGAAGCTTGAGCTTTCTTTTAAAAAATCTTTTAGTTTATTGCGCTTGGATGGGTCCACGACAAGGCTTTCTTGCTTTCCATTATCAATATACGGTTCTTTTGATATAAAGTTGCGCAGTTGTGATCGTTTATCTAAATCTCTGTCTGTTTGCTCTGGGACCAATGGTATTTTATTTAGGTTGCCAACTTGAGGTTTAAAGAAAGGATCACCAGATGGTACATCTGCAAGAAGATTTTTTAGTTGTGTTTTTTTATCTACTGTTTTGGTTTGAATGTTTTTTGCAGGTGGTGTTTCCATTTTTTTGTTTGTAACAGTTGGTGCTTGTTCTTGCATTAACCCGATAAGATTTGTTTTTGGTTTAGGGTTTTCGATTTTAGGCTTTGGAAGATTTACGGGACTTGCTGATAAATCTTGAGCTTTTTCATCGGGCTTCATAAACATAAATGGTTGTGCCGCCTGGTAGCCATCGCTTTGTACAGCAGGTACGCTTGTAATCAAGTTTTTAAGCTTTTCTCGATTGTCTACGGGCGCTGGGAGTTTGTTTACCATTTCTTCAACAGCTCTTGGTTGTGTTATTTCTTGCTGTGATTTTAAACTTACCGGTTCAATTGATTTTTCTAAAATTGACTCAGCAGGAAAATCTAAGCCTTGGATTGGCGTGCTAGGCAAAGCCTCTGATTTTTGCGCTGGAGGTTCGCTAGGTTTTACAACGATTGACTGCTCAGTGTTTTTATTTTCTGGATTTTCTTCTAAAGCCAGCTCTTTCTCGGTTTGAGAACGATAAAAAGGATCAGCTTTTATGTCAACTGTCGTTGGTTGATAGCGAGCATTTGCAAAATCAATTACCTTATGAGAATAATTTTCTTTTTCAGGATTAAAGAACCAATTATGAATAGGATCTTTTGAATTCTTGGTTTCAATATTATCTTCAATAAAGTCAGTTGCATCATGAAGTTTCATTTTTGTGTACAACTCGATCCCAGGGATTTCACGAGGTTTAACAATTGTAGGACGCATGAATATGAAAATGTATTGTTTGGTTAATACTCTTGATTGATTTTTAAACATCCACCCAATGATTGGTATATCACCCAAAAGAGGTGTTTTAACTTTGTCTTCAGAAACTTTTGTTTGAATAAATCCACCAAGAACCAATACCTGTCCATCTGCGACAGTTACCTTGGTGTTAAGGTTTTTAATACTTTTAGATGTTCCATCTGTGGATGTAAAATCTTCGATATTAAGGTTTATATCCATTTTTATTATGCCGTCTAAATTTATTTGAGGTGTGATTTTTAATGTTGTATCGGCCTTAACGCTTGTCCAACCAGTTTGAGCGGTGTTCCCTGAGCCTGTTGTTTCTTGTATAACACGTTTTTCTGAACCAACGTTTACGGTTGCTTCCATTTTATTGCCAACCGTTACAAAAGGTTGAGATAACAACGATGCGTTCGCTTGTGTTTTAAGAGCATAAAAAGCGCCCCAGATATTATTTAACTTACCAAGTGTTATTGTTGCCATGCCTTGGTCAAAAGTTAATTGGTTTAACATATCGCCAAGAAGACTTTTGGGTTTTGTTTTCGCATCATCCCAGTACTCTAATGTAGGCGATCCTGCTATAGGAGCGGCTTGCGCATCCAAATTTATACCAAGTTGTCCATGTTTTTTATTACGAATATCGCCACCAAGTTTTTTATTATCGTCTGCAGTAACAGTGACTATTAAAGTTTCTATGGCTACTTGAGGTTGTGGTTTATCAAGGTCGCGAATAGTTTTTTTCAGCAATTTCCAATCTTGTTTATCCAAGCTTGAAACAATTATGCGGTTGCCTTCTTTATCAACCTGAAAACTCATTGGTCTAAAATATTTTACGCCGCCACGAATTGATCCATATTTACTTGCAGACGCACCTGATGCAGAATCACCTGCGGCTGTGACTGTTTTTAAGATTTCAACAATTTGAGAGGCTTCTGTGTTTTGTAGTTCATAGATGTGTAGAGGTGATTCAACCTCTTTCAAATCCGTATCGATATTGTTTACAACGAAATCTTCTATTTTTTTGTTTGATTTTGGGTTGCCAAGTAAAATCAGAGAGTTGGTTCGTTCTTCCGGAATAATTCTAGTTCCTGATGAGAAATATTCGGTTGAACCTTCTGATGTTTTACCAAGCAAGCGAGAAAAAACATTGCCTTCAGGTTTTTTTATCAAAGTGTTAAGAAGTTCTTGAACATCCTTTGCATTTGCTCGTTTTAAACGCAAGAACGTTACTTCTTCAGGCAAGCCAGAGGCGTCAAGGTCTCTCAATAATTTAACTGCTGATTTTATGTTTAAAGATTTATCTGTAATCACAAAACCATTAACTTCTTTTTGTGGTATGACTGAATTAGGCTGGCTAAGCATGCTTTCCAAGAGTTGTTGAACGTCGCCAATTTGAATGTTTGTTAAAAACATGACATAACGGATTGTTAAGTCGTTATCAGGTAAATAATCAGGGGAAACGTTTATAAAAGAAGGTAATGGTTCAGTAAGTTTTTTTTCCTTCTGAATAATTTTATGAACATCGCCTGATTGAATTATGCTGAAGCCAGACATTTCAAGTACTGTTAAAAATACATTCCAAGCACCCTCTCGTGTTAATGGGTCTCGAATGGTGATAGATATTTTTGCGGATTCAAGTTCTTTAGAAACAATAAGATTTAGTTTACGAATGTCTGCTATGTAATTTACAAAATTAACGAGATCAGCATTTTCAAAATTCAAAAAAATGTCTTTTTTCTTTGATTCATCTTGTTCTTCTGGATTGGATTCTGGTTTGTCTATTTTGGGTGTTGCAATGATTGGTGTTTCAGCTTTTATGTTGGTGAAAGCTTCTTTTGAAGTTTGATTTTGCAGCGTTTGTTGTAAAGGTGTATTTAAGTCCTTAAGTCCAGTAACGCTTACTTCCGGCTGATTTACACCAGGCATAAGAGCTTGGACTGCTTGTAAACCAACGCCAAATGGAGATGCGACATTGGCATCAGGAGCTGCAGGCATTCCCATAAAATCCAATGCTTTTTGTGGCGCGGTTAAATTTTTTTGCTCAGGCTGCGCTTGTAGCATTTCGTTTGGTTGTTGTGAAACCAACGCAAACGGAAGTAAAAAAATAAGCAAAATTACGTAGCAAATTTTATTTCTCATAACAACACGTCCTATTAACCTAAAAGCACCCTACAACTAGCGTCTATTCTGAAGTCGCTGTCGCAGATTTTCAAGTATTCGTTTTCTAATTTCCATTATTGTTTCTCGTTGTTTATTTTCATGCTGTTTTTCAAACTGGCGCATATTTTTATCACGCTCTTGCAGTCTGCTCATTTTGAGATCCTGTTCTTGTGAGCCTTCTTTTATTCCAGGAGGCAATACTTTTTTAGCTCTGCTTAGTTTTGTAAATTTATAAGTTAAATCAATATTTTTGTCACCACGTTTCAAATTCACATTAACACTGTTGCCAAGTTTTGTAGCTACAACTGTGTCATAAATTTGAATACGGTTTTTTAGTTCTACGCAATTAATTCCATTTACAGAAACCAAGATGTCATCTTGTGCAAGGCCTAAAATTTCACCGAGGTCACCCGGTGTAATTGTTCCAATTTTAATTCCTGTTGGCTGACCATCAGCAAAGGCTGTACCTATGATTGAGGCTCTTTCTAAGAAAACTCCCAACGAGTCGATTTCTTTTACGAATTCAAAAGGATCAACCTCAAAAACTTGGTCATCAACTTTTCTAATAATTGCCTTCCATTTGTCGTTTGTTGCTGGATCAAGTGTATCGTTTTTACGTAAAGCAAAAATCTCAAGTTGGCCGTTAGCGCGCAGTAAAACAACTCTGTCTTTTGCTATTTTTACAATTTCAGCATCCTTAATTTTGTCGCCTAAATGATATAATTCTTCTTTGTTTGTTTCATCTGTAATCATGGCGACATTTTTTGATTCATCTGATGAGGCTATGATTCCTTTAACATTAATGTTAAGAGGGACCACAAAATCTTGTTTTGGAGGTTCAGGGGGAGGAGTGACAGTATTTATTTTTGGCTCAGGCATAGGAGTAACTAAACTTTGTTTTACAGCCTTGATTTCTGCGGGAACATAAGTATCAAACAAATCGTTTTGAAATATTTTATCAAAGACGCCAACAGCAGGTGTGGCTGATTCAGGTTTCTTTTCATCCGTGCTAGCAGCAGATACTTTTTGTATGTTTAAAACAGGCAGCTCTTTGTAAAAAAAGTTAAGTAATGTAAGTGTGGCAAAAAAGATACCCAACAGAGCGCTATTTAATATCCATAATTGTTGCTTCATTGCGATTATCCTTTATCTCCTTTATAAAGTACGAAGATACTGTTGGGGTTATTTCATTGTCAAGTTATATTATCAAGGAGCCTGATTCTATAACTCAAAGCCTAAAAAAACTACTTTACGGAGCCGGTATTGCCCTTAATATTTTTTGTATAATTTGGTCTTGTGTTATGTTTTCAGCTTCGGCTTCATAAGTCAATAAAATGCGATGACGCAAAACGTCTATAGCTATGGCCTTAACATCGTCTGGAGTTACAAAATGTCGACGCTTTAAAAAGGCGTGAGCCTTTGATGCCATAGTTAATGCTAGAGTTGCACGAGGTGACGCTCCGTATTCAATAAAACTTGCGATATCATCAAGTTTGTAATCTTTAGGATCTCGTGTTGCAAAAACCAAGTTAAGAATGTATTCAACTACTTTATCATCAATGTAAATTTGCTTTACAATTTCTTGTGAAGATGAAATTTCATCTTTTTCCAAAATTTTATAAATAACTTTTGATTCAAATGATTTTGCTATGATTTCTTTTTCTTCGGCCATCTTTGGATATGAAATTATAAGTTTAAACAAAAAACGATCAACCTGGGCCTCAGGCAAGCGGTAAGTACCCTCTTGATCAATTGGATTTTGTGTTGCCAAAACCAAAAATGGTTCTTCTAACGGATAAGTCGCGTCGCCAATTGTTACCTGGTGTTCTTGCATGGCTTCCAACAATGCCGATTGTACTTTCGCGGGAGCTCTGTTGATTTCGTCAGCCAAAATTACGTTAGTAAAAAGCGGGCCTTTTTTTGTTTGAAATTCCTGAGTCTTTGGGTTGTATACAAGTGTGCCAACTAAATCAGCCGGCAAAAGATCGGGTGTAAACTGGATTCGTTTAAAACCAACTCCCAAAGCTTGTGCTACTGTTTTTATCAAAGTTGTTTTTGCAAGACCTGGTACACCCTCTAGCAAAATGTGGCCATTGCACAGGAGGCCAATAAATATTCTGTCGATTATGCTTTCCTGTCCAACGACTATTTTTTTTACTTCTGTTTTTAAATTTTGCCATGACAAAGCTTTTTCTTTAATAAGCTCTGAAACGTGCGAAGATACAACTGGTTCTGCCATGATAAGTCTCCTTATGATGGTTTTTTAAGGTTATGATTTTACCGAAATATTTAATGCAACCAGTTTATCACGCAGATTGGATATATCCAAATTTAAAAAATTAGAAGTTTGGGATAGGTCGTATTTATTTTTTTTCAATGAATACAAAATAAAATTACGCTCAAAACAATCAACGGCTTTTTGTAGCGAGTCGAATTGATTAAACAATTGTTCTTCAACGATAACGGTTTCATTTGAAGGTAATGTTTTACAAAGATCCATTGCCGTAATAATTTTGCCATTCTTGTTTGTTGTAACGAGTAGTTCAATTAACTGTTTTAACTGAGCCACTCCTCCATGCCAGTTGTGATTGCGTAATGAACGCATAGCAGAATCGGCAAGACAAACAGTTTTATTATTTGAAGTGCAATATTGTTTAAGAAAGTGATTCACCAAAAGAGGTATGTCAAATTTGCGCTTGTTAAGAGATGCGATTTCAATAGGTGCGATATTTATTTTGTAAAATAATGTTTCTAAAAATGTATTGTTTTGAACCATTTTAAATAATGAATTTTTAGCAGAACAAATTAATCTAATGTTTGTTGAGTAGTTGTTTAAAAATTCAAGCAACTTAGCTTGTTCTTGCAATTTTAATGCCTGAATATTTTTTAAAAATAATGTTCCATAAGAATTCTTAAAAGCCGTTTTTATATTATCAAAATTAAGCGCATTATTTTTTTCATCGCATTCAATAGCTAAAAATTTTCCGTCGGCAAAGCTACTGTTTTTGTGTACAAACTCTGCGAACAGTGATTTACCAGAACCAAATGAACCATAGATCATTACTGGTAATTTAAGCGGCGCTATTTTACTTAGTTCATACATAAATTCTTGAAAAAGATAGCTTTTACCAACGATTCCAAATTTTTCGTAATCCAAGAAAAATCCAGTTGTTTTTTTTGTTGATTCGTTATCTTGATTTTTTAAACAGCTAATTTTTTGTAAAATTTCGTCTAAGTTTAAAGGCTTTTCAATAAAATCTATGGCTTCTTTTCTTACGGCTTCAACTGCGATTGGTATTGAACCATATCCAGAAATTATAATTACTTTTTGATGAGAAAATTCTTTTTTTATTTTAACCAAAATATCAAGACCATTGCAGTTTGGCATACAGATGTCCAAAAACACTAGGTCGGGCAAAAGTCTGCCAACCTCATCAACGGCCTTTCTGCCGTCGCTGAGCGTTTCTACTCTAAACCCTTCATCCTCCAGCGACTCCTTTAATGTTTTTAATATCGCAAGTTCATCATCAATAACAAGAAGAAGTGGCTTAGCCAACATATTTAGGTCCTTTTCATTAATTCCACATCGATAGGGCCTTCTAAAGAACCCCTTATAAACTGATAAACGAACGGATTAGTACACTCCCAAATATCCTTTGTAGAACCTTTATAAATAATTTTGCCCTCGTGCAACATGGCGACAGAGGTAGCATATTTAAAAATTTCAATGTCATGTGAAATAACAACGGTTGTGGCATGAAGTTTTTCATGAGTTTTTTTAATTAGTTCATGAATTAATTTGGTTGTAACAGGATCAAGACCGGTCGTTGGTTCGTCGTAAAGCAAAATTTCGGGGTTAAGCATTAATGTTCGTGCCAGTCCAACTCGTTTTTTCATACCACCAGAAAGTTCATCAGGAAACTTATTAATTACGTCATCCTGTAGACCAACGCTTCGAAGTTTTTCGATCACAATCGGTCTTACATCATCAAGCTCAGCACCCTCTTCAATTCGTTCAATGCCAATATTTTCAAGAACGTTCAAGGAGTCGAGTAAGGCTGCAAATTGAAAAACGTATCCACATTTTTTAAAAACTTTTTCTAATTCTTTACCCTTGAGCCTTGTGATGTCTTGGCCATCGATCAAAACACTGCCTTCGTCTGGATGTATTAGGCCAATGATTTGTTTTAGTAGGACAGACTTGCCTTCACCAGAGCGACCAATAACTGCTAAAAATTCACCAGTTTCCACCTTGAGATCAAGATGGTTTGTGATTACTCGAGAGCCAAAGGCTTTTTTTAAATTTATTAATTCTATCATTTTGAAAACATCAGACAGGTTAGTATGTAGTTGGCAACAAATATTGATATGTTTGAGAATACCACGCTTTGTGTTGTTGCTATACCGACACCCTTTGCGCCACCTCTTGTTACGTATCCTTTGTAGGTGCTTACAAGAGAAACAAGGAAGCCAAAAACAACAGACTTGATTAAGCCGTGGGTAATGTCAGACAACTCGACATTGGCTCTGATTGTTTCCATGTATAGTTCAGGGTTAATATTGAGCATATAAACTGCAACAAAGTATCCGGAAAGGATTCCAAATAAAGCGCAGAATATTGTAAGAAACGGCATTATTACTGTACCCGCAACAATTCTTGGCACAATTAAATACTGATGTACGTTTATACACAGTGTTTGTAAGGCGTCGATTTGTTCAGTGATTCTCATTGAGCCAATTTCTGCTGTAATAGCAGAGCCTGCTCTTCCTGTGACCATGATTGCTGTAAACGCAGGTCCAAGTTCTCGTGTCATTGATAAAAAAACGATTGGGCCAACAAACTGTGATCCACCAAATCGCTCGAGACCAATATAACTTTGTAGAGCAAGAACTGCGCCGACGGTAATACCGACCAAAAATATTATGCCTATGGACGTAACACCAATGTAGTTCATAAAGTAAAAAACTTTACGGACCTTTAACTTGGTTGTAAAAAACGTTTCAAGCGCGGTATATAAAAAGACCCCAACATCGCCAAGCCCCGAACAAAAATCCAAAACACGCTTGCCGATATAGTCGATAAAACTTACAACCACAATTGGCCTTTCAAACCACCTGGTTACGTTAAATTATAATTCTTGGTTGTTATCTTGTGATTTGGCTTCGTCATTGATAGGTTTTTCTGCAGTTGCTGCTTGATCCATTTCTTCACTTTTAGGTGTTTGTTGTTGAGCGGGTAAGTTAGTTGCAGGAATTTGTTTTGTTTCTACAATGGTTTTTGGTGCAGCATAGTCAGCTAATTCAGATTCATGTGTAATGTTAGACTTAGCAATTGAAAGAGCTAGAGAGCCAAATATGAAAATTACTCCCATCGTCCAAGTTGCTTTTTCAAAAAAACTTTGTCCGCCAGATCCACCAAAAAGCATTTGGCCGCTTCCGCCAAGTGCACCGGACAAGCCCATGTCACCCTTTCCTTGTTGAATCAAGATAAACAAAGCAAGGAATAAGCACATGGTTACGAACAAAAACATCAAAATTGAAAGTACTATCATTTTTCTCTCTTTATATTATGAATTTTACTTTTTTTACAATTAACTCACTCATTATTACAACATTCTACTATTTTTTCAAATTCTGGAAAGTCTAGACTTGCTCGACCAAGTAAAAAACCTTCGATTTTCTTTATTTTTAGCAAATTTTTAACATTTTTACTATTTGCGCTTCCGCCGTACAAGAAATTTACCTTACATGAAGGAAGTCTTAGCGCAAAAAGATCTGCTAGCCATGTAAAAACACTTTCTAGATAGCTGTTGGGTGCTATTTCATTTGTTCCTATTGACCACACTGGTTCATACGCTATGTAAATGTGATTTATTGGAAGTTCAAGCTCAAAACCCTCAAATACAGGTCTAAGCTGAGAACTTAATGTTTCAAAAACTCGCCCACTTTTATACTCGTCAAAGTCTTCGCCTATGCAAATTATTGGAGACATGTTGTTTTCGAGTACACGCAATGTTTTTTGAGCAACCATTTCAGGTGTTTCGCTGTTGCACGCTCTTCGCTCACTATGTCCAACGATGCAATACTTGCAACCAATCTCGCTTAGGCTGGATGCGGCTATTTGACCGGTATAAGGGCCGCAACAGGCGTCCGAGCAGTCTTGAGCGCCAACAAAAACTTTTGAGTTTTTTAGCGATGCAGCCATTTCAATAATTTCCGTAAAACCAGGGCATAAAACGATTTCTGTTTTGCTTGTTGTTAATTTTACAAATTGGTTACTGTTTTGATTGAAAAAATTTCTGGCTTCAGTTGGGCCAAGGTACATTTTCCAATTTGCAATGACGGTATATTTTTTTGTCATTCTACTTCCCTAATTTTTTTTCAATTTCTAGAAGTCGATTATACTTTGCAACTCTTTCACCGCGTGCGCAAGCGCCTGTTTTAAGTTGTTTGGCATTAGTGCCAACGGCTAAATCAGCTATGAATGAATCGTTGGTTTCTCCTGAGCGATGTGATATTACGGTTTTATAACCATTTTTTTGGCAAAGTTTAATGGCCTTAATTGTTTCAGATACAGTTCCGATTTGGTTGGGTTTGATTAAAACCGAATTAGCTATCTTTAAATCCAGGCCTTTTTGTATTCTTTGCACGTTTGTGACGAAAATATCATCTCCAACAAGTTGAATCTTATTACCAAGTTTTTCGGAAAGAAGGCTCCAGCCTGACCAGTCTTCTTCATTTAGACCGTCTTCAATAGATTTTATGGCATATTCTTTTGTTAGGTCTGAGTATAGATCAACCATCTCAGAACTTGTTAGAACATCATCATGAAGTTTGTATTTGTTTGTTTGTTCATCATAAAAAGTAGACGCTGCAACATCCATTGCCAAAACAACGTCGACTCCGATTTTACAACCAGCGGCTTCAACAGCCTTGGAAAGTAATTGAATTGCAAGCCGTTCTCTTTCAAGCCCTTGTCCGTGAAGCGCAGGGGCAAAGCCACCCTCGTCTCCAACTGAAGTAGAAAGACCTTCGGTAGACAATATTTTTTTTAATTTTCTGTAAATTGAAGTTGAAATGTTTAATGTTTGCAAGAAGTCTTGGTCTCTTGTGGGTATAATCATAAATTCTTGAAAAGCCAATCCACTGTCGGCGTGTAAACCGCCGTTTATAAAGTTGAACATGCATTTTGGGATGCTAAATGTTTTATTTTCAGCAAGATCTGCAAGTAGCTCATAGAGCTCGCAGGAGTTAAATATGGCTTGTGCTCGTGCTACGGCTATGCTGACTGCAAGAATTGCATTTGCACCTAGAACGGATTTATTACTAGTTCCGTCTAACTCATTCATTGCATTATCCATGCTGGCGACGCATGGTACTTTGTCTATTATTAGTGGGGCTATTTTACCTTCAATGTTTTGAACAACGCTCAAAACACCCTTGCCACCAAACCTAGATGCATCTTTGTCTCGTAATTCAAGAGCTTCAAATTTTCCTACTGAAGCCCCGGATGGAACAGCTGCGCATACAGTATTCCCATTGCTTAAACCGAGACAACACTCAACAGTTGGAAATCCGCGTGAATCAAGAATTTCGCGAGCATTTATTTTTTTGATTTTCATCGAGCCTCTCCTTAGCCATTGGACTCATAAACATTCGCCTAAAGCTACTAAAAAAAGGCTTTCAACGCAAATTGATTTATAAAAACTAGTAAGGCTCGGAATTAACTTTTTCTAAAAACCAAATGATAAGCTTCATTTGTTCTTGTGTTTGGTCTGGGGCGTCGCCCAAGTAATAATCACGAATTTGCTTTTCTAATTCTTTTCCATTTTTTAGTTTGTAAAGATTTTCTATAGGGCTTTCGCCTTCATGTAAACCATTTGGCAAGTATTCATCTGGCCTTGATAAAATAAATCGCTCAAAAGGTGATGATGCGAAATATTCCAAGTTATTTTCCAGCACAGGTGCTACAGGTCTCCATGGAACTAATACATTGTAAACAATAGAACCAGAAAGGTATTTGAGAAAATTAGAAGATCCCCATAAATAGCAGTAAGCATATTCTAAAGCCAATGAGTACAAAAATGCGTAAGGAGATTGATCTCTAAAGTATGTGACGCCTTGCCTTGCGAGAAATCTAAAGTTTTTAGGATTTTCATGAAAGCTTAGATAGGCCTGATTTACAAGATTCCTAGAACGGGTTATTCGATCAAGATCGGGCCTAATTACGTCAGATCCGCGTAGATAAATTCGGCTTAGCATTTCGGTTTGAGCTCCGGGCTGAAATCCATAATAAAAAACATTTGAGATTTTATGACTGTCATTTTCTGCGGCTAATACCCATTCTCTAATCAAATCACATTTTTCAGCAGGGCTTTGAAGTTTTTCAAAATTTATAATCTCTCTGTCGTTGGTCTCGCGTGGACAATCCATTTCCTATTCCTGACAGTCATTTTCATAATTTGGATAATTTAATCGGACAAAAGAAAAAGGAAACAAAACGTTAGAACAAGAGAATATTTCCAAACGTTCAGGATAAATTTTATCCTGATATTTTCCAGTCCAATCAAGCTCGCGTCCAAAAGAGTCTTCCAATTTATCTCTTAACTGCTGATCAAAAAAACGTTCAAAATCTTTGACCAGATCTTTTGTAAAGTCATCACCAGTGTAGGTTCTTAATCCCAAAATTGTGAAAATAATAGGTTTTGGTTGGCCGTAGTTTCCTGCGTCCAGTCCAAAAGCGTATGCCCCGTGACCAGTGCCTTTATCTTTAAAATTTCTTAAAATATCCGGTTTCAAGGCTTCAAGTCTTCGACAAAAATTATTGAATCTAAATTCCCAGTTGGTTAGCTGGGTCTTGTTTGGATAATCTTCAGGAAGTGTGTTTGCGTAAATTTGAAACAATTTGCCGCCATACTGGGTTATTGCGTTTTTCAAAAAGTCTAAATGCCTCTGTTTAGAATCATCTATGGTTTGTTGTATTCCAGAAAGATTTGCTTGTGCCACCTGCCTTAACAGCTCGTTATCCTGGCTAAAAATTCGTTGCTTCAAGGCTAAAGACTCTTCATTGTCTTGTATATATCCAAGTTGGCCCAGCGTAAAGCCTTCAATACGAATACTCCCACGCTCTTCCATGCAATACGATTTTTTGACGGATAAAAACAAAAAACAAGTCAAACAAGTTAAGAATGAAACAAACCAGAGAAAAAAGTTTATAAACCGTTTCATACGTTTGTCGTCCATAAAACTCTCCATCAAAGCCCACACGCAGTTATTAAAAAAGCGTGATTTTTTCTAAACATCTCCATTTTCATAGTTTTATTTTAAACTTATTTATTTCACATAGTCAATATAATGATTTTAAAATTGGTTGCAATTTTTTGATTGCCCAGCTTAATAAGCTTTTTGGGGCGGTGGTTTGCTTTAATATTTAAACCCTGGGCGTTTGAGGTTTTTGGGTCGATTGTGTAGAATGGTTTTATTAAAATTGATTTCAAATGGAAAAAATACATGGGGTTATATCTAAAAATTGGTTCATTTAAATGGGGGCCTTATTATGAAAAACATCAAATTTCTTATTTGTGCACTTTTCTTGAGCTTGTGTTCGGCCCAGTTTCTACAGGGTATGCAACCGGTTTCAAGTTCGGGCGCCAGTGCCACATCGTTGAGTGCGTCTTATGGTGATCAAGATCTTGTACAGGTCGTTTATAACGGAGAATTAAGGATAAGGATTGAACAAGAGTTACGTGAATTAGAGCTTCAATTTCAACAAGGCAATGGGTGCATAACTGTAGGAAGCGATCGTGTATTTTTGTTAAAAGGAAATAGTTTATTAAAAAAATTACTTACTCCTTTAGTTGAAGATTTATACAAGAAGGCTACAAATTATAATACCAATTCTAATTCTAAAGAGTTTATCGAAATATGTGTTGCAGTTGAAGGCTTTGATCGCCACCAGGTTTCTTGTTTTAAAAATGAGATATGTAAATTTATAAAAAAAGTTTTTTTTATGATTGGTTCGGACTTTATAAAAAATTGTCTTATAAATGATCCAAGCGAACTTAAATTAAGGGCATTTAAGTGGATTATCGCTCATGAGATAGGACATCTTTGTGATCCTAATTTTGAAGCTGTTATTGGTAAAAATACTAATCAAATTTTTGGCTTTTTTTATCCAAAAACCTTCGCGTGGACTGAGTTTTTGATTAATAATCCAATGCAAATATCTTTAATTACAAAATTGCTTTCAACGAGTTCTTTTAGAGCTTGGTGTTTAAAATGGGTTGTAAAAATAACACCAAATTTTATGGCAAATTTGTTTAAATGTACGCCATTTTATTTTATATTTCAGCGCTCAAAAAAAGCGCTAATTGGAATACTATTAATTAACATTGCATTTCGCCTATTTATAGCGAGTCGGATAGGTTACAACTTAGAATATACCGCAGATGCAACGTCTATGAGAATAGCCGATGATTATACCCCGGATGATGCAATGGAATCTTTAAAAATTATTGAAAATTCTTTGTATCAAGCATCTAAAGGACCACAGGACAGCCGGATGATTTTTAGGCCGCTTAAAAATTTATGGAACAAAGTTAAAACTTATACAATGAAACGAGCATTTCACCCTTCTATTGAAAGCCGTGTTGCTCGAATGAAAGAAATTGTAGCAAGTCGAAAGTAAGCTGTTTTTAGATAAATTATTCAAAATAAAAAAAGGATCTGTTTTTTTTATACAGATCCTTTTTTTGTAACACAAAATTAATCTGAGCTAATTTCCATCTGCTTTTTCAGGGCGTTAGATTCTTTAAAAAACTCTTCTGGCGTCATGGATTTTATAAAACACATTCCATGTGCTGCTCTTAGTCGTGGACTTGAGTTTTGGTGAAAATATTCTTTTCCTATGCAATTTTTTACGCAATCAAAATTATGAGCCATAATCTTTTGGGCCAGGTCGCTAAACGGACCGTCATATTCATAGCTTGGAAAAGATGCGCTTCGTTGAGACCCAAAACAAGTACTAAAAGCTTGATGTAAAATCGCAAAAGAGTTCATTGAAACGGGTACGAAGAGATTCGCTTCTGACGGATGGAAATGAAACCACACATTTCTGTAACCCCATACAGTTACTTTTTTGTTAGGATAACGCTTGAGATAAAGCTCTAATGCCTGCGCAACGCCTTGTAAAACCTTGTAATGTGTATCTGGTCCACTTGCTTCCGGATCCATTGTAACTGTGACAATGTCTGGATGAGTTTTTTCTAAAAGTTCCAAAATTGGTTTTATATCGCGGTCGAGTTCTGGTTGAGGGGTGAAAATATCACCTGTGTAAAAACCTAGCCTTAGATGAAATGTATGGTTGCAGTCAAATCCAAGATGTCCCCACCAAAGTTCTTCTTCCCATTCGCGAATCATACCCTTGAATTTTTGAACAAATGGAGAATCTTTTTTTCCGGGATAGCTATTGGCGCAGTACAACCAAAGTTCATCAAGCTTTTGTAAAACCGAAACATAATCTTCGGATTCAATCAACTCCATCATGTCTCGTAATAAGCGTCTGCTTTGGAACTTGTGTTGGGCCGATAAGTCATCAATAGCTATTGCATCAAGATACTCGTAAACATCACTGTTGCGTTCAATTATTCCACCTCTGACAACACCAGCAGCTTTAAATTCTGGTAAAAATAATCTTAATTGTTCCAGTAGTTCCTTAAAATAAAAATTTGATACAGATGTAAAGCCGCTTGTCATCGTTGCAAAAAAATGTTTACACGTGGCATCTCTTACCAAGTGTACGGCATAAGGTAAATATCCAAGCATTATGTCGTCGTGATGAGGGGCGGTGTGTAAAAAAGTTTTGTCAGGCAACGGAGCTACGCCGAGTTCGATTTTGTCTTTAAATTTTTGAGTTATTTTTTTACCAAAGTCTGCACAATCAAATGCACCACTTTTTTTAATAAGGCTTGCGCCTAGGTAGTCATTTTGAAGATCGCTTAAAAGAACGTCTTTTAATTCCTTTTTATTTTTATATGCCACATCAATGAAAACGGATTCGCGTAACACATCCGACACTTGTTCTTTTTTTATAATGTTTTGTTTTTTGCGTTCAACCAATTGATTTGCAGCACCCTGAGTTAAGTAAAATTTAGCACCTGGCAAAGTTTGTAATGTCGTTGCGGGATAAAGTACTGATGGGCTTTGTTCAATGGCGTCTTTTACAACCAGAGACTTGCTTTCGCCCGCGGCTATGATTATTGCGGTAGCTGAATCATTTCTGGTTATGGTTTTGAGTCCGATTGTAACTACGAGCCTCTGTCTAGCAAGTTCAATCCCTCCTAGGTCTGTAGCAGCACTGGCGGCTGTTTCATAATTTATAGGAATAAGTCTTGTGGTGCTAAAGTGATCCGATCCTCTGATATTAAAACCAATGTGACCATCTGGTCCAATTCCGCCCAAGAAAAAACCAAGACCACCAAGTTCTCCTATCTTGGCTTCATACTCCATGGCTTGTTGGTCTGTTGCAACCAAAGCTTCATACTGTAGTCGTTCTTTTTCATTTTTAGGTTGTCTGAAGCGAAGAGAAAGGTCTACAACTCCATCCGAAAAAACATCTTCTAATGATGTGTTTTTGGGAGCTCCTTTAGTCCAGGTATTGAAGAGCAATGCCTTTGATGGATCAAATCCAAATCCTTTGAAATAAAATCGTTCTATGTAGTGTGCAAAGCTATTTTCATGATCTGGATTCATTGGAAAAAATTCATCAATTTGGACAAACGAATAAGAACGCATTTCAGGCTTTTTGGCGACATCAATGCCCCAGGATACAAGTTCGTTTTGAGTTTTTGGATCACTCCAGTTATTTAAATAAAAAATGGTCCATTTAATAAAATATTCTGGAGTTTTGCCGGTAGGTAAGCTTACAACGCCTCCTGGATTAAGTTGTAGCCATTCTAAAAATCTCAAGGCTGTAAGTTTTCCAAGGCTTGGAAAATCTGCAACTTCAATAACACCTATTTTTTCTGTAGGTGCATATGAAAATTCTCGATTTGATTTTTGTCGGGCACATTCTTCGACTTTAGAAACATTAATATACTTACGCATACCAGCAAGCTCCTATTGATTTAATTAATCTATTTCATGCATTCGCAAAGATCTTCTTGTAGTGACATTAAATCTTGTTCATGCATAACCTCGTCGGCCAATATTTTTGTAACCATTTCATATGTTAAAAAATCTTTGCCGGCAACTTTTTTTAGCAAATCATTGTAAAATCCAATGGCACACTGCTCACCCTTGATGTTTTCGATTAAAATTGAGTCAACCATTACAGACTTGATTGCATCATATTTACATCCGCCAATTTTACTCCATTCAATTGGATACATTACAGGTGTTCCGCCAAGTTGAATAATTCTGTCGGCAATCATGTTGGCATGAGTTAGTTCTTCATTGAAATGCTGTAATAGTTCAGCTACGACAGCTGAGCGGTTTAGACCTTTTGCAATCTTTGCGCCTACCCAGTACTGATAAGCAGCACTCCACTCATCGGCAAAAGCGGTTCTTAGTGTCTTTATTAAATCATTAACATCAACACCAACGATTTCGACAGCCTTTACTTTTGACTTCGTAATTTTTTTCATAAAAACCCTTTCCTTTAAACAAAACTTTTAAGTTAAAACAACATAATCTTTATCTTGAATTATTGCAAAAATAAGATCAACTGTGCGAATTTAAACCTGGGTGTAAAATGTTTTTTAACGTGGGGAGATTTTGATGAAATCGTCAGCCTTTACTCTTATTGAATTAATGATAGTTGTAGCCATAATAGCCTTTCTTGCAGCTATTGGCATTCCGCAATATTTCAAATATCAAGCCAAGGCTCGCGCTGCAGAAGTTGCTATTACTTTGGCTTCTTTGCATACAGCAGAGCAGGCCTACTATGCCGAGCATGGTGAGTACAGTGACAACTTAAATGGCGATGGTGGTATTGGCTGGAAGCCAGAAGGCTACCACGGTGGCGGTAAGACAGAAAATTTCTTTTATACCTATGGAATTGATTCGGCAAATTCTCAAGAAGGTATTAACTATTTTACAGGCAAGCTTGAAGCAGGCAAAGACGGACTTACAGGTTCTCAGGCGACTAAAGATGGTTTTATAGCCAAAGCCACAGCTATGATCAGTGGAAAAGTAGACACCTGGCAAATTGATGAAAACAGAAAAATTGAACATACACAAAATGGAATTGATTGAAAACTTAATCTAATTATGCACTGATGAGATGTTTAAATTTATTTTAAGCATTTCATTATTTTGTATGAACCATTAACAAGCTTGCAATTAGTCCATTAGCTGAAATATTAAAAATTTTTAATGTACTACTTGAAGGTGTTTGGATAACATCCCCTGTAACTACAGAGACTTCTAGTTGCTCTGTTGTCTTAACGCATTGAATTTCGGCACTACCAGCAAAAATGGATAAAACCGCAACAACATTTGGTTCAACTGCGAATGAATACTGTTGTTGGGAGTTTAAATAAATGCCTAGGCAAGAAATGCCATTTTGATGAAAAAGCGAAACCTGTTGTTGGCCTTCGATGAGAGATGCCTTACGCGAATAAACGTTTGATTTTATGACTTTTACCACAACGCCTCCTTTTTTTACGCTTAGGTTTTTTAACAAAACATGCTTACAAATAATTGTTGTAAGCATGTTTTGTTACTCATGTTGCAGAATACCAAACGTATTTAGCGTGTGTAAGTAATGTTAAAAAAAATGATTTTATAGCGATTTATGGCTAATTTTTCTATTCCCAGCCAAATTCGCTATAAAAAATATTTTCATCCAACATTTTTAAAACGTGCTTGAGTATGGGTATTGTGTTTTGTGGCAAATTATTTAGTGTGAACCAGGCTACATCATCATGTTTATGAGGTTCCATGTTTTGTGGATCGCCATCCCATTTAGTTGCTTCCATAAAAAAGCCTATTGATTCATTACCGACGAGTAAGGCTTGTTTGTTATGAACAATGTGTACCATTTTCAAATTTTCTTTTCTTACTGTTATCCCAAGCTCTTCACGTGCTTCGCGAACCATGGCGTTTTTAGCAGGTTCTTCACCATCAATACCGCCACCAGCGCAAGCATAATAACCGTCGGCCACGCCTGTTTTGCTGCGTTTTATAAGTAAAATTTTATCATCCTTGCGTAAAATCATTGTTACGTAGGCGTTCATTTTAAATCGTTCTTTTTTATTCATGTAAAATCCTTTTAAAAATATTAGGGCATGGTGGCAAAATAAAGCCACCATGTATTTTGAGTAATTAGTCCTTGTTAGGCAAATCAGTTAATCCTGATGCTGTTTTTTGCAAAATATCACTTGAATTAACTTTGTACTCTAAAAACTTCCAATGATTTAGGTTGAATGCGTGATCCATTATTGGATTTTTATCATCCAAAAAGCCCCAAGCCTTGTATGCTTTTAAAGCGTTATCATTTGTGACTCGCGTGCACAAAAATATACGTTGAATATTCGAAGTCATTTTTAAAATAGAGCTCATTAAAAGTCTACCTAAACCACGACCTTGGTGATCTTGATCAATTGCAAAGCTCATAACCTTCAGCTCGCCTTCTTTATAATTTGCTCGTTTCATAAATGTTATAAACCCAAGCAAGAGACCCGTTTGTTTGTTTTTTATTTTTACAACATAGCAATCGTCCTTGGAATACATTGCAAAAACTTCGGGCCCAAAAGTTGAGGTATCAAAGATAAAGTGCGACTTTAGTTGTTCTTGCATAGTTTCTTCGACTTTTGTCCAATCAACAGTATCGACCCCATTTTTGAAAAGATGTTCAAAGGGTTTGAAGTAATCTTCCACTCCTACAACTTGTGGATATGTTTTTAAAAAATCTACTTCAACGGGAGTGTATGTTTCTCGTGCTAAAGGCCAAGCTTCTTTCATTGCAGCCGCAAATTCAGGAGCAAAGAGAGTTGTTTTTTGCCATTCAATTATTACTGGTACACCCTGCTTATCATTAGCAGAAAATTGCCCAGACGTTTTTATTTGTTCTTTTTGATCATTCATTGTTTTTGTACTTTCGCTATGAAGCTCAGTTTTTTTATCTACACAATTATTTAATAACAGCATGCCTATACAAAGACATGCAAAAGATGTGATGCGATGCGCATACGACATTTTGGTTCCTTTAGATTTTTGAAGCAAAAAAATGCCTTACAAAAAATTAAGTGATAACAATATTATTTAAAAAAAAGAAAACACAGCGCTGACGGAAAAACATCCGCAGGCTGGTTTATTTAGATTTTAACTGATAGAGCTTTCATAACGTCCCCGCTTCAAATTTTGGAGACAAACAAATAACAACAACCCAAGAATTATCTCATTAAATGAGGGTTTTGTCAAAAAAGTAGTTTAAATTTGCAAAAAACGATTGTTTTTAAACAAGGTCATTGTTAGCTTATTGCAGTCAAAAATTATTTTTTAAAAAAAGGAACCAGCCATGATCAAAAAAACTCTACTTCTGCTGTTATCGCTTTGTGCTTCACATCCATTGTACAGTATGAACCCAACAGCAGACTCCTTGCAGATGATTGTTTCTTTAGCTGATGATTGGGCGTCGACTACAGGTTTTCTACAAACATACGAAAGAACTACAAACAGTGAAGCATGGCGTGCGGTTGGCGAAAAAATACCAGTATCGTTTGGCAAGAATGGTTTAGGTTGGGGTACTGGATTGCACGATGAGGCCCTGAGGAATTTTGATTTATTTAAGCAAGGTCCCCGTGTTGTTGAAGGGGCAAGAAGGTCGCCTGTCGGAGTTTTTGGGTTAAACATAGCTTTTGGAAGGGCTTTATCTGCCGAAGAGTTACAAAGTATAAAACTTTTGTATGTTCCAATAACACCACATGTATGGGGCGTTGATGATATTAAATCAAGTCACTACAACCGAATCGAAGACGATCAACTTGTTGCAAAAGATTGGGACAGTGCAGAAGACATGAATCGATACCTGGGCGAAGGAGTGTATGAATACGGTGTGTTTATTGAACACAACTATGATCGTCCAATACCCGGACAAGGCTCATGTTTCTTTATTCACGTACACCGTAGACCCGGTGTACCTACTTGGGGATGTACAGCGTTTTCGAGTGAACAAGTCAGGAATGTAATGTTTTGGGTTGATAGGGCAAAAAAGCCTATTTTGGTTCAATTGCCAAGAGAAATTTTTAATGTTTTAAAGAATGTCTGGAGTCTACCAGAATTTCCTGCGTAACATGTTTGTTGTAAACGAATTGCCCACATTCCGCATTAAATGTGCATTTATTGGTTAGATGTGTTTATGGAATAGTAAAGAACGATAATTAGTATACGTATACTTTGCAGACCATAGATGAGTATATGTTTACGCTTTTTGGTCAAGCTCAATCCAACCATCATATTTGGCGCAAAATTGGCATGCAACTTTTTGTTGGTTTGCAGTTTAAGGCTGCCACACAAGATGCGCTTGGGCATATTGAAAAGGTTGCCCAGTTCATGTCTTACTATGGGTTAGCTGTAAATATTTTGTCATTTTTGTTTGCTTTGATTGGATCAAGCTTTTTTATAAGAAGGTTTGGTTTAAAAATAAGTTTAATTACATACCCATCGGTTCTTGCTGTTCTTGTTTTGTGTACATGGTTTGCGTCTGGAGCATTGATGGCGTTTTTTATTGCTATGGCTGTGATAAAAGGCTTGAGTTATGCATTGAATAATCCATGTAAAGAGATTATGTATATTCCAACAAGTTCAGACATTAAGTTTAAGGCAAAGAGCTGGATTGATGTACAAGGTGGGAGATCCGCAAAAGCGATCGGCGGGGCCTGTTATTCATTGGCGAGCAAGCTTGGAAGCCTATCCGCTTATGGCTCAATTATTTCATTGGGAATCATAGGTGCCTGGATACCTGTTGCATGGTATGTTGGCAAGACAAATCAAAAAATGGTTGAAGAAAATAAGATTGTTGAATAAAAACAATCAGTATCGGCTTTCTAAGATTGTTTCAATGTAAGGCCTAAATGGTTTTTGCGGCATAGACATTGCAAACAATTTTTGTGACTGATTTTTGTAAACGTCTAATGCATAATTTTCATCTTTTTTGTCAATGTTGATTAGTACGTCTTGTGAGTGAATATGTTTTTGTTCAAGTTGGTTAATGATTGTCGGTAAAAAAATAAAAGCCGGCAAAGGAAATATCGGAAGATTTTTTCGATAAAAATAGTTGTTTTTTCCGCATATAAGCCAAAGCTCACCATGTCCTGGTTGGTACTTGCCAAACCTTAATTCTATTTGAGTCAGTTTGTTTTTGTACGCATCGTTTGGCTTTAACGTAAACCGCCTTCTTGAGTGGGGATCTTGAGTGGAGATAAAGTCAATCTTTTGAACGTTATCTCCGTGTGAATAACAGTGAAATATTGATTTAAACGTTGAGCTGGCAAAAAGTTTTTCAGTTTCGCTTTGGACTGGTGTTCCAATTAAGATAGCTTCATCAATTTTTAAATTTTGTTTAAAGGTCTCTTCCGCTCGAGCGAGATTAAGAATAACATTTCCTCCATGGCTGTGGCCAAAAAGAGTTATTTGAAGGCCGTTTGGTTTTAGCCTATTAATTTCACGCATAAGTTGATCATAAAGTTCATGCGCAGCTTCAAGCCGTTTTTTCTGACTTAATCTTCCACTCCAGCCGAATGTATAACATAAAGGTTGAGTTTCTGGGTGAAGTTTTTTGTAAAGTTGGGTGAGGTAATCTGCCGCAATTTGAGCGGAAAGAGAGCTGCTTGTTGCCACTTTGCAAAGTCCATAAGGCCCATTTGGTTGATATGTAAAGATAGATTTCTTTTTGAGTTCGTCTAAGTAAAGCTGGTACCAAGATTTTTTTTCGTGGTAATTCTTAGCGAAAAATTTATTTATTGTTGAGCCAAAACATCCTGCAGATGGAATTGGTAGCAATGTTCCATGTATGAAAATTATTATGTGATATTGTTTATTTGATGCTTCATCGATTTGAAATTCTGAAAAAGCAAATTTAGGTGCATAAACATGTTTAGTTTGATGTCTTGCACATCCAGGAATAAGTAAAAATACAAAAATGAGTGCTTTGAATTTTTTTACGTTTAGCATTTCTTTTTATTGTTAAAACAAACTTTTCCAGAGGGGTGCATTTTAGCAAAGTTAATTTTTATTGGCTAACATCGAAAAAAAGATTTCAGTTTTTGTTGCGTCTGTGTACGTAACTTGTAATTAAAAGGAGGTTAAATTGTAAGTTTTTTTAAATTTTAGACTTTAAAATACTATCTGAAAATATAAAAAATTATTATTACTTTGGATTGTTGTTCTTTGTGGATTAACAAATAACATGAATTTTAAAAAAATTTTCGCAGAATTAAATTTAAATTTGCCAGTTGATACATTCATTGAATATTGGCTTAAGCACGATTTAAATCTTAACACAGAAATTCTTTCAGAGATTAGTTTTATCAAAGGCCCAAAGCTTTACGTGGGAACAAATCAAGAAAGTATCCGAACAAAGCTTAAGCCTTTTGGGCAAGCTTAATCCAGCCCGCATATTTTGCGCAAAATGGGCAAGCTACTTTTTGTTGGTTGGCTGTGTCTAACATAAATGTATTAATTATTTTTACGTCAGGATTGGCTAATAAATTTTTTAAATGATTAAAAAGTTCTGTATCACCACCCGCCAACAGATGTCCGCTAAGACCAGCACATGATAGTGGCTTTTGACAATTTTTACACTGTACACCAAGCAGCTTTGATATTTTTGGATCTATTTTTTCAATGGTTGAGCAGATTGAAAAGCCTTGTAGTATGACGAGTATGGCTGATTCTAAAGACATTGATTTTGATGTATCAGTATTTTTAACTCATCTGTAAAATTGTTTAAGTGTGATGAACAACAATTAATATTTGTATAAACAAAGAGCGCAGCAAATAATCCAAAATAAAATTTTTTATTTACAAACATCATGAGGGTTTCTTTTTTGGAGTGTTGATTTTATGCTCATTGCTATTCCTTACATACGTTTAATTAAATGCATATCATATTAAAATATTTAGTTTGTAAAAATCTTAATATTTTGAAACTTGGGTTGTCAATTTGGCAAAAAGCTTTTTATGGAATTTACGGGTATTTTATAAAATTTTGATTTTAAAATTACAAGAATATAGAGTGGCCTGATTAATATCCAAAAAACATTTTTTAAAAATGTGTTAGCCATTTCGGGTAAAGAAGCAAAGGATAAAATATGAAGGTGATAGTTTTTGATGTCGATGGTGTTTTAATAAAAAGCAAAGATGAACACGGTAAGTATTTGTGGCATAAAAATATTCAGCGCGATCTTGGCCTTAATCCTGATCAAATGCGCAAGATTTATTCTGGTGGTTGGCATTCGGTTACAAAAGGTTTGCTTGATGCACAGCAATATTTTAAAAATATGTTTGCAGAATTGAATGTAGATTTATCGGTCGATGTATTTATTGATTATTGGCTTAAACAAGACTTGGTTATTGATTTAGAAATGCTTTCAGAAGTTAGCCTGATTAAAGGCCCAAAACTTTACATTGGAACAAATCAGGAAAGTATCAGAACAAATTTAATTCAAAAAAAATTTGGATCATATTTTGATGGAATTTTTTCTTCATGCCAGGTTGGCGCGAATAAACCAGACCTCGAATTTTTTCGGCACATTGAATCAGCGTTGAATGTTAAACCGGGTGATATTGCATTTATTGATGATTCCAGGCCTAATATTGAGGCTGCTTTGCAATGTGGCTGGAACTGTCACCATTATCAAGATTTTGGGGACTTCAGAAGCTTTATTCGAAAATTGTAAAATCATCTATTTTTGCTACTAATGCGGCCAAAATATACTAATTTTAGCCACATTGTTCTATGTTTGACTTATATATAATTATTAGTTATATTTGTATATAATTATTAGTTATGTTGATTTTAACTTTAAAAAATAAATTCAGAGGATTTTTTTATGTTTAAAAAAGCTTGGTTGTTAAAGATATTTTTTATAATTGGATTTGTTGTTAATGGCTTAAGTGCTATGACAACTCCGCCAGTGATTCGCAATATTGTTTTTGATATTCACGGTGTTTTGGTTGACATGGATTACAGCAAGGCTTTTAATCCAACCCAAGAGGATAAAGTAAAGCTGGCAACATCAGTTGCTCAAAAAATCATGGAACAGTTTGAAATTACTCCACAAGGAGAAGTTATGGGGCGGCTTATACCCATAGTTGGTGGGATTGTTGGTAATGTTTTAGGTGCTGTTATTCCTGTAGCCACAAAAGACGCCATACAAAAAGTTGAATACAATCCTCAATTTAATAGATTTTTTATGAATTGGTTTTTGGGATTTGAGCCATCATTGCAAGACAAAGAAGTTTTGAGTGCGCGAGTTTTTGAATCACAAAGAATTTTATTGGATAATGCTCTTGATGTGAGCTTGGTGATGGTAATGTCGCGACTTGAAGATCTTAGAAAATTATTGATTCAACTAAAAGGTTGTGATATTGCGATGGACGTTTTGCTTCGTGATGTAAAAAGTATTTTGTTTGAAGGCCCAGTGAAGAGTGTATTGCGACGCATAATTCTTTTCACATTTGATTGTGATGCTCATGCCAAAATAGCAGAACCAATTGAAGAAACAATATATTTAGTGCAGCAGTTGCGTGCTGCGGGATATAATGTTTTTATTATTTCTAACGCAGCAAAAAATATTATTTCAAGTTACATGCAGAAGCCTTCATTGGCTGAAGTATTTAGTTTGTTTGACCCATCAAAAATAATTATTTCTGGAAAAGTAGGTGCTATAAAACCTCATCCAGAGGTTTATATGGAATTAATCAAACTTTTTGGCATTAAGTTTGAAGAGAGTGTTTTTTTAGATGATGATATTGAAAATGTCGGAACTTCAATTTGTCTTGGTATGCATGGTATTTTGTTCAATAAAAATGATTTTCGTAGAATTACTTGTGAGCTAAGGTCTCTTGGTGTTTGCTTAGGATAATAAATATGAAAAAAGTTAATAAAAGTAGGTTTGCAATCTTGGGTATGCTTTTTGATAAGCCTAGGTCTGGTTATGAAATCAAAACATTTATGCTTCAGTCGACGGTTCATTTTTGGCAGGAGTCTGATGCTTCAATTTATCCAATGCTTAAAAAGTTGGAATCAGAAGGCAAAGTGACATCCAGAAGCGAATCCAGAGGCAAGCGTGAGCGCAACGTATTTGAAATTACGCCCGCTGGTAAAAAAGAATTTATAAAATGGTTGGATTTTCCTGTGGTTGATGAAGAAACTCATCGCAATGAATTGCTTCTAAAGCTTTTTTTCAGCGCCAATGCATCTAAAGAAGAAGTAATAAAAAAATTGCTAGTCGAGCAAAAAAAAGTCAGAGACGCTGAGCGGCAATTTGAAGACATTGAAGAAAATTTATTATCCCAAGTTCCGGATAGTCATCCGCATAAACAATTTTGGATGATGACCTTGAGATATGGTGTAATAAACGCTAAAGCAGAGACTCAATGGCTTAGTGAGTGTATAAAAATTTTAAGCCCTAAAAAATAAGGAAATTAGATGGAAATGAGAATTGATTTTTTAAAATGGTTATCAGTAAAATTATATTTAATAAGTCTTGGAATGTATGCAACCATTGCCTTGGTTATGCTTCTACCTGGAGTGTTTTCAACATACTTAAATGTTCCGCAAGTTTGGACAAGTTTTGGTGTTTTTTTTGTCATATCATTTTTACGTGCAGCGTATGAAAGTTTAGTAATTTACGAGTCTCCTGTAAAAAGTTTATCATTGCACAAAATGTTGATTCTTACATTTGTGACATCCTCGACCATATCTATAATTTCAATGTATTTAACGTCTAAACTTGGTTATTTTTCAATTCCAGTTGCTCTGATAATTTCCATGATCGTTGTTGGAAAATTAAAAGCTGCGCTATGGCCATCACATGAAAGACACGGTTTTTTTGCAGAATTACCTGCAAAGTTAGAACTTATTTCTACCGGGCGATATGGCTTTTATGCCATTTTGGTCGGCATTACTTATTTTGCTTATGCCAAGCATAACCTGAGTTTTGTTTATTCTTTTGCCGCTGCATTTTTTATCGGAATGATGTTTGAAGAATTATATAATTTTACTAAACTGTATGAACAAAAAATAACTGTGCGATCTTTGTCGGCCATGATTTTTTGGTCTGCTGTTTGTGCTGTTGCATCGACGTTTATAGTCATGGTTATGATAAAAGGTTTTGGATATGATGGAAAACCGGCAACGATTGTTAGCGTTATTTTATTGAAATTAATTCAGCCCTTTGGAATGCGTAAATTTTTTTAGGGTTTTAATGTTATTCAAAATTGAAAGGTTTTTCTAATGTCCAAGTTTTTTATTAAAAATGTTTTTTTTGCGGTGGCTTTGTTAACAATTAACTTAAACATTACTGCAATGGGTACTGGCCGCGCCAGCGATATGCCTGATATGTCATCAACCATGCAAAGTCTTTTTGATGATTCAAGTTCGGAATGGGTATGTTCAATTTGTAGAGAGGGTGCGCTGCGAGGTGATGATATTCGTAGATTATGTTGTGGACATACTTTTCATCCACAATGCATACAAGAATTGACTGATTCATTGGCGGGGTGTCATACTTGCCCAACTTGTCACTGTGCTGATCCGGCTTTGAAGCGACATATCTTAAAGGTATTATGCGCAGCTGGGAAAGGTGGCCTTAGTTTACTTACTGGTGTTTTAAATAAACAAGATTATCTTAGGCAAAATGTATTTTTAAGACAATTAAACGAATTGAACCAGGAAGCATCTGATATAATCCAACGAACCGGAATGCTTTTGCCTTTGGAAGATTTAAAGCATTTGTTAACCGAAATGTTTAAATCTTCAGCAAAATTAAGCTCTGATTTAGTTGGCGATCTGATGATAAAATTAATAACAAGTCTTATGAGTGTTTCAACTGAGAATCCTATTACCCTAGATCAAGCCAGAGTTATGGCTGAACCAATTATTACTTCGCTTAATCCAGAAGCTCTTGTAAATTCGAACACAGAATCTCTTAGAGCGCCATCATTTGGGCCGTTGTTTAGGGCCAATGGGTTTTTGGCTGAAGCTGATAGACTCGAAGAAATTCAAAGACAAACAGAAGCTTTTGTCAGAGCAAATCCAGATGAATTATTTAATTTGTTAAGGTGTTATTTATCAGAGATGTTGTTTCATATGATAAATGCTAATATTCCAGGAGAACATCAAGAAGAACATTTAGAATTTATATTGACTCAAGGTCGCAAAACACAGGAGTTGCAAGAGCAAACACTTTTTGTGGTGCAAGAACTTGGAATAGAAGAAGAATTAAAGTCTTTAGCAGAGGCTTCAGTCGCAAGAGTTTTAGAGGAAGAAGCTCCTAACGAATAAGATCCGCAATAAAATAAAAATTATTTAAATAGTTAAAAGGCAAGGTCTTATTAATTTTTAAGCCTTGCCTTTTTTGTGTCGTTTGTGACGTGGCTCCAATATTCATGTCGTGAAAATTATTATGATCCTAAGATTAAAACATTCTGAATAAATTGCAGTCTCTGTATCCTGACGCTCTCATAATTCCTATGATCATTTCTTTTCTCTCGTACAGTGGTGAATAAAAACGATTTAAAAAACTTTCAAGAGTAGCGTCTTGGGTCAATCTGTGATTAAAGTCGTGGAATGTTGTTTCGGTTAAATAATCTAAAAACAATGCTTCGTAGCCATTAAAATTTTTAATATCAAGTTCAGATCTTGTGCTTATGTATTCACGAAAAATTTCGTCTGCCAGAACAGCCAAACCGTGTTTTTTTAACGAGTCGGAGACTGATTTAGTAATGGCTTCAATTGGATCTGTAAAAGGATTTAGTAAGCGCTGTTTGACTTCAGTATTTTGTAAAAAGAAAGCGATGATAACGCGAATCTCCTCTCGGGAAAAAGGCCTGTTCTCTTCTACAAAATATTGATAAACAGCTTCCCAGCCAGGTATGCACGAATAAAAACGTTTCAAACAAGTGTCGCCTGATATTCTGTAAAAATTTTCGAAAAACAGATCATCTAAAGCTTTATTAGATAGCTGCATTCCATGATGTCTTATCAATCCAAATAAATTTTTAGTGACTTCTTCGACTTTATGAGAATATTCATTTCCAGGGTATACATTATTCAGAAGAGTTATTGGTTGTTTTGTATGGTGTAGTAAAACATCGATTACTTGAGCCTTTAACTCTTGGTTTTCAGGCATAGTTGGCATAATTTCAGTAGAATGACGCTCCATGGCAAAAGTGTTCAAAAACAGAGTCGTTAGGACTAATGACAAGCAGATGGTTTTAAGCAAAGTTTTAATGTTTTTCATGGCAAAACCCTCAAGGTAATAATTTTTAAAAAAATATGATTCGGATGTTGAAATCTATATAAAATTGTTATGACCCTGGTATTAAAACAATCTAAAAAAATCAGTGTTAAAACACATTGTTTTTAAAACCGTTCTGATCATTTGCTGCCTTTCGGAAAGAGGAGAATAATAATTTTCGACAAAACTATTTAAGGACTTGTCTTGTGTCAATCTATAGTTAACATCGTGATACGTTGCTTGGGTTAAATAATTTAAAAACCAAGTTTCGTAGCCATTAAAATTTTTGATATCAAGTGCGGATATTGTGCTTGCACATTCGCAACGAAGTTCATCCGCCTCTCTTGTTCTATGGTGCCTTTCTAGTGCGCTTGCAACTGACTCGGTAAGCGAAGTAATTGGTTCTGTAATTGGATTTAGCAACATTTGTTTGTTTGTCGTATTTTGTAAAAAGATGGTTAGAGTATGATTAATTTCCTCATAAGATATGTGTTTGTATTGAAGAGCAAAAGATTTGTAAACAACTTCCCAGTTTGGTATACAGATATAAAAACATTTCAAACAAGTAGAATCTAAAATTTTTGGATAATGCTCGAAAAACACGTCTTTTAATACGTCATTACGCAGCCACATAAAGGCATATTGCCGAATCAATTCAAACAATTTTTTGGAAATGTTTTCTATTTTTTGAGAATATTCATTTCCAGGACACGCATTTTCAAAAAAAGTGATGTGTTGTTTTGCATAGTGTATCAAGAGATCAAGTATTTGTTGCTTACATTCCTCATCACTTTCATTAATCCTAAATTCATAAGGAGGTCGGCTCTCCATGGCAAAAGTATCCAAAAACAAAGTAGTTAGGGCTAAAGATAGGCAGGCGGTTGTAAACAATTTTTTAATATTTTTCATGATAAAAGCCTCAAGGTAATGATTTGAAAAAAGTCTAATCCGAACGTTGAAATCTATATAAAATTAATATTTTTGCAAGTTTGCACATTGCCCGTGACGTTGTTCAATCGTTTTTGTATATTCATGCGGTGAAGCGTAATTGAGTTTTACGGACCTATTATTTTGATATCAGTTTTAAGGAAAATTTTCATGAATAAATTATTTTTTAAAAAAACCTGCATTGTATTTATAATGTTAGCCGTGATTTTTAACGTTGGGGCGATGGAAGATCAAAGGTGTGATGATTTTTCAGAAATAATGCAAAGCATGTTTGATACAACCGGTACAGAGTGGAGTTGTTCTATTTGTAGAGAAGGCGCTTTACGTTCAGATTCTGTTCGAATATTGGCTTGCGGTCATGCATTTCATCCTGAATGTATACAGGGATGGGCTGATTCATCCGCAGGGTCTCATTCGTGCCCAATCTGTCGAGCTCCAGATTGCTCATTGAAACAACATATTTTAGCGGGCCTTGAAGTTTTGATAAGTGGTAGCATTGATCAAATGGTTACAGTCCTTTCGAGAGAAGAATACGCTCAATATAATTTATTTTTAAAACATATCAGCGATTTATTTAAAGAAATGTTTGCTGTAGTTAAACCAACTGGCATGCGTCTGTCAGCAGATGAATTAAAGCCTGCGTTGGTTGAAATATTAAATGCTTCATCGTCTACAGATTTATGTGATGATATAAATGTTAAGGTTCAAAAATTGATAGCATATTTAAAACATTTAAATATGTCTAAAACAATATCCAGAGCAAAAGCACAAGCTTTGGTTGCTAAAATTTTCGCACCAATTCATCCTCTTGCTGTTGTAAGAATGCAGACAGAAAATACAATATCTTTTGTTAAGCCACTCGTTATATTGTTCAGAAAAAAAGGTTTTGCAGGCGAGGCTGACAGGTTGGACGACCTTTTGCGTCACTATCATGAATTTGCCGCAGAACATTCTGGCGAATTATTTGGCTCATTTCAATGCTACCTAAGCGAGTTGCTTTTTAATATGGTGAACTTCAAACGTACAGGAAAAAAAATATACCAGGACGTTGTGTTTTATTTGTTAACAACCAATCAAGAATCCTCGGCGCAAATGGAATTTTTGCGTAAAGAAGTTGGCTTGCATTAAGAAGATGATGCGTCTTAATAACAGCAAGAAGATTTGCAGTAAAATAAAATTATGTTTTTTATTTATTTTAAGCTTGTTTACAAGTGAGACTGTTTTTGCAACGAATCCTGCTTCTAAGTTGTTAGTTTCTACAGAATTACAAAATAATTCTCGGATTAAGCAGGATGGTAATAAGTTGTATATTTATCCAGTTAATAATTCAGGAGTTATAATTTGCGGAAGTGTATGCTTCCTTGCGTTAGGAATGGCTCTTATTATTGATGGAAAAATTGAACGTAATAAATTGAAAGCCAAAAAACTAGAAAATGTACAAAAAAATGGTGGCAAAATTGATTCTGATTATTCGTCTAAGATTGATCTAGAGCTTGAAAAGTGTAAAAAATCTTATTGGTATGGTGGCTTTTTAACTGCTCTTGGGATAGCAGCGTTGTTATGCTTGCTTTATGAAAAACCCCTTGTTGAGCTTGACGAAAAAGGTGTTGCGAGTGA
>Ga0172371_10002071_pt1 | contig 31972 bp, 21 predicted proteins | sample Lak12m_FD_114543 | JGI IMG/M metagenome (GOLD analysis project Ga0172371, IMG submission 114543) | Freshwater microbial communities from Kabuno Bay, South-Kivu, Congo - kab_022012_12m | ecosystem: Environmental > Aquatic > Freshwater > Lake | place: Democratic Republic of the Congo: South-Kivu...
ACATCCAGTTTAGGAATATCAGGGGTAATAGGTTGAGAGAAAAGATATATTGCAGTAGCGATGATTAAAATACTGCAACAACAAAGCAAAAGGACTATGCATCCAATTAGCAAAGGTTTCTTGCTATTCTTGGGAGCAGTCTTTGAATTTACTTCGGCCATGGGAAGAGTTTAATGAGTAATAATAAATGATATTACTGATTTTGAAGCATTACAAGAATTAAAATTAAGTATTGATTAGCGGCTTGGAGTATATACAATAAAACAACAGTTGATGATATAATTATATATATCGGATATTTAACGAGATGACGGATCAAAAATCAATATTCACAGCTGAATTAATGCACTCCGAGAATGGTAATGGGGCATTCCGGTTATTCTTTGCCCAACAGGCAGGCTCTATCCTGGAACAGGCTGCTCAACTTAGCGATGTTGGTAAATTATTCGTTTTTACAACTGGAGATACAGCAGGTAACTTCTTGGTTGAACTCAATGCCTCCGGAGTTAATAGTGCTGAATGTCTAAAAGCAGCTAGAAATCCATTGAACTTTCAAGCCATATTAACTGAATTTGCGGGTGATGTTAGCATTAATCTGACCACGATCCGAGTAAGTCATATAATTAACGGATCATTCACTCAAGCAGAATAACCTAATTCACTCATTACATATTTAGCATTCTTATGCTGTCCTTTAGGTATGGGTATTCTTACCTCATAGGATTCATATTTAAACCAACCCAGCTTAGTAAAGTACCTGAGGGTGAAGATTAATTGCTTTTTATCTGCAGAGATCTCAATATTCTCTATAAAAGACAGCGCATTATTCCAAATATGCAATTGCCCCATATAATACATGCCTTTCCGAGCTATTATTACTTCAGATGAAGCTTTACGTGATGTTAAATAGATCAACTCAGGCATTATAAAAGCTGCTAAATTAACAAGGAATAATACTCCTCCCATTATTCCTAAGAATAAAGGAAGTGAATCCTGCTCACCTTCCATAAAAGCAATAAGCACAAAAAGACCGGTTATGGTAATGAAAAAGAACCAAACAATACCTAAAGTTATTAGATTCTGATTTCTTCTTTCATCTCTATCTTTTTCAACCTCAGCTAGATATTCTCCCTTGTCATATTGCCAATGCACTAATAGTCCCTTGCCATTTAAAATGCTTCTTAATCTGAAATACCTTTGAATATATATTAGGAAAGTAATTATCCCAATCAGGAAGATGAATAATGCAAAACACTGAACAGCATATCCAAGATCCATCATATCTATGGTTAATATCAAAGGCAAAAAGCCCATGGAACAGCTGAAGAGTATCAATACTATTCCCACTATTAATCCACCTAATTGATTGTTCTTTATATTGTGTTGCTGCATATATTCTTGATTATATCTCAACATTACAATTCCAACAAAAACAAAAAGAAGACCCTTTAGGTCTTCTCTTGTTTAAATCTTAAAGAATCTTATTCTTCTAATTTAATATTGACTGCTTTTTCACCTCTTGGTGATTGCTCAATATCGAAACTGACTTTGTCGCCGACTTTTAGCTTTCTTACTGCTAAGTCGCCTTCCAAAACACTCTCATGAAAGAATACATCTTTAGATGCACCTTCATGGGAAATAAATCCGTAACCTTTATCAGTTACAGTTTTAACTGTTCCTTGTATCATTTTGCAAATTTAATAAATAAAACTTGTGGAGAATTTCAAAGAGGAAATATTATTTACAACTAGAAGATTGCTTCACTTAGTCTATTATATCACCCAATTAAATTTAAACAAGTAAAGTAAGCAATAAGATGGTATAATAAGTAAGTAAATATTGCTCCTATCTCATTTTTACTATATCTAACATTCATTTATTTTATTCATCTCTTAACAGCATAATCATCAAAAAATATATATATACCGTTTCCAAACAATTTACCTTAATGGAAAATGGTGACCAAAAAAAGATAATCAAAGAGAATGATCCAGAAGCCAGAGGCTCCCATTTCAATATTGGTGACAACTATGTTGACTATACCTCACCTCAAACAGGTGAATCACTCAACGAAATTACTCAAGAATTGCTAGAAGGTGAATTCTTGGTCCTTGAGAGAACAGTTAATATGCAGAAAACTAAGGCCTAAGCGTACCTCCAAATACTTGCCAAGCAAGTAATGATTTCGCTACCAGACTTAATATGATATATACTCTCTCACCGTAGAGATAGTCTGACCATTTCCCGATCTTCTTGTATTGCAGTACCATATTGACTGCGAAACTATTAAAGAACAGGAAGATACTGACATAGATCCAGTAAACAAAATCAGGGATATTTCCACCACCATAGACACTTGCAGCATAGACATAGATCCCAAATACTATCCAGGGTACAACTCCAGCAATACATCCTAGAATATATGTCAGCCAATTAGGTTTGGCTTTACCACTATTGTGAACTTCCATAGCAAGCCCTAATAGATTCATCAAAGCATCAAGAGTAAATATCATAACCAGACTGGAAAGATCATAGATCCCTGATAAGAAACTAATAGCCAGCATCATTACACTGGCACTTAAAGCATATTCAAACCATCTTGCTTTATTGATACCTTTAGCAAGATCAGCTTCATACTTCGCTCTATATACAGTTGCGATGAAAAGGTGAGCTAGAGAGCTCATTAAGAAGAAAACTATCACAAACCAAGCAGATTAACTTCTCCGATCTGCTCTGTAGCAGGTAATAGTTTCTGGAGAGCTGGATCGAATTTTAAATAGTTAACTGTGATTGGAACTACTCCCTTTTCAGGATCACTAATGAAATATACGGCCATAGCCTGCAGGAAGTGCAGTAGGGACATGATCAGATTGAATGATCTGAGCCCTTTGAGTTTTTCGCTTATAGTTAAAAGATAAAAAATATAATTAAATTAGTCTCCTAAATATTGGAGATAATACTGTTGCCTTATATTAATATCGTCAGGTGAGGCGATATTATCCGAATACGGGACCATTAATGTTCCCTGGCCTATTCTATATATCTCATTAAAGGGAGTGATCACTCCTATGAAAAACAATAGAGCAACTACAAAGATCCTTAACCTGTCATTCACCCTTAAAAGGGCCTGAATATATATTAATAATAAAGAAAAGATTAAAGGAGTAGAAGTTCTCAATATAAGATCACTTACAGCTTGCCAGCCAAACCTAAACATAGGAAGGAAGAATAAGATAGCAAGCAATAGGAAAACAGCTATCCTTTCGGACTTTTCCAGGAATTTGAATAAGAATATGTATATAAATACCAAAGGAGATAATTCAGTTAGTATGAACATATACCAATTCTCGAATCCTGCTATTGGGATAACTGGGAATGATACATCTACATGCCTTGAATAGAAATACAATTGAGGAGCAGCAAGGATCGCTAGTAGCATCAAATATCTTATTATCGATTTCCAATTATATTTCTCATGCCTGTTAAAGTTGGTCAGTAATTGGATCGAAGCTGAAAGCCCAATCCCTAACGACGCGAAAGGACTCCAGATTAAGGATATCCCCATCAGCAGTAATGCAGTCTTGAATTTCTTATCTATCAATATCGGCAGGATCAAAACTATCGGCATGAAATGCTGGGGAGCCCAGGCAAGACTTGTGATAATAGAAGGATATTGAAGTGGATCTCCTTCTATAGTAGCAATATTAATCTTAGTACCATCTCCCCTATCCACATTCAAATAAAAGCGATATGTTTGGCTCCATTCTATATGTTCTCCTGGTAATGGAAGGGCATGATATTTTAATATAGGTCTTAACACATCGATACCTGAAAAAATGAATAAGAGAATAGTAATTGCAATTAATACCTTCTTGTTATTTTTCCCCAATCTATATAGTTGGCAAATATTTAGAAGCCCAATTGCCAAACCCATAACAGTCCATATTCCCAAAGCTATCTTTGCGACTAGGTAACTGGCAAACATCTTCCCGATCAAAGCAGGAAACAAATATATACCTAAATAATAGTTAAGCGAATAACCAATATCATATCTGACAGGCCAATCCAGGTTAACCAGATCGTTCAGTATAGTATTATGCTTATACCAATCTCCCTGCTCGATCCCCCAAATGAAAGACAGATTGCCTGCTAACAAGGCAAGTAAGAATGCAGTAATCACACATATAAAAACTACCCCTTTTGAAATATTAAATTTATTGATCTTGACACCTTTTGACCTGCTTGCAATAAAAACCAAGGCTAATAATCCAAATACGAATAGCATGGGGTGAAGATATCCCAGAAAACATAGGAAGGGTATAAATAAGTAAAGGAAGGCGAGCAGGTGGGGCAATTCAATATTACGAATTTTATTCATCTGTAATTCTAATCATATCATTAATATATCTTAAAACCTTTATTTATTCTATGTTAATTAATTTCAAAGAAGTATTTAAATTCAAATTGCAGCCTGTTTCGAATTATTATAGTATTTTATATGTGTATCTTTTCAGGTACTATTTATTTATATGAATCTTCGGAAGAAACTAAAGCATAAAAAGGCGATCATTGTATCCTCTCTGATCATATTCCCTATATTAGCCAGCTTAATAATAATTAGACTATTTGCTGCAAATACCATACATTGGGATTTCTCCACACCCGAACTCTATTTTAGATCCGATACAAATAAGATATCCCTAACAGGTGGGAACGCTTCACTCAATTTTGCTACCCTAACTTCTGGAGATGACGCCCAATCCGAATTCGAACAAGGTACACATATTAATACACAGATCCTCAATGGGGACATTACACTAGGGGACTTAGGAACATCTACCCCTGCTGATACTTCTGGGCTTAGAGCTCAGTGGAGATTCGAAGATAACTGGAATGATGATAAAGTCACTTATACCGGCACTCCCATGAATGGTCCTACATTTGCAGAAGGTAAGGTCGGAAGAAGCGCCTATTTCGATGGAATTAATGATTATATTGATTTTAGTGATGGTGGAATTGCTGATACGAATTTCACCATTTCAACCTGGGTAAGACCTGAAACAACTACCTATCTTGGAAATCAAAGTGGTAGTGGTGTTGACTGTTATGTCTACCGAGACTCCAATAAATATGTATTTGTTCCTCTTCGTATATCAGGAGGGGGTATAACAAATATTGGATTTAGTGTTGGTACGAATGGCGTATCGATCTGCGAGCATCAGGATAATCTAATGCCATATAATCTAGTACATGCAGCGAATCTAAGTGGTTGGAATCATATTGTCATTGTTAACAATAGTAATACCATCTCCCTATATATCAATGGCGTCTTTATTAAGAATGCTTCCAGCTCCGGTAAATCAAGGTATTTCCCTTTCCAATATATGAATAACACTGTTAATGGATATAAAGGCTCTTTAGACGAAGTGGCTATTTACTCAGTGCCACTTTCAAGTAGCGAGATTGAAACACTTTACAAAAGACATCAGGGTCAATATGGTGAATTCACTTCCAGAATCATTGATACAGGCATGCAAGATGGAGCTATATGGGATAATTTCTCCTGGGAACCACTGGCTCCATATTGGAAAGAATTACCCAATAATCAAGGTGTGGAATCTTCATATACCAATAGAGGTGTGGACATGACTGGGAATATGGGACTGTGGCATTTTAATGGGAATTGGCTCGATTCCAGTGGTAACGGAAATAGTGGTAGTGCAGCAGGTAATGCAACTCCCAGTTCCACCGCCAAGATAGGCTCCAATGGTGCATATTTTGACGGCTCTGGAGACTATGTGAGTATTCCAGATAATGCTCTGCTTAAACCAGCTAATACTCTAACCATTTCAGCCTGGTCCAGACTTTCTGGGTCACAGGTCAATAATGGTTTTGTTGGAAAAAGATATGCAGATCTCTCAGACCCCTACAATTCATATTTACTAGGCTCTAACGGCTTTACTTATGTTTTCTGCATAAGCAATGGAACTGGAGGCTCTCAATCATGCATAAATACGGCAACCTTACTAGATAACACCTGGTATCACGTAACTGGAGTATATGATGGAGCAACAATGAAACTATATATCAATGGTGTATTGAATGCTTCAGCAAATAAGACTGGAAATATCGGTTATTCCACACTTCCTTTGACAATTGGAGCTGCCAGGACTGGAGGTGACTACTATAAAGGCTGGCTTGATGAAGTGGCCATTTTTAATAGAGCCCTAGCCGAACAGGAGATCTTAAATATGTATTCCCGAACTAAAGCCAATGTAAAATTTCAGATCAGAAGCTGTGATGATGCTCTTTGTAATGACGAGACATTCAAAGGTATAGACGGAACCAGTGGAACCTTCTATTCAGAGTTACTAAATACTAGTGGAGCTCTGCCGAGCTTTGAAGCTGTGAATTTAACCAATAATAGATACTTTCAATATAAAGCCTACCTGGTGGCTGACTCTGTAGTAGATAAGCCTGCCCTATCTTCCATTTCTGCTACATATCAGGGATATGCGGCTGATGAACCATATATAAATCCTGTTACAGAAACAGTACTAGATAGTAATCCGAAATCTTTCGATGCCTTTTGTGAAGGCACATTAGATATTAATGGAGATTGTATAAACTCTTCCCAAAAACCGGTCAATACTGAGATCTATTATCAATTATGTAACGATACAATAGCCAATTGCGATTCTAATGGAACCTGGAAATACTGGAACGGCAGCTCCTGGGAAAATGCGACACTAAATAATTACAACACCGCTGCTGTAATAGATGCCAATATTGCCCAGTTCATACCTAGCAGTAAAAATATAGCATTTAGAGCTTTCTTGAGTTCTCAGGGGCAATCTACTCCCGTACTTTCAGATGTCACTATCTTGGCATCACTAGACGGTGTCGCACCCACCATCAATGCCAGCTCGGTAAGTATCGAAGAAAAAAATGGGGATGACTGGGTCAAATCTGCTCCGGTAATAAACTGGATAGAAGGTCTAGATGATCCTGAGGGGGTTGGTATTCTTGGTTATTGTTTAGCCCTAGATGAATCCCCTATCGATTCAACACAATTACTCAATCCAGCAACCACAGCAGGATTACTTGATGGTATCGATGATGGAGTAATACCAGAATATTGTCCCTTCATCGCCACAGACAACTCTTTGGACCTAGGACAGCTTAATGGTTTGCAACTTACTACTGGATCGCAATACAATATCTCGCTTAAGGCAGTTGATCACTCAGGCAATATATATAACGGAGAAGATTATCAGGATCTGAACTTCTTTAAGTATGACGGTAATCCCCCTACCAATCCAGCTTTTGTATCAATGCCTTCCAATTTCTTAAAAACCAAAGACGTTACCATAACTTGGCCAACAATCGGCAGTGATAGTGCTCAAGATAGTGGCTCCGGTGTTGCAGGATTACAATACAAAATCGGGTCCGGAGGCATCTGGTATGGTGATCTGCACAATGGGAATCAAGACCTTTCTGATCTACTTAATAATGATGGTGCCTATACCACAAATTCAGAATTCGACTATCCCCTTCTTAATGATGGAAATAATGTCATTTATCTGAGGACGATTGATAATGCAGGGAATGTATCTATCAGTTCCATCTCTGGATTGATCAAGATTAATACCACTGCTCCCAGTAGTGTAGAGAATCTCAGTGTCACCCCCCAGGACAATGTTCTTAATTCATATTCCTTTACTTGGGATCCCCCTGTCACCTTTATTGGTGAATTAAATCTAATCACCTATTGCTATACTGTAAACACACTTCCCAATGAGAATAATTGTACTTATACCAATGCCGGAGTTACAAGCCTTGAAAGCGATAGTTATGCAACGCAACCTGGAACTAACAACTTCTATATCGTAGCCAGAGATGAGGCAGGCAATATTAATTATGATACTTACTCCACAATCTCCTTTACCTATTCAGGTGCAGCTCCGGGCATACCCAGTGGCATATCGGCTGCTGACATCTCAAGTAAGGAAAATTCCGACTGGAAATTAGCTGTAACTTGGACAGCACCAGCTGATCTTGGTGCAGGTATCGCCAATTACAGAGTTTATCGCTCCACTCAAACAGATGCTGTTTGTAGTTCAAACATTTCAGATTTTTCGATCATCAGCACTGTTAGTGGTACATCATATATCGATACTGACCTGGAACAAAGAGATTATTACTATTGCGTCAGAGCTTGTGATTCTGCCAATAATTGTTCAGCCGTTTCTGGAACAACAACAAAATATCCAACAGGTAAATATACTACGCCTGCAAATCTGATCAGTGAACCATATGTTACTACGACCACGACCAGAAAAGCAGTAATCAATTGGACAACAGATAGAAGGAGTGATTCCAATGTCGCCTATGGGCTATCCAGCAATAACTATTTTGAAGCTGAGAGTGCAGTATCTGCAAAAGTTACCGCTCATACGGTCACCCTAGACAATTTGGTTGCAGGTACTCAATATTTCTTTAGGGCAACTTGGACGGATGAGGATGGAAATACCGGCATAAGTGAGGAAAAATCATTCATGACTGCCCCAGCACCCCATGTAGTTGCTTCTAGGGTGTCAGTAATTGGACTAGACTTTGCTTTAATTGAAATAACAGTAAGAGACACAGCCAAAGTAACCCTGATCTATGGTGCAAACGGGGCCCTAAATAATACAAAAAGCATTTCCACTTCAAATAGAGAGACTACCTATACAATAAGGCTGGATCCATTACAAGATGGAACTAGTTATACATACCAAATGGAATTAGAGGATAATGATGGATACAGATATCATCCACAGGAGACACATAGTTTCACTACTATCCCCAGACCACTCATCAGTAATGTTACCATCGAAGAAGTAAAAAATGTTGCCCAACCCACAGTAAGGGTAAACTGGGAATCCAATACTGATATCACCTCTATTGTAAGCTATGCCCTGGCAGATGATGAAAGCAAAGAAAGGGATAACGTAGACTTGGAAATGAAAAAAATACATGAATTGGAGATCTCGGGACTTGTAGCTAATTCAAAGTATGTTATGACGGTCAAAGGTACTGATTCCATGGGGAACCAGGCATTGTCTTCTGTTCACTATTTCACAACAGCTACCGATTCCAGGCCTCCTTCCATTACTAATCTTAAGGTGGAAAGTGTCATATCAGAAGGCAATATGGATACTGCTCAATTAGTGGTTACCTGGGAAACAGATGAGCCTTCAACCTCTCAAGTCGAATATGGCGAAGGTTCTGGTGGCGGATATGCCCAAAGCACTCAAATAGATAGGACAATGAGCTTCAAACATGTGGTTATTATCACAAATTTAAAACCTGCCAATGTCTATCATTTCAGAGCAATCTCCCAAGATAATAATGACAATAGCTCAAAATCCAAAAACAATGTAACCATTACTCCTAAGAAATCTGAGAATGCATTAGATATTGTATTGCGAGGTCTAGAGGGTGTATTTAGTTTTCTATGATCTAGAAGGTAATGATAAAGATTACAAACCTGTATAAAAAATATGATGTAAAACCTCAACCTATAGAGGTACTTACCAATCTTAACCTTGAGATCAAAAAGGGAGATTTCGTCGTAATATTCGGCCCGTCAGGTAGTGGTAAGTCAACACTACTAAATATAATGCTAGGGATGGAAAGGCCCAGTAAAGGAGATGTCATGTTTTCAGATCTGCATGTCAGTCATACCAGTGCAGAAAAATTGGCTGAATTTAGAAAACAAAACATCGGGATAGTATACCAACAACCATATTGGATCAAATCTCTCGATGTTATAGGCAATGTGGCCTTTCCACTAACCTTGAGAGGCATTCCCTACCATGAAGCATGTAATAAGGCTATGGAAGTGTTAACCAAAGTCGGTATGGCTCGCTGGTCAAACTTAAGACCAATGGAACTATCAGCTGGACAGCAACAAAAAGTATCACTGGCAAGGGCACTTATAACCAATCCCAGCATTATAATAGCCGATGAGCCCACTGGGAATCTTGACTATAGAAGTGGCCAAAACCTGACATATTATCTAAGAACTCTGAACGATATAGGCAAGACCATAATCATGGTCACTCATAATCTTGATAACCTCGATTATGCCAGAAGAGTGGTAAGGATATTAGATGGCAAGATCGTAGAAGATATTGCCATTACACCGTCTAATGTCCAGACCATAAAAAAGAGCCTTATTGACTCCAATAAAGAAATACAATCAACCCCATCTTTAAATGTCAGAGCAATCGAATTCCCTAATGAGGAAAAAATAAAAATTGAAAAAGAGAATTTTAATATATTCAAACTCATAACATGGATACCTGCAATAATCAAAATAGTATTCTTATCTCTTTTAACACTTGTCTATTATTTCATCCAGGGTGTACTCTCGATCAGATTTCTGCCATCAGTGTTCAAATCATTATCTGATAAGCTCAAACATTTCTATTATGCCATCACCAATCTTTTTGGAAGAAAATCCAAAGATTCTATTTCATATGCAGATATATTCAATATCTCATATAGGAATATGCTATCTAAAAAACATAGAGCATTTTTAACAATCGGAGGTATTGCTCTAGGTATTGGTTTTACATCCTTCCTAGTATCCTTGGGATATGGATTAGAGCAATTGATAATTGAACAGGTCACACAATTGAACGAATTAAGACAGGTAGATGTATATCCATCATTAGGCGAAAGTGTACAACTGGATGCCCAAAGCGTAGAAACTTTAAAGGATTTTAATAATATTGAACAGATACTGCCTCTGATAGGGATAGCAGGCAACGTTAACTATGAAGATTCCAATACGGATATTGTAGTCTATGGAGTCCAAGCAGATTACCTTAAAAAATCCCAGATCGAACTTATCGCTGGAAACTATTTCTCCAGCAATGTATTAGGAGCTAGTTATGAAATAGATCTGGAAAAAAGAAATGTGTCTACGGACAATGAAGTAATAGAAATTGCTTTGCCTAGTTCGACTGAAAAAAATGTGGTAGTGAATAAAGCATTTCTTGATTTGATAGGACTAGATATTAATAATGCCATCTCCAAGACTTTCAAACTCTCCTACATTTTACTGGAAGGTATTGCTGATACTGATCAGGAAATCAGGAGCTTGCCAGATGAATATACTATCGTGGGAGTAATTTCTGCAGACGAAACACCGATCATCTATACCCCTCTCGAAGATATTCAAGCCATTGGTATACCTACATTTTCCCAGGTGAGACTGATCATGCAGGATCAGGAATTTGTACCCCATATCAGAGAACAATTAAATGTTTTAGGTTTTAGGACAACCTCAGTCCTTGATACAGTAAACCAAATAGAAGAATTCTTTGGTTCAACCAGAATTGTATTCGCACTAGTAGGTATGGTAGCACTTTTAATCGCCTCACTTGGAATGTTCAACACTTTGACAGTCTCATTACTGGAAAGGATAAGAGAAGTGGGACTTATGAAAGCCATCGGAATGAAATCAGGAGAAGTAAAAGACTTATTCCTCACAGAAGCTGTAATAATGGGGATACTGGGAGGTTTATTCGGGTTATTATTCGGAGCAATTGGAGGTTGGCTCATATCCTCAGGCTTCTCGCTTTTAGCTATGAATAGTGGTATGGGATATCTTAACCTGGTATATCTACCACCGACATCAGCTCTTTTAATACTTACAGTTGCCGCTTTTACTGGAATAATCACCGGCATATATCCTGCCCGAAGAGCAACTAGAATATCCCCACTCGATGCCTTCAAATATGAATAACCAAAGAAACAACTTTATAAGATTGTCATATTTTAGGCTATTGCCTACAATGTTTATAGAATTTAATAAAGATGAACGAGAGAGTTGAAATCTGTCCGGTCTGTAAAGGCTGGGGAAGTAAACAATTACCATTAACCACAGAATATATTCCTTGTGACTATTGTCATGGTAATTCCATGCAGCTTATGACCACTGATTTTTATCTTGACTGGGATATCCCTCCATTCATCGAGTATAGGACCAGAAAAGTAAATCAGATCAAGAAAAGAACTTCTTTAATTGTTACTCTCATTCTGATCCTGATAGCTCTATTAACCATAATTACCATGATACTTTTAGTACAATAATGTCATCCAGCCTGCAACCACAACCAGAACCAGATATCGCCGAGAAGAGTTTAGACATTAATGCCAGTAAGAGCGATCTCAAGCCTTTATTGATTTCCAAAAATCTATCTGATCCTTTCATCGATGCCCTGATCGCCTCAATGAATCGTATTCATGAACGCAAAGGATTTGTGCTTGATCTAAAGGAATTTGCTACCTTTCTATTAACTGATAATGAGGTAAGAAGATATCTGCAGGAAGGAAAGATCGATCTAGAGAAAATCATCAATGACTTGCCTGTTGCTGATTTTCAAGGCAATTCCAATCCCGATTTTGTAATCTTACACCCCCAATTAAAAACCCAAATATTACAAACCTATTACTTTGCCATCAATAATAACGAAATGATGGTGACTCCTTTGAATTTCATTAAATGCCTGGTTGAGCATAAGAATAGTAAGCAGGAAAACAATTTAACCCTGAATGCACCACTTCTATCAAAGATATCTGTGGGTATGGATGAAGAGGCAGGCAGTCCCATTGTTGACAGGGATGAAGAAGTAAGAGTGGTGACCAGAATCCTTTTCAAACCTGATCGTAACAATCTCATCTTAATTGGAGAACCGGGCATAGGTAAGACTTATCTGGTCCATAAATTCCTATCTGTAATCAAGTCTGATCCTGAGTTGTCAGCACAATTTCTGACTCACCAGGTATTGAAAGTGAATTTCCCAGAACTATTAAGCATTGCCCAATACAAAGATGAACAGTTTTCAGCACTTCTAGAAGAGATAAATAAATTAAGTAATAAGATCTTCTATTTCCCTAATCTGGATCTTAAAGCCATAGCTAAAGATGGGCTGGCGCTGGAATACATATTCAGTAGTTTCCTTAAAGATCCTACTAATAGAGTGATCATTGGCTGCACATATAATACCAATCAAAATACATTACAAAAGGTCGGATTATTCCAGAAAAATTTCGAAATATTAAACATTGAAGAGCCCAAGGCTCAAGATCTCATTACTATCATCGATAATCGCTTAAAACAATATTCCACCCAAAAAGGTATTACCTTTTCCCAAAACTTCATCAATGATCTGATCGAATACTCTAAAAGATTTATGCCCAGTAAAGCTTTTCCCGATAAGGCTTTAAATCTGCTGGAAGAAATATTAGTTCAAGCCAGATTGAAAAAGATCACAAATATTACTGGAGATGAGGTTAAAGAAGTCATCGCTCAGAAAACTGGAATACCATTACAGACATTATCTGTTGGTGAAAAAGACACATTACTGCAGCTGGAAAGCGAATTGAATAAAGTAATAATTGGGCAGCAGGGAGCTGTAAAAAGTGTGGTTGAGGCCATACAACGTTCTCGCGTTGGTCTTAAAAATCCCAATAAACCTATAGGGTCATTCCTTTTCTTAGGTCCTACAGGAGTGGGTAAGACCGAATTTGCTAAACAGTTGGCTAGAATTTATTTCAAAGACGAAAAGGCCTTTATGCGCTTTGATATGAGTGAATATGGAGAATCCCATACCAATCAAAAATTGATCGGAGCTCCTCCAGGCTATGCCGGTTATGATGATGGAGGAGTATTAACTAATTATGTCATGCAAAAGCCTTACAGTTTATTACTCTTTGATGAAGTTGAAAAAGCTCATCCTAAAACCTATGATCTATTTTTGCAGATTCTAGATGATGGGCGTTTAACTGATTCTAAGGGTAAGCTAGCAGATTTTAAAAATACAATTTTAATATTCACAAGTAATATTGGTTCCAATGATATTGCCTTAGAAGCTGGTAATCCCTCATCTTTATTATTCTCCTCTGCGAAGGAGTATTTCGATAACAATATACTGCCTCAACTAAGTGAATATTTAAGGATCGAGCTTATTAACCGCTTTGATGAGATCATACCCTTCCTGCCTTTAGATGAAGAAGAGATATTCAAGATCTTGCTGCTTAAAACAGCTAAGATTAGAGCTAATATCGAAGCTCAAGGGTATAAGGTGGAATTCGCTGAAGCTGATCTTAGAGAATTAGCTAAAATGAGCTATGACCCCAAATTTGGAGCTAGAGAAATTGACAGGGTATTAAGAAAATATATTGAGAATCCACTTGCTCAAGGACTACTTAAAAATCCAGTTGCCCCTGGTGGCACTATTTTATGGAAATTACAAAAAAATGAACAATCTGATCAAATGCCCCAAATGTAATGGCGCTGAAGAAGGCTGCGCTTATTGTGCCTATGTAGGATTTGTTTATGATGAAAACGGCAATCACTTCACTCTTACACTTGATGCAAATAATAATCCTGTAAAAGGGGTTCCTGTACAAAAAGCTCCAGAGCCTACGCCGCAACCTGAAAAAAATAGTAAGGGCGATAAACTCTTTGATGCACTTTTCCCTCAACCTGAACCTAATGATCTGGTTTCCTTTTTCAAGAGAAAAAGGGATTGATATTCCCCTGAATTAGGATTTGGTCTAGAATAGAAATATATACTTCTTAAATCATCCCTATTATGGTAGATCCAGTACCCCAGGCACCAGCCAATGCTGTAGCCAGTCCTGAAGTTCCTAAAAAAAGCTCAGGCTCAAAACTTGTTGGAATAATAATTGGCTTGGCTGCTTTAATTTGCATTTTCATTTTCATCATCCTGCTCTATGTCTTCACCCAGCAAAAAAGCACGGATACCGATCCCAAAACAGATCCTGGGGATATAACTCTGGATCTCGACTATTATCGCTTCGGTGAATACAATCTGATGGAAGTTGGAATAGAGCCCGATGTAAAATCATATACCATCAATAGTGATCTTTCTAATGTCTTCTTTCTAAAGGAAGATGATCCTGAGGGATTCTACAAAGCTATTCTTAATGAGGAATTATCCCCAACTGAAAGAACAGCTTTAGCTCGAGATCAATTCATAATCACTGAAGGCAAGGTCAAGGAATTTTTCCCTGTCTACGAAACCAATCGCTATCAATATGTGCCCAACTTCATAACCGTTGATTCAGTCATGCACACCTATCACCTGATGTTTGATTCCATGCTTAAAGATCTTGAAGAAGATTACCTAGCTGAAGCAAATAGTGAACTAACTAAAGTTATGGTCACTAAATCACTTGAGCAATATGATGAGTATTCTGCAGATCAGGAACTGGCTAATGCTGCCAAAAGAAATGCCGCCTTCTTTAGTGTGGCAGCAAAATTAATTGATCCAACATTTACTATACCCGCTCTTGTTGAAGATGAAGTAAAAGTAGAGCTGGCTTTAATAAACGATCATACTGAATTCATGGCCATCTCCCCTGTCATGGCCATTGGTTTTGATAATCCTAATGCTTTGGATAATGTGAAGGAAGATTACACTCAATATATTCCCAGAGGCCACTATACAAAAACAGATCTTCTCAAGAAATACTTCACATCTATGATGTGGCAAGGAAGAGTGACATTTTTAAGTAAAGATAAGACTACCGTACTCTCAGCATTGCTAATTAGTGATGTTATGGCTCAGAATGATGACATCTATACGCTCTGGGATAGTATCTATGCACCCATCAATTTCTTTGTTGGTAAGGCTGATGATATTACATATTATGAGTATAGAGCGATATATGATGAGGTTTTTCCAGATGGATTTGCTAATGATGCAACTAAAATTGATACCTTCTTTGAGGAAGTTAAAAAGCTGGATCCTCCCCAGATCAATTCCATCCCAATCTTTGATGCTACCATTCAGCCTGATCGAGATGAGGTCATTACAGGATTCAGGTTCCAAGGCCAAAGATTCACAGTGGATGCCATGATATTTCAAAATCTGATCTACCGCGATGTGGAAGAAACAGCAGAAGGCGAAAGGAAAATGTTCCCAACCATGCTGGAGGTACCAGCAGCCATCGGTGATGATACAGCTTTGGATATATTAAAATCGGATACAGATTTCTTTACATACCCCAATTATGAGTCGCAGATGAATAATTTAAGAGCTTCTCTTTCAGAGATCGGACTGGATAAATGGACCCAAAATCTCTACTGGAGCTGGATCTATACACTAAATGGCATGGTGGGAGATACTCCTGAAGGATACCCTGGCTTCATGCAAACTGACAAATGGCAAAGAAAAGAACTAAACACCTATGTAGCAAGCCTAACCGAATTAAAACATGACACAATACTCTATAGTAAGCAAGTCATGGCGGAAATGGGTGATGGAGGTCCAACCACGGCCCCTGATGATAAAGGCTATGTTGAACCGAATATCGAAACCTACAGAAGATTACTGGCTTTAGTTCAGATGACCAGATCAGGCCTGCTAGACCGGGAATTAATTGCTAGTACCGACGATACTAATTGCCAATTCTTAGAGGATAAATCACAAAAAGCTTATTGTAATTTAGAGCATCTGGAAAGTGTAGTGACCACACTTATTGATATCTCTAAAAAAGAATTGGTTGAGGAAGCGTTAAGTGAAGATGAATATGATTTTATTAGAAGTTATGGAGCAGAACTGGAGACCATGTTCATGAATACTCTTGATCCCGAAGCTAACCGCTATACAGCAGTTGATGACAATCCTGCCATGCTAATTGCAGATGTGGCTTCTGCTCCGGGTGAAGTTCTGGAAGAGGGAACAGGATACATAAATTACATATATGTGATAGTTCCGGTGGAAGGGGAATTAAGGATCACTAAAGGTGCTGTCTATTCTCAATACGAATTCAAAGTTCCTGCCAGTGGCAGAATGACCAATGAACAATGGCGTGAGATGCTGGAGCAAGGAGAACAGCCGGAAATGCTCAAGTGGCAAAAGGACCTGATCACTAAATGAGATTAAATTCACTGCTTAAGGCTGGGGCTTTTCTCAGCCTTATTGCAGTTATTGTTGTATCCTCGATTTTTCTCTCTCAAAGGGTTCAAACTCAAACTTATGATCTAGACGATGATCTTGATGAGGAGATCATTTATCTAAACAGTGGTCTTCTTAGAGTTTTTAGTGATAATCATGTTGTTTACAATAGCGATATTTCCTGGGAAGTAACACTATTCGATATTGGAGATGCCAATAATGATAATAAGCCTGAACTGCTTATTGGATTTTGGCGTTATGGAGATTATGGCCCTGAAAATGATTATGCCCGTGTCAGACGTGATCCTTTAAGGTCATACCATCTATATCTTTATCAATATGATCTCAATGCACCCAATCTCCGTTTAATTTGGGGGTCCTCAACTCTTAACGATCCAATCTACAGCCTTAAAATTGAGAACACTGATAACAGGAATTATCTAAGACTCCAAACAGGCACGTATTCAGAATATGATAAGACAGGGACCATAACTGCCAAGGCCGAATCACTCTGGCTCTGGGAAGACTGGTACTTCTCAAAAGTACAAGACCTTTAGAATTAATCCCAGAAAACTTATTGCTCAAATCCTGAAAGAATAATACAATAGACGAATAATGGAAAAGCCAATCGAACTCTCCCTTGTTATTCCTGCCTATAAAGCGGGGAAATTTCTAAAGCAAGCTTTACTGGAAAAGCAAAAGGTCCTGCAATCATTGAATATCCCTTTTGAGATAATTGTGATAGCTGATGGCTTTGATAGTGAAACCGATAAAGCCCTTAAAACTCTTAAAGGGAACCGTAATATTCACTTCTATTGCTTGCCAAAGAATAAAGGGAAAGGGTTTGCAGTCAGGTTGGGATTCCAAAAAGCTAAAGGACGTATCATCTCATATATGGACGCTGATAATGATATCGACCCAGATGTAATCAAACAAGGCTATTTAAGATTAAAGAAGAGTGAATTGGAGGCAATACTGCCTTCAAAGAATCATAAAGACTCTCAAACTAATTACCCTCATGAGCGCAAGCTGTTTAGTAGAGTATATAATTTTATGGTTAGAAGAATATTTCTTTTAAAATGTAGCGATACACAGCTGGGAGCTAAGATTTATCGGAGAGATCTCATTGAACAAGTACTCCCCCATTGCCGAATTAATGGATTCGCATTTGAATTGGAAATGCTAAAGGTCGCTCAAATTTTGGGATATAATAGATTCGAAGAGATACCGGTAAGAATTGATCTTAAAACAAAAAGCACGATCAGTTTCTTTAATGGATTAACGGTTATCAAAGACAGCATACTTCTCTATCCTAGGGTATTACTATTAAATGCCAAACTTAGAAAAAGCAAAGAAAAAATTAAAAGCACTAACAAAAAATAAGGCGCCTTTTCTAATTCCCCCCCTAAGATATATTTCCAAGAACTATATAAATATCCTGGTCATTTCCTTCAGCATTTTATTTGCTGCCAGACTCATGACCTACACCTTCGGCTATGACAAGGACAATATCATAATGACAGAAAAACTACATAGTGATTTCCTGAGTCACCTTTCCCTGATCCGTTCTTTCAGTATGGGTGAAAATTTTCCTCCTGAATATCCCCATTTCCCTGGTCAACCCATTAAATATCATTTTCTATTCTATGCACTCGTTGGCTTGATGGAAAAGATTGGGATCAGGATAGATATTGCCTTGAATCTTTTAAGCATAATTGGATTTGCCGGCTTTCTGATAACAATATATTTACTAGCTAAAAAGATAACTGGTTCCAGATTTGTTGGTGTGGGCTCAGTCTTTAGCGTAATACTTAATCCGTCTTTAAGCTGGCTTTATTACTTCTTTATCGGAGAGCAGAAATTAGACAGTTTCACTGAACTTTTTTCCACCAGCAAATTCGCAGCTTTTGGACCTTATGATAATAATATTATCAGTGCTTTCTGGAACCTTAATATATTTACTAACCAAAGACATTTTGCTTTTTCCCTGCTTTTAATGCTGATTGTGATCTGGCTCACGATCTATTCCAAAGGCAGATGGAAAGCAGTGCTTGCCATACTATTACTTGGCATCATGTCCTGGACACATAAGGCCACATTGATGATGGCCTTCATTATTCTTGGCGTTTTCTTCATTGCCTTTGCGGGCATCAGAAAACGCATACTGGCAGTGATCATCATGGGATTAATAGCAGCTTTACCCGGTTTAATCTATCTTTCCATGAACTTGAACGGATTTTCAAATAATATTCAGGAGGGTGCTGGACTATTTGTCTGGCAACCCGGCTTCTTATTCAAATCCACTGAATGGTGGGAATTTACGACCAATTCAGATCTAGAACAATGGCTAATATATTGGTTCTTTAATATGGGCTTACTGCCCTTTTTAGCTCTGGGTGGATATCTTGTGATGAGCATCTTTGACACTGAGAATTACAAAGGTAAAAAATTGGGTGCTCTTTATGTAATAATCAATCCCAAAACAGCCTGGTTCTGGTCAGCCACCATAATGTTTGCTATAGGAAATCTTTTCAAATTCGGACCGGACATGGCCAATAATCACAAGCTGATCAATTACACCATGTACATCTGGGCAATCTATGCTTTCTACTTTCTCAGAAAAACCATCACAGCTACAAGATGGTTTGGCTTAATTGCTACCATAATATTCACTATCGGCCTTTTCTTTGGTGGTTTCTGCGATCTTTTCCCGGTGTTTAATGACAGACAAGGCAAAGTAAGTGATATTGCAAATGATAAAAGAGCACAATGGGTAGTGAATAACACAAAGCCTCAGGATGTATTTTTAAATCTAACCAGTGATTTTAAAGCTGTAACAATAACAGGACGCAAGATCTATCTGGGAGTCGCCTACTTTAACTGGTCCTTAGGCTATCCTGTAGATATGCGCGATGATCTTGTCAAAGAGGTCATTGCTTCAGGATTTGAGAAAGAAAAAATGTGCACTTTACTAAAAGATGAGAATATTTCATATTTCTTTACTACGCTTAGAGACAGCGAACTTTATGAACAACCTTTTGATCCTAAAATATTGATAAATAATTATCCTGAGGGAATAGATATTGGAGATGGAATGTATATGTTTAGTAGTCAGAGTATATGTCAGGAACCTGCTAATTGACCACAAGCAGCTTTAACATCACTTCCCATGGTCACCCTAATAGTATTATCAACACCATACCTATCAAGAAATTCCTGGAACATCCTGATCGCTTTTTGATCAGAAGTTTGCAAAGGGGAATTATCAATAGGGTTGTAGGGAATCAAATTAACATGTGCTAATCTTCGTTTTAATAGCTCGGCTAATTCCTTGGCTTGCTTTATGGAATCATTAACACCCTTGATTAAGATATATTCATAACTGACTCTTCTATTAGTTAATTCCACATATCGGTCAAATTCCGACATTAAGGTATTTAAGTCATTAAATTTTGCAGCTGGCATGATTGTTTCTCTTAATGCTTGATTAGGAGCATGAAGGCTTAGTGCCAGTCTTCCTTTATACCCATGATCAATAAGTTCCTTTAATTGCTTGATATATCCAGAGGTAGAGATTGTGATCCTTCTAATACTTAATCCCATCTTTTTAGGATCTGTTAATATCTCTATCGATTTTTCAACTTGCTCCAAATTCAATAAAGGCTCGCCCATTCCCATGTAAACAACATTGGTAATACTTTGTTCCTCTTTTTTTACCAGTCTAGCAAAATATAGGACCTGCTCTACGATCTCATCAGCGCTCAGGTTTCCTTGAAAGCCAAGCTTACCTGTGGCGCAAAACACACAACCCACTGGACAACCTATCATACAACTTACACATACTGTATTCCTGCCATCTTTATGTCTCATTAAGACACTTTCTATAGCTTTGCCGTCATTCCTTTTAAGAAGGACTTTAATAGTATCCTGCCCTTTAGACTGCAGATTACGGATCTGCTCCAGTACTGTTAAAGGGAAGGATTGCAACTGCTCTCTTAACCCCTTTGGCCAGGATGTGATCTCATCAATATCAATGATCAGATCCTTGTAAAAGGCTTGCAGGAATTGATCATATCTATATGAGGGCTGTTTGAGCTTTTGTAATTCTTTTTGAATAGTTTCCAAGATCAGAGTTCTATAGAACAATTATATATCCTTACTACTAATAAAGAAAGAGCGGCATCTATATAAAATGCCGCTCTTCACCCCTTATTAACTTCTATTTATCTTAAAATCCGCCTCTCATTCCTCCTCTGACCATACCTCTATCCATCATCCCACCATTCATTCCTCTTCCATTCACCATAAGATACATTAAAGGAATATCATTTTTATCTGCCCAATCTCGAACTTCTTCATGTAAATTCTCTAAAGCATCTCTTCTTTCTGTGGCTGTCAGCTCCTGATCATTGATCTCATCAATCTTGGTTTGAAATTCTTCCATCTTGTTAATTATCAAAGTCTTTTGATCTGATGTGATTTTGCCTTCGGCAACAGCTGTATCAAGTCTAGATTCGATCATTTGATCATGTGTATCTTCAAAGACCTGTTCTACTTCAGCAGGATCTGCATTGAATTTAGCTGCCAGATTTTTGATCAGATCAGGGTATTCTCCGTTTCCTAATCCAATTAAAGCTGAGACACTTTGAAGCGTTAAATATGCGCTACCCACAAACAATGCTGTACCAAGAGCACTTACTCCTAATATGGTTAGAACTTTGTTTTTACTCATGATGTGAATAATAAAATATTATGAGTTAAGTGTAGCGAAGAATTGTGAATTTATTATGAATCCCTTATCTTGGCAAGAGCTGCAGCTGTAAACCACCGATATTTGATTCATTGACCTTAATGGCTATTTCGCCGGAAGGAAGAGCTATGCTTTGTCCTCCTGCAGCATCAGTCAATTTATAGGTATTGTTATCAGCAGTAACAAGGTATTCACCCTTATCCATTATGAATTCGAATCTACCCTTCTCATCTGTCATATGTACATCTAATTGTCTTCCCTCAACAGGATCAAGAAGCCTTACAAATACCCCACTTACACTATTTCCATTAATATCCTTCAACACTCCCCAGGACTTCTTCCTGCCTGTGACAAGTATCAATAGGATCTGCAGCACATAGAACACTATTATTGCCAAATTAATGGCATTAAAAGAGATAAATAGAGCAGCCAAGCTCAGGAAGAATCCAAACAAAGCTATGAATAGATTAGCTAGTCCTAGCCATCTGCGCCATTCTAATTTAAAGCTTTGGGCTGAGGATTTAGCTGTCAGGGCAATATCTTGAGCCAGCTTTTGTTCAGACAGGAAATTAAATGCAGCTTCATAGGGTTGATAATCAGAATGCTCAACTCGCAGGATGTAATTGCCGGGATCAACAACAAAACCATATCTGCCATTAAGATCTGATACGGCTTGAGAAACCAGTTCTCCTGCTGAAGTATATAGACGAGCTACAGCAAAGGCAATGGGTCTTCTTTTACTGGCATCATAAACTAATCCCCAGGTTTTCTTCTTCTTTCTGGGGAAAAGCCAGATCAGTCCATAAAGATAAATTCTTGGTATTGAGAACGCTAAAGGAGCTGCAGAGACAGTCAATACTGCGATTGATACACCTGTTAAAACTCTACCTGTAGCTTCTCTAGTCTCCTGTTCTATCTCTTGAGGAGTTCTTTCATTAGCTTGATCAGAGCTACTCAAACTTCCACTAAAACTGCAGGTCTTGTCTTCTGCAGCCTGACAATTGATCTCATAATAAAAACCCTGTCCCAGATCATATCCGGAAAGATCGAAATACGCTGTAAAACTGGCACCATTATTTTCCAGTCTTGCTAGGGAATTAAGGGCACTTGGTGTTTTCCCGTAATTAACATTACAGGATACGCTACCACCATTTGAAGCAGTATATGAAAAACTATAAGTGGAACTCTCAACAGCTCTAAAATTGATCGGTCTTGTTAAGATACAGGAGTCGCTGCCTGTTTGAGGCAATTCCGGCTCCAGTATGAATAAGCCCTGATGGATAATTATAGGGCCTGCATCTGGATCATCATTAGCAGGATCAACATAGATATCGTATTCATAAGTCTGATCAGGTTCAAGGTCAATAAGGACAAAACAATGACTGGTTTGATCATCATTCTCAAGAGGAGTCTGGATAGTTAAGGGCCTACTAGTACCATACTTGATCGTAGCTTTAACTTCCTGAGAAGTCACAAAGCAAATTCGCATATCATCCTCTTCCTGCTCCAGCTCCAATTCACTTATTTGGACTGGACATTGGGGATTAGTTGGATCCAGTTCACAATCAACAGGTTCTGGTGTTGGTGAAGGCATTGTGGTACCAGCCGGTCTAGGTGTTGGGGTCGGTGTGGGCAAAGCATTAACCTGAACAGTTACACTACTAGTTAACAACGGATCATAAAGATCAGTAATAGTGATTAAATATGTTCCTGGATTGTTAAAAGTAATATTATTAAATGTATGAGTGCCACCATCGCCTGCACTGAATTGATAATTACCAGGCATTTGAGCACTGCCCCCAATAACATTGAAAACAACAGTACCACGATAGGAATTGTCCAAAATGTTAGCAACATCTTTAGCACTTACAGTTAGGCTGATGCTCCCTCCTGCATTTATCACTGATGAAGTTGATTGCAAGGCCAGACTGTTTGTAGTGCTTGAAACACCTGCAATGTTGGTTGTTGCTACCTGCGTAATAGCCCAGTATTCATTGATACCTACGGTAACTAAATCTGTATCAGCTCCTGATTCTCTTTTAACAACAGCATTAGTACAATCCATAGTAGCTCCACTCAAACTTGTCACACCAGGACAAAGAATTACTCTACTTTGTGCAACATTATTATCAAAAGGTACATAAAAGGTAAATGTTGAATCAGCTCCAGGAGCAGTTGCTAAATTTGACACGACCGCTCGTTGATTTGCCCTGTCGGCATCTGCTGCCACATTAACCCAATCTCTATCTGCACTCATATTGACATTGGTCTTTGCGATCAGATCAGGAGGTGTTGCTGGAATCCAGCCAATACTGGTTGCATTATTGTAATTTAATAGAAAATCATTGGAAGCTACTGTATAGATTACTCCGTCACCGGCTCCAACACCAACATAGGCTTCATATGTGAAATCAATGTCTTGTGGACCATATTTAAAAGCAAATTGGCCAGATGGATAGAGAGTTAATGAGAAATTCACTTCCATAACTTCGCCATATTCATTAGCCTTCCATCTGATAGTAACGCTATCTCCAGTATCCTCAACAAAAACACCGTGATCAGGATCGACATCTGTTTCCAGATCTATCCCAAGAGGCTGTATGAAGGGGCCTATAGAATCATCGTTAAGAGGGTCGGCATACCAGTCACAATTGGTATTACCAAGATCGAAACAAATATTGCCATTACTTCCAACATTTATGGAATCATATATTCCATCATAGAATGGAAAGGAGAAAGGTAGATCATATTGCATATATCCATCATCATCTTGAAATAGTAATGAACCTACTTCTGAAAAGACCTCAGTGCTTGTGGTCTCTGTGATATTTACTGCAGCTGAGGGCTTTTCTATCTTAACTTCAGGTGTTGCAGAAGGACTATACATCTGCCCATCAACACTGCTATTGCTGCTTGTATCGATAAAATTAAGAGCAGGATCTGTATTCAATATATAGTTGGCGACTCCTTCATCATAAGCAGCAAGCCATAAATAGCTGGAAGTTGCGACTGGATAAGTAAGATAATATTCTCCGATTGGATCATAATTGAGTGTTAGAGTATTGGCATCACCCAGCATTATCAATCTGTCGCTATTATCCAGCAAAGCATTATCCACAGTACTGATATTGATACCATTAACTGCAACGAAACCGAGATCTAAATCGGTTATAAGCATGAAGCTATCCTTAACTCCACCATCTGCTGCTAAATATTGAGTATCTATCCCAAAATCAAAGTCTACTAGATCGTTAGTTGCATATCCAACGAAATATGCTCTGGTAGGAGTAAATTGAAGGCTGAAAATTTCTTCAGAATTGTTGGATCCAAGGAAAAATGCATTTTGATAAGCACCAGCTGAATCGTATTTAACGATATAGGCATCATAGCCTCCCAGACCAGTGTAGTCTGTACCTCTTCCTTGAATAGTCAAAATAGAAGAAAAAGAGGAGCCCACAAAAAAGACATCTCCATCAGGATCCAGATTCAAGTGTCTACAATACTCAAATGAATTACCTCCCACAGTTCTCGTCCACTGATAGGCCAGAGAGCTATTGTATTTTGTAACACTTGTGTCATCTCCTGAAACTGCCACCCTAATATCTCCTGCTCCTTCTCTGTCAAAGTCTGCTGTTCCGGACCAATTCATACTTACATAAACGTTATCACTATCATCAGCTATAATATCACCTGGATTCATAACAGAAGTGTTATTGATCATCTGTACTCCTGCAAAAGCTCCAGCCAGAGTATACTTACCTACAAATGCATCGCAGTGAGCAGTGGTCCAAATGTGAGCATAGCCACCAGGAGTCATATCTCCATCAACATTACCGGAACAATATGTTCCAGTCACGTAAATACTATTGGCATTTACATCTATATCTATTACTCTTTGAGGCCTATTAACATCATCTCCTTCAGTAATGTATGTATATTGATAATTTCCATTGGTATCATATTTGCTAAAGAATCCTTCCCCCACACCCACAGAAGTAAATGTATCTACTCCAGCTGTGAGATCCAGATCAACTGCTCCTGATCTACCAGAAAAAAAACCGGCAATATATACATTGCCACTACTATCAGTATCACAGGCATCAATTGCTTCATCCCAACCTGAGACATCTTGGGGGGCAGTTAAAACTCTTGCCCATTGAAAGACTCCATTACCGTCATATTTAATAATAAAATCGTCGTCCGTACCACTTGCCAGACTGTAAACAGCACTACCTGTGGGATAGCCTAAATTTACATTTGTGCCATCAAATGTTCCAATCACATATATATTTCCAGACGTATCCGTACATCCATCAATAGCATTAATGTTCTGGTTTCCTCCAAACCCATATCTAGCCCAATCAATATCAAAAGTAGGCGTTGAAGCATGAATAAAGGAAGGGGAAAGCACGAATGCTAAAGCAAGGAAAAACAGTTTCCAAACTTTCATATAAAGCGCATTAAATCTTTATATAGCTTAACTAATATGGAAATAAATGACAAGGGGAAGATTTGTGGAGATTATTTATTTTGTATGACTAAACTTTTAGCAAGTTTATACAATGCAGCCCATTTGTGGATATCTAAAGTTCTAGGCACTGCCTTTAGATCTATTTTTAAGTCCCTTTTAATTCTTTGCAATTGCTTAAAAGTGAATACTGTTAAAAGCGCACCTTTAAGATCATGCTTTCGTTCATTAAATATATTATCGATAAATTCTAGAAATTCTGTTATGTCTTCCAATTCAATTAATTCTTCTTTTCTTTTATTAAATAACACTAAGACAATGTCAGCATTTGGCCTGGGGTGGAAGTCTTGCTTTTGAAATTGCCAGATAAAACTATGTTCGTACCTTACAGCAATATTCAAACTAAGTAGGCTTTCCCCATTTATACCCATGAACCTATATGCTGTATTCTTTTCCAGGAATAAATAGCACTGTTCGGGTAAATTATTGGTAGTTAATAATTTTCTGACTATTTCTGCACTTTTACTAAAAGGTATATTAGAAAATACTTTAAAAGTATCTGGGAAATCTTCTTCTTGAAGAAAATCAGTATTAGTGAGCTTAATAGTTGTAAAATTCTTTTTGCTAATTTCAGCATTTAGATCATGGAAAAGTTTCTGGTCCAACTCATAGGCTACTACCTTCTTGCATCTTTTAGCTAGCTCAAATGTCAGAGCCCCCTTACCCGCGCCAATATCAATAACTACATCTGTTTCCTTGATTTGGCATTTGGTATCAATAATCTTACTGATCAATTGGGGATCAACAATGAAATTTTGAGAAATGCTTAAACTATTATTCATAACATAAATATTTATGCCAGATCATAGCATATTATCTACTCCTGTGAAGCTCTAGATGCAATTAAGGTTCTTAGCTCTTCACGGTATTTAACTAAAACTAAACCAGAGGATCCGGCGATCATTAATATCCCCATACCCATCAAAATCGTGCCTATCCCTGCGCTGGAACCAGTCTTAGTTGCTGGTGTGATAGATATACTGGAAGGATTGAGAGATGGCTTTGGAGTAGTGGTGGGAGCTACAGTTGTAGTAACTAAAGGAGGATTGAATGAGAGTAGTCTACGATTATTCAATTCCTCTGCTTCAGCAATCTCATTTTGAGGATCAAGCACCATTTCCAGATAAATATCACCCTGACAATTCTTACTAACTAAACCGCAATTTATTGGTGAGAGATCCAGACAATCTCCTTTAGAGATGGATATACTTTCATCAGCTTCATACACCATATCATCCGGTACGTTATACAGATAATACTGCAGAACTCCTGAGTAATCTCCTCCGTTATTGCAAACCTTAGGCTGTATTTGTTTTGTTGCTGAATTATATCTGATCTCTTCTGGCAATAGATCTGGAGCTATCCCAGATATTGAGGGAGTTACACTTATACTGGTCTGGGGTGTTGGAGTGACTCCGGAAGCTGAATTAAGTGTAAATGTCGCCAGATTGTTGTTTTCATCTACCTCACTTACATAATTGAAAGGATCAACTTTAATTTGCAGTCTAACAGCATCCTGACAGGAAACTCCCATATCTGAGCAGAATACATTCTCCAGATCCAGACAACTATTAGCCTGAGGCAAGATTGAGGAATAGACCTCGACTGAGGAATTATCAAGATTCTTGACCTCATAGAGCATAGCCCCAATTGTTCGATCTGAACTTCCCCTATTACAGATCCTTATCTTGAACACATAGGTAGGATTCAATGTTGATCTCTCCACACCTTCGGGTTTCAGATCGGGCTTAACGCTACTACTTGTTGGGGTTATGGTTGGTGTGGGTGTTCTGGTAGGAGTATTAGTTATTGGTAAAGGTGTTCCAGTTGTACGAGTCGGAGTAACAGTCACTCTAGTTGTAGGTGTCGGTGTTGTATTTGAAGGTGTAAATGTGGTCGGTGTAACTGTGGGAGTATATGAAGGTGTGGGGGTATTGGTTACACTAGGAACTGAATTCAATACCACCCTGCCCTCTATACCTGTTCTTTCAGCTCCATCATAGGCTTTTACAATGATAGTGGTTTCTGAACTGGGAATTGAAGCAATGAAGAATTGAGTTAAATTCTTATACTTAGTGGTTTTTAACTCTCCATTCACCCAAATTTCAGCTCTCTGGATATTACTGGTATTTGAATATTCCACACTTACATTAATATTCTGAGTCATGAAGGCACCTGATTCAGGCGCTGTAATATTGGCATTTATTAAATCTCCCCCACCAACAAAGCTGCCTGCAAGTTGATTTAATTGCTGATTGAACAATCTATTGGTAATGGCATTAAAGTAATCAACGTTAAGAGACCGCATAATGCTATTCTCTGAACTTCTGTAATAGTTATCATAAGTACATTCAGGGAAATAGTCATCATGTGCCACAATACCATCCCAATTAGGATTAGGATTTGTTGCTGAACATGTCTGAGCATTAGTTAATGAGCTATTGCCTCCATATGTATATTCATCATCAGCTCCAAGATTATGTCCCAGCTCATGCACTCCTACCATGTCCATCAAAGGGCCATTGGCAACTTGGAATACTGTACCGAAATAGTCGCCACAGCCTCCATATTCGCCATCATTAAAGATCACACCGATCTTATCATAAGGTATGGATTCCTGATTTACCCTTTGAATAACCTGGGCATTATTACAGATAACACAACGAGGCACTGCTGGTAATCTATAGCAACCTAGATCCTGTGTATTCTCTATCAAAGTTACTCTGACTTGGGAAGTTCTAATTTTATATGGTTGCAATGAATACAGAGTATCCTGAATTAAATTGGCATCTGATCTGAATTGAGCTATTTGGGCTTCACTATAATCATCTCCTAAAAGCACAAGATCGAAATATCCATCATTAGGAGCTGCTGGACCTGGAGCAAAAGCCATAGTCCTTAAAGTATTATTCCTGCTGGTTTGAGGCAGAATATATTCACTGACATCATAAGAAATTACAGATTGGCCATTAAAAGTGATATCTAAAAGACTCTGACCTTGAAATTGAGGAATAAAAACGATTATTGCTCTTTTATCAAGAACATTCGGGTCCACTGCCAATCCCTCTCCTTCTAAAGCAGGAGGAACTCTTAATTGTGGCAATACCACTTTAGTATTGAACAATGAGCTCCCGTCTTTAGCCTTTAGATCCATAACTAAAGGTGAGTCTTCCACTTCCTGGACTTTAGGTATAAAGCCGGATCTGGGGATCAATTTATTAAATGTGACAGTATTTTCTAAGGGCTTGTAATCAAGCTGCACTTCAAAATATTCTATAGGTTCTTTAAGTAATATGGCTGCATCTACTTGAGTTGGAGCTTGAGTAGTATTACTTACAAACATGGCAATGGCAATAGTAGATATTCCTAAGAACAGGAAAGAAAAGAGCTGACCAGCATATTTCTTAAAACCAGCCCCGGAATTTCTTCCTCTAGGAGCTTTTATGATTACGACAATAGAAGCCAAAACGAAACCTGCTCCAACAATTAAAGCCAGAACTAACGGTATATTCATTTCCCCAATATCGATATTATCGGTTAACCCTAGTACCGAAGGTGTACTTCTACCCATGCTTAAAGATAATTCATTGTATTTATTGATCATCCTTACCTCCTGAGACAGGGCTTGAGAAAAAGAAGCATCTGAGTAGTAAGTGGCGTAGGAATTAGAATCCGCTATAACAGTGCCTTTACTTATTGGCACCTCTAATTCTGCTGTGAACAAAGGCCCTGTTCTTTGCTGGTCTCTTTCATACAATCTCAAACATATGCGATCTGCATTGTATATCTCTCCTTGTTGACAGGTGTATTCAATAGCTAATGTAGATGATATTGTTTTAACTTTTACTCCCGGCAGTTTAATTTCTATCTCATGAGCATAAGCTTCAGGATATTTAAGATCTGAAAACACTTCGAGATATTCCACTTTTGTATTATCTGTTGTTTCAGGCTGGATTAATTTGAAGGAAGATCCTAGAACTAAAATCAACCCCACTAAGAGGGGCACTATATACGAGAAGGCTCTCAATAGATTCTGCCTTTGCAACTTGATTATGATTCAATTCTTAATATATTGTGCTCAATACTGGCCTAAATGTCAAAGTACCAAGGCTTGCTCTAAATAACCTGAAGCCTCATGAAGTGTTGCCATTGCTTGTTTAAAGCTTGAAGATTCAGAAGTTAGAATATGTGATCTTTTCTCATCCATTACTTCCATAAAGCCATGAGCTCTATAGAATTCGCGTTGCGAATAAAGCTTACTAAATCCAGAAAAGAACCTGTTATACCATTCATCTTTAAGAGCAAAATGGAAGTCCTTGATCCAATGATGATCAGGAAAGACCGGAGCTGAATATTGATAGATCTGATCGATCAAACCCTTTTTCCAATGTTCAATTAAGAAGGTATGTTTTCCTCCCAATCTGGTATGATCCTCATGGATGGCAACCTGAGCTCCTCTTTGATGCAGCTGCTCAAGAACTTGGAAGGGGTCTGGACTATTTTGGAAATTGGGAGTGGTACTTTCTCTATTGATGTAGAGGTGCTGATTCTGCCAATCATCAAAGTAAACAAATTCTGGCTTATGTAATGAACTGACTCCAGAAGCTTGTTTAAAAGCCTGCTCGAATATGAAGCGATGCAGGGGGGCACTTCTTCCTGAAAAGACAGCTATATTATCATGTGGCTGTGCATAGGCATCCTGGAAAAACTGAGCCAATGAAACCCTCATAGCCTCGCTGCATTGTTGCAGTCTTTGTGGATCAGATATACCTTCTTTTAATTTACCCATCTGATTAAATAGCCAGCCTTCATACCTGCTCAGGCTAACCTCTCTTTCTGATCCTGCAATTGTTGAGAATGAGAATCCCAGCTCCATTATATAGGGATTTAAATTAATGATTTAGATAAAGAGGAAGATTATACCAAGGGGATACAGCGGCAGGATATACCAAGCTAATTTAGTTGCTGTAAGGGTAAAAAGAATTAATACCAACAACATAAAAATCAATGAGTAGGCTTTTAGATGATCCTTCCCGCCTGAACGTAAAGATGATGCTACAGAAGTTACAATAGGTAGAGCAAGAAGGTTGAGACGTGGATCAAAGAATAATTGGATATAGAACCAAATGGGCTCCGTATGTCCTTCTAAGGCGATAATACTTCTTTGCAGGATATGGTAATCAATGTAAGCCAGGGTGAAATCATTACCGAATGTAAATTGCATATACAGATGCCAGATCAGAACCGGAATCAGAAATGCGCCAAGATAGAATAGTAAGCCTCTCAGGTTCAAGCCTATTCTTTTTAAATAAATGGTATTAAGTAATAAAGGGATAAATACAAAGGGACCTTTAGTCAAATAGCCTAATGCCAAAGAGAAACAACTTAAAAATATTTGTAAAGAGCTGGGCTTTTTCTCATAAAAAAGAGCAAAGATCGAAAATATAATGAAGAAGATCTGCAAAGCATCAAGATCTGCCGAGTTGAAAGTATGACTGGCAAAATATCCCGCAGGATTCACAATGTAAAGCTGAGGGATAAGTAGATAAGCAAGAATTGAAAACATGCCCATAGATGGCCCCGATCTTCTGCTCACTAGCAAATAAGTGAGCAGAACTATTAATAAGGAGGAGATTACTGAAACGATCCTGAAAGACGCCATGTTATCACCTGCATAGAGAATTGGGATGGCAGTCAGATAATACCAAA